>ERZ772883.3-NODE-3-length-363242-cov-40.621154_pt1 | contig 363242 bp, 290 predicted proteins | sample MGYA00580575_ERZ772883 | MGnify/ENA primary metagenome ERZ772883 (study PRJEB29015, sample SAMEA2737666) | human gut metagenome | biome: human gut; feature: human-associated habitat; material: faeces | place: China | collected 2012 ... | reverse complement strand
TGGGCGTAGGATATTTGAGAGGAGCTGTCCTTAGTACGAGAGGACCGGGATGGACAAACCTCTGGTGTATCTGTTGTTTTACCAAAGGCATGGCAGAGTAGCCAAGTTTGGCAGGGATAAACGCTGAAGGCATCTAAGCGTGAAGCCCCCCTCAAGATAAGATATCCCATCTTCGGAGTAAGACCCCTTGAAGACTACAAGGTTGATAGGCTTTGAGTGTAAGTGCGGTAACGCACTGAGCTGAGAAGTACTAATAGGTCGAGGACTTATCCTTAGAGGTTTCTAAGAGATAAGCTTTGGAGATACGCAAAAAAGCGGAAGAAAAAAGTTTACTTAGAAATGGACAAATAGATAGACAAGTCTTAATAACTTTCTGTGTGAAATTCTGAAGGTACAAAAGTAAAGAGTACCAGGAAAATTTAACGCTGCAACAGGTGTTAAATTTTTTCTGTATATAGGGGATTGGTCAAATGGTATGATAGGGGTCTCCAAAACCTTTGGTGGGAGTTCGATTCTCTCATCCCCTGCTGATAAGAAACGTCAGAAACCTTGAATTTACAAGGCTTCTGGCGTTTTTTAATATTTTGAAGAAAAATGCTCGTAAAAACTTCGAAACAAAATTCAACTGATAGTATACTTCATGTATCAACTGAAGACATTGTTTTCACCTGAAAATTTTAGTGAAAACATATATTTATCAAATAGGAGGTACAAGAAAAGTGAACCCGCGGCAGGTGCCGCGGGCTTTTGACATGATAAGGGAATAAATATTTTGCAAAAAAATTATATACTTCTGGAAAACTGCATTTTATAATAGTTTAATAAGTTTTTATGAAGAAGTAAAGTGATATGGCGTATGTGCCAGTTGAAAAAAGAGGTTAATGAATTATGAGAATAATACATTGCGCAGATATTCATCTGGATTCTGCACTTACAACACATTTGGATAAAGAAAAAGCAAGGACAAGGAGAAAAGAGATACTTGATACATTTAGAAGAATGTTGGTCTATGCATCGGACAATGACGTGCAGGCAGTTATAATCGCCGGGGATCTGTTTGATTCTGAGATGATATCGGCATCTACGGTAAATACAGTGCTTGGCGAAATAGCGCGGCACGGAGAACTGGAAGTGTATTATCTGAGAGGAAATCACGATCCGGGAATAAGTATATTTGCGGGAAGAAATATTCCTAAGAATCTGCATATGTTTGACGATCGTTGGACGTATTACCAGTTGAATGACATGGCAGATGAGAGCGCGGCGCACAGCGGAAATGATGAACGCTGCAATATTGTGCTTGCAGGGATCGAAATGACGTCCGACAACAAAAATAGAATATACGATGAATTATCTCTTAGAGAGCGTGATGTAAATATTGTGACTCTTCATGGACAGGAACAGGAATATGGGGATGCCCATGTGGCGGAGGAGATTTGTCTGGACAAGCTCAAAGACAGAGGAATAGACTATTTAGCACTTGGACATGTTCATAGACCGAAGAGAGAAAAACTTGATCACAGGGGGATGTATGTATATCCCGGATGTCTTGAGGGACGAGGATTTGATGAGTGCGGTGAGCATGGTTTTATGCTGATCGATATAGATGAAGCAACGGGGGATATGAATACAGAGTTTATACCATTTGCATACAGGCGGTTATATGACGTACAGGTCGATATAACAGGTGCCGCAGATAGCCAGGACGTGGCCGATATGATCGCCGAAAAGTTATACGGTGACGTGAACGGCAGGGAGGATGATCAGGCGAGGGCACTTGTGAAGATAACAGTGACCGGCGGCCTTGATGTGGAAAGTGAGATCGACATGGAGTATCTTGCCAGACAGTTTAACGACTCGTTTTATTATGTAAAGATCGCTGATAAGACAGATCTCAGAGTGGATCCGCTGAAATATGTACACGATGCTACGCTTAAAGGTGAGTTTGTCAGGATGGTACTGGAACAGGATATGTCAGAGGATGATAAGGCGTATATTATACAGACAGGTATAAGAGCGCTTGCCGGTGAGGAGGTCTGGACCAGATGAGATTGATTTCATGTTACATAGAGGGATTTGGCAAATTAAGAAAGTTAGAGATCAAATTCGAGGATGGGCTCAATTGTTTTGTCAAAGAAAACGGCTGGGGAAAAAGTACATTTGCTGCATTTCTCCGGGTGATGTTCTATGGCTTTGAGGGCGAGACAAAGAGAAATGAGTTTGAAAACGAGAGGAAATATTACAGACCATGGGCTGGTGATGTGTATGGCGGTGAACTGGTATTTGAGACAGATGGAAGGACATACAGGATTCAGAGAGTATTTGGAACAAAGAAGAGTGATGATGAATTAGTTATCTATGATGTGGAGACGAATCTGCCAGTTCCCGGATTTTCGGATAATATAGGAGAAGAATTATTTCAGCTTGATTCAGTATCATTTCAGAGAACAGTCTACATAGGCCAGAATGAGTGCGAAACATCGTCAACCGATGGCATAAATGCAAAGATCGGAAACATATCGGGAGGTACGGCAGATATAAATAATTACGACGAGGCGAGTGCCAGACTAAAAGCAGTCATAAACAGCATGTCTCCAAATAAAAAGACAGGGGAACTGTATAAAAGAAAAAAGGAACTTTCTGAGCTCAAAGAAAGGGTGAGACGAACAGGGATAGTTGAGTCTAGAATACAAAAGCTCAGGGAGAGGAGAGAAAGTATTGGCAAGATGCGGAGTGATGCCGCTGAGTATCAATACAATGTGGCTGAGAGAGAGAGGGCTGCCGGGTATTTTCCTGGGGCGCTCCCAGACGAAAAAGAGCTTCAGGAAAAGATCGACAGAGCCAGGGAGTTAGAAAAGATGAAAGCACGTCTGGATACTGTGAAGATGCCACTGCGTGACAGAGAGCGTTGTGAAGAACTCATGTCGAGATATTTCCCACACAAACAGGATGACAGAAGCGGAATTCATATGCCGTCGGACATGGAGCTTGACAAATGTTCGGATATCTGGGATGAGATCAGACAGAACAGGCAGGAGATAGACAGACTTAACAGACAGCTTGCAAATGTCGACAGGACCTCAGATAAAGCAGTTCCAGGATATATAGCCGAGGAGAAAAAAACATACGGAAGAAAAATATCTGGGGTATGTGCGGTGTTGGCGATAGTAGTATTTGTTGGAACTTTGTTTCTCAGATTGACTGGAGTTATAACCGTTCAGATCATGGCACTGGGATTTGTAGCTGCAGTGATAGCAGGTGTTTTAGGAATCATTATAAGAAACGGCAATAGGGCAGGAGAACACTTGCAAAACGACATGTACTCCAGATTAGGAGAGAATGCAGAGGATAGCGCGTTGGATGTGGAGGATCACACTTCGCTGTATAAAGAAATATCCGAACTGATCGAGCTTGACAAGCGAGAGATAGAAGAGAATATAAAAAAACTTCAGTCTGTCACAACAGAATATGGCCTGCATCTGGATCTTGATAATTTCGGCGGGGATATAGACCAGATAAGGGAATTGGTTGATCTGAACAGAAGACAGAAAGCACTTAGCAGGGCACAGTATGAGTGCGGATCTGTCCGTGAAGAGATATGCCTTTATATAGAATGTCTTGGATTTGAACCGGCAGAGGATGTGCTCAGCCAGCTAATAGAGATACAGGGAAGACTGAACAATTACAATGACAGATGCATGGCGGTTTCAGGCGCTGCGGACAGAATCCATACAGATAATGATGTGACAGATTCTGAGGTTGATTTAAATATAGACAGCCGGATTGCGGAGTGTGATGTGGAGCTTGCAGATCTCATCGGAGAGCTTGAAGATATAAAGGATATCGCGGTACAGCTTGAACAAAAACAGCCAGAATTCGACAGCGATATAAAGAGATATGAATTGGTGTCGAAAACATACGATCTGCTCGGTCAGGCGAAGGAAAAGTTTACCGCAAGGTATACAGAGCCGGTAAAGAGAGCATTTGACAAATACTATTTGTGCGTTTCAGATAAAGAAAATGACATGCAGATGAATTCAGAAATGGATATAAGTTACAGAGATCAGGGAATGTATAGAGACAAGAAAACGCTGAGTGCAGGACTTAAGGATCTGACTGATGTATGTATCAGGGCTGCATTGGTAGATGTTATGTATCAGGGAGAGAGACCGGTTCTTATAATGGATGATCCATTTGTCAATCTGGATGATAGAAATATGGTGGGGGCGGTGAGGCTTATGTCTCTTCTTGAAGAAAAATATCAGATTATATATTTCACATGCAGCCAAAATCGTGTACTATAAGGTAGAGTTCAAGTTAGTTGGTGAAATATAGGAGGAACAATGCTACATAAAGGATATATGAATTTGAAAAATAAAAACAGGACTTACAGAATCAGGAAAACTGTTCTTCGGACGTTACTCATGATGACAGTATTTGTCGGGATATCCGGGATCAGCGTCAGCGCGGCAGAGAACATCAGGAAAATCGATGATGGCAGCGGCATAGCTACACCGTCAAGTGTGGTTGAGGAGACAGCTCTTGTCATGGACAGCTCAGCTTATGTGTTCTCTAATTCGACAGATGGAATGTTCAGGATAAGCTTTGCCGAAGGCAAAAGCTATTATCTCGGATCAGCGGAGGATTCGGACACAAAGATCACATATGCTCTCATAAAATACGGAACAAAGCTATACTTGGTGGCTGCTGATGACAGTGAGGATAATGTGGAATATAACGGAAGCTATACGGATACTACATTTGATATGCTTGAGTCGAAAAATTATAATTCGTCTATCAGAAAAGTAAAAATGAGTTTGAAATACGGAAAGAACATAGAACTTACGCATTTCACTTTCAACAAGGATTATTCTGTAAAACTCAGCGGATACTACAATGGCACATATTATACGGATGACAAAGCTGCCACGGGTATATTTGAGAGAAACGGATATTGTGATTACTTTGTGGGTGGTAAGACGGTTACTGCAGATGGATGGTACAAGTATGGCAGTGCTTCACCTACAGGAGAGCTGGTGGATACAGATATATCGGGAAGCATTGGCAGCGCTACAGTAAAGTATGTACATCTGTTCGAGGGACATGTGCAGACTGCGTATCATGGGGAGAAGTGCTACAGTTACACTGGAACAAAGAAAACCGCGGTAAAGAGCAGAAAGGTACTTATCAACAATATTTATGTTGCCTACGACAGCAAGGGGAATGCGCTTTCAGGTGTTGTGAAGAAAAATGATAACCTGTATTTTTATGAGGCGGGTATTCCGGTCAAGAATAAGCTCCGCAATGTGAATAATGATTATTATTATCTTGGCGAGGATGGAAAAGCTGTAAAGTCTGTCTGGGTAAAGACGGGTGACTATGAGTTCTATTTCTCTGATAAGTTCTATGCAGTGAGGGTATTCTATTCAGATGATTTCCCGAATAAGGCATACTCAGGAAAACTGTTCAATTATAAGGGCGGTTCATGGAAGAGTACAGGCACAGGCATATTGAATGTCAACGGTACATATTATTACTTTGTCAATGGTGCAAAATACAATGGTACAAAGTGGTATGTGAAGTCAGACACATACAGATACTATATAAAAGCCGGAACTGTAATGTATATGGTGAAGGCGGACGGAGTGAGATACAGAGCTTATGAAGTCTCAGATGAGGGAAAGCTGGTCCTTGCAAAGAATGTGTGGCTCCCAACATACAACAATCTTGTCATACACACGGATGCAACGGGGCTGTCCGATATAATCTATTACAGAAAAGGACACGCTATATCCGGTTATGCGGATACCTACAGGATATGTGTAAATAATAACTGGATAAAGAAGAGAAATGCTGTTGTGTATATTCCGGGTGGATATTATTACCTTGGCAATGACGGCAAGCTTGTCAGGACAAAGGGATGGAAGACTATAAGCCAGACCAGTGCCGTGTATGTGAGCGATAAGGTGTATGTAACAGCATATGTGTATTATGATTCTGCACAGGGTTGTTCAATATATAAGAGCGGTGCAAAACTTGCACTCAGCGGCGCAGGTCTTAAGAAGACAGCCATAAACAACAAATCAGCATATTACTATGTGAGTGGCAGTGGTAAGTGCATCAAATCCACCAAGAAGATTGTGGATGACGTTGAATACACATTTAACAAGTATGGACAGTGCTTTATGGTTGAGAACGTAAGCTGGGATTATGATGCCTGGATGAAGAAAGTCACCAGGGCATATCTTGGCAAGACAGGCATATACTGTAATGTATTTGTGGCAAATGCGCTCAGGTATGCGGGCGGCAGTGATCCGTCTGTCGATATGACAGTTAAGTATACAAGCTACTCAAAGGGTGGATTTGTGATAAATTCAAGCAACATGTGCTCTGACTGGGCAATAAGAAAGGTAACGGCGAATGCGATACTATCCCAGAAGGGAAGCTGGCTTACATCAAATGAATACGATCTGACTGCGGACAGGGAAGCATTTTCATATGACGCCCTGATACCTGGAGATGTGATAGTATATTATACAAATGGGGAGCCGACACATGTGGGAATTTACTTTGGTAAGTTTGCAACTGCGAAGGCGCTCAAGCAGTATCTGAGGGGATTTGGAATCTCTGCTGCGGCTTGTGAGGCATATGTCCACGACTGGGGAACAGACAGTGGAAACAAGCCTGAGTACTGGATACTCCAGGGCGGTATGGGTAGCGGTAATCAGGTGTACATAAGCAATTCAGCATATGATCTTTCAGGACAGTATGCGAAGAAGATAATACATGTAAGACATTAATAAAAAATACCTGACGATGGTCATGAAAGTAGGTTTCAATATCAGCATATTGAATTCGCATGAATCATCGTCAGGTATTTTTGTCTAAGTTTATAATATCAATTAGTTTTCCTCGGAAAGAATTTCCCAGTCTTCGTAGAGTTTTTCGAGTTCGCTCTCAGCGGTATTCCTCTCCTTTGTCAGGTCATTTAAGAGACCTACATTGGTGGCATTTTCTGGGAGAAGAAACTGCTCGTCTATCTCGGAGATTTTGCTTTCAAGCTCATCGATGGATGCCTCGAGCTTTTTCAGATCATTTGCCTTCTTGCGCTTTCTTGCAGCCTCTGCCTTGCTTTCCTGCCAGGAGAGCTTCGCCTGGGATACGGCAGGAACAGCTTTGACCTCCTGGTTACCGCTTACAGGGGTGAATGGATTCCCCTGGCTGTTTTCGCTGTAAGTTCTATGTGCCTCGTAGTAGTCGTAATTGCCTATGTAGTTTGTGAGCTCCTTATCCTTAAGTTCTATGATCCTTGTGGCAGTCTGATTGATAAAGTATCTATCGTGGGATACATAGAGAACCGTTCCAGTGTAATTCCTTATGGCATTTTCCAGGATCTCCTTCGATGTGATATCCAGATGGTTTGTAGGCTCATCTAGGATCAGGAAGTTGGCGGAGGAAAGCATCAGCTTTGCCAGAGATACTCGGCCTCGTTCGCCACCTGAAAGATCATGGATCTTCTTGAATACATCCTCGCCGGTAAATAGGAAAGCTGCCAGGACATTCCTTATCCTTGTGTTTGACAGGTCAGGATAGGCATCGCTGATCTCATCAAATATGGTGTTGGACATGGTTAGTACATGGTGTTCCTGATCGTAATAGCCGATCTTTACGCGGGAGCCGAGAATGATGGTTCCTGCGTCCTTTGAAAGTAGTTTGTTAATCATCTTCAGGATGGTTGTTTTCCCAGTTCCATTGCCGCCGATGAGCGCAACATGCTCGCCACGCTTTATATCCATATCGATTCCAGTGAAGAGGTTGTTGTCGCCAAAAGATTTCGTGAGTCCCTCTATGGTCAGGACATCCTCACCGCTCAGTATATTCGGCTCAAGGGTGAGTTTCATCTCGGATGCAACCTCGGTAGGTTTGTCGAGCCTTTCTATCTTGGAGAGCATCTTTTCACGGCTCTCAGCTCTCTTTATGGATTTTTCACGGTTGAACTGTTTGAGCTTTGTGATGACCTCCTCCTGGTGCTTTATTTCCTGCTGTTGGTTCAGGTAAGCTTTCATCATGCTCTCTCTGATTTCGGCGCGTTTGCCGGCAAAATATGTGTAGTTGCCGTTGTACACCTGACCGTGTCCGTTGTCTAGTTCTACGATCTTGGTTACTATTTTGTCAAGAAAATAACGGTCGTGGGAGACTATGATAACACTTCCCTGATAGGAGGAAAGGAATCCCTCCAGCCATGAGATGGAATCCATATCAAGGTGGTTTGTAGGCTCATCAAGTATTATGATATCAGGCTTTACCATGAGAAGTCTGCCGAGGGCCAGACGTGTACGTTGACCGCCTGACAGGGAATCTGTGTGCCTGTCGTAGTCTTCCTTTGAAAAACCGAGACCTTTCAAGACTCCGTTTGCTTCACTTTCACAGCTGTAGCCGTTTTTGTATTCAAATTCATGGGTATAGCGGTTGTATAGCTCCAAAGATTTTTCAAGTGTTTCTCCGGACTGTTTCTCCATCTCGGCTTCAAGCTTTCGCATTTTGTCCTGAAGCTCCAGTATCGGCTTTAAAGCATCAAGCATGACTCCACGGACAGTAGTGTTGTAATTGCTCTCCTGATACTGGGAGAGATAACCGATGGTTCTGTCCTTTGAGATTATGACCTGACCGGAGTCAGCCTCCTCCTCGCCCATGATTATCTTCAAAAGAGTGGTTTTGCCGGCTCCGTTTATGCCGACTATAGCCATTTTTTCTTTTTCTTCCAGATGAAAGGAAATATTATTCAGAATAACATCCGTGCCAAATGACTTGCAGATGTTTTGACAATCTAATATCATAAAAAACCTCGCATTCGTACTATATAATTAGACATACAAAGCTAATTATATATATAAGACTTTATTTTCGCAAGAACACAGTGGTGTTTTCTTATATCAGAGGTGGAATTGCACTGCTTTTTATAAAATGTTCATATTTTTTTATGCAAATTAGACAATGCATGTGGTATACTATAAAAGTATGAGAAAATCTAACATATAAATAATAAAAGGAATGATGTAATGAATTATAGCATTTATGACTATAATAGCGAGGAAAAACTTTTGCAGGAGCAGGAGATAGAGGAGATTAACAATGTCAAGATGAGTCTTCTCAACACTCTTGTTACAAAGCTCAACAATGCAGGAATATATTTTAACAGTACTTCAAGGATAAAGTCGGAATCGTCACTTCTTCACAAGCTGGAGACAGGCAAGTATTCTCTTGAGGAGGGGGGACGAAAGATACAGGATATCATAGGTATAAGAATAAACCTCTTTTACCTTGAGGATATGGATATATGTGAAAAGATACTTGAGGAGACGTTTCTTCTTGACAACTGGTCAAAGACAAAGAATGAGGAGAATAAGTTCGAGGCACAGAAGTGCAACGGTGTGTTCAGGATACCGAGCAAATATCTGAGAAACATACCGGCAAGCGTGTGGACAAAGCCATTTGACCAGACATTTGAGGTGCAGCTCAGGACAGTACTCTTTGAGGGTTGGCATGAGATAGAGCATGAGATGAGATATAAATATAAGCTTGGATCCGATTCCAAGGAGACGGACCTGTGGACGGGACACGAGGATCTGTCCAGAGTCATGAACAGCATCATAGCAAATCTGGAGCTGTGCGACTGGTCCATCATGCAGATATTCAACAGCATACATGACTCCCAGTACAAGGAGAAGAACTGGGAGAATGCTATCAGAAGCAAATACCGTCTGAGGATAACCCAGGATCCTTTAAAGCCGGAGCTTAGAGAATACCTTGACAAGAATCCGGATATAGTGGCGCAGTTCCATCAGGTTACCAAGAGGGAGCTTGTGGATATACTCCTGAATAAGAAGTATCACAAGGAGCTGACGCCGGACAGAGTCATATATCTCATAAACAAGGAGATAGTCCGCAATGAGTATATTTCCAGACTTTTGGACAAGGAACAGTTTGTTCCGGCAATTAGACCTGATGTGAAGACAGAGATCAAACCAATGGTGCCCAATGTTGTGTACAGCCATATAGTCGGAATCCCGAAGAAAGGATATGTAAAGGCATGTGAGATAGTGTACAGCTGGATCCGGGAACATATCAGTATGGTATTTCCGCAGATGCCGGAGGAACTTACAAGCGTTGATTATTCGACTATAGGATACAAGGTTTATGTTGCATATTCAGATGATGGATATCAGATGGATTTCCAGCACATAAGCAATTCAGAGGCAGGAGTTATCTGGCATGTCACTGCGGATATTATTCCAGATGGAGATATCTATAGACTTAAGGTGGAGAATATCTGTGAGACTATAAATGTAAAGGAGAGACGGTACAGCAGACCAAAGTTCATGAAAGAGATATTTAATGAGGTTGGATTTGTTGATGCCGGAATACTCATGGAGGAGGGCAGCAGTCCGGAGGAGATAAGTTATGATAAGCTCAACACGATAGTTGAGAATCCGGACAGAAATATGCCGATAATTGTAATTGTTAAACCAGATGTGATCCCGGACTGGGCGATCGACTGTGATGGATACATACTCAGAACTGATATGCTGAAAAAGACGCTGAATGGACTTTGTCACGTATATCTGTGCAGCGGAGATTGCAAGGCGCGGTATGAGGCTGAGTATGGAAAGGAATCTGTGGACGGTGGAGTTATGATGTGGGAGAAGAACAGCAATTATCCGATATTCTACTCCATGGACATCATCAACCAGAGTTTCTTTGAGGAGGTAAACCACAGCATCAACGAGAATGTTGAATATGAGAAATCATTCAGATATTCACTAAGGGAACAGGTTCATGATGAGTACTTGAAATAATAAATCAGTATCATATTGAGAAGAGAACGGATAAATGGCAAAGCAGAATGTTATAAAGAACAATAAATTTAAGAACGCTTTTAAGATAGCTGCCGCAGCATTATGTGCTGCGGCAATTGTCGCTATAGTGATAATAACGGGCAGACAGAATGCGGATAAGGCAGAGAAGACTTTGAACACAACAGTGATGGGGACAACTGCCTCCATAACTGTGTATGGCAGGAATGGCAGCGACATTATAGATGATATAATGGATCTGGAAAATAATCTTGACGAAAAAGTGATCTCCTGGAGATCTGACGGCTCAGAGGTGTGGAATATAAATCATTCTTATAAAGCTGGTGAGGATTACCAGATAAGCGATGAACTTGCAGATGTACTCGAAAGGACTCTTGAAATATCCGAGGACAATGGAGATCTGCTTGATATAACAATCAGACCGCTTGCCGAGGTTTGGGGCATAGAATCAGGAAGCACGAACGTGCCATCCCAGACTGATATAGATGCTGCGCTGTCAGATGTGGATGTCACACAGGTGACATGCATATCAGCGAAAAACAGCTCTGATGGTAAGCCATATGTCAATATAGCCAAAGAAGGAATGTCTCTGGACTTTGGAGCTGTCGGAAAGGGATATGGATGTGATGTTGCGGCGGATTACCTAGAAGAAACCTCTGTCACGGGTGCGTGCGTTGCGCTTGGAGGAAGTATCATGGTGTATGGAAGCAAGTCGGATGGATCGGACTGGAAGATCGGTGTTAAGGATCCGCGTGCCGGCGAGGAAAGCATCATGGGGGTTATAAGTGCAAAAGACGGGGAGACGCTATTTGTGTCCACTTCGGGAGACTATGAGAAGTATTTTGAGAAAGACGGAAAGAGATATCATCACATATTGGATCCAAAAACTGGGTATCCGGCATGGAAACACACGATAGCAGCTACAGTCGTCTGTGATAACGGACTTTTGAGTGATGCGCTATCTACACTTTGTATGCTTCTGGACAGAGAAGCTGCGATGGAGGCGGTAAACAGATACGGTGCGGAAGCCATACTGATCGATGACCAGATGAATGTATACGTCAGCGATGGACTCAGGGATAGATTTACTTTATCGGGAGCAGGTTACAGTCTGATTCAGGAATGATATATGTTTCAAGACGAATATAGATTATATGGATGATAATGGAAAATGACAGATATGGAAATGAAGGATAAATATACAACAAAAAAACGCGACATCGTGCTTGCAGCGGTGCTGCTCATTTTAGGCGTAACAGGTGTGCTCATAGTGAAATACGGACTTAAGTCTGGAAACACCGCGGATGTATACATAGACGACAAGCTGGTGCAGACGATAGATCTGAGTGTAGATGATGAGTATACATTTCAGACAGATAAGGGCAGTAACACGGTTGAGGTCAGGAATGGTGCGGTCAGCATGAAGTCGGCGGATTGCCCGGATAAAGTATGTGTACGGATGGGAACAAAGAACAGGAACGGTGAGACGATCACATGTCTGCCGCATAAGCTGGTGATAGAGGTTCACGGCGGGCAGGAACAGGAAGTGGATATAAAGTGAGTAAAAGCAGATGGAGTGCAAATAAAATAGCATATATGGGTATGTTCATTGCAATCGCGATGGTATTTTCATACATTGAGTCGCTGATCCCGCTGAATATAGCAGTTCCAGGGGTGAAGCTCGGCCTTGCAAATCTTGTGACGATAGTTGTCATGGTAAAGATGGATACCAGATCTGCGTGGATGGTATCCTTGGTGAGGGTGCTGCTGTCAGCGCTGCTATTTGGCAATATGTCGGTGATGATATACAGTCTTGCGGGTGCGGTGCTTAGCCTTATCGTTATGACAGTATGTATGAGATTCAGGATCTTCGGCATTACCGGAACGAGCATACTCGGAGCAGTGAGCCACAATGCAGGACAGGTGATCATGGCAGCGTCGCTCATGAAGAGTGGAAACATCCTGATATACATACCGGTTCTTTGTATATCGGGAACTATAGCGGGGGTGTGTATAGGCCTTGCGGGAGCCGTTCTGGTGAAAAATCTTCCAGATTTTTAAATGATAATATATGCCTGTTTAGGTTGTTTTTGAGACCTTAAAGCGTTATTATAGATAAAGATTTTTTAAAAAATAAACAAGGAAAAGAGGTAGAACATGGGTTTGTTAACATTCCTGGGCGGAATTCATCCATATGAAGGCAAAGAATTGTCAATGGAAAAGCCTGTCAGAGAATACCTTCCGAAGGGCGATTGCGTGTATCCGCTGAGTCAGCACATTGGAGCACCAGCAACCCCTATAGTAAAGAAGGGGGACAGGGTCCTGGTTGGCCAGAAGATCGCTGAGGCCAGCGGATTCGTGTCTGCAAATATACATTCATCCATATCGGGCACAGTCAAGGCTATTGAACCGAGATATGTACCTGGAGGATCAAAGGTAGAATCTATAGTAGTGGAAAATGATGGTCAGTTTGAGGAGATAGACTTCGCTGCGAACGTCAAGGATCTCTCCAGTCTGTACAGAGAGGATGTAAAGGAGATCATAAAGGAGGCTGGTATAGTAGGAATGGGCGGTGCCGGATTCCCTGCAAATGTCAAGTTGTCCCCTAAGAACGAGGATGCGATTGATTACATAATAGTCAATGGTGCAGAGTGTGAGCCATACCTCACATCAGACTACAGAAGAATGCTGGAGGAGCCAGATAAGCTCATTCTTGGACTGGAGATATGTATAAATCTGTTTGACCATGCAAAGGGAATCATAGCAATAGAGGATAACAAGCCGGAGGCTATCGCAATCCTGTCGGACAAGGTCAAGGACAATGACAAGATAGAAGTTCATGTGATGAAGACCAAGTATCCCCAGGGTGCCGAGCGTCAGCTCATATATGCCAACACGGGAAGATATGTCAACTCTAAGATGCTTCCTGCAGATGCCGGATGTATAGTGCACAACGTAGACACGATAGTGTCCATATATGAGGCAGTCGTAGAGGGAAGACCTCTCTATTCAAGAATAGTGACAATAACAGGTGATGCCATAGAGAATCCGTGTAACCTTATGGTCAGGACCGGAACGAACTGTCAGGAACTCATAGAGGCTGCGGGTGGCTTCAAGGACGGTGTGGTTCCAGAGAAGGTCATTTCGGGCGGACCTATGATGGGAAAAGCCCTTTTCTCTCTAGATGTGCCGGCAACCAAGGGTGTGTCAGCACTGCTCTGCATGACGCATGATGAGGTGGCAGAGCTTGAACCTAGCAATTGTATAAGGTGCGGACGCTGCGTTGATGTGTGTCCGGGACGAGTTGTGCCTTCACTGCTTGCTTCACTTGCTGAGCACGGAGACACCGATGGTTTCCTCGCTCACAACGGAATGGAGTGTTGTGAATGCGGATGTTGTTCATATGTATGTCCAGCCAAGAGACATCTGACACAGACCATCGCCGGAACAAGAAAATCTATAATAGCAAATAAAAAAAAGTAGGAGGTGCCAACATTGGATAATACATTTAAGATTTCGTCATCTCCACACGTAAGAGATAAGCGAAGTACACAGAGCATTATGCGGGATGTGATCATTGCATTGCTCCCTGCAACCATATTTGGAATCATCAACTTTGAGATCAATGCCATGATACTCATACTCACATGCGTGGTTTCATGCGTGCTGTTCGAGTGGCTGTATCAGAAGATGATGAACAGAAAGGTGACAATATACGATCTCAGCGCTGTTGTGACAGGACTTTTGCTGGCGCTGAACCTCTCACCGGATGTACCAATCTGGATGGCTATACTCGGAAGTGCATTTGCAATCATTATAGTAAAGCAGCTCTTTGGCGGACTGGGATTCAACTTCATGAACCCGGCACTGGGTGCTAGATGCTTCCTGCTCATATCATTTGCAGGAAGAATGACATCTTTCTCGTATGACGGAGTTACAACAGCCACACCTCTTGCGGTTCTCAAGAACACAGGAGATCTTGCAAATGTAAACGTACTTCACATGTTCCTTGGAAACATACCCGGAACAATAGGTGAGACATCAGTTGTATGTATTCTTGTAGGTGCGGCATATCTTCTGATAAGAAGAGTCATAAAGCCAGTTATACCACTTACATATATAGGAACATTTGCAGTTCTCATTATGATATATGCGCTTGCATCGGGAAGAGGATTTGATCTGACATTCCTTGCGGCACATTTGTGTGGTGGCGGTTTGATGTTAGGTGCATTCTTCATGGCAACTGACTATGTCACATCACCGATAACACCGGCAGGTAAGGTAGTGTTTGGTGTTATACTCGGTATACTCACATTCTGTTTTAGAATATATGGCGGTTCTGCCGAGGGTGTATCGTACGCAATCATATTTTCAAACCTTCTTGTTCCGCTAATCGAGAGATGGACGCAGCCAAAGAGTTTCGGTGAGGGCGCAGAGCTTGCAGCCCAGGGAGACACATCTGGAACAAAGTCAAAGATGGATACAAGGTCTATAATCATAGCGACTATAGCGATCATGATTATCACGGTTATAGCCGGATTTGCACTGGCATATGTATATAAGGTCACTAAGGATCCTATAGCTGTGACAGAGCAGAAGGCGAAGGAGGAGGCATACAAGGCAGTATTTGGTGATGCGGATTCATTTGACAGCTATTCAGACTTTGATGCCGATGCGGCTGCAAAGGTTCTAAAGGATGCCGGATACAATGCAGATATTGACGAAGTTGTGGAGGCGAAGAACAGTGACGGATCAGTACTTGGATATGTAGTGACAGTGACATCTCATGAGGCATACAGCGGTGATCTCCAACTTGCAATGGGTGTCAGGACCGATGGAACCACAAATGGAATATCGTTCCTTTCACTTTCAGAGACAGCAGGTCTTGGAATGGAGGCCGACACGGACAGCTTCAAGTCACAGTTTGCAGGAAAGAAAGTTGACAAATTCAAGTACACCAAGTCCGGTGCCACTGTGGATGAGGAGATAGATGCCCTGTCCGGTGCAACGATCACGACTAACGCTGTCACAAATGCTGTGGATGCAGGCCTTGAGTATGTGAAGTCAATTAATGGCGGAGCTGCGGATCCGTCAAATGCATTGGATGAAACGGATGCATCGAATGGAGGTGACAAGTAATGGGAAAATGTACAGAGCGTTTATATAACGGTATTGTGAAAGAGAACCCGACCTTTGTACAGATGCTTGGAATGTGTCCAACACTTGCGGTCACATCATCTGCCATCAACGGTGCGGGCATGGGACTTACGACCACATGTATTCTAGTGCTCAGCAACTTCATGATCTCTGCACTCAGAAAGGTTATACCGGATAAGGTCAGAATACCTTCATTTATAGTTATCATAGCTTCATTTGTTACTATCATACAGTTCCTGCTGCAGGCGTACCTGCCATCACTCAACAGTAGCCTTGGACTGTATATACCACTTATAGTTGTAAACTGTATCATCCTTGGACGTGCCGAGGCATATGCTTCCAAGAACAAGGTTCTTCCATCTATATTTGATGGACTTGGAATGGGACTTGGATTTACAGTTGGACTTACGCTCATAGGAATGTTCAGAGAGCTTGTCGGAAAGGGCTGTGTGTTCGGATTCCAGATACTTGGTGACGGCAATAGGCTTCAGAGCTCATCAGGAATAGTAAAGGGGATCGGCAATGTGCTCAGCCTTTACACACCGATAACGATATTTGTACTTGCACCGGGAGCGTTCTTCGTGCTTGCGTTTATCATTGCATTTATCAATAGAAGAAATGCAAAGAAGGCAGCCGAGGCTCTGGCAAATGGACAGGAGATACCGGAAGCATGCAGACCTGATTCATGTGCTGGATGTATCAATGCGGCATGTTGCGGAAAGCTGACATCAGAGGTTTCTTTAAATGTAGCCGAGGCACCTTCAAAGGCAGCAGCCTCAGGGGATACAAAGCAGGTTAAGCAGGATGAAAAGACATCTGTAGCAGATAATAAGACGGAGGATGCTCATAGGGAAGAGCCGAGACTCAGCCCATATGCGCCGACTAGAGAGTCAGTTCTGGCGGATATAAAGCTTGTCCCTAACGCTACAGGAAAGATGCTTAAGGAACATGCCGAGGCAGATAAAAAGGAAGATAAGCCGGAGAAAGTGCAGGATGTAGAAAAGGCTTCCCAGTCGGTCCAGGAGCAGGAGGCTCAGCCGGAAAGACAGCCAGAGGAGCCACAGGCACAGCCGGGAGATTTGCATCAGTCTCAACCGGAGTCCGATAAGCCAGATGAATCAAATCAGGATGTCGAGGACGATAAGATGTCTGATGATTCACAGAACAATGATTCAGATATAAAGCTTAAGGAGACAATGGCTCATATAAAGAAGAAAAAAGGAAAGGGAGGTAGGAGATAATGAATATTTTATTGTTAGCTATCGGAGCAGCACTTGTAAATAATGTTATTCTCAGCCAGTTCCTTGGATTGTGTCCTTTCCTTGGAGTGTCAAAGAGTGTCAACACTGCGACAGGAATGGGAGCGGCGGTTATATTTGTAATGACTATAGCATCATTTGTCACCAGCGTTGTGTATTACGGAATACTGAGAAGATTCGGTCTTGAGTATCTCAACACCATAGTGTTTATCCTTGTGATCGCAGCACTTGTGCAGTTCGTTGAGATGTTCCTCAAGAAGAAGGTAAAGTCGCTGTATGAATCACTCGGAGTGTACCTTCCACTTATCACAACAAACTGTGCGGTTCTTGGTATCGCTCTTTCAAATGTACAGAGTGGTTACGGCATACTGGAGAGCACCATCAACGGATGCGGATCTGCGGTTGGCTTCACCGTCGCAATAGTGATACTTGCAGGAATAAGAGAGAGACTTGAGCATAGCCCTATACCTGAGTCGTTTAAGGGAACACCTATAGTTCTCATCACATCAGGCCTCATGGCGATCGCGTTCTTTGGTTTCTCAGGATTGATATAAGGAGGGTGCGGTATGACAGGAATATTGATAGCTGTGGCAGTTGTCGCAGGCGTAGGTATTGTGATAGGTATCCTTCTGGGTGTCGCAGGAGAAAAATTTAAGGTAGAAGTAGATGAGAAAGAAATAGCAGTAAGGGAGCTCCTCCCGGGAAATAACTGCGGAGGATGTGGATATCCTGGATGTGACGGACTGGCAGCAGCCATTGCAAAAGGTGAGATGCCCCCATCGGCATGTCCCGTCGGAGGAGAAGCTGTAGCGGCAAAGATCAGTGAGGTCATGGGCGTGGAAAACGCTGAAAATACAAAGTATGTGGCATTTGTCAAGTGCGCAGGGGACTGTGAGAAGGCAAAAGATGTGTACGAATATGTGGGACCTAGAGACTGCAAGCTGGCTCAGAATAATCCGAACAGTGGACCGAAGGCGTGTACATACGGATGTACAGGATATGGATCTTGTAAAGCGGTATGTGAGTTCGGGGCTATTGACATTATAGACGGAATTGCTGTAATTAATAAGGAGAAGTGTAAGGCGTGCGGTAAATGCGTTACAGAGTGTCCAAGACATCTGATAGAGCTTGTTCCATACGATGCGGAGAGACTTGTCAGATGTAACTCCCACGACAAGGGACTTCAGGTCAAGGCGGCCTGCAGCGCAGGTTGTATCGGATGTACCCTGTGTGCAAGAAACTGTGAGGCTGGAGCCATCACCATGGATAGAAATCTTGCCCACATCGATCCAGAGAAATGTACAAATTGTGGCGTATGCAAAGACAAGTGCCCAGTTAAAATTATATCGTAAGAAGGACCCGCCGCAAGGTGGGAGATTTCTTACGATGAAGCAGACGCCGTGCGAAGCGCCTCTAATGCGTCTGCACTATAATATCGTAAGGAGAATATAATATATGAGATGCCCATTTTGCTCAGCAGATGATACCAAGGTCATTGATTCCAGACCAGCGGAGGATGGAAGTGCCATCAGAAGAAGAAGACAGTGTGATGCGTGTGGCAAGAGATTTACCACATATGAGAAGGTTGAGACCATACCACTCATAGTCATCAAGAAGGATAAGAACAGAGAGACATATGACCGTTCAAAGATAGAGTCAGGAGTCATAAAGTCATGTCACAAGAGACCGGTGTCGGCGGAGGCTGTCACAAAGTGTATAGATGATATAGAGAACACCATCTTTAATATGGAAGTCAGGGAGATAGAGAGCACGACCATAGGTGAGATAGTCATGGACAAGATAAAGGACCTCGATCAGGTAGCATATGTAAGATTTGCATCGGTGTACAGAGAATTCAAGGATGTGAATACATTTATGGATGAGCTCGGCAAACTGCTCACAAACAATTCGGAGAAGCGATGACAGAAACATACAACACTATAATCAGCGAGGGACAGGACGAGATAGTCGAGAAGAAGTCGAGATTTATCGGATATGCAGTACCTGTCTCCACAGAAGAAGAGGCATATGCTTTTGTTGAAAGGATAAAGAAGCAGCACTATGATGCGAGACACAACTGCTTTGCATTTGCCATAGGAAGCGAGAATACGCTTCTCAGGTTTTCGGACGACGGTGAACCACAGGGGACGGCGGGAAAGCCTATACTTGAGGTGATAACCGGAAATCAGGTGGTGAATATATGCATAGTCGTGACAAGATATTTCGGAGGCACGCTGCTCGGAACAGGTGGCTTGGTGAGGGCGTACACAGAAGCGGCGAAGCTAGCACTGGCAGATGCCGGTATTCATACGATGCAGCTCATGAAGCTGGTGAGTATCACTACGAATTATAATGATTCTGGGAAAGTACAATATCTTCTGAGCAACAGCCAGGCAGTTATAGACGGAACAGATTACACTATGGATGTGTGTTTCAAGATCGCGATTCCGGCTGACGAGTATGGCCGTTTAGAAAAGCAGATAACTGAGTCTACATCTGCGAGAGCTGTGCTAGAAGTAACGGGAGAAGAGTACAGATGATGACAAACGGCATGGCAATTGTGAATACCTTATATCGCCTGAGTATCATACCGGTCAGCATGGAAGATGCGAGACTAATGACAGATACTACAGCTATGTGCACCGTTATGTACAAAATGCTGGCATAACTCATATATATGATCAAAGATATAAAACTCATGATAGCAGCGGGAATTATTCCAGCTGCTATATTTTTTGTGCAAAAGGATAGTTTTCTATATCCGGGCAGGCTCGAATATACACCGTTGTCTAAATCTTTAAGATAGTTCTGGGTACCCAGCAGTGCGCAGATAAATATAGTCATGTAGATCAGCAGTTCGGCAGGAAAGTTGTTTGGAACGATCTTGTCAGGGGATGTATATTTGCCTGAAAGACCTCCGCTTATGGAGAAAATGTCATCGTTTTCTATATATCCGTTGAAGCGCTCCCTGATAAATTTGTCTGCACGGTCTTCTATATCAATGCTGGTTGTATCGAATATATATCGATTTCCCAGCATGTTTATGGACATATCAGCGGCATATGCGTAGAGAAGTGCCGCGTAGACTGATTCACATGTAACGTTTTCAAATGAACTTCCAGCAGAGGTGTAGACATCTACTTTGACATTTGTGTCCATATGGATCATAGCCTGGCTGAAATCTACGGGAAAACTGTATCCTGCGTCAAGCTTACCGGATGCCACATCATCTTTCATATCAGGCAGAGACTCATATGGCTGAAATGTAAATCCGGTTGCGGTGTTGTACAGATAGCCGGTGAAAGAGTCAGTATATTCGTCCGGCGTCTCGATAAATATACCTGAGACGATCTCGGTGGACTGCTTTTTTTCAGGCAATGCGTGGACAAGTATAAGAGCCATAGGTATCAGCATCAAAACAGCTATCATGGCTGGTCTGCAAAGCATTCTCTTTATCAGTATGTTGATCTGCACAAGGTTTTTCATATACCCTCCTTATGAAAAGTATTGACACATAAAATGGACAAGTCTGTTAAATGGAGATAGCTGGCAAAACTCTTTAGCAAAGTTTGGAAGCATGGCCTCCGGCACAAAAAATCCGCTGAGGTATGCAAGTATCATGGCTGTCACGGTGAGAAAAAGAACGCATCCGTTTGTTCCGGCAGGTACAAAACATGCGATGATTATTAACAGTGTGACAAGGACTGATACGGCAAGTCCGAACAACGATCCGGTAGCAGTCATGTGGATCTGAAGCTGATCTGTGAAAATAGATACGGCAGACAAGGCGGTGTATACAGTCATATAAAGCAGATACTCCCAGGTAAATACGGATAAAAAGCTGCTGAAAGTCCTGCTGGCAGCTCCTATACCGTATGAACGCAGTCGGGTTTTGTATGAATTCGGTATATCAATTATGAACGGGATAAATACGGAACCACTCAGCATCATCATGAGAACAACAGCGGCACATGTGTAGAAGGTGGTTGTGCTGACTGCCCGTACTGCATTTATCTCATTTACAGCAAATGTAGAAGCCCTGTTTAATACCTGGCTTAGGAACATAGCGTTGATATCATTGCTGAGCTGCTCCTGCATCTTTGCTGGAAGCTCCATATCTCTGCCTATTGCCTGGACAGAATATATTGCAGCCTGTGATATTCCGAGCATTGATGATGTGGAACGGAAAAGATCGTTCAACACAAATGTGTTGATAGAGTGCATGTCGGAGTAGTATACCTCCACGGGCGTGTTTGTGCCATCCATGATGTCGCTTATTATATTGTCGGGAACATATATCACTGCAAACAACTTTTTATCTTCAAGCATCGATAAAGCTGTGCCTTTGTCAGATATTTCAGTGAACACGCATGATGTGCGGTAACTGTCCATGTCCTCTATGGTTGAGTAAGCCATGCGCGCCATTTTTGAGTCGGCGCTCATAACAATGCCGATGTTAAGTGGAGCCTGATCATCATCGGAATAGAGTATATCATCAGCCTTTATGGCAAGACCAAGAAGCACAGACATGATGACAAATGCAGCAATTATCATGTATATTCCGTAACCGGTTATTCTCTTGAAATCAGTTTTTATGAGTCTGAAAAACATAGTACTCCTTTGATAAAGCTGACGATGGATCAGTACAAAAGTTTCAAATAAGTATCAGAGGCAAATCCGTCAGGATCTGTTTTCTTGTCCAGGGCAAGGCGGATGTGACCTCCTTTTAAAGTGTATATCTGGTCACAGATATCCAGAGCCGATGTCTCGTGTGTTGCGATGATAACACTTCCTCCGCATGCAGTGTATGACTGCAGATATCTCAGAATACCGTTTTTGCAGAGAAGGTCAAGGGATGCCAGTGGTTCATCGAGAAGCAGAAGATCAGGATCTGACATCATAGTGATGGCTAGACTCAGACGCTTCTTCATTCCGCCGGATAACTTGGACACCCGCTTGTCAAGAAATGTATCAACACCGAGACTGCGGCATATGCTCATGTTGTGTTCATTCAGTACGGATCGCTTGCTTCCCGGATTCCACAATCTGATATTGTCAAGGGCACTAAGCTCGGGAAGAAGTGGATTGTCCTGTGGTAGAAGGGCTGTGGAGGCAGGAGTGTCAAATCCAAAGCTCCCGGAGTCCGGTTTTATGCTGCCGGCGAGAATTCCGAGCAAGGTTGATTTGCCAGAACCATTGATTCCAAGAAGAGCAATGCACTGTCCTGGTTCCACAGTCAGAGATATATCGGTAAGGACCTTGTTTTTTCCGTAGCTTTTATTTATCGAGGAAACATAAAACATTTTAGTATTCCTCCTCAATGACGTGAAAATCAAGATAATCGAAATCTATATCCTCAACGAAATTGTCGGCTGTGAATCTTGTTCTGGCATTCTGTATGAACTCATCCTTGTTCTTTTTCAGCCAGATAGGCTTAGCCAGATCAAACTCATAACACATATCCTCAAGGGCTTTGTATACCTTGTGGGTGCGCGTCATTTCGTAATCATTTATGCATATGACAGTATCCTTTAAGAGACGGTTGTCCTTTATGAGCTTTCCCCATACTCTAAACATATGTTGTCCTCCTGTAATTTTTATTACTTGATTAGTATATATCATTTGTGCACAGAATTAAAACATTAAAGACACAAATATGACACATTTAATGCGTATAGTATCAACTGTAAGAAAGAGATAGGGAAATAAATCCCACGAAGATAAAAATTATAGAAAGCATTAGTCAAGAATCAAATATGTGAAAGGATGATAGATATGGAACAGGACAACAGAAATCAGATAAACGGCGAAAATATTTCAAATGCTTCAGCCGGTGGCACACAGCCGGAACAGAATACTCAGAGCAGTCAGAACATGCATCCAGAGCAAACTGGTCAGGGAACGCAGCAGGATAGCCTGTATCATTACAGTTATATGAACAATAAGGGTGATGCAAGATTTGACAGACCTGCAGGAGAGACTTCACAGCAGAGAATGGGTGCCCAGACACAGAATATGCGTGAAACAGCAAATGTACAGGGTGGTACACAGAATACAGCGTATTCGGGATTTCAGAGAAATGTAAATGGCATGGAGGCTTGGTATGACAGCCAGAGAATGAATGCCGGATATCAGAATCCAGAAAATAATGTGGGTGGATATGGACAGGGAAGTCAGTCGGTGCCTCACAAGACTGAGACTTCACACAAGCATGAGAAACAGCCTAAGCCAAAGAAGAACAGCGGAAAGAAGAGCGGGGTTGGCAAGAAGGTAGCCGGAGTCGTAGCGGCAGCAGTTGTTTTCGGACTGGTTGCCGGAGTTGTATTCCAGGGTGTCAGATATGGCTCAGATAAGATGCTGAGCAAGAACAGCGCGACTACTGAAGCGAGCGCAGATGCAACTACCGAGAACAATGCACCGCAGCTCAAGCAGGCGTCATCAGATGCCACAAACACAGTTTATGATGTGGCAACAGTTGCCCAGAAGGTCATGCCGTCTATAGTATCTATCACAGGTACATATGTGACAACATATGACTATTGGTTCAACTCATATCAGCAGGAGTCAACAGGAGCTGGTTCAGGAATCATTATAGGAAAGGATGACCAGTATCTGTATCTTGCAACAAACTATCACGTAGTACAGAATGCCAAGTCATTGTCTGTAACATTTGTCAATGACAAGAGTGCAGATGCAACGGTAAAGGGATACGTAGAGAACAATGATATAGCAGTTGTAACAGTTAAGCTTGCAGATATATCTGATGACACTTTGAATGAGATAAAGGAGATTCAGGTAGGTTCATCGGATGACCTCTCAGTAGGTGATCCTTGCGTGGCTATAGGAAATGCACTTGGATATGGACAGTCAGTGACAGTTGGATATATAAGCGCACTCAACAGAGAGATCAGCGCATCGGATGAGACAGTAAAGGTTCTTCAGACAGATGCGGCCATCAACCCTGGTAACAGTGGCGGTGCTCTTGTAAATATGCAGGGAGAACTTATCGGTATAAATACAGCAAAGTATTCAGATACAAGCGTTGAAGGCATGGGATATGCACTTCCTATCTCAGACATACAGGACATCATCAATGACCTTATAGCAGGCAAGAAGGTGGCAAGTGACGGAACAGCATCAGGCCAGGCTTACCTTGGAATTTCAGCACAGACAATAACAAGCCAGTATTCACAGCTGCTAAATATGCCAGAGGGCGTTTACATCTCATCAGTAGAGCAGGGATCAGCAGCAGAGGAGTGCGGACTTCAGTCAGGTGATATCATTTGCAGCCTTGACGGTGAGGACATAGCAGATATGGATACATTCCATGACAGAATAGTTGCTTGTAAGCCGGGCGATAAGGTAACCATCGTGTACTACAGAAATAACAATGGTAACTATGAAAAGCAGACAACCACAGCGACACTGCAGGAGAAACAGTAAGATAAAATTCAGTGGTGATTTAGCACGGTGCTAACAGAACTGAAAGCCTATAGATTGAGATAACGGCATCTGTAAGTGAAATTACAGGTGCCGTTTTAGTTATGTGGCAGCGCGGCGAAGTATGCGCTTGCAAATTTAGTTAAAATGGTGCATTATATGACAGGATAACTGCGCCCACATAAAAAGATACTGGTGGGCATTAAATATCACCCGAATGTGGGTGGAATGTGACATTAAAAGAAAGGTTTACATAAAAATGTACAAGATACTTTGTAAAGACGGAAGAGCAAAGAGAGCTGAATTTCAGACCGTACACGGAACAGTGCAGACACCTCTGTTTATGAACGTGGGTACAGCTGCGGCCATAAAGGGTGCGGTGGCAACCACCGACCTAAAGGATATTGGCTGCCAGATAGAGCTTTCAAATACATATCATCTTCATGTGAGACCTGGAGACAAGATAGTAAAGCAGATGGGAGGTCTGCACAAGTTTATGTACTGGGACAGACCGATACTTACCGATTCAGGCGGATTTCAGGTCTTCTCACTGGCTGGACTCAGGAAGATAAAGGAAGAAGGAGTTACATTTAACTCACATATCGATGGACGAAAGATATTTATGGGACCGGAGGAGAGTATGCAGATACAGTCCAATCTGGCATCTACTATAGCGATGGCATTTGATGAGTGTGCCCCTGCACTAGCGGACAGACAGTATGTGGAGAATTCGGTTGCGAGAACTGCCAGATGGCTTGTAAGATGCAAGAATGAGATGGAGAGACTTAACAGCCTTCCAGATACCATAAACAAGAATCAGCTCTTATTTGGAATCAATCAGGGGGCGATATATGATGATATCAGAATTGATCATGCAAAGAGGATAAGCGAGCTTGACCTTCCGGGATATGCGATTGGCGGGCTTGCCGTTGGAGAGTCTGTGGAGCAGATGTATCATATACTCGATGTCACTGTGCCACATCTTCCGGAGGACAGACCGACATACCTCATGGGCGTTGGAACTCCTGCAAATATTCTTGAGGCAGTGGACAGAGGAGTGGATTTCTTTGATTGTGTATATCCATCAAGAAATGGCCGACATGCCCATGTATACACTAAGCATGGAAAACTTAATCTCAAGAATGCAAGATTTGAGACAGATGACAGACCGATAGAGGAAGGATGTGGCTGTCCGGCATGCCAGCATTACAGCAGAGCGTATATAAGACATCTCTTAAAAGCAAATGAAATGTTGGGGATGAGATTTTGTGTCTTGCATAATTTGTATTTTTATAATAATATGATGAAAGAAATCAGAGAGGCTATTGAAGAAGGAAGATATCAGTCATATAAGAAATCGATGCTTGAGAGCCTTGCTGGTGGAGAACAGTAGGTAGAATATATGTTAGGATATATAGTGATTATGTGTTAAGCATATATCTGACTGTAAATAATTAAGAAGGAGACTAGAGAATGAACTCACTTTCAACTATTTTGTCAAATGCATCTTCAGGTGCATCAGGTGCCAGTGGCGGTGCTAATATTATGATCATAATTGTTTATGTTGTTGTATTTGGTGCTATCATTTATTTTTTTATGATAAGACCACAGAAGAAGCAGCAGGCAAAGACACAGGATATGCAGAAACGTATTGAACCGGGTGATAATATCATGACAACAAGCGGATTTTATGGAACAGTACTTGACGTTGTTGATGATACAACTATCATAGTTGAGTTTGGAAACAATAAGAACTGCCGTATTCCAATGCACAAGAGTGCAGTTGCTGAACTTGAGAAGCAGGGCAGTGCAGTTGAGTCAGAGGATGACAAGAGCAAGAAATAATTTTTGTTTTTAATATCTGATGATATTATCGATGATTCGATCAATGATTCAATCATGGATAGCATAAAACATAAAAAGGTAAGAGGATCTGGTCAATGTTTGATCAGGTCCTCTTACCTTTTTATGTTTTAGTGCAGAGCTACTTTTGACAGTAGTTCTTAATGTCGTGGAATACCGCTTCTGTGATCCTGAGTCCGCCCCTGCCGCTGCCGACAGATATGTCAGGCTTTGCTGCGCCGTGAAAGTCGGAACCACCGGATATTAGGAGTCCGTGGGCTCTGGCGATTTCCCTGAGTTTGCCGGATTCATAGGAGTTGTTGGAGGAGTGATAGACTTCAAGACCTGCAAGACCGCAGGTTTTAAGTTCTTCGAGCATTTCTTCTATCTGCTTGTATCCGAATCCGTACAGGAGCGGATGCGCGACAAATGCAGCTTTTCCGTATGTGTTTATAAGTTCTATGGCCTCATCGGCTGGAATATCCGGGGTAGGTATGTAGTACTTAGATTTTTTGCCGAGATATTTTTTAAACGCTTGATTCATGTCACGGCATATGCCGTCTGCTATCAGAATCCTTGCAAAATGTGCTCTGGTTACGACAGTGTCAAGGTTGCCATGCTGAAGTCTCTCCATTGTCATGTCTATGCCATCTGCGCGGAAACGGGCACACATTGCCTCATTTCTGTCATAGCGTGCCTGCTTGATAGCTGCCAGGCGGGATATGAGCTCCGGATCGGTGTAGTCCATGTAAAAACCCAGTATATGGATCTCTACGCCGTGGTAAATTGCGGACATCTCTATTCCCGGAACAACTGTTATATGACGATCGCCACTGGATGAAAATGCAGATCCATTTTCCTTGGTGTTGGGGACTACCTCAGATGGCAGTGAGGCGTTGTGGTGCTTAGCATATGAGATGGCTTCGGAAACTCCGTCAATGGTATCGTGATCGGTGATAGCTATTGCTGCAAGCCCCTTATCTATTGCAAGCTGGCAGACCTCTGACGGTGAGCAGGAGCCATCTGATGCTGTAGTGTGAAGATGCATATCTATAAATCTCATGGTTGACCTCCCTGATATTGCTGTGAGCGTAATGGCTACAGACAAATTGTCATTTATAATACAAGTCCATATCACAGCGCATCACGTATTTTATTACAGAGTTATTTTATAATATTGGGGATGTGATGTTCAAGGTCATATAGAAGATTTGAAAAGTATTTGAAAAGTTATCAAAAAAATTATCAATAAGAATGTGTGTACTTGATAAAGTACATGTAAATGCGACAAATTTTTTCAATAAGCTATGGACTTCAAGGGTGTTTTGTGAGAAAATACCACTGATGGTTTGAATTAGAGAATTCGAAACCGCTTTTAAGAATTCATATTTTGAAAGGAGTTTCACAATGATTTACACTAAGGAAGTTGAAAACATGTGCCCTGTAGCAAAGGGTGCAAAGCATGAGCCAGCTCCTATTCCAGAAGAAGGAAAGTGGGTTTACTCAAAGGAAATCAAAGATATCTCTGGTTTTACACATGGTGTAGGCTGGTGTGCACCACAGCAGGGTGCCTGCAAGCTTTCACTTAACGTAAAAGAGGGTGTTATCGAGGAGGCTCTTGTTGAGACTATTGGATGTTCAGGTATGACACATTCAGCAGCTATGGCAGCTGAGATCCTTCAGGGTAAGACAATCCTTGAGGCTCTCAACACTGACCTTGTGTGCGATGCTATCAATACAGCAATGAGAGAGTTATTCCTTCAGATCGTATACGGACGTACACAGAGTGCATTCTCAGATGATGGACTTGCAGTTGGTGCCGGACTTGAGGATCTTGGAAAGGGTCTTCGTTCACAGGTTGGTACAATGTACGCAACAAAGGCTAAGGGTGTTCGTTACCTTGAGATGGCAGAGGGTTATGTAACAGGAATCGCACTTGATGCAGATGACGAAGTTATCGGATACCAGTTCGTTTCTCTTGGAAAGATGACTGACTTTATCAAGAAGGGTGATGACCCTAACACAGCTTGGGAGAAGGCTTCAGGTTCATATGGACGTGTTAAGCCAGAGCAGGGCGCTGTTAAGATCATCGATCCACGTAAAGAGTAGTCGGAAAAAGAGGAAAGGAGAACGAGACAATGGCATTATTTGAATCATATGAAAGAAGAATAGACCAGATAAACGCTGTACTTAACAGCTATGGAATCAGCTCAATCGAAGAAGCTGAGAAGATCACAAAGGACGCTGGACTTGACGTTTACAATCAGGTAAAGGGTATTCAGCCAATTTGTTTTGAGAATGCTTGCTGGGCATACACAGTAGGTGCAGCAATCGCTATCAAGAAGGGATGCAGAAAGGCAGCAGACGCAGCAGCAGCTATCGGCGAGGGTCTTCAGGCATTCTGTATACCAGGTTCTGTTGCAGATCATCGTAAGGTTGGTCTTGGACATGGTAACCTTGGTAAGATGTTACTTGAGGAGGAGACAGAGTGCTTCTGTTTCTTAGCAGGTCATGAGTCATTTGCAGCAGCTGAGGGTGCTATCGGTATCGCTGAGAAGGCTAACAAGGTTCGTAAAAAACCTCTTAGAGTTATCCTTAACGGTCTTGGTAAGGATGCAGCTCAGATCATCTCAAGAATCAATGGATTTACATATGTTGAGACAAAGTATGACTACAAGAAGGCTGAGCTCAATGTAGTATACGAGAAGGCATATTCAGATGGTATCCGTGCAACAGTTAAGTGCTACGGCGCTGATGATGTTCAGGAAGGTGTTGCTATCATGCACAAGGAGAATGTTGGTGTATCTATCACAGGTAACTCAACAAACCCTACACGTTTCCAGCATCCAGTTGCAGGTACATACAAGAAGGAGTGTATCGAGCAGGGTAAGAAGTACTTCTCAGTAGCATCAGGCGGTGGTACAGGACGTACACTTCACCCAGATAACATGGCAGCAGGTCCTGCTTCATACGGTATGACAGATACTCTCGGACGTATGCACAGTGATGCACAGTTCGCTGGTTCATCATCAGTTCCTGCACACGTAGAGATGATGGGACTTATCGGAATGGGTAACAACCCTATGGTTGGTGCCACAGTTGCTGTAGCTGTTTCTGTTGAGGAAGCTGCTAACGCTGGTAAATTCTAAATAAAAACCTAGTATTTAAACGGTTTAGAGGGCTTTTAGAGAGATCTAAAGGCTCTCTATTTTTGCTTTTTTAATCATGTCTATATATTTATCCTGAACAAATGTCTACGAGAAGTCTACAAAGTTTTTTAATGTAGACTTCAGATATACGTAGACTTCCTTGACTGTAATAACATAATCTGCATCAATATATCCATATACATCAGAAGTGAATACAATATCACTTTCAAGAGTGTCTGATAGCTCTATATTGAATGATTCATTTTCCTGTAGAGCATAAGACGTATTCGCTGTAAACGTCAAATTACCCTTTTATTGCACCTACATAAAGTGTAGACGGTCACAAGTACGTAAATATATTTTAAGAGTGCATTAGTATTTAATTTCATGAAGAAAGTCAAATAATATGCTATCTTTGAACATATAAAAGGAAGTCGGAATACATGATAGTATATTATAAACTTGACACACTTTTAAATGAACGCAAAATAACAAAGACACAACTGTGCAAAGATACTGGGATAAGTGCAAATGTTGTGTCTAAAATCAGCAAAAGTGAAATATTCATAACAGATACATTAAACCGTATCTGCGAGTATCTCCATGTCCAACCAAGCGAAATTAAAGAATATGTAATCCATTTGAAATAAACAAGGAGGTCATTTATTTTTTGACAAACGTCTAAAATATTGTATAATATACTTAACAAGACAGCCGAGCGATAGATACGTCCTATCCGTCCGGTGAAAAGCTATTTAAGATAAAACACCTCAATGCTTAGCCGGCTGAGGTGTTTTTTTCTTACTTTCGATTATTCAGAATAGTTACAATAAGTATTGCAATGGTAAGTAAAACCATAAATTCCTCATATGTACTCATAAGGCACCACTCCCTTCCAAGACTCGAACGGATATGGTGTAACACCCCTCGGCTGCCTAGTTAAATACGTTATTCTATTTTATTACAGAAGTAATTTTACTATATGTATATATACATTTTGGAGATTCCTATATAACGTAAAACACCTCGCATTAATGCGAGGTTTAATTTAAAAAGAATTACAAATTGTATGTATAAAATTGTAATTGCAGTATAAGTTATATCAAAATTATAGTCAATGTGATTTAAGAACAGAATAATATTTTATAACCACATACCACCTTCCGGAATACATTAAACTATATCATGGACAAGGAGGTGAATACGCATGGACAGATTCGCAGTATATCTTGTAGTTGTTGCGGTTCTTTGCACTTTGATATCGGTCATAACGGAATTTACGAAAGAGGTAGGAGTGCTGAAGAAGATCCCTACCTCTTTTCAGGTTCTGATCACCAGTGTCATTGTGTGTGAGGTGGGACTTTTTGTTGGACTATCATTCTATCACATAGCATTTGTGTGGTATTATCCTGTGGCTGCGTTTTTCGGGGCATTTGTCATTGCGATTATATGTACCCGGGGATGGGACTACCTGATATCGATATTTAAGCGGTTTTACAAGGGCGGAGATAAGGAAAAGTGGCATGAATAAAGGTGACATGGCTACAACAAATGTAATGCAGTACAAAGATGTATAGATTAGGAATAATGATCATGAGTTTGTCTCTTGATTCAATGTCTGGAATATTATATACAGACAAAAGAATTCAGGAGACAATTTTATGGCTTCTAATAAGACTCCGTTAAAAGGATACATGGATGGTATAGATATATCAGCATGGCAGGATACTATAGATATAACCAAGGTGCCTTGTGACTTTGTGATAGTGAAAGCGACGGAGGGCACGGACTACAAGAACAGATTTTTTGCAAAGCACTGTGACCAGGCGATGAAAGCGGGAAAACTGCTTGGGGCATTCCACTATGCAAATGGTGGTGATCCCCACAGTGAGGCTGAGTATTTCCTTGCATACAGTAAGAAATATGTGGGCAAAGCCATACTCGTGCTAGACTGGGAGGGACAGAACAATCCACAGTTTGGCAGGAGCGATAGGGCGTGGTGCAAGGAGTGGTGTGATTATGTGTACAGAAAAACCAGGGTAAAACCGCTGATATATATTCAGAAGAGTGCCATGGATAATGTGAAAAATCTTGGCTACAGGCTGTGGGTCGCTCAGTATCCTGATTATGAGCAGACTGGATATCAGGAGCATCCGTGGAATGAGGGGCAGTATGATTGTTCTATCAGGCAGTACACTTCTGTGGGCCGGCTTCCGGGGTATGAAGGGAATCTTGACCTGAACAAGTCTTATATAGACAAAGCAACATGGAGAAAATGTGCTGCGATAAAGACTGACAGTGATAATGGAAAAACGAAAGGGAAAGGCTCTGACAGCAATAGCGGGAAAAGTAATGATAAGAATAACAAGAATAACAAGAATAATAAGAATAGAAAAAAGAAAAGCATAGATGTGATCGCGAAGGAAGTCATAGCGGGCAGATGGGGGAACGGCGAGAATCGAAAAAAGAGATTAAAAACGGCGGGATATGATTACGATAAAGTTCAGGAGAAGGTGAACGCTATAGTGAAAGCTTCGCAGAAGAAATCAATTGACGAGATAGCCAGAGAGGTGATAGCCGGAGATTGGGGAAATGGCGAGGATCGAAAAAACAGGTTGAAGAAATCGGGCTATGAATATGATAAGGTGCAGAAGAGAGTAAATGAACTTCTGGGGAAATAACATAAAAATGAAATTTGCATGAAGTATTGTCCATATATGTTGACGGGAAGTGGCATATAATATAGGATAGTGTAAACGAAAAAAAGATGATGTACATGAAAGGAAAAGGTGATAGATATGCCATATTTTGGTTTTTACTTTGATCCGACATATATACTGGTTCTCATAGGTGTAGCGGTGTGCTTTATAGCATCTGCACAGGTCAAGACGACATACAAGAAGTATGAGCACGTGATATCGAGGTCTGGATATACAGCGGATCAGGTGGCTTATATGATACTCAGAAATGCAGGGATAACTGATGTGTCGATACATCATATACCGGGAGATCTCACGGATAACTACAATCCAAGGGAACATACCCTCAACCTGTCTGATAAGGTATATGGTTCCAGGTCGATAGCGGCCATAGGAGTTGCGGCACATGAGTGTGGTCACGCGATACAGCATGCAAGACATTATGTACCGCTGACTGTCAGATCGGCGATCATACCGGCGGCGAATCTTGGCTCATCACTTGCCTGGCCTCTGGTCCTGATCGGACTTATCATACCGAGACTGAATTTCTGTATGACAATTGGAATCCTGTTATTCTCGCTGGTGGTGATACTGCAGTTAGTGACACTTCCGGTTGAGTTCAACGCATCAAGGAGAGCAATTCAGATAATAAGAGATAGTGGTTATCTTGCGCCGGATGAGCTGAAGGGCGCAAAGAGTGTACTCAAGGCGGCAGCTATGACGTATGTGGCAGCTATGGTATCAGTATCACTTCAGTTGTTACGACTTGTAATACTTCGAAATAGCAGAGATGATAACTAAATAATATCAAAATAACAGCCCTGTGCGGGACAGATATATTCTTTGTATATCGCCTGCATAGGGCTGTTTTAATATACTATAGCAACTCGTAAAACGTGTTGCCCAGAGTTAGCGCAAAGTGATATACTTAATTTATGTGTACGCCGTGAGCGTAGGTGTGCAAATACATATATATTGTAGAGTGATATTGTGGGAGATATGCCAGATGGTACAAATAGGAAGCAGAATACTGGAATATAGAAAGAAAATGAACATGAGCCAGGAGGAATTTGCCAATAAGATAGGCGTCAGCAGACAGGCAGTGTCCAAGTGGGAACTTGACAAAGCTTATCCTGACCTTGACAAACTGGTGGATATATGCGGAATGTTCGGCCTGAGTCTGGATGAGCTTGTAAATGGTGTGGAACAGGATGAGAAACCTGTGATGGAAGCAGAGCAGAGAGTGGAGATTCCTAATGCCCCGTTAAATGTGTCAGATGTTGGCGACAACCAGACTGTAACTGACAATATAGAATCTGAGATCAGTGACAAGAAAGGCAGTGACAAGGAAGGCAGTGATAAGGAAAGCAGTGACAGCAAGAAGCATACAGTAAGAATTGGCAGTCATGGTGGGCTGCGTGTGGTTATGTATGCAGCTGCGGTTCTGGCTGTGTTCTGTATTGTGGTAAGCTTTGTCATTATACTTCAGAATGCATGGAAGCACAGTGATGAAGTCTTGATGCATGTGGACAAGGTTCATGCACAGTACACATTGGCTGATGTGTCATATCTGAATGACGATCTTGACGACAAACACAGGCTGATGTGGATAGATGCAAAGGGAATCAGAGCTGGGGACACTCTGCCCGGATATATAGATGACGATGGCGAACTGGCAAATGTGGATCATGACATAAGTACATTTGTGATACCGTGCGTTTTGGCACTTATATTTCTGGCAATGTTTATTTCTCTGAGAATAGAGCTGACAAAGGAACATCAGAGGGATATAGAGAGAGCAATTAGTGATATACAGGAGAAGGTATAGTGGATAGCAGGAGAAAATATATACGGATCTCATGTGTGATCGCAGGAATCGTGCTGGTCGTCATCACAGCACTGTGGTTCATGGGTGTGATAACCTGGGGACATGGTGCGGGAGATGTTACAAGGTATGTAGAAACAGATGAGAGTGAAGAGTATGTAGTATACGATGGGATAAAGTTTTCCTGTGGTCAGTATGAGTTGGTTATGGTTACAGAAAACGGTGTATTTCTGGATACTGATACAGGCCATCGGATACAGGTGTTGCATCAGGAAAAGACTCTGGATGATTTCTGGGACACGAAAGATGAGAGGATGGATGCCGGCAGATCAGCTGGGTTTGAGGTTGACTCAGATCCTGAAAAGTATAATTCCGCGGACAGAGATTACATAAAATATGCGCTCAGGCAGCAGTCTGATGATGAGACAACAGACTACAGTGAGTATATGCAGATATTCCTTACACCTGATTATAAAGGTGACAGATTGTTTATCTGTATAAATTACAATAAAGATATGGATGATATGACAGAGGCGGAACGAAAAGCGATGTATGATAAGTCATCTGCGTGGATACAGGAGCTGATGAATGCTGGTGAGTCGACTGATGAGCCGGATGACGATACGGGCAAGATCATTTATTCTGCAAATGCGCTGAAGAACAAGGAAAATTATGCAGACAGTGACACCCTCACCAGTGCATGCCGTACTGTTCAGTATGGACTTCCGTATGGTTATTTGAGAAAAGATGATTCAGATCCGGACTCAGCATATTATGAGTCGGATTCTGGAAAAACATATTTATACATAGCTATAAAAGATTATTCAGCGTTGCTTACGGATGATGAATCGTTGAAAGAGTATGTCGATTCCTATGCGAAGAATGACCACGCCATGCCTCAGGACTGTGGAAGCAAGGAGATGGATGGAAGGGTATTTTATTATTACAGCTATTTCACACAGAACTGGTGTGATGATGGAAGTGTGATCGTTGAATATAACTTCAAAGCGTACTGCGATATTGGAGAAGGGCAGATATATACCATATCAGCTCATTCATATACCAATTCTGACGTGATGGATACGGAAACATATCTGGAATGTATGAAATTAGATATAAAATTGAATATAAAATAGAAATATGCATAAAAAAGTCTTGTGAATTTGGTGATAGTATTTGCAACTTTGCTGTGATAGAATGGTTAAAGTGGCAAAAACTAACATATTCACAGGACTTTTTGTGTTATAGTGCACAAAATATAGCATACAGATGTATCACGAAGGGTCACAAAAGTTTTATCAGGGAGGGTAATTGATGAGAAAAAGAAAGCTAAGAGGAGGTATAGCTGTACTTTCGCTGGCGACGGCTCTGTGTCTGGCACAGGGCGTAGCGGTCTATGCGGAGGGGACTGATGATGGCAGTACGCTTGTCACGGCAGATCTGTCAAAGGGTATAGAGTACAGGTATTACGAAGGCTCGACCACACGTGTAGAAGGAATCAATCTGAATGGTAATTCTGTCATAATCAGGCAATCACCGAATTCTACGAGTTCGGAGCCGAGACTCAATGTCTACAATGATAAGGATCGGGATGGAGTTCTGGATGAAGGTGAGGAAGCATTTGAGATCGATGGCAGCACAGATATACTTCCATATCAGGTATATGGCGTTTATGGAGAAAAGACTAAGACTCCGATCTCAATCACCGTTGACGGGGCATCCCTTGGGAATGTATGGGGTGTCTACAAAGGCGCCATGGAATATGAGAGCACAGGCTCAGATCCTGCAGTTTCAATAACTGTGAACAAGGGATCAAATGTTTCTGCGGCGACATGTTTATATTCGTCAGAGGCTGTAGGATCCATGAAGATCAACATATCTGGAGACTGTAATGTTTCCCAGCTGCAAGGTGCATTGCAGAGCAAGGTGGATGGGGATATTGACGTTGATATAACCGACAATGCATTTGCTGGAACAGTGTACGGTATCCAGGTAGGATATGCCTCAGGAAGCGTGGACGTGTATACGGACAATACGGTTGACGTCGGTTATCTGTACGGAGTGTATGCATCTACCATCGATGGCAGCCTCACAGTGAACAGTATGCTCAAGGCTGACAAGGGCAGTGGATATGTGTATGCTGCGACAAATGGCACATACTCAGGCAAAGATTATGCGGTGAAGGGCAATGTTGTCCTGACGGCAAAGAATGCCAAGCTTGGATATGTGTATGCGGTGACCAATGGCGCTCATACGCTGGGTGGTGTTACTGTGGATATAAGTAACACAACACTCAATGAGATGTATGGTGTGAGCAACAGTGCCAGTGCAGCCGGTGATGTGAGTATCAGACTAAACGGCATAGAGTGCAGTGACAGTTATTCAAGTATGTACGGGGCATATAGTGCAAATATTGCAGGAAAACTTAAATTTGAAGTAATGAATGCAAAAGGAAAAGGCATTTCTGTCTATGGAACCTCAAATTCAGATATATTGGGTGATGTAGATATAGATATAGATGGACAGGGCGCTGAATTTGCTTCAGTATACGGACTCAACGGTGGAACCGTTAAGGGCATGGTAAATATCGATATAGAGAATATCAATGTATCAAGTTCTATGTATGGTATTTACTCAGCCAAGCTTGAACAGTCGTCACCGGAGGGAGCCGATGCCTATGCGAATGTGATAACGCTTAAGAACATTGTCAGCAGTTCATATTACACATATGGCGTGTACTACGTTTCGACTATGGGTTCGACACACATGATCCTGGATAATATAAAGTCAGGTAATTATCTGTATGGATTGGATTTTTCAGGTGCCATAACAGGAAAACTCAAGATGGATATATCCAACTGCAGTGCAGAAAATGCATATATTCTGAGGGGAAATGGCAGTTCACCGACGGTTGTTGGGGATTTTGATCTTACCTTGACAGACAGTGCTTTCAAGAACAGTCTGTACGTGCTGAATACAGCTACATTTGCAGAAAATGCATCTGTTGACATCAGGAATGTCATCAGCAACTTGTGTACAGTGGCATATTCAGGTACATGTGCTAAGAATCTGGATGTCAATATGCAGTATGCAAATGACAAGGCAATTGTCGATGCGGCTGGCAATCCGGTGGTAGACTCATATACCAATGCAGGAAAGGGTGAGTTTAATCTCCTGAGCAGCTATTCGGTTATCGGTGATCTGACTGCGGATCTGTCTAATATCCATTATGCATCGTGCGGTCTTGCAGGTGGCAGCTACAGTGGAGAAGTGAGTGGCATAAATACAACGGTTACTCTGAAGGACAGCAGTTTTGAAAGTACGTATAACGGCAGTACGGTATATCTTCTGAATGAGTATGGCAATGGCTCAAACGATGATTCAGCCATACAGCTTTCTGCTGACATCAAGATAGAGAATACAGACTTTACAGGTATGAAGAATGCAAGCTTTCAGGTAAATGCGAATCAGAACAGAAAAGTAAGGGTAGCATTTGACGAGACGTGTATTCTCCCTGATGGATATTACATATGTCCTGCATACAACGGTTATGGAGATTCAATTGTCACATATGGAGGAGATGTATACTATGGCGGCGATAAAGTAGTTATAGATAAAGATGTAAATGCTGATAACATCTACTTTGGTAATTATGCCAGCGGAAAATCGACATCTGCTGTATATGCTGTCATTAACAAGGGAGTGACAGTAAGTGCTCAGGAAGGGATATATTTCACCGCGGGTGCAAATATCCTTAACTCGGGAAAATTCTCTGGAACATTTAAGAGAACAGATGATTCATCATACGGTTCTGTATATATGAAAGAGGGCATAGTGGCAGACGAAACGCTGTATGAAAATGCCCATGTATACTACCCGGTTACTCTGGTATGTGATGACAAGGCTGTGACAGTGAGCAATCCTGGCTACACCTGTTATCTTGACAAGGATACTATGTATGCATATGTAGATTCAGTCTTGACGCTGACACCGGTTATCAAGAGAGGATATACACTTGAAAAGGTAGTGTTTAGGGGAAGTGATGAGACTCAGGATAATGAGCTGACAGAGACATCAGGCAAGTATACATTTGCCATGCCGAAAAAACCATGTATAGTGACAGTCTCAACAAAGGGTAAGCAGATAAAGGCATCAAAGACAGTGTCAGATCCTTCAGCTGTGCTTGGTCAGAAATACACAGCAGAAAAGCCACTGTATGATATGTCGGATGTTGTGATCCTGAATGATGGCAAAGAGGGCACAGTAACCTATGAGATGGACAAGGATTATATACTTCCGGAGGGGCTTGTGCTTGATGGCGGTCTTATAATTGGAACACCGACATTGGCATATGAGGATGGAAAGAAAGCAGTAATCCATATAACAGGAAAGAATGGAACAAAGACACAGATCACGCTGAATGTTGTTGTTTCAAAAGAGCAGAAGATACAGGAAAATACAGACGGACGTATAACAGTCGATGAAGAGAATAAACAGATAAGTCTGAATGGAACATCGGTTGTATTGCAGGCTGCAGAGAACAGTGCGGAAGCTTCGGCGGATGAAACAGGGGCTGAAAGTCCTGTGATCACAGAGATCTATATCGATTCTAACAAGGATGGACAGGCTGACAACAAGACACCGTTAGTCAGCGGAGACCTGTCAGAATACACTGTGGTTGGAGTTGATGACAGCGAATTTAAGCGCAGCGTAAAGATAACTATGCTGGGAGGAAGCGTACAGAAGATATATGGTGCGGTTGACTCAGAGCTGAGCTGCAGCGGAAGAGATGCGGTTGCGGTAGTTATCAAAGGCGGTAATGTGGGTGAGGTATATGCGATTGTAAATACCCAGGTAGATGGTACGATCTCTTATGAGAACTGCACAGGTGCTGTGATCACAGGTGGTTTGGTAAGTGGAAGTACATCAACATACACAGGAGCGCTTCTCAGAACAGCAAAAGACAATGTCATGATATACAAGAAGTATACAGTTACAGAGAAGCTTGCTGCAAATGACTTTGATTTGGACAATGGATCTGAAGTATCAGTGGAGGCTCCGCTTGAGCTCACAGGATATCTGAGGATGTATGAAAAATCTAAGCTTACAGCAACGGCTGCGATTACCGCCGGCGGTCTTTCATTCTCGAGAAATTCGTCTGCTCAGTTTGATGGGAATGTCAAGATAAATACTCTGTATATGACGAGTTACAATAATGTACTTATTATTGGGGCAGAGTCGGAGTTTGAGACAGATGAAGTCAAGATATCAGACAGCTGGGCAAAAGTATATCAGAAAGGAACATTCAAGTGCCCTTCAGACAAGTTCTCAAATGAGGGAACATGGGTAAAGGCAGGAGAATTTGCAGAAGGTGTAGATGCAGGCGAGTGGGCCGGAATCTACTACAATGTTGAACGCGGTACTACGAATATGAAGGGAACTTCGGTTTCCATTCCAACTCAGAGCAGGGTAGTGGAATACGAGGGACTGATATATGCAAGAAACAATTCTTTAGTCACGGCAGAGTATACAGATGTACCGGGATACACAGCATATGTATCGATAAATGGCGGAGATCCAATAAAGGGAGATTCGGGATCGGCGCAGGTCGCAACAGCAAATACAGTTATGAGCGCAACAGCTGATTATGTGGCAGATCAGATCGCAGTGACAAAGAAATATGCTGATCCTGTGATCGTAGCAGATACAAGCTATACAGCCGAGGAGCCTGTATATGATCTCTCGGTACTTGATGTGACAGGAGACACCACTTCGGCATACGGTACAGATATGCAGTACAGAGTAAAGAGCGGATCAAAGCTTCCGGAGGGACTTGTGCTTGCCGATGGCAAGATCACAGGCAAGACATCCGAAACAGGTGAGACAGATGTGACATTTGTTGTGACAGGAAGAAATGGAACATCCGTTGATGTAAACGTGAAGTTTACAGTAAAGGCTGCAGGCACGGAAGTGTCAGATATCAACAAAGTGGTAACTGACGCATCAGTAAGTAAGATAAATCTTGCTGGATGTTCAGTTGTGATAATAGCTGATCCGTCAAATTCATCAAAGTCTTCCATATACATGGATGCAGACCATGACGGAATAGCAGACAACAACAGAGCGCTTAAGATAGGTGGTGAGACAAGTTACGACCTGTCGAAGTGTAAGATATATGGTTATACAGATGGAGACAATGCATATACTGGCGATATATCAATAGTTCTCAGAAACGGTACGGTAGGTTCCCTGTATGGTGCAGGTTCAAACGAGTCCGGAGCTGCAAATGTAACTGTTGAGGGTGATGTTACTGTAAAGGTGCTGGGCGGCACTGTAAGAACAGAAATATATGGCGCATACAATGCACATGCAGCTACGGTGAATTTCGTTGCAGAAGGCGGAAAGATATATAAGAAGGCCTGTGGTGCATATAATTCAGATGTGCAGACGATGAATTTTGCGTTCACAAAGACAGCTATGATGTATGCGGACGACAATTATTCAAACACAGGTGAGGAAGAATTGTATGTCACAAGCGGAGGAAGTGTATCTGGAGATGTAAATGCAGAGGTAGGTGTGTTGAGTACAAGAGAGGCATTTGCCTATAGTTCAAAGATGTATAGAAGCACGTACGCTTTCTTCTACGGAGTTTACAGGACACCTGTGTCAGGAGATGTAAATTACACTCTGAATGGTGACTGGTATGCAGGAAGAATAAATACATTTGTAAACAGTTCCAATGTGGCTGGAGATCTGAATGCTGAGCTGAAGTCAGGTTATATAGGCTGTGGTAATTCGAATGATAGTTCAAAAGCATTCGTATACGGCAATACGAACAATAAGATACGCAATATAAATGTAAGATCGGCTACAGAAGATGCTGTGAGCGGTAAGATCGTTCTTGCTGCAAGCGGAGAGGTAAATGATATTTATTTCAATGATGTCAGTGGCAATACCACTGCGAGTGTTACAGGCCTTTCAGAGAATTTCCAGGTGACACATAAGGGCTCACTCTTCTTAAAGATCAAAGATAAACTTGTTCTCGGAGGTACATACACTGTTGATGAGAACATTGAGACCGATATCCTCAATGTAACTTCTGGTTCAAAGATCAAAGTTGCTGAGGGTGCATCAATTAAGCATACAGCAAATGCTGTCATCGAAGGAGATGTTGAGAATAACGGAACATGGACCTCAGAGGGCAATGTTTATGTAGAGGGAACATTTGTCAACAATGGAATCTGGAATACAAAGAAGTATATGTACGTTGGTGACAGCAGCGCATCAAGTATCAGCGGTAAAGTTGACAACTATGGAACCGTCACAACGGTTTCTGACAGGTCATACAGTACAAGGATCAATGCTTCTTCAATGTTCATCAACCGTGAAGCTGCTACATTTACATTCGGAAATATGGTCAACAGTGGAACCATAGTAAATTATGGTTCTCTGGAAGAGACATATTATAACAACTTCTCGGATGTTGGAAAGGTACTCACAACAACGATTCCGAATCTTAAGTATGTGCTGAAAAATTACAGCAGTGTGTACTATAAAGTTGATGCAGAGTATCCGGCATACTGCTTCAAGGGTGAGGATGCAAAGATAAGCATAGCGGCAACAAATGCTAACTATCAGAAGACGTCAGGCATTGACGGTGATACAAATGTATACATAGCTGGAAATATGGATTTCTATGTGACAGTTGACGGCGAACCGATAGACGGAATGAAGATAGATTCTGTGGTATATGGTTCAGCACAGAATGAGGCAACGTCAAGTAACAATGTCAAGTGGCGCGGAACAGTGGCATATGAGCCGACACATGCTGTGATCAATATGGCAAAGCAGGAAGCAACCAATATAACTCTTGCGAAGGCTGAGGACAAGGTTACAGCACAGGTTGGAGTGACAACTAGCAAGTTTGATCCACTCTATGACCTCACAAAGATCGAGGTTCAGAATGATGAGAATGTTGAAAACGGCTATGTCGCATACTCACTTGCTAAGGGGCAGACCCTTCCTGATGGACTTGCGATGTCAGGCGGCAAGATATACGGTACTCCGGTCAAGGCTTCTGACAAGGCTCAGACAGTGAATATCATTGTGAGAGGACAGAACCAGACCACAGCTGAATTCACGCTTACCATAGAGAAGATAGAGAAGGGTATCCCGACACTTGCTGCATCAAAGGCCGGAACCGCATATGCAGGCAAAACACTTGCTGATGTAGCACTTCCAAAGTCAGCACTTGGTGTATATAGCTGGGCAGACAGCACACAGTTGGTTGGCAAGGCTGGATCCGAAGACAATTACGATGCATACTTTGTACCGAAAGATACAGTCAACTATGACTGGAGCAAGTTTGATACTGCTTCAGGAACGTATGAGCAGTTAGAGGACGGCAGTGTCAGAATATCAGTGAAGCTTGCGGTATATGTGAGAAAGCAGGATCCTGTATACACTGTACCTGAGGGAGTGACAGCTATATATGGAGAAACTGTAGGAAAGGCTGTTATTCCAGAAGCAGAAGGCGGAATGTTCATCTGGGAAAATGCTGATGAGTCAGTCGGCGACGTTGGAACAAAGAAGTTCCTTGCAACATTTGTGCCATCTGATGAGGATGTATATGAAAGAGCAGAGCATATAGAGATCACAGTTGAGGTAAAGCCGGCTGAGGCTAAGTTCACACAGGCTATAGACAAGCTCACAGCAAAAGAAAATGACACTCTGGCTGATATAGTACTTCCGGAGGCAGAAAATGGAATCTACACATGGTACACAGACAGAACAACAAAGGCTGAAGATGGCGGAACATACAAGCTGTGCTTTAAGCCTGCCGATATAACTAACTATGACTGGTCAGGAGTAGAGGGTTGGAACAGAGCTTACAGAGGTGTGGTATTCCCAGTACAGGTTGAGATCATCAAAGAGCATGTACATGATTATGGCGATGCATACAAGAGCGATGCTACATATCACTGGAAGGAATGCAGCTGCAAGGATATCCAGAATAAGGCAAAGCATACATTTGACTCAGGAAGCATAAAGACAAGTCCTACTGATACAACAGATGGAAGCAAGGTATATAAGTGTAAGGTCTGCGGATATGTGAAGACCGTGACGATCCCGGCACTTGGCAGGGATATCACTGATCCAAAATACAAGATAAAGGTATCCGGACTTGATTCTCAGAAATATACTGGAAGAACAATTACCCTAAAGAATCTGAAAGTTACATCGGGCAGAACGGTTCTAAGAAAGGGTACTGATTACACGGTAGCATATTCGAACAATAAAAAACATGGAACTGCAAAGGTTACAATAAATGGTATCGGAAAATACAGAGGAACTATCACAGAGACATTCCAGATCAAGATAGAAAAGAATTCTGTATTTGCAGTAAAGCAGCCAGGAACTAACATAGTATACAAGTACAAGATCACAAATGCTGATCTGAAGGGCAAGGGAACTGTAGGACTTATAGGCACAACAGTTGCTAAGTCCAATGGAAAGTTCAAGACACTTACGATCAGTGATACTGTAACTATAGACGGAGTGAAATTTAAAGTTACAGCTATAGGTAGCAAAGCATTCAAGGACTACAAGAGTATTGTCAAGGTTGCTGGAGGTGCAAATGTTGTTTCTGTAGGAACATATGCATTCAGCGGATGTACAGCACTCAAGACTATTCCGGCATTCAAGAATGTTACAGCTATAGGCGGTTATGCATTCTATAAATGTAAGGCGCTCACAGCAATGCCGGTAAATAATAAGCTTAAAACTATAGGCAAGGCTGCTTTCTATGGCTGCACATCACTTAAGACACTGACTGTTGGCAGAAAGGTGACAACCATAGGAGAGAGTGCATTCGGCGGATGCAGCAAGATGACAGCAGTCTCAATTGGCGCAAATGTTAAGACTATAGGTGCATCAGCATTCAGCGGCTGCAAGAGCCTTGCCACTGTCAAAGTTGGTTCGGCAAAACTCAAGACTGTATCAAAGAATGCATTCAAGGGCACAAAGTCAAAGATAACATTCAAGATACCAAAGAAATACTATAAGTCATATATGGCTAAGATTAAGGCAAAGGGTGTGGCAGCGCCAAAGAATGCGATATATAAAAAGTATTAAAAAGTAGCATAAGTTACAAGAAATAGACATAGCAGTATTTATGGCAGGGCATGATCAGCTTTCGGGTTGGTTGTGCCCTGCTATTTGTAATTTTTACAAACTAAAAGGGTGATGACAGTACAGGATATATTTGTTATACTGAACATATGTTTGCGGCGTTGATGGAGATTTAATTGGGATTCAATTTAATTTGGATTTTAGAGAAGATTATAAGAAAGATAATATTAAAGATTTTATGATAGATAACAGGATGGGAGATAGTGGGATGGAAGATAAAGAGAATTATCTGAGCACACTCAACGAGAGGCAGCTTGATGCTGTTACAACCACAGAAGGATACGTGAGGATCATAGCAGGTGCAGGAACCGGTAAGACAAAAGCTCTCACTCACAGGTATGCATACCTTGTCAATGAGCTGGGAATATCAACTTCGAATATATTGTGTGTTACATTTACGAACAAGGCAGCCAGGGAGATGAGCAAGAGGATAAGACAGATGATAGGTGACAGTGATACTGGCTATATCTGTACATTTCATGGATTCTGTGTGAAGCTGCTGAGGGAAGACATACATGCGATCAACTTCCCACAGAACTTTGTGGTCATGGATGACGAAGATACAGAGGAGATACTCAAGACTGTGTATGAGAATGCACATATACAGTCGAGAACATATACATTTGACTCTGCGAGAGATCATATAACAGCCATGAAAAGTCAGATGCTGCATATACCGTATCTTGCAGAGATAGGGAACGAAAAACTTCTTGCGGACTATGAGAAGGCTGAGAAGGTTGAGGATAAGGTATTTCTGGGATATCTGTATGAGCAGAAGAAGGTGTATGGGCTTGACTATGACGATCTCATAACGATCGCATTGTATATACTTCAGACAGATGAAATGAAGCGGATCAAATGGCAGGAGCGGATGATGTATGTCATGGTGGATGAATTTCAGGATGTGAGCAACAGTCAGTATGCGCTGGCAGAGATTCTCAGTGGATATCACAGGAATCTGTTCATAGTGGGAGATCCGGATCAGACCATATATACATGGCGCGGGGCACAGATAGAATACATACTTGAATTTGACGAGACACATGAGAATACTAGAACCATATTCCTTGATATGAATTACAGATCAACACCGGAGATACTTGCTGTGTCCAACTCGCTCATAGAGAAGAACAAGAAGAGGCTTCCGCACAGGCTTGAGGCGTATAAGGAGTCGGGCAGAAGACCTATATATATACATTCCAAGACGACCGGGGATGAGGCTCAGTGGATGACCTCGGAGATACAGAGACTGGTGTCGGAAGGTGCATCGTACAATGAGATGGCGGTGCTGTACAGATCTCATTTTGTATCGAGGAATATAGAGGAGTCGTTCATCAAGGCAAAGATTCCGTATACACTGTACAGTGGAGTGGAGTTTTATAAAAGAAAAGAGATAAAGGATGTACTTGCATATCTCAGAATGATAGTCTATTCGGACGATCTGTCATTTCGCCGCGTGATCAATGAGCCAAAGCGCAACTTTGGCAAGAAACGAATGGCTCTTGTAAAGGCATATGCGGAGAGTCACAGATGTTCACTGTATAACGGCCTCCTGGACATTCTGGAGGATAAAACGATCAAGTCAACTGGGGCTGCAGCATTTGTGGATACCATAGAGGCGTTCAAGAAGACCTATAAGGAAAAGAGTTTGTCAGATCTGGTGACGGAGGTACTGGATCAGACCGGGTATGAGGCGATGCTCAGACAGTCGGGTGAGCAGGAGCGTCTGGATAATCTGGCGGAATTCAAGCAGTCTGTAGATGAATACGAGAAGACGTCAGGTGAGGAGAATACCCTGGAGGAATATCTCCAGAGCATCGCGCTCTACACGAACAATGACCGTGAAAAAGACAAAGAGACAGTGTCCATGATGACAGTTCACACGGCAAAGGGATTGGAATTCCCTTATGTGTTCGTGTGCGGGATGAATGAGGGGATATTCCCAAGTAAGCACGTGGATACAGAGGAACGCCTAGAGGAAGAAAGACGAATGGCGTATGTGGCATTCACCAGAGCGGAGAAGGCTCTGTATATCAGCGATGCCGAGGGTTTGAACTATGATGAGTCTTTCCGGTATCCATCCAGATTCATCTTCAATATAGACCGTGACGTGATAGACTATGCACATGATCTCCCTAAAAGACTGGTGGACGATGCTATGAGCTACATAGCGGCAAATGAATCCAGGATATGCCCTCTGGATACGGAACTTTCAGTGGGTGACCGTGTGATGCATAAAGTATTTGGAGAGGGCACTATAACAGCTATGCGGACAGATATAGGCTGCTATGTTATAAAGTTTGACAAGATGGCGACTGAGAGAAATCTGAAGATTGGGACGGCTCTTGAAAAGTTTGGCCGATAGCGTAGGAAACACTAGTCAGTGAAAGCAGCGAACAATGATATATGAAACAGACAGGGACAGACTACCGGATTGGTGGCTGTCCTTTTTGTTTTACCCCGGTGTGAAAAAAATAGTACACTAAATGAGGTAGAATTGCATAAGAGAAAAGTTAGGATTGTGAAAAAATATGATACGGTGTCGGAAAGGAGCAAAAATGGTACATATAGTTGTAGATCTTGAGATGAACTGGTTGGACTTCAAATATGAAAATGAGAGAAAGATAAGCACCAATGAGGTGATAGAGATCGGGGCCGTTACCATGAATGAAAAATTCGAGGAAATAGGCGCATTTAAGATGTATGTAAAACCGCAGTTCAACGATAAGGTGGTAAAAAAGGTTGAGAAGCTCACGGGAATAACCATGGATAAGCTTCAGGATAGTCCTGTGTTTGCAGACGCATTTGACGCTTTCATAAAGTGGTGCATCAGTTTCGGAGAAGAAGTGGTCATGTATGGCTGGAGCGATTCTGATGAACTTCAGCTTCGCAGAGAAATGAAGCTGAAGAACATACCGTGGAATGAAGATGTAGACAAGGTGTTCAGACAGTGGCATGACTTCCAGAAGGAATTCAGCGATCTGGTTGGCATTGGAAGGATCATTACTTTATCCCAGGCGGTGGATTATGCAGGTATAGACTTCGCAGGTCAGAAGCATGACGCTTGCTGTGATGCCAGAAACACCGCATATCTTCTGGCACTCACAAAGGACGAGAAAAGATTTGCCAAGACCATGAAGAGTGTGCTGGAGGCATTCAATCATGAAGAACTGACCTCGAACATAGGAAGTTTGATAGACTTCTCAGCGTGGAACGGAGTTGGGGCTTGAGATGAACGATAGGGGGCTGCCGAAAGGCGGCCTTCTTGGAGAGAATGGGGATAGATGGGAGAGAATGACAGAGTAAGTGAGTGGCAACAATCGCGGTTAAGGGATGGTAAATGTTGTCGATTTCGAGGGGGTGCTGGAATGAGTGATCGAAAATCGGGAGTGAATGGTAGTTTCATTGTTTGTAAAAATAATGTAGAATAATGTTATAAATAATGATTACATTGTTATGATGTGAGATATTTATTTAGAAATATTCTAAAAAAAAAATCCTAAGAAAAACTTAGGATTAAGTACACACACTGTGTAACCGGAAACCGGCGATTTGGTAAAAACTTTATTTGAACTCGCAATGTAAATTCATTTATACATTACATCATGAAAGGGGAATTGTCAATATGCAAACTAAGAAAGTGGATGAGTATTATGTAGGATTTGATATAGGAACAAATTCTGTAGGATATGCTGTAACAGACAAAAATTATAATCTTATAAAGCATGGTGGTGAGCCGATGTGGGGAAGTCATGTATTTGAGGCAGCATTGACTGCACAGGAAAGGAGAGCTTTTAGAACAGCGAGGCGTAGAAATGACAGAAAAAAACAGAGAATAGTGTTAGTTTCAGAAATATTTGCACCTGAAATAGCCAAAGTTGATCCTAGATTTTTTATAAGACGAAGGGAAAGTGCACTGTTTAGGGATGATGTAAATATAAATGATAGGTATGTGGTATTTAATGATTCAGCTTTTACGGATAAGGATTACTATGATATGTATCCAACAATACATCATCTTATATATGATCTAATGTCAAATAAAGAAAAACATGATATCCGTCTTGTATATATGGCATGTGCATATTTAGTAGCACATAGAGGGCATTTCTTGAGTGAAGTAAGCAAAGATAACATTGATTCGGTGTTAGATTTTGATGCGGTATATAATAACTTTCTTAGCATTATGGAAAATTTGGCAGAAATTCCTTGGGAGTGTGATATATCAAAGTTTAAGGAGATATTGAAAAAGAAACAAACGGTTACCAATAAAGAGAGAGATTTCCTTCAGTTACTGAATGAAGGAAAGAAGTTTAAAACTTCTGAAGAAGATGATGTGAGTAGAGAAGGGTTGGTAAAACTCCTGAGTGGTGGAACTTATGAATTGGGGAAACTGTTTCCTAAGCTTACATTTGAAGAAAAGGTATCTGTATCGTTTAATATGACTGAGGAAGATTTTGCTATGGTCTTGCAGCAACTAGGTGATGAGGGAGATATTATCAGTTCTCTAAGAAATGTATATGATTGGGCAACTTTGTCTGATGTTCTTAATGGGAAGAATAGTGTATCTGAAGGAAAAATAACAGTATATGAACAGCATAAAAAGGATCTTTCTTTCCTAAAGTATTTTGTGAAAAAATACATTCCCAATAGATACTATGAGGTATTTAGAGATGGAAATATTGTTGGCAATTATGTGTCATATTCATATAATCTAAAAAATGTTCAGAATGTATCAAAGTTTAAGGGAGCGAAGAAGGATGCATTTTGTGATTATATTAAGAAAGTAGTAAAAGATATCAAAGTTGATGATGAAGACAAGGTAGAATATGAAGACATGATGTTCAGATTGGATACATATTCTTTTATGCCTAAGCAAGTGGAGAATGATAACAGAGTTATTCCCTATCAGTTGCATTATTACGAATTGAAAAAAATACTTGATAATGCCAGTTCCTATTTGGAATTTCTTGATGAAAAGGATATGGATGGATATACAAGTAGGGAAAAACTCTTGTCTATTATGGAATTTCGTATTCCATACTATGTTGGACCGCTGAGAACAGATAATGGACAGCATGGTTGGATGAAGAGGAAGACCGAGGGAAGGATTTACCCATGGAATTTTGAGGATAAGGTAGATCTTGATGCCAGCGAACAGGAATTCATTAATCGTATGACTAATTCGTGTACTTATTTGCCTGGAGAAACAGTGGTTCCCAAGTATTCATTATTATATTGTAAGTTCAATGTGCTTAATGAGATAAATAATATTAAGATTAATGACTGTAGTATTCCAATTGAACATAAGCAGGAAATTTATAAACTGTTCGAGAGGTATAGGAAAGTTACCCCAAAGAAGATAAAGGATTATCTTGTATCAAATAATCTTTTACATCCAGAAGATGTTATTTCAGGTATTGACGTTACTATAAAATCTTCTTTGAAGTCATATCATGATTTTAAGAAAATGCTTGAAAGTGGTGTATTAAAGGAAAAGCAGGTCGAGGCAATAATTGAAAGATTAACATACAGTGAAGATAAGGGGCGAATAATTAGATGGTTACATATAGAATTCCCAGATTTGTCAGATGACGATGTTAAGTATATCTCAAAACTGAAATATAGTGATTTTGGAAGACTATCTCGTAAGTTACTAGTTGGTATAAGGGGATGTAATAAAGATACTGGTGAAGTTGACTCTATCATGGGGATGTTGTGGTCTACGAATGACAATATGATGAAATTATTGTCAAACTCATATACATTTGTCGAGGAGATAGAGGCAATAAAAAATGAATACTATGTTGAGCATCCAGCAAATCTTGATAGCATGCTTGATGAAATGTATGTAAGTAATGCAGTGAGAAGACCAATACATAGAACATTGGATATATTAAGTGATATACGTAAGGTATGTGGTAAGAATCCTTCAAAAATATTTGTTGAAATGGCTCGTGGTGGTGGAGAAAAAGGAGTGCGTACAAAATCTAGAAGAGACCAGATCAGCGAGTTATACAAGAATATGGATAAAGCGGAAGTTCGTGAGCTGTCAGAACAATTAGAAGGTAAAACAGACAATGAATTGCAGAGTGAGGTACTGTTTTTATATTTTATGCAGCTTGGAAAGTGTGCATATACCCAGAAAACAATTGATATTGATAAACTTAAGACAAACATTTATAACGTTGATCATATATACCCTCAGAGCTATGTCAAGGATGATAGTATAACCAATAAAGTCCTTGTTATTTCTGAGGAGAATGGCCAGAAAGGTGATAAATATCCGATTAGTAAAGATATAAGGGAAAAAATGCAGCCATTTTGGTATATATTGCTGTCCAATAAACTTATATCAGAAGAGAAATATAGGAGACTTACTCGCTGTACATCATTTACAGAGGAAGAACTTACAGGTTTTATAAACAGACAGCTGGTGGAGACTCATCAGTCTACAAAGGCAGTGACAACAGTATTTAGAACATTATTCCCAGATGTAGAGATCGTATATTCTAAGGCGGGATTGGTATCTGATTTTAGAAAAGAATTTGATATGCTGAAGACAAGAAGTGTTAATGATCTTCACCATGCCAAGGATGCATATCTTAATATCGTGGTTGGAAATGTGTATCATTGTAAATTTACAAAGAATTTCTACGTAACACAGAAATACTCGTTAAAGACAAAGACTTTGTTTACTCATAATGTAAAATCGGGAGATGTTATGATTTGGGATGGGCAAGAGTCTATAGGTGAAATAAGGAAGGTGTTGACAAAGAATAACATACATTATACTAAGTACTCATTTATGAGAAAGGGAAAGTTGTTTGCTCAAAACCCAATTAAAGCTAAAGAAGGATTGATTCCAAGAAAGGAAGGTTTAAGTTCAGAGAAATATGGAGGATATAGTGATACAACTGCAACTGCTTTTCTTCTTGTAAAATTTAGAGATAGAAAAGGAACAGATGCTATGATAATCCCAATAGATTTAATGTATTCAAATAAAGTATTCTCTGATAAAAAATATGCAATAGCCTATGCAAAAGACAGAATAAAAAAGATATGGGGAATGAGTGAGGGTCAAATTACAGATGTGACTTTGCCACTCGGTTTAAGAATGTTAAAAATAAATACTATGTTATCCTTTGATGGGTTTAAATCATGTATAACTGGAAAAGCAAGTTTAGGAAAGCAACTAGGATTGACCTCGATGATGCCACTAGTAATTGGAAATGAATGGGAAAATTATGTAAAAAAAATTGATAGATTTATAGAAAAAAAACAAAATAATAAAAAATTATTATTGAATACAATATATGATAATATTACAAAAGAAAAAAATGAACAATTATATCAAATATTAGTGAACAAGGTTGTTAATGGTATATATAATAGTGCCTTTAAGTCTCAAATAAAGATTTTGAAAAATGGACATGAAATTTTTAATAAATTGGAGTTGGAAGAACAAGTAATGGCTTTAGCAAATATTATTTTGTTGTTAAAATCTGGACGAGCAGGAAATTGTGATATGACATTGTTAGGAGGAAGTAAAAAGGCTGGAACTTATGTCTGTAGTACGAAAATATCGAATTTGCAAAAAAATTATAAAGAGGTGTGGTTAATAGATAGTTCAGCATCAGGAATATATGAATCAAAAGTTTGCAATTTACTTGAGGTAATAGAATAAAACTAGTAGGGAGAATATCTATGGGGTTTAGAACACTTGTGATAACAAAAAGAGCTAAGCTTAATCTGACAATGGGATTTCTCGAAATAAGAGGAGAAGAAACATTAAAGGTTTTTCTTGATGATGTAGATATACTTGTTATTGATAATCAAGCGGTTTCTATGACAGCAGCATTGGTTACAGAACTGATTAAGAAAAAGATAAAAATAATTTTTTGCGATGATAAAAGAAATCCTCAGTCGGAAATTATCCCTTATTATGGCAGTGGAGATTGCTCAAGAAAGATAAAAACACAAATTGCATGGCAAGATGATATAAAGACGAAAGTTTGGACATCTATAGTGCGGGAGAAAATTATTAAACAGTCGGATTTTTTATTGGAACTTGAGAAAGAACGTGAGTATAAATTACTTCAGCAATACATAGATGATTTGTCATATGGGGATAACACTAACAGGGAGGGGGTGGCTGCTAAGGTATATTTCAACGCCTTGTTTGGCATGGATTTTAATAGAAAAGAGGATATCCCAAGAAATGCAGCTTTGAATTATGGATATTCGTTATTGCTATCCATTTTCAACAAAGAAATAATTTATAATGGATATATGACACAGCTAGGGTTGTTTCATGATAATAAATTTAATCCGTTTAATTTAGCATCTGATTTGATGGAACCATATAGAATTTTGGTTGACAGAATTGTATATGGAAGTAATTGGGAGCAATTTGACGCTAATGATAAGAGAAAAATGCTTAGTTTACTGGAACAGGAGATAACAATATCAGGTAATAAACAAGTCCTCACGAATGCTATAAGAATATATGTAAGAAGTGTTTTTGACGCCCTGTGTGACAGAAATGTAGAGGAGATATTGTATTATTCAATATGAGTTATAGGTATATGAGAATTTTAGTAATGTTCGATCTTCCGACTTTGACGTCGGAAGATCGAAGAAATTATAGAAAATTTAGAAAAGATTTATTGAAAAGTGGTTTTTATATGTTACAGGAGTCAGTGTATTGCAGGATGGTTCTTAATCAGTCGGCAGAAAACAATGTTAGATCTGCACTTAAAAGAATGAAGCCACCTTCTGGCTCAGTTATGGTTCTATCTGTTACAGAAAAACAATTTGCAAAGATTGATTACATAACGGGAAATATTAAAACTGATGTTTTGACATCCGATGATAGGATTACAATATTATGAAGATTGCGTATAGAGAATTAAAAAATGTTATAGATGTTAATACAGAAATGATAACAGGTTTGGTAATTGAGAATCCTGAATTCATGTACAAGATGTTACAGGAATTCAGGAAAGCAACAGAAGGATTGGATAGTAATATAGTTGTGTCGGACAATGAAACCCCAATCTCTGCTCAAAAAACAATAGCATATATAACTGATTTTATTGATTTTACACTGAATCAGAAGACCTTGATAACAAAGATTATGAGCGAGATGGATAAAAAATCTAAAAATGAATTATATTACGAAAAATCAGAGCAGTTATTAGGAAATATTGAAATGTATATAGAAAGTCTTGCAGGTGGTTTGCCATGTGAGATTATTTGCGAAAAGTTAAATATATTAGCAGTTATAAAAGCTGCAGGTATAGAAATAATTGATGATTATGATACTTTGGAAGAGAGAATACTTGCATATATGGATTTATCTAGGGAGTATGAAGGTAAGAAGCTTTTTGTGTTTGTGAATCTTAGAAGTGTGGTATCATATGCTACATTACAGCTTATGATGGATACAGCAATAACTAGGGAGTATAGGGTCTTGCTTATTGATAATATGGATTATAAAAAATTATCATGTGAGAGCAGGATTATAATTGATAATGATTTGTGTGTGATATGATGTTATGGTATTAGGAAAGAGATGTGTTGATATTTATTGTATAAGAATGTATAACAAAGATGTGGATTTACATACCAGTTGCAAGCTGGATTTTCAAAATTTGAGGTTTGAGAGCAATGTAAATTCATAGAGGTATAAAACGCGCACATGTATGCTCAATCCTACAGCCTCGTTTGAGAGCAATGTAAATTCATAGAGGTATAAAACTGCAGAGTGTATGCAGTGGTAGCATGTATGTTTGAGAGCAATGTAAATTCATAGAGGTATAAAACTATTGTGTCATTGTCAATGCCTGTCAAGTGTTTGAGAGCAATGTAAATTCATAGAGGTATAAAACCGTATTCCGTACGGTTCAACAGTAGAGTTGTTTGAGAGCAATGTAAATTCATAGAGGTATAAAACGTAGGAGATATTGATAATGGCGGCTCGTCAGTTTGAGAGCAATGTAAATTCATAGAGGTATAAAACAGGCGTTATGTCCTCTGTGACCTCACCTAAGTTTGAGAGCAATGTAAATTCATAGAGGTATAAAACTAGGTGCAAAGCGTTATATATATCAAATAGTTTGAGAGCAATGTAAATTCATAGAGGTATAAAACTTCAGTATCACAATATGATGTTGTTAATTGTTTGAGAGCAATGTAAATTCATAGAGGTATAAAACTCCCCGCCGTTTGCATAGTGATACACGCCGGTTTGAGAGCAATGTAAATTCATAGAGGTATAAAACTGTTTGGGGCTGGTGACACAATATTATAGTTGTTTGAGAGCAATGTAAATTCATAGAGGTATAAAACTATGGGAAAATGGACTATACAACTATAGTGTTTGAGAGCAATGTAAATTCATAGAGGTATAAAACATAATCCGAGAAAAGAACGCTTGCAAGCTGTTTGAGAGCAATGTAAATTCATAGAGGTATAAAACGGAGTAGTCAATACTAATGTGCATACGCTAGTTTGAGAGCAATGTAAATTCATAGAGGTATAAAACCTTCAGGCGGAAAAATCAGCCTAAGACGTAGTTTGAGAGCAATGTAAATTCATAGAGGTATAAAACACAGGATATCATACAGCCGATAGTTACCGAGTTTGAGAGCAATGTAAATTCATAGAGGTATAAAACGATAAAAATATAGACCTTGCCAAAGTGCCAGTTTGAGAGCAATGTAAATTCATAGAGGTATAAAACCGACTTACTCGGCGGCATAGATGCAGAATAGTTTGAGAGCAATGTAAATTCATAGAGGTATAAAACACCACATCACACAGCCCACATATATTATCGTTTGAGAGCAATGTAAATTCATAGAGGTATAAAACTGCGCTGGCGGTGCTGACGTTTGGTGATGCGTTTGAGAGCAATGTAAATTCATAGAGGTATAAAACGCAGTAATCAGTATTATACTTAACCGCCCCGTTTGAGAGCAATGTAAATTCATAGAGGTATAAAACGTACAAGTCCATGAGATATGACATCTGATTGTTTGAGAGCAATGTAAATTCATAGATGTATAAAACTATATAATGAACCAACAAAAAGTGTGTATAGTTTGAGAGCAATGTAAATTCATAGAGGTATAAAACTACAGTGTGGGTAATAATGATATAATACATGTTTGAGAGCAATGTAAATTCATAGAGGTATAAAACGATAATGCATGGGCAATAGAACTTGGCCCGTTTGAGAGCAATGTAAATTCATAGAGGTATAAAACTATGGGAAAATGGACTATACAACTATAGTGTTTGAGAGCAATGTAAATTCATAGAGGTATAAAACATAATCCGAGAAAAGAACGCTTGCAAGCTGTTTGAGAGCAATGTAAATTCATAGAGGTATAAAACGGAGTAGTCAATACTAATGTGCATACGCTAGTTTGAGAGCAATGTAAATTCATAGAGGTATAAAACAACAGCAAGATTATAACACCCGACAGCGGGGTTTGAGAGCAATGTAAATTCATAGAGGTATAAAACGATGAGAGTTACTATGACACCACCAATGTTGTTTGAGAGCAATGTAAATTCATAGAGGTATAAAACACTTCTCAGGAAGAAAGAATCATTAAGGGTGTTTGAGAGCAATGTAAATTCATAGAGGTATAAAACTCTAAACCGGAATTGATGGCTATTTTTGCCGTTTGAGAGCAATGTAAATTCATAGAGATATAAAACAAACATATGTTTGTGTGTTACTTTATTATTGTTTGAGAGCAATGTAAATTCATAGAGGTATAAAACCCAATCTAAAACGATGTGTAGAGACATTAAGTTTGAGAGCAATGTAAATTCATAGAGGTATAAAACAACGTACCCACAACAGTGGGAGTCATTACCTGTTAGTCTGATAGCAATATTTATAGTATAAGTGGTAGATATAATAATTTCTGGGTGTGCAGGGCAGATTTATAATATTGATAGACAAGGTTTAACAGGAGATAAACGATGAGTACTACCAAATATAAAGGTAAGCAATATAAAAGATATAAAGTAAAAGTAATAAAAACTATATGTGAATGTGCTGGAAGTATATTTTTAATTGCTGATTTGATTTCATTGATAGCATTGGATGATACTGAATGGTTTATAATTTACCTATGTATAGGTTTGATACCATTGATAGTTATAATTAGATGTAAGAGAATGTTGAGGCTTATGCATAGTGAGATATGATTTTGATGAGAAAGCATATTCCCTGGATAATAGAAGTTAAAAAGAGGTATACCTGATGACCATATTCATTGACGCCGACGCCTGCCCAGTTGTAGGAATAGTTGAAGACATAGCAACAAAATACAACATCCCGGTAACGCTTCTGTGCGATACGAACCATGTCCTCACATCTGATTACAGTGAGGTTATCGTGGTCGGTGCTGGAGCGGATGCTGTGGATTACAAGCTGATAAGCATTTGCCATAGAGGTGATATAGTTGTTACTCAGGATTATGGCGTGGCTGCAATGGCTCTGGGAAAAGGTGCATTTGCAATACATCAATCGGGAAAGTGGTATACAAATGAGAATATTGATCAGATGCTTATGGAGAGGCATCTGAACAAGAAAGCGAGAAGGGCGTTAAGCCGGAATCATATCAAAGGACCACGGAAGAGAACCGATGAAGATGATCAGAGATTTGCGGAGTCTTTTGAGAAGCTGCTGCGAAAGGCAAATAATTTGTAGATACATATGAAAGTGGAGGGGGATTCGCACCCTTACTACACATGAACCGGAAGAGGTCAGATTTTAATGGATGATAAAAATACAAACAGAACAATAGAATACTACAACACACATGCTGACAGGTATTCCGAGATAACCAGAAATGCAGACATGTCGGACATTTACAAGCGCTTTGAGGAAAATCTCAAGCCGGGCAGCAGAATTCTTGATCTTGGCTGCGGCAGTGGCCGCGACAGCAAATATTTTCTGGACAAGGGATATGATGTCGTATCTCTGGATGCGTCTGAAACAATGTGTAAGAAGACATATGAGCTCACGGGAAGACCTGCTCTGAATATGCGTATTGAGGATATAAACTGCGAAAATGAATTTGATGCGGTGTGGGCGTGTGCCTCGATGCTCCATGTTGACAAGGGTGATATGATCAGGATCTTTGCGAAGGTTATGAAAGCGCTTAAGGTTGGCGGTGTATTTTATGCTTCGTGGAAGTATGGAAAAGGTGAGCAGACGCGGGATGATGGAAGAACATTTGCCAATTATACTGAGACAAAGGTTTGTGATATGGTGTATTCGGTTTCTGGCGCGGCCCTTGAGGATGTATGGACGAGTCAGGATGTGAGACCTGACAGGACAGGTCAGGGGCATTTGTGGGTAAATGTTCTGGTAAAGAAGACCAGAGTTGTCATAACTGAGAAGGAGTTCCTGAATATTTTCTGGAAGCAATACCAGATCATTGAGAAGGACGTCCGGATCAGTTCAGAGTATGTGGATATCCACAAGAGCAACTTCTCGACATTTTCAAGCAGATACATAAATATGTTCCTGAATATCTGCAGCAATATAGACTCTCTGATAGAGATATATTGCAAGATAGTCGAGGAGGATGATTACAGGAAGAAGTACAGCATACATGACAGGCTCACTCCTGTGCTTAGAAAATTCCCGGATATCCGGCTGGATGCGGTGAGGACGATAGATACTTTTGAGGATATTGAGCTGAAGCCGTTCAGTGCGTTTGTGGGTGACCGTATCGCAGATTGGTGGAATGACTATAATCTGGTGAAACATGCCAGAAGTGACAGGAACGAGAAGACTGGAATGTATAATTTCCAGCGGGCAAATCAGAAGAATGTGCTGACGGCGATGGCAGCGTATTTTATCGTGTGCAACCGTATATATGAGGAGATATGCGAGATCTCGGCAACACCGAAGAGGCTTCTCAAGTCAAAAATATTCCTGTACGTGAAGAATGGTGAGTAGATAAGGAAAGGTAATAGACCATGGTAAAACAGATAGTAAGAGACCAGATGTTTCTCAGCCAGAAGTCATCTCCGATGACTCCTATGGATGCGGGTATCATTGCAGATATGCAGGACACATTAGCGGCAAATCAGGCGAGGTGCGTCGGAATGGCGGGCAACATGATCGGGTATAAGAAGAGGATAATCATCGTCAGCATGGGATTTGCCAATGTTGTCATGCTGAATCCGGTTCTTCTGTCAAAGTCGGGGGCTTACGAGACAGAGGAGGGATGTCTGTCTCTGGACGGCACGAGAAAGGTGACAAGGTATAGAGACATAGAGGTAGAGTTTCAGGATGCATCATTTGCAAAAAAGCGTATGAAGTTCAACGGATATATAGCCCAGATAGTGCTCCATGAGATGGATCACCTTGAGGGGCGAATAATTTAGGAGAGTTTATGGAATCAAAAGACGGAACATGGATCATGTATGGAGTTTCGGAGGATGATCCGGAGTGCCTGCACACGGTGGATGAGCTTATCGGATATATAGAGGAAGTGGGATTTCTGCCTCTTTTCCGCAATGAGATACCTGGATTTTCAGTGGAGGAGCGAACCACGGAGAAGTACTGGTGGAGTGAGGATGCACAGATGGATCCTTGGGTATGGCGTGAGATCATAGCCAGAAGAGGCGATATCGCATATGGTAAATTTTTCCACAATAAGGCGGGATTTATCTCAAAGAAATGGTTCCCGTATTTTGCAAATTACAGAAGATCAGGATATGATTTCGATGCCAGATGGGATGATGAGCTTGCATCATTCAGACAGAAGAAGATCATGGATCTGTTCATGGATGACCGGATAGATGAGGAAAGCGATGCGGAATTTGCAGCAGAAAAACCGGAGAGCCTGTATGATACAGAGCTGTTATCATTTGATATCAAGAAGCTTGCCGGATTTGGCAAGGACGGCGAGAAGGGCTTTGAGGGTACGATGACACAGCTTCAGATGCAGACCTATCTGTGTGCATGCGATTTTAGAAAGCGGGTGAACAAAAAGGGAGCGGAATACGGCTGGAATGTGGCTGTGTATTCCATGCCGGAAAAGCTGTGGGGATATGATCATGTGACGTCCGCATATGGTGAGAGCCCTGAGGAATCGTGGGAGAGGATAGTGAAGCATATGGATGATATCTACCCGATTGCCACAGAGAAACAGATAAAAAAAGTCTTAAAGTAGATACGATATACAGACAAGATGACGAAAATATTTATATGTATGGAAACTGCATCAATACGATTGAAAATAGTCATGTTGGTGCAGTTTTTATGAAATAAATTGGATGACATAGCAATTACCCCTACAGCACTTACATTAATTCAAAACTCTAATTCAAAACTTTACATCAAAAGTTTACACATAACATTACATATATCTTTACATATGAGTTTACATATGTTATGTTTATATGCAAGTCAGGTTATAAAGAATAATATGATGCCTACTTGAAGAGGAGAAATGATGAACACTGTATATGATGTTATTATCGTTGGAACTGGCGCTGCAGGTTTATTCTGTGCGTTAAATTTTCCAGAGACAAAAAAAGTCTGTATTATCACAAAAAAGCGGGCTGATGAGTCCGACTCTTTTTTGGCCCAGGGCGGCATATGTATGCTGCGGGGTGAGGAAGATTACGAAGATTATTTTGAAGACACCATGAGAGCCGGTCATTATGAGAACAATAAAAAGACAGTCGATCTGATGATCAGATCATCGAATCTTGTTATCAGAGAATTGATAAGGCTTGGAGTCAGATTTGAGAGAGATGAGAGCGGAAAGCTTGCCTTCACCAAAGAGGGAGCTCATAGCCAGCCCAGAATATTGTTCCACGAGGACATTACCGGCAAAGAGATTACATCCACTTTGCTGGAGTGCGCAAAGAAGAAATCCAATATCGAGATATATGAGTATACGACTATGCTCGACATCGTCTGCAATGACAATGCCTGTGGTGGCGTGGTTATAGCTGATGAGGCGAAGAACATAAGCATACTTAGATCCAGCAACGTTGTATTGGCGTGTGGTGGAATCGGAGGCATATATAAGAACTCAACGAATTTTGCCCATATAACAGGTGATGCCATAGCAATTGCCTTAAAACATGGAGTAGAGGTAGAGAATCTGAATTATGTGCAGATCCACCCGACGACACTGTTTAGCCGGAATAAAGGAAGAAGGTTTCTGATATCTGAATCTGTGAGAGGCGAAGGCGCATGGCTTCTAAACAAGGCGGGCGAAAGGTTTACAGATGAACTGCAGCCTCGTGATGTAGTCAGCCATGCAATATGGAAACAGATGGAGCTAGATGGAACGGAGCATGTATGGGAAGATCTGAGACCGCTTGGAAGAGATGTGATCCTGCAGCATTTTCCACATATATACAGGCAGTGCAAGGATGAGGGGTATGATGTGCTTGTTGAACCAATACCGGTTGTGCCGGCTCAGCATTACCACATGGGCGGAGTGAAGGCAGATCTCGCCGGAAGGACATCCATGGAAGGATTGTACGCGGTAGGAGAAGCCGGATGTAATGGAGTGCATGGCAGAAACAGACTGGCAAGCAATTCGTTACTTGAGTCGCTTGTATTTGCACAGAGGGCGTCAGATGATATCATGTTCAGCAGAGAGCACAGAGGCTGTGGAGAAGACAACATAGATCTGTCTGAATATGAAGATATAGATGGTTTGTTTAGAGAATATAAGAATATAGTTTTGACAGAAACGGAAAGAAGAGGCTGAGAATGAATCAGATAACAATGAAATTGAATGCGGATAAGCTTATAATGATGGCTTTACAGGAGGATATCACAAGTGAGGATGTATCCACAAATGCGGTGATGCCAAAGGCACAGAAAGGAAAAGTAGACCTGATATGCAAGCAGGATGGAATCATTGCAGGACTTGATGTATATGCAAGAGTATTTACCCTCTTAGATGACAGCACTGAGGTTGAGTTCTTCTGCAAAGATGGCGATGAGGTGAAGGCTGGACAGCTTATGGGAGTTGTGACTGGTGATATCAGGGTCCTTCTCTCTGGAGAGAGGGTTGCGCTTAATTACCTGCAGCGTATGAGTGGTATAGCTACATATACTCATGAGGTTGCAGAACTTCTTAAAGGAAGCAAGACTACTCTGCTGGATACCAGAAAGACCACACCTAATTGTCGTATATTTGAGAAGTATGCAGTCAGAGTCGGCGGAGGCAGCAATCACAGATACAATTTGTCGGATGGAGTATTACTTAAGGATAATCATATAGGCGCTGCGGGAAGTATAACCAATGCAGTGAGAATGGCAAAGGAGTATGCACCATTTGTCCGCAAGATAGAGGTTGAAGTTGAGACACTGGATCAGGTAAAAGAGGCTGTTGAAGCGGGAGCCGATATCATTATGCTTGACAATATGACAACGGATCAGATGAGGGCTGCGATCGATTTGATCGATGGACGTGCGGAGACAGAATGTTCAGGCAATGTTACAAAAGAGAACATAGAGAGACTGATATCATTGGGAGTGGATTATATATCAAGCGGTGCGCTTACACACAGCTCACCTATAATGGATATATCGATGAAAAATCTTCATGCGGAGGAATAAAGTGAAGGCAAAAGAGAGAAGGGAAAGGATACTTGACATTGTAAAAAATTCAGATGCTCCTGTTCCGGCAAATAAGCTTGCGTTAGAATTCGATGTCAGCAGACAGATAATAGTGCAGGATATTGCTGTGATCAGGGCAGCTGATGACGGCATAATTGCAACTAACAGGGGTTATATATACAAGAATGAATCAAAATGTCAGAGAGAGTTTAAAGTAAAACACGGTTATGACAGGACTGAGGAAGAACTCACGATCATAGTTGATTATGGCGGTGTTGTAAAGAATGTAAGTATAAGTCATACGGTGTACAATCGTGTTACTGCAAAGATGAATATTGCTTCCAGATACGACGTGGCAAAATTTATGAAAAAATTGGAAAACAGCCAGTCGTCCCTGCTTGGAAATGCTACGAACGGATATCATTACCATCTGATAGAGGCTCCAAGTGAAGAGATCCTGGACAACATAGAGCAGAAGCTTGATGAGACAGGCTTTCTTGTTCCGTGGCAGGAGTGGGAGAAATAGCATAAAATGATTTGGAGAGAATAAAATGACGATAAAAGAGATACAGGAAGAGATAATCAGACTGAAGAAAGAGAAAGATTTCTGCATACTGGCACATGCTTATCAGGGACATGAGATTCTTGAAGTTGCAGATTATATGGGAGATTCATATGGACTTAGCGTGGAGGCGAGCAATGATTCCCGAAAAAATATAATAATGTGTGGTGTGCGTTTTATGGCGGAGACATGTAAGATATTGTCCCCTGATAAGAATGTGTACCTGCCTAACCCTGAGGCGGGATGTCCGATGGCTGAGCAGATGAATCTTGAAACGCTGAATGAGATGAAGAAGAAGTATCCGGGATATGCGGTTGTCGCCTATATAAATACGACATCTGAATTAAAAACTGCCTGTGATGTATGTGTGACATCCTCATCAGCAGTGCAGATCTGCAGCAAGCTTGATAATGACAAGATTCTTTTTATTCCAGATCCGAATCTTGGGAACTATGTTCAAAAGCAGATGCCGGAAAAGGAATTTGTATTTTTTAACGGCGGATGTCCTAGACATCTTGCGGTTACCCTAGATGATGCTTTGAAGGCAAAAGAGCTACATCCACATGCGGAACTTCTTGTCCATCCTGAGTGCAGGCCGGATGTAGTTGCAGAGGCTGATTATGTAGGTTCAACCACAGGAATTATGGCATATGCCAGAAAGTCAGAGAAAAAAGAATTTATCATCGGTACAGAGCACAGTATTGTGGAGCATCTTCAGTATGAGTGCCCTGACAAAATGTTCTATCCAATTTCTTCAAAGCTGATGTGCCATAATATGAAGCTTACTACCCTGGTTGACATATTGAATGTATTAAAGGGCACAGGTGGCGAAGAGATAGTCCTTTCTGATGAGGTGATGGAGGGAGCTTCCCGCTGCATCAACAGAATGATCGCGCTTGGATAACGATTTGCGGATGCCGGGAAATAGTATATAAACAAAGTTTTGTAATAAACATTTACTTTCAAGGCTTCATGTGATACTTGGGACCCCGACAGTGACTATTGCTTAATTATATAAATACGGTTGCTTATTAGTTCATTAAGCGACCGTATTTTTTTGTACCTGTGTTATAATGTTATAAAAGTGTATAATATTATTTGTAAATTATGATCAGCCGGACTGGCTGGAGTATAGGAGGACATGATGGGTATTGTTGAATTAAAAAATGACAGAATTGCTATTGGAGTAAATACTCACGGTGCGGAGCTTGTTAGTCTGAAGAGTAACGAGACGGATAGAGAGTATATGTGGTGCGGAGATGCGGCATATTGGGGAAGAGTTTCTCCGGTGCTGTTTCCATTTGTCGGAAAGCTTGAGAATCAGACATACAGACATGATGGAGTTACATATGAGGGTATTCCGCAGCATGGTTTTGCAAGGGACAGCGAGTTTGTGGTGGCAGAGCAGACAGAGGATACAGTGTGGTTTGAGCTTGTGAAGGATGAGAAGTGGCAGAAGAACTATCCATTTGATTTTACACTTCGTATCGGTTACAGACTTGAGGGAGCAGGTGTTCATGTGATGTGGACAGTGGTCAACACAGGCGCCGGAAGGCTTCATTTCTCAATCGGTGCACATCCTGCGTTTGCCTGCGATGGTGGCGTAAATGGTTATTCACTTGATATGCATACCAATAAGTCCGAGGTTGAATGTGGTCTGCTTACAGAAAGTGGTGTTCTTGGCAGCAGGACAGTTACCCATAGCCTCACGGCTGGTGTGCTGAAGCTTACCGATGAGATGTTTGACGAGGATGCCCTTATCATAGACGGGAAGGGCATAAATACCGTGACACTCAAGGACGTATCGGATAAGCCGGTTCTCCAGCTGAAATTTGACGTGCCACAGATCGGTATATGGTCGCCTGCCAAGAAGCACGCACCATTTGTCTGCATAGAGCCTTGGTTTGGCAGATGCGACAGAGAGGGCTATGCCGGTGAACTAGAAGACCGTGAGTATTCAAATAGCCTTGAGAGTGGACATTCATTCAACAAAGAGTATGTTATAGAAGTTTTATAATAAAAGTGCCAAAAATTTAGAATTGCATATATAAAAGAAATCGAAAGTGCGGGAGCCTCTAAAACAGAGATATCCCGCACTTTTTATATACCCCATTGGGGGACGGAGGTACCTGACCCCGTGGGGACGGAGGTACCTGTCCCCTTTGTCGAAGTGGAGATATTATAGAAAATACCGCTTGACACATAATACTATGCGTTGTATAGTATACCACGTTAGGAGGTATAGCGATGGACACACAATTAAAAAGAGGAATGTTGGATGTATGTGTGCTGGCAGCCATAAAGGACGAGGATTCATATGGATACCAGATTATCAAAGATATGAAACCATATGTGACCATATCTGAATCAACACTTTATCCCATACTCAGGAGACTTGAAGCTGGCGCTTTCCTGAATGTGTATTCTGTGGAGCACAATGGCAGACTAAGAAAGTATTACCATATAACAGATGCCGGAAGGGCGAGGATAGAAGAGTTCAAAGAAGAGTGGAAGGAATTGGAATCTATATATCAGTTCATAGTGAAGGAGGATGAAGCAGATGAATAAGCAGGAATATCTGACGGCCATAAGGGAGAAGATCAAGGCCATGCCGGCTGAGGATATAGAGAGATTTACAGATTATTATAGTGAGATGATCGATGACAGGATCGAGGATGGACTTTCCGAGGATGATGCTGTTGCGGATATGGTGTCGCCGGATGATGCGGTAGAACAGATACTCTCGGAGATGCCTCTTGCAAAGATCGTCAAAGAGAAGATAAAGCCAAAGCATGAGCTCAAAGCTTGGGAGGTTATCCTTATAATTCTCGGATCGCCGGTATGGATACCGCTTCTCATAACCGCAGCGGTGCTTTTATTAACACTTTGGATAGTAGCATTTACACTGCTTGTGTCATTTTATGTGGTCGTGCTCAGTTTTGTAGTGGCAGGGATATGCGGAATAGTGAGTGTAATCCCACTGTTCATAGCCCATTGCCCATATGCAGCTTTTCTTATGCTTGGGGCAGCGCTTATCGGTACAGGGATAGCAATACTTTTCATTGTGTCGGTAAAACCTGTTACAGTGGGAATATTCAAGGTGTGCAAGGCCAGTGTGAACGGTATCAAGAGGATGTTTGTAAAGGAGAGATAGGATATGAGCAGGACAAAGAAAGCGATTATAGTGGCATCGGTTATGATAGTTGCCGGAATAATAACTATAATATCTGCATTTGCGGCAAATGGTTTCAGCTGGCCGAATGTGCAGATCAATCTCAAGAATATGAAGTCAGAGAATATACAATACGAGAAAAAGACAGAGTATGTAAAAGATGGATTCAAGAGCATAGACATAGAGAGCTCGTCGGATATAGATGTCATGGTGAAGAAGGCCGAGGGAGATGCAGACTACGTTGAGTATTATGATTGCACAGGTCTTACACATCATGTTGATGTGAAGGATGGGGTTTTGAAGATAACAGCCGATGATACGAGAAATAGTGCATTTAATATATCACTGGGTGTGAGCACAGTTGCATGGCCGTCGGTTACAGTATATCTCGCTGGGACTGAATATGAGGATATAAAGATAGTCACAGGCAGCGGCGACGTGGATGTGGAATATTATCTTGCGGTGAAGAATATAGACATTGTTACCTCGAGCGGAGACACCGGTATAACAGGTGCAAATGCAGACAGCATCACAGTAAAAGCAAGTAGTGGTTGTATAAAGCTTGACAGTGTTGCGACAGAGAAGCTGAATCTTTCCGCAAATAGCGGAGATCTCACACTAAGCGACACTGTAGCTGCAGATAAGGCTGAATTCACAACGAAGAGTGGTGATATCAGTTCAACAAATATGAAATCAGATAGTGTAGTATGCAATGCGTCAAGTGGTGATATAACACTCTCGGACAGTGATGCGGCAGTATTCACCATAGAAACTTCAAGTGGTGATGTATCAGTGGATATAACTTCAAATAAGAGATTCAATTATAAGACAAAGACAAGCAGCGGCGATGTAGATGTCCCGGATTCTTATGTTGATGCAGAGGGCAGCTGTGAGATCATTACGAGCAGCGGTGATATAGATGTGACGAAGAGAGATTAAATGCGTATATAAGGCAGGTATATAGTACATGTAAAATCATAGAATATATAATACATGTATACAGAGCAATTCTATAGTATGACAGAGAGCGGGCTTTTCCATTTGAGGGATGTCCGCTCTTTGCGTATTTGTGAAAAATAATATCATGTAAGGTCTCTGCTTATTGTGAATTTCAATCAAAAATGGTATCTTAGAATATATATGTCTATTAGCATAAGATAAAGGGAGAGTGTTACATGAGTGCATTTGCGTTGAGGCTGGCGATACTGCCATCGATTTTACTTTTGTTGTTTGTGGTGGGGAAAAATAAACAGAGAAGAAATCCAACCAGTCTCCTTGTGTGGCTGGCGGTTCTTGGCGCGGTGAGTGCCATACCTGCGGTCATTGTTGAAATTTTGGGTTCGGGATTATTGTATATGCTTGGATTGGATCCCAGCTCTGCAATGTATAATTTTGTGGAGTGTTTTTTCATAGTTGCGATGATAGAGGAGCTTGGAAAATTCCTTGGAATGCTTTTGATGACATGGAAGAACAAGAATTTTGATCACAGCTATGACGGAGTGATATATGGAGTTTGCTCATCCCTCGGATTTGCAACTCTTGAGAATGTAATATATGTGTTTCAGGGAGGAATAGGTACCGGAATCATGCGCGCCGTATCTGCGGTTCCGCTTCACTGTGCGTGTGGTGTTGTTATGGGATTTTTATATGCCAAAGCGAGAGAAGATGCCAATAATGGTGAGAGTGCATTTGGCAATCTTCTGCTTGCGTATGTGTGTCCTCTTGGAATACATGGTCTGTATGACTTCGTTCTGTCGGTTGAGGACACCAGTGTTCTGCTCTGTATAGCGGTACTTGCGCTAGTGATAATTCTGATGTTCCTTCTTATAACACATGCGGCAAAGGAGGATCATATTATAGCTGTACAGCCTATATGGACAGCACCATACAATTTCAGATATATGCCTATGAGAGGCTGTCAGTCAAATCATTATAACCAGCCAGGCGGCTATGGCACGCAGCCGAACACATACGGTCAGCCAGGCGGCTATGGAGCGCAGCCGAACACATACAGTCAGCCGGGCGGCTACGGCATGCAGCCGAACACATACGGTCAGCCGGGTGGCTACGGCTCACAGCTGAATACATACGGTCAGCCGGGCGGCTACGGAGCGCAGCCGAACACATACGGTCAGCCAGGCGGCTACGGAGCGCAGCCGAACACATACGGTCAGCCGGGCGGCTACGGAGCACAGCTGAATATATATGGACAGTTCTGGCATACGGATACATATGGTCAGACAGGAAATTATGGCACACAGCCAGATAATAGAAGATAATACTAAATATTGTGATGAGGTGAATAAAGAATGATATTGATAAAAAACGGACGAGTCGTTGACCCTGTAACAGGCACAGATGAGATTATGGATGTGTTGGTTGACGGAAATACTATAGCAAAGACCGGAAAGGACTTGGATGTGGATTGTGCTGAGGTGATTGATGCCACGGGACTTGTGATCGCGCCGGGACTTGTGGATACACATGTGCATTTTCGTGATCCAGGATTCACATATAAAGAAGATATAAATACAGGAGCTGCGGCTGCAGCCAGGGGCGGATTTACCATGGTTGTATGTATGGCGAATACAAAGCCTGCAGTGGATAATCTGGATACTCTGAAGTATATACAGGAGAAAGGCGCCAAGACTGGTATTCACGTTGTTCAGACTGCCACAGTGACAAAAGAGCTCGCAGGCAAGGAACTTGTGGACATGGATGGTCTTGCAGCGGCTGGTGCGGCAGGATTCACGGATGATGGAATCCCTATTATGGACGAGAAACTTTTGCTTGAAGCCATGGAAAAGGCCAGAGAGCTTGATCTTCCTATAAGCCTTCATGAAGAAGATCCACTGTTTATAGTACAGCCAGGGGTAAATCAGGGCAAAGTCTCAGAAAAGCTTGGGTATGGAGGCGCGTCGAGGACAGCCGAGGATATAATGGTCGCAAGGGATTGTGTTCTGGCTCTCCACACCGGAGCCTCTGTGTGTATACAGCATATCAGTTCAGGAAATTCGGTGGATATAGTAAGGACGGCAAAGAAACTTGGTGCGGATGTTCATGCAGAGGCAACACCACATCATTTTACCCTTATAGAGGATGCTGTGTTGAAATATGGCACACTGGCAAGGATGAATCCACCACTCAGAACGGAGAAGGATAGAAGACAGATCATAGAAGGTATTCAGGATGGAACTATAGATATGATCGTTACGGATCATGCGCCACATAGCAGTGAGGAGAAGGCAAGAGCTCTGGACAAAGCACCAAGTGGCATAACCGGTCTTGAGACATCGCTGGCATTAGGTATTTATTCTCTTGTACAGCCGGGCTATATATCACTTATGAAGCTTATGGAGCTTATGAGTAAGAATCCGGCGGAATTTTACCGCATGGAGCCGGGGAAGATAGCAGAGGGTGCACCGGCAGACCTGGTCATATTTGGTGAAAATGAGCAGTGGACAGTTGGCAATTTTGCATCAAAGGCGGAGAACAGCCCGTTTGCTGGATGGACATTGCCGGGAAGGGTACACTATACAATGTGTGGCGGAAAAATAGTATTTGACGCAGATAAGTACGATAACGCGGTGAGATAGATTACATGGAGAAAATTAGAAGACATTATGTGTTTAAAGGTCGTGTTCAGGGCGTGGGATTCAGATACAAGGCGGAGTACGCTGCTTCCAGATTCGGTGTCACAGGATGGGTTCGCAATATGTATGACGGATCGGTTGAGATGGAGGCCGAAGGAATCCCAGAGGCACTTGATAAGGTTGTGTCGGTTCTTAGACAGGACAGGTATATTTTTATCGAGGATATGGATGTGAAGAATATTCCTTTGGAAGATGACAGGGGATTCCATGTTAGGTCTGGCTGGTAAAAAGGTACTGCAAAGGTCGCAGAGAAAGAGAGGCATACACTGTGGTAAAGATAGATTTGATAACCGGATTTCTGGGATCAGGCAAGACTACATTTATCAGAAAATATGTGAAATATTTGGTTGATAAGGGATACAACGTTGGAATATTGGAGAACGATTATGGTGCAGTGAATGTTGATATGATGCTGCTGCAGGATTTGATGGGTCCTAATTGTCATGCCGAGATGGTGGCAGGAGGCTGTGGAGAGGATTGCCATAAGAGAAGATTCAAGACAAAACTCATAGCAATGGGGATGAGCGGATATGACAGGGTTATTGTGGAACCTTCTGGAATATTTGATGTAGATGAATTCTTTGATACTCTTCATGAGGAACCGCTTGACAGGTGGTATGAGGTTGGAAGCATTATTGCAATAGTCGATGCAAAGCTTGATACAGATATGTCCAGACAGTCAAGGTATGTTCTTGCATCTGAAATCGCCAACTGCGGAGCTTTGGTCATGAGTAAGACGAGCGGAGTTTCGGAAGATGAAATATCGCATACAAAGGAATTTGTGAATAAAACTCTGGAGGAATTTCAGTGCAGACGCCGGTTTGACGGAGATGTGATCACAAAGGATTGGGAATTGTTTGGCAGTGAAGACTATGAGAGATTTATGTCAGTCGGATATAAGCTCAATGATTTTACAAAGCTTTGGTTCAAACAAAGCGATGTCTATAGTTCTGTATATATAATGAACAGGAATTTTACCAGAGAACAACTTGTCGATATAGTGAATCGGGTATTTTCGGATAAAGAATGCGGAGATGTGTTCAGGATAAAGGGATTTTTTAGCGTAGAACAGGACAGCTGGCTGGAGCTTAATGCCACAGTCCATAAGACAGAGATAAAACCCATTGATAAAGGGCAGGAAATAATCATAATTATCGGCTCTGATCTTATGGAAGATAAAATAAAACAATACTTTGAAGAATAGATAGATATGCCGGGAGTTTATTCATGAGGGATGACGGAAAAGATAATAAAAAAGACAGAAAAAGGCCTAAATTGAATAAAGAACAGAAGTTGAAAAAACAAGTCGAGGAGCTGCAGGAACAGGCACAGATCGATCTGGAGGGATACGTTACATGTAGATCAGCACTTAGGGCGGTAAGGCAGGAGCTGGTGGATGAAGAAAAAAAATTGGAACGTGTAAAGGCAGATTATCATGAGATGAAAGAACGGCACGCTCCGTTAAAGTATCTTAGTGCAGAATACAAGAGAGTGCGCAGGATAAAAAGACATGTTCGCGACCTCACAAAGACAAAGAAAAAACTGCACCGGGATATGAAGGAACATCGCGATGGAGTCAGGAGAAAGACGGTCACCAATATATTTGCCCTTGTGTCATTTGCAGCCATGATCATGATGATACTGTGGAGACTCAGGCAGTTGTCATATGGAGTGTATTATCAGGCAATGTATGCTGCCGGGCAGCCATTGGAAGCTATCATGGTTGCCGTGTGCAGACAGCTTTTGAGAGTGGCGTGTATCGGGTATGGATTGTGCGTTATATGGCAGTCGATACAGGTGTGGTTTATGAAGAAAAAGGGCTGGCTTGGCATATTGAGGCTATCTGTTAAGAAAAAGTCATACTGGTTAATGTTTGTCGGCATACCACTGCAGCTCCTAAGTTACGGGGATGTGCTGACAAATGCACTGATGCTGGTCACCATTATATGCCATATGGGAATGGCGATCCTACTGTCAACGAAGGAGATACCAAGACGGCTGATAAAGACATTTGCGGTGTTATATTTCGGATCTATAGGAGTAATTGCCTTATATAGCGTTGTGTTTTGCAGAAATTATGAGTTGCCAGGTGTTTCGGATAGCACGAGTACACATGCTGTAAGCAATGGTTCTTTCCTGGCACAGATGTGGGAGATGTCAACAGAGTCAGAATTCTACAATATGGGTATGTACAATACAGATATGACGAGGTCATATGATATGATGACTATTCCGGGACTTGACTATGCGATGACTCTCAATTGCGAGACAAAAGAGCCGGATAGCTGCACTTCCATGACACCGCAGGGGATCGCTGTCACTGATAAATATACATTTATAAGCGCATATTGCAGGACCAAGGCGCATAGATCAGTTATATTCATGCTTGATTCAAAGACTGGAGCATATCTCAAGACGATCGTTCTTAAGGATACAACTCATGCTGGCGGGCTGGCCTATGATGATAAGAATGATGTTTTGTGGTTCTCTTCATATTTGTCAGTGGAAGAGGAGGATACCAGAACGAAATATGCATCTATATCTTGTCTGACGCTTCAGTCTATGGTTGCGTATAATTTCGATAGCCAGAATACAGCTATAGCGTATAGAAATACTTGTCCTGTCATGTTCCCTGCTACATCATTTATAACGTATTATGATGGGCTCATATATGCGGGATATTGGAAAAAGGAGAAAAATGGCTATAGTATGGCTGCCAGTTACAAGATAGTGAATGGGGGGACGGCAATTGCCGATGATCCGGAAGAGGCGTTTTACATCCCCGGAAGAGTTCAGGGGCTTCAGGTTTACAGAAATGAGATTATATTTTCGATATCATACGGTATAGATGAATCTAAAGTAGAGGTGTATGACATCAAATCAGGAAAAATATCCGGGTCAAACTATAGCAGCGAAACGCCAAAGCAGGAACTTAAGCTTCCGCAGAAATTGGAACAGATATATTCATACAATGGCAGATTGTATTGTTTATTTGAGTCAGGAAGCTTTGCATACAGGCTGACAGCCCCTGTGTGTATGGATAGAGTTGTGAGCCTTGACGAATCTGCTCTAGTGCAGAGAAGGTAATAGATATGTGTGATAAAATGTACAATGTATTGTATATGGATTTGGGAATTTACAAGGAGTGGAGGATATTTTATGGGAGAAGAATTAAATAGGGATGGAGAACATTCATCTGAGGCAATAGCAGATAATATGGGTAATGCTAATACGGGATCAGCATCACCGGGATATACGAATGGAATGGGACCGGGCACGCCACCACCGCCGGGATATACGAATGGAATGGGACCGTGCACGCCACCGCCGCCGGGGTATACGAATGGAATGGGACCGGGCACGCCACCACCGCCGGGATATACGAATGGAATGGGACCGTGCACGCCACCGCCGCCGGGGTATACGAATGGAATGGGACCGGGCACGCCACCACCGCCGGGGTATACGAATGGAATGGGGCCGGGCACGCCACCACCGCCGGGATATACGAATGGAATGGGACCGGGCACGCCACCACCGCCGGGATATATGAACGGAGGAATGGGAGTTCCACCACAGGGATATAGAGCCACGAGGCCACCGCAGAGGAGAAATCCTGCAATATCTGCAGAACGGTTTAAGATGTTTGGAATACCGGTACTCATATATGCCATAGTGAGTGCAGCGTGTCTATATAATAACTGGTCAAGCATTTTGTCTGCAGTTATGGCTATGGTATCGATAGCATTTATAAGCGTGAATATTTCTCGTGGGGAAAAGAGGCGTTCTGCTGACTCGGGATCAGATACAGGTTCTGTATCGAAAAGCCAGATGAAACTTGTACCGTACTTTATTATCATAATGCTTTTATCGATAGCGGTTAGTCTTACAGATGAGTCATGTATGATATTTGGCTGTAATGTTGGAATAATATTGACGGAAATGTACGCAGTGATGTCGTATTACAATGATACAGAAAATCACGGCATTATTAAAGGAATCATATCCTTCCTAGAGATGTTCTTCGGAGCTATTGGATATATAAATATGCCTTTTGCAGATAGAAGAGCAGAGCGAGAAGAGACGGGACGAAAGCGTAATTCCAAGCTTATGTATGTTCTTCTCGGCTGTGCAATAGCGCTTCCACTTCTTGTCATTATACTGAACCTGCTGTCGTCGGCTGATCCGGTATTTGCAAAGGTTATAAAGGATATATTTGGCAAGCTGTTCTATTCGTGGGATGTTGTCAAGATCGTGATCTTTGCAGCTGTGATATTCTTCTTTGTGTATGGTTTTATTGTAAAGACAGGCAGAAGAGATCTAGGGGCAAATGCACCTAAGGAAGGAAGCTATGAACCGGTGATCGGAATAACGATAACGGTTGTGCTTACTGCGTTTTATCTCATATTTGCAGTTGTTCAGATCGTATATCTTTTCATGAACAGTGCAGGACTTCCTGATGATATGACTTATGCAGAGTATGCTAGACGTGGATTTTTCCAGCTTCTATTTGTGGCAGTCGTAAATGTATGTATTGTATTGATATTCGATGCTATATTTAGAAAAAGCGTAGTGCTGAAGACTGTGTTGGTAGTTATGTGTATATGCACCTATATCATGATTGCGTCTTCAGCGGTGAGACTTTCGATGTACATAAAGGAATATGCTCTCACATATCTGAGGATTAATACGATATGGGCACTGATAGTCACGTCTATTGTGATGCTAGGTGTTATCGTAAGCCTGTTTTGGAGAAATATGCCGCTGTTCAGATACATATTTTTGACGGTTATGGTTATGTTTACACTATATGCATTTGTCAGACCTGGTGCAGTGATATCGAAGTACAATATCAGTCAGGCACACAATGGAAAGGAAGTGGATATTGAGTATGTGATGGATATAGGTAGTGATGGAGTTCCATATTTGATCGATTATTTCAGAACCAAAGACATCACGCCTGAAATGACTATGGAGGAGACAGTTTCGAAGTATAGCGAGGACAAATACTACTGGAGAGACGACACGGTGGAAGATAGATTTGAAAAGATACTTGAGGAGAATGATGACAAGGGATATATCAGAGGCTTTAACTTCTCCAGATACAGAGCTTCAAAGGCTATAGAGAATTATATAAAGTAGTGGAATGAGGAATCATAGATCAATATATACAAAAGCCCCCGGCTTCTGGTTTAAAAACCGGAAACCGGGGGCTTTCCTTGTGTATTAGTCGTCCTCTTCAGGAACATAATGTCTTGAGGTGTAATACTCAAATATATCTTCTGATTTGTCGTATGGAAGGAACTGTGAGCGCTCCCTCACGATCCATTCATCGCCATTGTGAATTACTTCGCCAAATACATAGCAGTTGTTATGCTTTGCGTCTTCACATGCCTTGAAGATAGCATCCTCTCTGACATAAACCTTTTCAGTGTGCTTACATTTTATGAGTGCAAATACATTATCAACCTCGGCAAGACACTGTTTGTGGAGATTGCCATTGTATATGTAGAGGAAGAGTATGATACGTCCGACATTTTCACCTCTGTCAAGGTAGATACGCATCTCCTCATCAATTCCTTCTTTTTCACCGGTCCTTTCATCGCCCTTGAGGACAACAGAATCGCTGCGGCTGTATTTGTGACCCCAGAATACCAGCTCAGGATCCGAGCCGTCGTTATGTTCAACGATGGCAGCAAGATTGAGATCGTAGGTATCTTCTGAGGTGGCACTCATAATGCTGTCTATAGCTATTTTTATTTTTTTCTTGAGATCGACTTTTTTGGCATCCCAGCCTATGCCGACTGTTAGTTTGTTATCATCTTTTACAACAAATTCATTCATAAAAATACCCCCCTAGTGTAAGAAGAATAACAGTGTATCAATGAAGAAAGTAGGTACAAGAATTGCAACTGACCATGCAAGATATCCAACAAATGAAGGCATCTTGATACCATTTTCTTCAGCTATTGAGCGCACCATAAAGTTTGGCGCATTTCCAATGTAAGTGTTTGCACCCATGAATACGGCACCACATGATATAGCCATCAGCATAACCTGAGGTACGATACCCATAGCTGTACTTATACCTTCAGTAAATCCACTGGAAGCAGCGGTCGTGAAGAATACAAGATATGTAGGCGTGTTATCAAGGAAACTTGACAACAATCCGGTCATCCAGAAGAACTGTGCCGGGTGTGTGAGTCCGAGCTCTGAGCCTCTCGCCTTGAGGATGAGAAGAGCCGGGATCATGGTTATGAATATACCGATGAACAGTATGGCAACTTCTTCGATGGCATCCCATGTGAAGTTATTTGCCTTGCGGACTTTTTTGCTTGTTGTCTTGAATGACAGGAGTGCAGCAGCGAGCATGATGACGATCTCGATGATTGAAGCCCATGAGAGAGTCACACCTTCACAGAAGTTGATGCCCTTTGCAAATACAGGGAACTTCATAGGGAGAACGCCGCTGAGTATAACTGCACCGACTATCATGACAAGGAATATGATATTGTGCGCGCCCTTGAGTCTGACGGGCTTCTTTGTATCCTTGTCAAATACAGGCTGCACACGTCCGTCAGCAATATCCTTCTTGTATGCTCTGGTGTCGAGGAAGAAGAATACTGTAAGGAGTATGATAAGGTTTACCACCATAACCTTTGACAGACGCAAACTCCAGAAGAAGTCAACTCCATTCATAAATCCCATCAGGAGTGGAGGATCACCGACAGGGGTGAGACATCCACCGATATTTGATACGAGGAAGATGAAGAAAACTATGATCTGTACTTTCCTTCGTCTCCATTTATTTGCCTTGATGATAGGGCGGATCATGAGCATACTGGCACCTGTGGTACCGATCCAGCTTGAAAGAAGTGTTCCTATCAGCAGAAGAATCACATTAAGTTTTGGGGTTCCGACCAGATCGCCTTCAAGTGATATATTGCCTGCAACACAGAAGAGCGCGAAGAGCAATACTATGAAAGTGAGGTAGTCGCCTATCATTACTTCCAGCAACTGCTCGCCCATGGTTCCAAAACCGTGGAATATGGCAAATGGTATTAAAAATAAAAGAGACCAGCCGGCAACGGCCCACTGCTTGTGCTTATCCCACCATTCACCGGCGATAAGTGGCATGACCGCTATACATAGAAGCATACATACGAAAGGGATGCACCATGTAAGGGGAAGCTCGGCACCAAGAGACTCAGAACCGGATTCGCTACTTGCCGCCAGAACATTTATCTGTGAAAGACCAATGAGTGAGATAAATGTGCCAAGACCTAGAAATAACTTGTTTTTCATTGTTTTTGCCTCCTATTAATTATAATTGAAAAACCTTATCTATGCTAACAAATATATGGTAAAAATTCAACGAAAAATAACGAAACTTTGCTATTTATTTTCCAAAACAAAAATATATTAAGTGTGGCTTGAAGACGAATTATGTGATAGAATGATAAGAGTTGTAATAACATCGTAATATTGCTGTCAGGCAGGATAAGAGGTAGTAGATAGATTATGGAACACCAGTGGTTAAAGGCATATAAGCCGAAGAGAAAACTATATGTATTGAGATCTCGGGAGGCGGAAGGATTTGACGATTTTTGTCAGGAAAACGGATATGATTGGTATAAGATATTCAGCAATGTGTATAGGCCACTGGCAAACAGGGCCTTATTTTATATGCCTGATAAGATGATGGATGCCGGATACTCAAGACTTTGTGGTGGTGTTGAGATAGGTTACAGCGACATGGAACAGATTCCACAGGGCTGCGTCAGTGTGACTATACCGGGGTTTGATGTGGTGGATATAAAAGGCTTTGATATATCTCTTATAGAGGATATACCAAGGCTTATGACTATGGCTTATTCATATGCCAAGCTGTATATAGAGACAGAAAAACTCCATATAGTTTCCAATCATAAACTTCCATACATATGTTATATGGAGAGCGCGGACAGTCTATGTGTTGAGATACCTGTGTGGTCGAAAAAGACGAAGACGGAAGAGATGCTTACACTAGACAACATGAGCAAGAGGGATTTGTATGAAATTGCTTACAGGGAGCCAGCGACAGGATACTATAACTGGACATGGCTTAAAGAGAAGCTGGAACAGTGTGAATATATAGGTCTTGATCAGTTTATATTTGCAAGGTTTGATATAAAGGGGTTTAGACTTATCAACAATGTCATGGGAAGAGATGTTGCAAAGGAATTGTTTAGATATGTGTGTGATGCGATGTCGAAACAGGATTGGATCCTGTATTCAGCAAAGTGTACAAGTGACGATTTTGCAATGATAATCAAATATATGCCTGAGGATGAGATAGTCAACAGGCTATATACATTCTTTGAGGAGATTGGACAGCTTCCCACGAATAAAAAGTACAAGATATTCTATAGCTGTGGGTTGGTATTCTATGATGAGTTTGAGAAGATTAACATGTCCATGCGCATAGAGGATATGGCACAGATGGCTCATCTACAATGTATCAAGACAAATGTTAATGAGATAAAGATATATACGTCAGAGATGAAGAGGGAGTATGTAATGGCTCAGCAGTATAAACTTGAACTGCCAGATGCCATTGAGAATGAGGATCTCATGGTATATCTACAGCCTAAATATAATCCTCAGAATGACACACTTACTGGTGCTGAGGCTTTGATAAGATGGTTTTATAAAGGTGGAGATATCCTGTCACCTAAGTATTTTGTTCCACAGTTTGAGGCAGACGGAACAATAGATATCATAGACAGATATGTACTCAGAAAGGTGTGCAAAAAGTTCAAGGAGTGGAAAGAACTGGGATATCCATTGTATCCGATATCTTGTAACCTCTCAAGGCATCAGATATCGAGACCGGATCTGATATATATTTTGTGTGATATAGTGGATGAGTATGGAGTTGACCACTCGCTTATAGATTTTGAGATTACAGAGAGTGCTGATTTTGCAGATGTACAGTATCTCATAGAGGTACTGAACCAGCTGAAGGATAAGGGATTTAAGATCTCCATGGATGATTTTGGAACTGGATATTCCAGTATGGCGCTGCTTAAGGATATGCCGCTTGACATTATCAAGATAGATAAGAGCTTTATAGATGGTATAGCAACAGGAGAGTTGAATAACAAAGACATGCTCATGACACAGGATATCCTGACAATGGCTAGACACCTTGGAATCAAGAGTCTTGCAGAGGGCGTTGAGACATTTGAGCAGAAGGAATACCTCAGAGAATGGGGATGCCATTATATTCAAGGTTATTACTACAGCAAACCGATACCTATTTCCGGATATGAATATCTTCTCAAGAAGATTGTGCTTGGCCAGAATTGACAAGATATTTGATATTATTTTTAGGGACCAGAAATTATTTTTGGTCCCTTTTTATGTGGGCGTGCAATGGGGGACGGAGGGGACGGAGGTACCTGACCCCGTTAGTTCTACCTAACGGGGTCAGGCACCTCCGTCCCCTCTTCCACAAAAAGTTTAGTGGATAATACACAATGAAAGTATACATATTATATAATACAGAAAAAAGTTAATTAAGAATTATTCCCAATAAGTATTGACAATGAGATTTTTATTGCTATAATAGGATATAGTTGATGACAAAATATCAACAACAACAAAAGAAACAAAAAATGCGGAATAGAGTTCCGCAGATACTACACAATATTATTTAATTAAGAAAAGGAGATTTAAGATTATGTCAAAGTTTGTATGTACAGTATGCGGTTATATTTATGAAGGAGAGCAGGCACCAGCTGAGTGTCCAATCTGCCATGCAGGAGCAGATAAGTTTAAGAAGGTTGAGGGTGAACTCACACTTGCAGCAGAGCATGAGTTTGGTGTATACGCTTCAACAGTAAAGAACAATTCAGAGATCAGTGATGAGGATAAGAAGTATATCTTTGATCAGCTCAAGGCAAACTTCGAGGGAGAGTGCTCAGAGGTTGGAATGTATCTGTGCATGGCTCGTGTAGCTCATCGTGAAGGATATCCAGAGATTGGTCTGTACTGGGAGAAGGCAGCGTATGAAGAGGCTGAGCATGCTGCAAAGTTTGCAGAGATGCTCGGATCAGATCTTGAGAATAACATGACTGATTCGACAGAGAAGAACCTTGCATGGAGAGTAGATTGCGAGTTTGGAGCAACAGCTGGAAAGGTTGATCTTGCAAAGTGTGCAAAGAAGAACAATCTGGATGCTATTCATGATACAGTTCATGAGATGGCTCGTGACGAAGCAAGACATGGCAAGGCACTCAAGGGACTTCTTGACAGATACTTTGGAAAGTAGGATATAGAAGTATAAAAAGTAGGATATAGAAGTATAAAAGAAGACATATGCGGATCAGATTGATTATGATCTGTATATGCCTTCTTTTTGTGTTGTCTATATCATCGTCCTAGTCGTCGCTTTTGAGAGTGAACGAGGATGATAGGGTTGCTGTGTCTGTAGCTCCATATGTTGTTGAATCAGTGGTCTGCAGCTCATCTGCAGTTGGCTGCTGTGAATAGAAAGGATCATTGTAAGGGGGTTGTGGTGTTGCGGTCTGATGCTGCGGGTAACTGGTGTTATCCATATTGCTCATGCCAGGAGTATACATGCCGGATGTATTGCCTGGCTGATACACATCACCTGTTGCGTTGATACCATTGAAATCACCACTGCCATCGTAGTATGCTGTTCCGGCCGGCTGTGCAGGAGCGCTGATATGGTTCTTGCTTCTTGTTGCCTTGAATACCATGAACACTGCGACGAGGACGAATATAAGTCCGAGCACAAGGTTGAATATGTAGTCTGATGAATCGACCATCTCTATATAATAAGGGAAGGCCTCGGCCTTGGCGCTGGCATAATCCTCGCTGGTTGCTGTATAGTCATAGTAGCTTGCGTACATGTCAACGTAGCTTGTTATATAATCATCGAGGAAGCCTTGAACCTTGCTGCTGTTCTTGCGGATAACTCCGGTTATCTCGATAGGTGGTGCGTCATCCTGTGTGGAGATTGCATCGAACTTATCGTTATCGCTCTTGGATATGGATATTCCGATCCATCTTGCAGTGTCATTGTCTGATCCGTCTGCATTCTTGTCACATATATCTACAAGATAATAGTAGCCGTCTGTCTTGGTGACAATGTGGTTATATGTAGTAGTTTTTTCGATATATGCACCATAACCATATGATATGGTTCCCTCTACATATATACCCGGTTTGATCTCTGACGGATCACAGGTTGTTACATTGAGCAGTGTGCCGTGTAAACCGATAAAAGTACGTATACCCAGGAATAACAGAACTATTCCAAAGATTCCGAATATGACTGCAGTTACAATTGGATTTCCCTTTTTCCTTTGTCTTGCCATGATAATTTACCTCTCTTTTTCATGTGTTTAGCCCCTTTCAATTACCTCATTTTTACATTACAGGGAAAAAAAGGATATTTCAAGCTGAAAATAGTAATTTATATAAAATAATCTATTTTTTTATGCTATACTCATGCAGGAGGTGCGAGAATCATGGCAAGAAGCTCTAAGAAGAAAGCGAAAAAATACATATATATAGTACCGGTCATTCTGTGGATGACATTTATATTCTATATGTCAGCCAAAACAGGAGAGGGATCATCTGCTGTCAGCAATCCGATAACTGATCTGATAGTGGATATATTTCAGAGAGCGAGACACGATACAGCACCGGCAGTTGACCGTATGACAGGCGTGGTAGAGGTGATGGTCAGAAAAGGTGCCCATATGACAGAGTATGGAATTCTTATGGCGTTGCTAGTCCTTGCGGTGAAGAAAACCTGCGGAAAGATATCTGCAGGATGGACATATGTGTGGTCTACGGCTATAACATTTGCCTATGCGTGTTCAGACGAGATACATCAGTTGTTTGTTGCCGACAGGGCAGGCAAGGGCACAGATGTGCTTATAGATATGTGTGGAGCGGTGATAGCTTTGCTCATCATATCAGGTATGAAAAGTACAAGGGGAAGAGTAGTTACAGGATTCCTGATAGGTATAGTATTGGTGGCTGCAGCAATGTTTCTGCTTTTGTGGCCGTTTTAATGGGGATTTAGTCATGGGTAAGCTTGAATTAGATTGTTGCAGATGGTATATTAATAAAGACTATGAGCATCAGGAGATGCCAGATGCCCGACTGGAGGACAAATAATGACTTTAGCAGATGTCAGGAAAAACATAGACAGGGTTGACAAGGAGATCAAGAAGCTGTTCCGTGAGAGGATGGAGCTGGCTGATCAGGTGGCACAGGTCAAGGCAGAGACTGAGGACGACATATACAAGCCTGACCGTGAGGAGATCATCATATCCAATCTGACAGGGGATGTGGATGATAATATCAAGATGGAATATACCGCGCTTATCAAGAGAATCATGGAGATAAGCAGAAAGTATCAGTATGGAAGAACTTTGGAGCTTAGGAACTGCCTGAACGTCAATTATGATGTGAAGGAGCCGGATATAGATGCCGTGGCAATGATAAAGCCGGAGCTGTATATATGTCAGGGATGTTCAAGGGATAAGGTAGTTGCGGTCGATTCATATGACGAAGTGTACGAGCTTATAAAGTCAGGAAGTGTTGATGCCGGAATGGGGATCCTGGAGGACATCAGTTATGGCGTGTCAGATGCGCTTCACGAGGTTCTGACAAACAACAAGTTATACATATACAGATGTAATGTGGTGAAAGAGAATGGACACAACAAGAAGGTCGTCACATTTGCCGACCACCTCATTGTGGAGGAGGATCACAACAGGCTGAAGGTCATGTTCGTGTGCAAGAATAAAAGCGGAAGTCTCAGTAGTGTACTGTCCATGATATCTGATTATGGTGTGAACCTCACAGAGATACATTCGGCGCCGAATAGGCAGGAGCATTGGAATTACAGATTCTATGTGGAGCTGTCTGCCAATTTCCTTAGAAAAGACATACAGGCTTTAGTATTCCAGCTTATGAACGAGACAGAAGAATTTACGATACTTGGCAGTTATGCCTGTGATGAGGAACAGTTTTAATAAAAAAATACATTTTAAGGAGAAAATATCATGATAGACAAGTTAGTGAAAAACATTCAGAAGACAAATGCACCTATAGTAGTTGGACTTGATCCAATGCTGAACTATGTTCCAGAGCATATCCAGAAGGCTGCATTTGCAGAGTATGGAGAGACACTCGAGGGTGCTGCTGAGGCTATATGGCAGTTCAACAAGGGAATAGTTGATGCAACATATGACCTCATTCCTGCGGTTAAGCCACAGATAGCTATGTACGAGCAGTTCGGAATCGAGGGACTCAAGGCTTTCAAGAAGACAGTTGATTACTGCAAGGAGAAGGGACTTGTCGTTATCGGAGATATAAAGAGAGGCGATATAGGTTCAACATCAACAGCATATGCGGTTGGACATATCGGCAAGGTACAGGTTGGAAGCAAGACATACGCCGGATTTGATGAGGATTTCATCACAGTAAATCCATATCTTGGAACAGATGGAGTTAAGCCATTTGTGGATGTATGCAAGGAGGAGAACAAGGGTATATTCGTTCTCGTCAAGACATCCAACCCATCATCAGGTGAGTTCCAGGACAGACTTGTTGATGGACGTCCACTCTATGAGATAGTCGGAGAGATGGTTGACAAGTGGGGCAGTGATGTCATAGGCGAGTCCGGTTACTCAGCAGTTGGAGCTGTTGTCGGTGCAACATACCCTGAGATGGGCAAGGTGCTCAGAAAGGTTATGCCAAAGTCATTTATCCTTGTTCCGGGTTACGGAGCACAGGGAGGTAAGGCTGCAGACCTTGTACACTACTTCAATGAAGACAGACTTGGTGCGATCGTCAATTCATCAAGAGGAATCATTGCAGCTTATAAGCAGGACAAGTATGCACAGTTTGGTGCAGAGAACTACGCTGATGCTTCAAGACAGGCAGTAGTTGACATGATAGAGGATATCAACGGCGCACTTGACGCGTAAAAAGCAGAATGTGTTTAGCGGATCAAGGTAGTCCGCCGTATACTGATAATAAAGAGATGATGGAGGAAGACTATGGGCAAACTTAAGATGACAGCAAAGGTGGTCAGCCAGGAGACACTTGCCACTGACGTATACAGCCTGGTACTAGAAGCGCCTGATATAGCTGCACAGGCTATAGCGGGACAGTTTGTGTCTGTGTACACTCATGATGGCAGTAAGATGCTCCCGAGACCTATCAGCCTCTGCGGAATAGATAGAGAGGCGGGAACACTCCGTCTTGTGTACAGAGTGGTTGGATTTGGAACAAAGGAGTTCTCACAGCTTGTGGCAGGCGATACCGTGGATATATTGGGACCTCTTGGAAATGGTTTCATGAAGTCAGACAAGAAGGCGATCCTGATAGGTGGTGGTATAGGAATCCCACCTATGCTTCAGCTTGCAAAGGAGCTTGACTGCGAGAAGTCGGTTGTACTCGGATACAGGGACGAAATCTTTCTTAACGAAGAGTTTGAGCCGTACGCACACGTGTACATGTCATCCGAGGATGGACAGCACGGTGTGAAGGGCAATGTAATAGATGCCATAAAGGAATACGGCGTGGACGGTGCTGTCATATATGCATGTGGTCCGACTCCTATGCTTCGTGGAATCAAGGCTTATGCCATGGAGAAGGGCATTGAGTGTCAGATATCCATGGAGGAGAAGATGGCGTGCGGTGTGGGCGCATGCCTTGCCTGTGTATGCAAGACTAAGGATATAGACGAGCACTCACAGGTGCATAACAGAAGGATATGCAAGGACGGTCCTGTATTCTATGCAGAGGAGGTGGAGCTGTAATGTCAGATAAGATCAATATGTCAGTGGATATAGCAGGTGTTACTCTCAAGAACCCGATAACAGTTGCATCAGGAACATTTGGCTCAGGTATGGAGTACAGTGAGTTTGTGGATCTTTCACAGCTCGGTGCAGTGACCACCAAGGGTGTGGCAAATGTGCCTTGGCCGGGCAATCCTACACCTCGTATAGCGGAGACATACGGCGGAATGATGAATGCCATAGGACTTCAGAACCCAGGAATAGATGTGTTCAAGAAGAGGGATATTCCATTCCTCAGAGATTATGATACGAAGATAATCGTCAATGTGTGTGGAAAGTCCAAGGAAGACTACGTGGACTGCGTGGAAAAGCTTGGCGACTGTGACGTGGATCTGCTTGAGATCAACGTGTCATGTCCGAATGTCAAAGAGGGCGGAATAGCATTTGGCCAGCAGCCTGATGCTCTCTATGATATAACAAAGGCGGTGAAGGCGGCGGCAAAGCAGCCTATCATCATGAAGCTCAGCCCAAATGTCACAGATATAACCGAGATGGCAAGGGCGGCTGAGGCAGGCGGTGCTGATGCGGTATCACTTATCAACACACTGACAGGTATGAAGATAGATGTGAACAGAAGGACATTTGCTGTGGCAAATAAGACAGCAGGTGTGTCAGGCCCTGCAATCCACCCGATAGCAGTGCGTATGGTATATCAGGTAGCAAATGCAATAAAACTTCCAATCATCGGAATGGGCGGCGTGGCTACCACAGAGGATGCCCTTGAGATGATCATGGTTGGAGCAAGTGCGGTTGCTGTTGGTACAGCGAATTTCCACAACCCATATGCGACAGTTGAGATAATCAAAGGCATAGAGGAGTATATGAAGAAGAATTCCATCAGCGATATACATGAGCTGATTGGATGTGTTAAATAAAAGGAGGATCAGAGAACCATGGAACAGTATAAGAAGGAATTTATTGAGTTTATGATCGATTGTAACGTGCTCAAGTTTGGAGATTTCGTTACCAAGAGTGGCAGAAAGACACCATTTTTTGTAAATACAGGTTTCTACAGAACAGGAGCACAGCTCAAGAGACTTGGTGAGTACTATGCAGAGGCTATCAACGCTGAGTTCGGACTTGATTTTGATGTATTATTTGGACCTGCATACAAGGGAATCCCTCTTACAGTTGCAACTACTATGTCCATCGCAGAGATGTATGACGAGGACATCAAGTATTGTTCAAACAGAAAAGAGATAAAGGATCACGGAGATAAGGGAATCCTTCTTGGAAGTCCTATACAGGATGGAGATAAGGTTGTTATCATAGAGGATGTCACAACAGCCGGAACATCCATTCAGGAGACACTTCCTATCATCAAGGCACAGGGCGATGTGGATGTTATGGGTCTTGTCGTATCTGTTGACAGAATGGAGAGAGGTCAGGGAGAAAAGAGCGCCCTTACTGAGATCGAGGAGAACTACGGAATCAAGACAACAGCGATTGTAACCATGGCTGAGGTCGTTGAGCATCTGTACAACAAGGAGTACAAGGGCAGAGTCATCATAGATGACACATTGAAGGCTGCCATAGATGCATATTACGATCAGTATGGCGTAAAATAAAAAATTCGGCATATTAATCCTTAAAATATTGTAAAATATCTTGGGATAATATATAAAATAAAGGTGTGGTCATAATTGGGCTGCATCTTTATTTTTGTTTAGATAACATACAATACGGTTTACTTTAAGGATCTTTTACGGATTTTGCGGATTATGGAGAAGAATATGATAAATCATTGCAAGGCGGCGCTTGGTGATCTGAGGTATTATTTCGGGAAATGGTCTGGCTGGATTTTATTTACAGCAATATTGTTGTATTATGAGCTTTTGTTCCATGAATTGAATTTTGGTATCGGCGATGGAAATATTGTGCAGATAATCATATTTGCCCTTGTCGGCGGGGGTGTATGCGGAATTATCACAAATGTATTTCCGGTCATAGTTGACAAGATAATAGCCACTGTGCTCACACTTTTTATTGGAATCTTATTTGTTGCACAGTATATATACCACTCGGTGTTCAACAATTATCTGTCGGTCATGGGTACGATACGGTTTGGCAATCAGGCGGCAGACAATGCGGATACGGTCATATCTAATATGAAAGCGCAGATATCCGATATAATCCTAATGGTTATCCCTGTTATTATAGCGATAATTCTGATATGGACGATAATGGTATTTGACAGGCGCAGATGGTGGGCTAATCTAATAGGAATAGGTATTGTTGCGGTGGTTTATATTGCAACGATCATGGTTATGTGGGCTGTTGATTCAGATGTATATAGTCCATACAAGATATACAGCCAGTATACATCTGTTGATCTGGCGGTGGAGAAGCTCGGTGTAATGGAGAGCTTTGTCGTAGATGTAAGGACATCAGTGACAAGCGGATCGGATAAAGGCCAGATAAGTTTTGCTTCCGCAGGAATGGACAGTGTGGTCGATCCTCTTGAAGGAGGAAAAACATCAGAAAATATCCCAGATGCTTCAGATACAAAAGAGCCAAATACATATAAAAATGTTGATGAAGATACAGATATATCCGGAGATAAGAGTGTATCGACCACGGAGGCGACAACCGAGGTTCCGGTTGACACATCTCCCAATGTGCTTGATCTCGATTTTGAAGTTATAAATGAGCTTTCTGGCAGCGATGCGGTTGCCTCTCTGAGTGAGTATTTTGAAAATGTAACGCCGACAAAGAAGAATGAGTATACGGGCACGTTTGAGGGATATAATGTCATATGGATAACCGCTGAGGGATTCACGGGATATGCACTTGAATCCGGGCTGTTCCCTACATTATCAAAGCTTGCTGATGAAGGGTTTGTGTTTGATAGTTACTATCAGCCTTTGTGGTACGGCTCGACCCTCGGCGGGGAGTATGCAAATCTGATGGGAAGTCCCACAAAGAACGGAGCATATCTCAGCATGTGCAGGGCCGCCGACAACGAAAACGGCATGTACTTTTCTCTGGCAAACACTTTGAAGCGCATGGGGTATAGCTGTTATGGATTCCATGACAATGACTATACATATTATGACAGGAATATAACACATCCCGCGCTTGGCTATGAGTGGATAGCCAGTGGCAATGGGCTTGAATACCAGACTGATGAATATGGACAGGATATGTGGCCTCAGTCTGATCTTGTCATGATGGAGGAGACATTTGGCAAATATACAAACGATCAGCCATTCCATCTGTATTATCTGACGGTGAGCGGTCATGTGCCTTATGGGTACGGTGCAGCTAATGCCATGTCAGAGAAGAACAAAGACGTTGTGTCTGACCTGAACTATTCGGATACGACAAAGGCATATCTGGCGTCACAGTATGAGATGGAGAAGATGCTTGAGGGGATAGTGGAACGTCTTGAAAAGAGAAATCTTTTGGACAAAACGGTCATAGTGCTGGCGGGAGATCATGTTCCATACGACAATATGGAAGTTGTAGACGAACTGGCTGGACAGGAATTTGGCTACAGTCTGGATGCATACAGAAGCAGGCTTGTCATATGGTCGGGGTCCATGGAAAAGCCTGTGAGGGTAAACAAGGTCTGCAGCAGTATAGATATTCTTCCAACGCTGCTTAATCTTATGGGGGCAGAATATGATTCAAGACTCATAATCGGCAGGGATATTTTGTCGGACAGCGCGGGGCTTGTTCTGTTCCCTGACCGCAGTTATGTGACTGATACATATGAGTACAATGCCGCACTTGGTACGATTGTGGGGGATGTCTCGGATGAGACGTTTGATGCTATGCAGCTCTATGTTGCAGATAAATTTACCGCAGCGGACAATATAACGGAGACAGGATATTATAGCTATGTTGCTGAGTATCTTGGCAAATGACAATATTTATCACATAAAATGTAGAAGTTCTCTCCAAAATGTATTATATTTACTTGTGGATATGAAACATAAAATGTAGATAATAGGAAAGAGGTTAGTTATGAAACTTGGAAGAAATGACATGTGCTGGTGTGGCAGTGGAAAGAAATATAAGGCGTGTCATCTGGCACTGGATGAGAAGCTTGAGGATATGAAGAACAGAGGCTTCAAGATTCCAACCCACAAAATGATAAAGAATGCAGAGCAGATAGAGGGAATCAGAGTCGCATCAAAGGTCAACACGGATGTGCTCGACTACATCACACCATTTGTAAAGATCGGTGTGTCGACAAGAGAGCTTGATGATCTCATCTACAACTATACCAAGTCTATAAATGCGATTCCTGCATGTCTTGGATATGAAGGATATCCAAAGAGTGTATGTATATCTGTAAATGATGTGGTGTGTCACGGTATTCCAAGTGACGATATCATTCTTCAGGATGGAGATATTGTCAATATAGACTGTACAACAGAGTACAACGGATATTTTGGAGACTCATCCAGAATGTTCATGCTGGGCGATGTTGATCCGGCATGGAAGAAACTTGTCGAGGATACAAAGAGGGCACTTGATATAGGTGTGGAGGTCTGTAACAAGCCTTATGTTACTATAGGCGATATAGGATATGCCATTAACAAATTTGCACAGGAGCAGGGATACTCAGTTGTAAGGGAGATAGGAGGTCACGGAGTTGGTCTTGCTATACATGAGGATCCGTATGTATGCCATATAGGACAGCCTGGCAAAGATTATGTGCTTGCCCCGGGTATGGTGTTCACTATCGAGCCTATGATCAATCTTGGTGGCCCTGATGTATATCAGGATGCTGACGACGGATGGACCATATATACAGAGGATGGATCACCATCTGCACAGTGGGAGTATACACTGGTTATGACTGATCACGGAGTAGAGATACTGGCACACTAAAGAGTATGAACGATAGCCCCAATGGGGATAAATATCCATAAAATAAAGCAGCCAATCACATTTGACTACCTTTACTTTGACTGGTTTCTATATGCATGCGGCTCACGCGTGCTATAAGGGCGTTGCGCGCTTCGCCTTAGCATAGAAACGTCAAAGTTCAGTCGTCTGCATTACCGATTGGCTGCTTTTATTATTATGGATCATATTTTATCCCCCTATTGGGGCTACCTGTCATTATTACTTGGTAAGGATTGAAAGTATCTCATTGCTCCTTGCTATGAACTTTGTCATCGCATCAGCTGACAGCGGACGGTTGGCAAGTACAGCCAGATCGTACAGCTGGCAGCAGATAGTAGCAGTGTTCTCGTTGTCAGGATTATCAAGAACATACTTTACAAGCTTGTTATTGCTGTTCAGTATGAGAGTTTCGCCCTCGCCCTGACCGAACATTGAAGGATCCATGCCTGCCATTCCGTACATCTTCATCATTTCCTGCATACGTCTTGTCTCCTCAGGCTGTGTGAGGATAGAAGATGTATTCTCATCTTTGAGAGACTCAACTTTTACGTTGAGGTTCTTCATATCAAGAGCCTTCTCAAATGTAGCAGTGAGTTTATCTTTGTATTCCTTTGCAGTCTCTTCAGAGAGTTCTTCACCAACGAAGTTGTCAGAGAGCTCTGCATCTATTCTGTAGAAGTGAACGTTCTCATTCTTCTGCTCAAGCATTGTGATAAATGGACTGTCTATGGTCTGAGTCATGATCAGGGCATCCATTCCTTCGCTCTTGAACATGTTGATATACTGTGACTGAGCCTGCTCGTCAGTTACATAGAATACCTTGTTCTCATACTTTTCTTTTCCTGCCTCAAGATACTCAGGAAGTGTGATATATTTGCCTTCAAGGTTCTTGTAGATGCAGTAGTCCTTCATCTTGTCGAGAAATTTGAGATCTTTCAGGCAGCCAAACTTGATAAATGGATTGATGTCATCCCAGTACTTCTCGTAGTCTTCTCTGTGTACCTTGTACATGCCTGAGAGTTTGTCAGCAACCTTCTTGGTGATGTAATCGGATATCTTCTTGACAAATCCATCGTTCTGAAGTGCACTACGTGATACGTTCAGAGGGAGGTCAGGACAGTCGATACATCCCTTTAACAGCATGAGGAACTCAGGAATAACTTCCTTGATGTTATCAGCGACAAATACCTGGTTATTGTAAAGTTTGATGGTTCCCTCAAGGTTATCATATTGTGTGTTGATCTTAGGGAAGTAAAGGATTCCTTTCAGGTTGAATGGGTAATCCATGTTCAAATGTATCCAGAACAGAGGCTCCTTATAATCGTGAAATACCTTTCTATAAAATTCCTTGTACTCCTCATCTGTACAGTCATTTGGATGTTTAGCCCACAGTGGGGTAGTGGTGTTGAGAGGCTTAGGAGCCTCAGGCTTTTCTCCGTCCTTTTTATCTTTGGTGTCATCAGCTGAAGCCTCCGCATCTGTGGTCTTGTTGTCTGTGCTGCTTTCAGCATCGTTTGTTTTTTCATCGACTTCCTTTGCGTCTACATCAACAGTTGCATCCTTAGGATCCTCCTTTGGAGCGTCAGCGTTGGTGTAGTATATCTCAACAGGCATGAACGAACAGTACTTGTCTATAACTTCCTTGATTCTGTATTCATTTGCAAATTCATAGCTGTCTTCATTCAGATAAAGAGTGATAGTGGTACCACGCTCTGTTCTGAGACTCTTCTTCATGGAGTACTCAAGACCATCCTTGCACTCCCAGTAGACAGCGTCTTCGTCTCCCTTATATGACTTTGTCTCAATTGTTACCTTGTCGGCAACCATGAATGCTGAATAGAAACCAAGTCCAAAATGTCCGATGATCTGCTCCTCAGTCGCCTTATCCTTATACTGCTCAAGGAAGGCTTCAGCCCCTGAGAATGCGATCTGGTTGATATATTTCTCGACCTCTTCCTCTGTCATACCGATACCGTTATCAGTGAAGGTTATGGTCTTGTCGTTGGCACTTGTGGTCACATCGATGCGGTAAGGCTCATCTGGCTCGTCAAATTCGCCCATGAGTGACAGCTTTTTAAGCTTTGTTACGGCATCGCAGCCATTTGATATAAGCTCCCTGACAAATATGTCATGGTCTGAATAAAGCCATTTCTTGATGACAGGGAAAATGTTCTCACTATTGATTGATAAATTACCGTTCTTCATATCGTATACATCTCCTATAAATAATTTTCTAGAATAAAGATGTGTCATCCCCGTTTCGTGTTCCTGTTCATATATGTATGAAAGATACACTGACACATCAAGCTAAGAGATATGATAAATCAGCCCGTTACTAAAGTCAAGAAAAAATTAGCACTCAAATATAATGAGTGCTAACAAGACTTTTGCGCAATACTTCCTTTGACTACTGCCCGTGAGAACAAAAAAGTCTGAGCATATAAAAACTCAGACTTCCTTAATATATTCATAAATACATTGATTAGTTGTCGGTAAAATATATGCCGGCTTTCTTCAGAAACTCCCGTATCTCTGCGTCCCATACGAGTTCAAGAGTTTTGTCCATGGTAAAAATGTTCTGGGTTGCCATGGACGTTAGCTGTATGCTCATTCCATCATAATATATATTGAGTGTGAGGTTGGCAACGTCAGAAACGGGGATTGTGAGGTGATTCTTCTCAAGCATATCCATTATATCAGGCTGTGCGAGCACCAGTACGATCTTGAAACTCAGAGGGAGCTTTTTCCCGCGGATCACATTGTATACATGAGTCCTGAGATTTTCCCATGTCGTATATGATGTCGAAGCCATTGCCTCGAGTTCTTCCTTATCATAGAAGTCTTTGTTTATTCTTCCGTCAAAGCTGTATGTGATGCCACTTCTTACAAATGCCTCCATGGTGAGAAAGTGGTCAAATGTATTTTCCATGAGAAGTTTCTTGACAAAGTCCCGTGTCTCTGTAATCGTAATATCTAACATCAAAATTCTCCTGTTCGGTGCCGAGGTAATAAAGTTTATAACTATATAAAGTATAACAGAAAAGAGGGGAAAAGCAATGGAAAAAGCAATGGAGGAAAATGAAGTTGTTGACAAACAACACCCACCCACATATACTAAATGCGAAAGGCTGTGAACAGGGAGAGTAGCCACATTCAGAAGATTCAGAGAGACTGTGCCATCGGTTGCGAGCATGGTTATCGGAGATGGGGTGAAGTGCACTTGGGAGCCTGCCGGAGGAATTGATTTTAATAATACTTCTAATTATAGTATTCCGGCACGTGCAAGGGACGTTACACCCGTAAAAGTGGAATCATATGATGATATGTGGAATGCCATATCAGAGTATATTCAATTAGAGTGGAACCGCGGAGAATATACGTAATACAATATACGTGAATTGATACTTCGTCTCTATATGCATAATATGTATGTGTATTGAGACGAAGTTTTTTGTATACAGATGGTATTGGTCATTGAGTATTAATTATTATAGAAAGGACGATATATTTTATGAAGATTTTAAACACACTCACGAGAAGAAAAGAAGAGTTTAAGCCGATCAATGAGGGAAAGGTCGGAATATATGTATGTGGACCTACGGTGTATGACTATATTCATATAGGAAATGCCAGACCTATGATAGTGTTTGACACTCTCAGGAGATATCTTGAGTACAAGGGATATGAGGTCAATTATGTATCAAACTTCACAGACGTTGACGACAAGATCATCAAGCGCGCAAATGCAGAGGGTGTGGATGCCAGTGTTATATCTGAGAGATATATTGCAGAGGTCAAGAAAGACATGGCTGCGCTCAATGTCCGCGAGGCGACGACACATCCAAAGGCTACCGAAGAGATACCTGATATGATAGAGATGGTCAAGACTCTTATAGAGAAGGACTATGCATATGAGGTGAATGGAACAGTATATTTCAGAACAAGAAAGTTCAAGGACTATGGCAAGCTTTCAAAGAAGAACATAGACGATCTTCGTTCAGGCAACAGAGATCTTCTCGTATCCGGAATTGATGAGAAGGAAGATCCACTCGATTTCGTTCTCTGGAAACCAAAGAAAGAGGGAGAGCCTTCATGGCCATCACCATGGGGTGACGGAAGACCTGGCTGGCATCTTGAGTGCTCTGTTATGTCCAAGAAGTATATCGGTGATGTCATAGATATACATGCCGGTGGTGAGGATCTTATATTCCCACACCATGAGAACGAGATAGCCCAGAGTGAGGCAGCAAATGGCACAGAATTTGCAAGATACTGGATGCACAACGGTTTCCTCAAGATCAACAATGAGAAGATGTCCAAGTCTCTTGGCAACTTCTTCACAGTCAGGGAGATTGCCGAGAAGTATCCTCTTCAGGTCATCAGATTCTTTATGCTGTCAGCACACTACAGAAGTCCTCTCAACTTTTCGGCGGAGCTTGTCGAGGCATCAAAGAACGGTCTTGAGAGAATACTCACAGCAGTAGATAGACTGAAGTCAATAAACGGTATAGATGGTGATGTGGATAAGTCAGTGGCTGATGAGATGGATGCATTTGTTAAGAAGTATGAGGATGCCATGGATGATGATCTCAACACTGCGGATGCAATATCAGTTATATTCGAGCTTGTAAAGTATGCAAATGTAAATGTGACAGAGGATTCATCAAAGGCTACAGTGGAGCTTGTACTTAATACCATAGAAAAACTCTGTGACATACTTGGTATCATCACCGAGAAGAAAGAGGAGATTCTTGATTCTGATATAGAGGCTCTTATCGAGGAGAGACAGGCGGCAAGAAAGGCAAAGAACTTTGCAAGAGCAGATGAGATCCGTGATCAGCTAAGCAGCATGGGAATCATCCTTGAGGATACAAGAGAGGGCGTAAAATGGAAAAGAGCATAGACAGCTATTTTACTGAGATACTAGGAGTGACGTATACCAATCCCAGAGAGTATTCGCCGCTGTCCCTGGCATATATAGGCGACAGTGTGTTTGATCTTCTCATAAAGACACTTGCGGTCACGAAGGACAATAAGCAAGCATACAAATATCACAAAGAAGTCAGCCAGAAGGTTAAGGCTGAAGCACAGGCGGGATATATCATTTATCTGCTAGACAATGGACTTCTCACCGATGATGAAGAGTGGATATACAAGAGAGGAAGAAATACAAAGACACATTCCACAGCCAAGAATGCCACGGTGGGGCAGTACCGTATGGCGACCGGATTTGAGTGCCTTATAGGATATCTTTATCTCGATAAGCAGTATGACAGAATGTTTGAAATCACCAAATTGATACTGTCAATGCCTGAACCTGACGAAAATAAAGAGAAAATTGCAGAGACAGATAAATATGAAGAAGACACCGTGACGGTGGATGGAGAGTAATATGAGCAGAGAATTTGAGAACAACAACGATGTAAATGAAAATGCTGAGGAGGCATTTGTCATAGAGGGAAGAAATGCAGTGCTTGAGGCTTTCAGATCAGGAAAGACTATAGATAAGCTGTATGTCCTTGACGGATGCAGAGATGGCGTGGTGAACAGCATAGTCAGAGAGGCAAAGAAGCAGGACACAGTGATAAACTATCTCTCAAAGGATAAGTTAAATCAGATGTCACAGGCGGGAAAACACCAGGGCGTTATCGCCCACGCTGCTGCCTACAAGTATGCTGAGATAGAGGATATGTTTGCACTTGCAGAGAGCAGGGGCGAGGACCCATTTTTCTTCATACTTGATGAGATAGAGGATCCACATAACCTCGGTGCGATCATAAGAACAGCAAATCTGTGTGGTGCACATGGAGTCATAATTCCAAAGAGACGTGCAGTCGGTATAACAGCCACCGTCGTAAAGGCGTCGGCAGGTGCCATCAACTACACACCTGTTGCTAAGGTTACAAATATCAGCAAGACCATAGAGGAGCTTAAAGAGCGTGGTATGTGGTTTGCGTGTGCTGACATGGATGGAGAGCTCATGTACAAATGCAATCTCACGGGTTCGCTCGGACTTGTTATTGGCAACGAGGGAAATGGTGTGAGCAGACTTGTGAAAGAAAAGTGTGATTATGTTGTATCAGTTCCTATGAAGGGGGATATCGATTCACTTAACGCATCTGTTGCAGCGGGAGTTCTGGCCTACGAGGTAGTAAGGCAGAGAATGGGTAAGTAAGAGGAACATTATATGTATTCGGATTTATCAGATAATGAATTGCTTGAGTTAATCGGAACGGAAAAGAATAATGAGGCTATGGAGACACTTATAAAAAGATATGGCCCTCTGGTGACCAGGCAGAGCAGAAGCCTTTATATTATCGGAGCAGATGAAGAAGATCTTATACAGGAAGGTATGATAGGGCTGATAAAGGCGATAAATGATTATAAGCCGGATAGAGGAGCGTCGTTCAAAACTTTTGCATTTACGTGCGTGAGAAGACAGATGCTCACAGCAGTCAGTAGTTCAAATAGCCAGAAAAATACACCGCTTAATCATTACATATCAATATATGGTGATGAAAACAGTGAATATATGAGTCCGCTTGATGAAATAGACAGTGGTGTTATTACTAATCCGGAAGAGATTATGATGGCAAGGCTCAGAGAGACAGATATATTAAAGACCATAGACATGAAGCTGTCAAAGCTAGAGATAATGGTCTTGAAAGAATATCTGACAGGGGCATCGTATGAAGAGATTGGCTTAAGGCTTGGCAAATCTGCAAAATCTATAGATAATGCGATACAGCGTATACGAACTAAACTCAGAAACATATAAAAACACAAATTAAGAGAATCAACTAAATGGGAACAGTGTGAAGCTGTTCCCATTTTTTGCAAAAAAATAAAAGCTACTAACGGGAGTCGGACCCGTGACCTCAACATTACCAATGTTGCGCTCTACCACCTGAGCTATAGTAGCTTGCTTTCCAAAAGCAATAATAACTATACCAAAACAGATGTGAAAAATCAAGCGGAATATTTGTATTTGTTGTGAAAATTATTGCAAATCAAAAGATAATTGTGGTACAAGTGGCAAAAGTATGGTAAAATAATTATAATCGCGTGCAAAAATAGGGTAAAAACTATTGAAACACGGGAAAATATGATACATACAGACGCCGTACGCACGTATGTTGATGCGTCTTTATATTATAAGCGGGAGGCAATAAAATGGCTGAAGAGATGACAGGTAAGAATTTCATTGAACAGATAATTGAGAAAGATATAGCTGAGGGAAAGGTTCCGAAGATCGTCACCAGATTCCCACCGGAGCCAAATGGATATTTACATATAGGACATGCCAAATCAATACTTTTAAATTACGGTCTGGCAAAGCAGTATGGCGGACAGTTCAATCTCAGATTTGACGACACAAACCCTACAAAGGAGAAGACAGAGTTCGTCGAGTCCATACTTGCAGATGTGAAGTGGCTTGGCGCAGACTTTGGTGACCGAGTGTTCTTTGCATCTAACTATTTTGATCAGATGTACGAGGCAGCGATAAAGCTTATCAAAAAGGGCAAGGCATATGTGTGTGATCTCACACCGGATGAGATCAGAGAGTACAGGGGAACACTCACAGAGCCTGGTAAGAACAGCCCATATAGAGACAGAAGTATCGAGGAGAATCTTGATCTGTTTGAGAGGATGAAGAATGGTGAGTTCCCTGATGGAAGCAAGGTACTTCGTGCGAAGATAGATATGGCAAGCCCTAACATCAACATGAGAGATCCGATCATCTACAGAATAGCAAGAATGAACCATCACAATACAGGCGACAAGTGGTGCATCTATCCAATGTATGATTTTGCCCATCCTATCGAGGATGCGATCGAGGGAGTTACACATTCCATATGTACACTTGAGTTCGAGGATCATAGACCTCTGTATGACTGGGTCGTTATGGAGCTTGGCTACAAGGATTCACCTGACGGCACACCAAAGCAGATAGAGTTTGCAAAGCTTTACCTTACAAATGTAATAACAGGTAAGAGATACATAAAGAAGCTCGTTGAGGATGGAATAGTTGATGGATGGGATGATCCACGTCTTGTAAGTATAGCTGCCCTCAGAAGAAGAGGCTTTACACCATCTGCCATCAAGAAATTTATGGAGCTGGTTGGAATATCAAAGAGCCAGTCATCTGTTGACTATGCTATGCTTGAGTATTGTGTGCGTGATGACTTAAAGCTCACAGCAAAGAGATACATGGCTGTTGTAGACCCTGTAAAGCTTGTCATAGACAACTATCCTGAGGATCAGGTTGAGTATCTTGATGTGGAGAACAATCAGGAGAATGAGGAGCTTGGAAGCAGAAAGGTTGCATTCAGCAAGTATTTATATATAGAGAGAGAGGACTTCATGGAGGAGCCACCAAAGAAGTATTTCAGACTTTTCCCTGGCAATGAGGTTCGCCTCAAGAACGCATATTTTGTAAAGTGCGTTGGCTTTGAGAAAGATGAGGATGGCAATGTGACAACAATTCATTGTACATATGATCCTGAGACAAGAAGTGGCTCAGGTTTTGAGGGCCGTAAGGTAAAGGGAACCATACACTGGGTATCAGCTGAGAGTGCCATAGATGCTGAAGTTCGTCTGTACGAGAATATCATCGACGAGGAGAAGGGAAAACTCAACGATGACGGTACATTAAACCTCAATCCAAATTCGCTTGTCATCAAACAGGGATGTAAGCTTGAGAAGGCGTTTGAGGATGCTCAGCCAGGTGAGGCGTTCCAGTTCCTCAGAAATGGATTCTTCTGTGTTGACTCAAAGGATTCGACAAGTGAGCACCCTGTGTATAACAGGATTGTATCACTCAAGAGTTCATACAAGCCAGGCAAGTAAGAGATACAATGTATTACAGAATCTGCAGTACTGACTTTGATCTGCAGATATTATATGAAAATATGTGGGGATGAGCACACGCCTTAAGGGGAGGCGTGCGTATCAAATACATGTGATTGGAAAGAAATTATGGAATACGATTACAAGAGGATATATATACTTCTGTCCAAGACGGAGACGATACCATCAAATCTGATAAAGTTGTTTACCAGGGAACCATATAGTCACACATCTTTGGCTCTTGATATCAGTCTCAATGAAATGTACAGTTTTGCAAGAAGAGGTATGTACAACCCGTTTAACGGTGGGTTCATCAGTGAGAATATAGAGAAGGGTATATTTGGCAAGCATAAAGAAACCAGATGTACAGTGTACGAGCTCAATGTGACAAAAAGACAATATGACCACATACAGCGGGAATTGGTAAGATTCAAGAAGCATCCTGAGCGATATGGTTATAATTTCCTTGGAGTGTTCAGTGTATTTTTTCATAGAGCCATGGACAGAGAATATAATTATTTTTGTTCTCAATTCGTAGCGGCAGTACTTAGAAATGCCGGAGTTGATATATTCCACAAGAAACCGGGATTGGTAAAGCCTGGAGATTTCAGAAAATGCACCATGCTCAAACCTGTGTTCACGGGACGCCTTGAAGATTATAGAGCATATCTGCATGAGAAATATAAGCACCGTCATGGAATAGACAATGAAATAGGCAACAGAATAGACGATAGAGTAGTCAATAGGATAGAAAGTGTAATATCGGCTGACTCAGATACTGCAAATGATATGAATGTTGGAAAAACGTCATTGACAGATGGTATCGGTATCGTGTCTTGGAAAGTCGGCTGATAGTCAGCTGACAAGTAATATTACAATATAAAACCATAAAAAATATAAAAAAGTCATCTGCATATATGACAATGGCGGAGTATTTTCGTCATTGATAGCATGAGCAGATGACTTTTTATTTTTGTTTTATAACTGTTACTTTTCAGTTGTTTTTATATTTATCTATTGTTATCTATTGTTATTTATTCATCATTAGTTATCCATCATTCCACAAATGTATGTCCCATTTTGATGATTCCTCTTTGTACGGAGTCTTTGGAATTCTTCCAAGGTTCATTCTTATATCTGTAGTCGAATTTGTCGATGAACCAGCTGATGTCTTCGTTCACTCTCTCCATTCCCTCAAAGAAGACTTTGTTTAAAGCGTTGATGAATTCGCTGTATTGCTCTTTGCTCAGCTTGCTCTGACCTGTCTTGTAGAGGATACCATAGTGATATGTACAAAATCCCTTAGAGCTCGCAAATTTCTCTCTGAATTCGGCGTCCTTCTTCCACATGTGGAAGATAGTGTCCACATATCTAACGAACATATTGTCCATGCGCCCACATATAAAGCAGCTTTTTTCCATGTTATCAATGTAGTCGACTATAGGGGCGTTTGGAGTGCTTTTGCCGAATAGACCAGCCTTTGACGCGGGACCTTTAGCCGCAAGCTCCTTCATATCCTTGATAGTTTTGTTCATATGGGTGTTCATCATGAGAGCCAGTCCCAGGCGGTTCTTTTCTTGATAGAGAAGTCTCAGGTGATGACTGCAGAATCCAAGCTTGTCAGTCATGGCGCGATTATCATCCTCCATATAGCTTGGTCCCATAGTGTATTCGATTGCGTTTCGTTCAAGTTCCTTTTGCATCTGGCACATAGGACATTCGCATTCACTGTCAAATGCATCGTTTACTGGAATGGTATATATTTGTTCTGCCATAAGTCCTCCTGTGAATTTAAATATAGGCAATTATTTCCGTTTACCATAATATAAGTGACGTTGAAAATAATATACGTGTATTATACAATAGTCTGGTGTGTTTTATAAAGGTAATTTACAAATAAGTATTATTAGACGGTTGATACGCGGTATGCTTAAGATAGATAAAGATATAGTGCAATTCATGAGATTTTAGATACAGGAAATGGCAGGTGTACAGAAGATGAAAGTAAGTTGTGAGAATAATATAGTAACAGTAGACGGTGTGAATGATTTTACACTCTCTCAGATACTTGAGTGCGGTCAGTGTTTCCATTTTGATAAGCTTGACGAAGAAGTGTATGAAGTCGTGGCATTTGGCAGAGCAGTAAAGATGGAGCAGACAGACAAGGTGCTCAGGATATATGGTTCATCCATGGAGGATTATGAAGGAATATGGAAGTTGTATCTTGATATGGACAATGATTATGGACTTATTAAGCAAAGTGTTATAAAGGCAGATGGGGCACTGAAGACGGCTGTTGATGAGAAGAGTGGAATCCACATATTAAACCAGGATTTTTTTGAGACACTTATATCATTTATCGTATCACAGAATAAGAGTATACCGCAGATCAAGCAGTGCGTAAAAAATATATCGCATAGATTTGGTGATGAAGTCATAGGATATAACGGTGAGGCATTTTATGTATTCCCGGATGTTCAGAGGCTGCATGATGCAACAGAGGAAGAACTCAGGGAGTGCAAAGTGGGATTCCGGGCTCCGTATATCAAAAATGCTACGGAGGCAGTGTATTCAGGTGCAGTCACAAAGGAGAAGCTGGACGAGCTGGACATAGCACAGGCAAGGGAACTGTTAATGACGATAAAGGGCGTTGGGGAAAAGGTTGCAAACTGCGTTCTGTTGTTCGGACTTGGCAGACGGGAAGCGTTTCCTGTGGATGTGTGGATGAAGAGGATAATGGAGCAGATGTATTTTGACGGAAAAGATACAAAGAAACAGGACATAGAGGCATTTGCGGTGAATAAATTCGGAGATCTTGGAGGATATGCACAGCAGTATCTGTTCGACTATGCAAGGACAACACTATTCAAATAATCAGTTTTATAATTTTTTTAGAAAATAAGGGTTGATTTTTTTATAGAAATGTATAGAATATAAAACAGTGTTAGCACTCACATAAAATGAGTGCTAAAAACAAAGGCGAAAAGAAGAGTAATAAGAAAAATAAGAAATTAGGAGGTATATATCATGAAGTTGAGACCACTTGGAGACAGAGTAGTATTAAAGCAGTCAGTAGCAGAGGAGACAACAAAGTCTGGAATAGTTTTGCCAGGTCAGGCAAAGGAAAAGCCACAGTATGCAGAGGTTATTGAGGTAGGTCCTGGAGCAGTTGTTGATGGCAAGCTTGTTCCTATGGATGTTAAGGTTGGAGATACTGTAATATATCAGAAGTTCGCAGGCTCAGAGGTAAAGCTTGACGATGAGGAGTACATAGTTATCAAGCAGGACAGCATTCTTGCAATCGTAGAGAAATAATCAATCTCTTGAGACTGATCCGATACACGTAAGAAGGATATAACATATATTGTGATGTAATGTTTGACCGGAATAAATAATAAGACGAAATGATAGATCAAGGTAATGATAAATCAAGGTAATGATAGATCAAGATATGGAGGTAGACAGAAATGGCAAAGGAAATTAAGTATGGTGCCGAAGCTAGAAAGGCACTTGAAGCAGGCGTTAATCAGTTAGCAGATACAGTAAGAGTTACACTTGGACCTAAAGGAAGAAACGTAGTACTTGCAAAGTCATACGGTTCACCACTCATCACAAATGATGGTGTTACAATCGCAAAGGATATCGAGCTTGAGGATGCATTTGAGAACATGGGTGCTCAGATCGTCAAGGAAGTTGCAACAAAGACAAACGATGTTGCCGGTGATGGTACTACAACAGCTACAGTTCTTGCACAGGCTATGATCAATGAAGGAATGAAGAATCTGGCAGCAGGTGCTAATCCTATCGTTCTCAGAAAGGGAATGAAGAAGGCTTGTGACAAGGCAGTTGAGGCTATTCTTGATATGAGTGAGACTATCAGTGGAAAGGATCAGATCGCAAGAGTTGCATCTATCTCAGCTGGTGACGATGAGGTTGGACAGATGGTTGCCGACGCTATGGAGAAAGTGTCAAAGGATGGAGTCATCACCATCGAAGAGTCAAAGTCAATGAAGACAGAGCTCGACCTTGTAGAAGGTATGCAGTTCGACAGAGGTTATATTTCAGCTTACATGGCAACAGATATGGAGAAGATGGTTGCAGAGCTTGATAACCCATATATACTTATAACAGATAAGAAGATCTCAAATATTCAGGAGATACTTCCACTCCTTGAGCAGATCGTTCAGAGCGGTTCAAAGTTGCTGATCATCGCTGAGGATATCGAGGGCGAGGCTCTCACAACACTTATCGTCAACAAGCTGCGTGGTACATTCCAGGTAGTAGCTGTAAAGGCTCCTGGTTATGGCGACAGAAGAAAAGAGATGCTTCAGGATATCGCTATTCTCACAGGCGGTAAGGTAATCTCAGAGGAGCTTGGATATGAGCTCAAGGATGCTACTCTTGATGACCTTGGACGTGCAAAGAGTGCTAAGATCACAAAGGAGAACACAGTTATCGTTGATGGTATGGGCGCTAAGGAAGACATCGCAGGTCGTGTAAATGTCATCAAGGCTCAGCTTGAGGAGACAACATCAGAGTTTGATAAAGAGAAGCTTCAGGAGAGACTTGCAAAGCTTGCCGGTGGAGTTGCAGTTATCAGAGTCGGCGCAGCTACAGAGACAGAGATGAAGGAAGCTAAGCTCCGTATGGAGGATGCACTCAATGCCACAAGAGCTGCAGTTGAAGAGGGAATCATCTCAGGTGGTGGTTCAGCATATATCCATGCTGCAAAGAAGGTTGCAGAGCTTGTAAAGGATCTTGAGGGCGATGAGAAGACAGGCGCTAAGGTAGTTCTCAAGGCTATGGAGGCTCCACTGTTCCACATCGCAGCCAATGCAGGACTTGAGGGATCAGTCATCATCAACAAGATCAAAGAGTCTGAGGTTGGTGTAGGCTTTGATGCATACAATGAGACATATGTCAACATGATCGAGGCAGGAATCATTGATCCTGTTAAGGTTACAAGAAGTGCACTTCAGAACGCTACATCAGTTGCTTCAACAATGCTCACAACAGAGTCAGTTGTAGCTGATATCAAGGAAGACGCTCCAGCAATGCCGGCAGGCGGAGCAGGAATGGGCGGCGGAATGGGCTTCTAAGGAATAGAGCCAGACACGATTTCGCAGTAAAATGCAAAGACTAAGATAAAAAAGGATCACATCATTCGTAATTGGGTGATGTGTTTCTTTTTTTATGTAGGTTAATTGACACTAGTTGGCATGTGTGAGATAATCAAAATAGATATTTTTCGACTAAGGGAAAGTATGGGTTACAAAAAAGTTATAAATGAAAGGCAGGAAGAGATGGGAGAAGATAACAACAGCTTTGGCGGCTATCAGCCAACAGAAGACAACGGACAGGTGGGACAGCAGAATCCATATGAAGGTGCGCCTCAGTATGGACAGAACGATCAGAACTATGGTCAGCCAGGTGGCCAGTATGGACAGAATTATGGTCAACCGGGTGGACAGTATGATCAGAATTATGGACAGCCGGGTGGCCAGTATGGACAGAATTATGGTCAGCCAGGCGGACAGTACGGACAGAATTATGGTCAGTATGGCCAGGGCTACGGACAGCCGGGAGATCCATACGGACAGAATTATGCTAACCAGGACATGAATATGGGCGGAGGTCCGGCATATCCACAGAATAATATGCAGCCACAGGAGAGCAAAGGCGTATCCATAGCGTCTATGGTGCTTGGTATCTTTTCGCTTACATTTGGATGCTGTATTACGTATGTTGGAATTGCTTCAGCTATTGCAGGTATAATCACAGGTATAATCAGTCTTAAGAATAAGAAGCCTGGCAAGGGAATGGCTATCGCAGGTATTATAATGAGCGCAATAGCACTTGTGTTCCTGGTGTTCTGTATTATCCTGGTTCTTACATCGGACACATATCAGGATATGGTGGACGAAATACTCAGACAGATACAGTCAGGAAGCTATTAAAAATGTAATAAATTGAATAAAGAGAAGTGATCGAGAGGCCGCCGGACTTAGGGCGGCCTCTTGTTATGTGCGCCAAGCTGATAATATTTGAACGTTTAATACTGTGTGGGTGATTGAATCTAAAGGTGGATTAGTGTTATTATTATGGAAGTGCGTAGAAGGTATCAGAAAGGAGGTCCTGTATTATGGAGAGTGATTATATTATTGAAGATACAGACATCAGGCGTCTTATTGTGAAAGCAGTAGAGGCGAGAGATATGGCATATGCCAGGTACTCACAGTTTAAGGTTGGGGCAGCACTCCTGGCGAGCCGGGAGAATTCTTCGGATGCAGCTGAAGTCGTTGGCGGAGAGACAGACAGTCACGATAGAAATACAAATGAATACAGAGTGTTCACGGGCTGTAATATAGAAAATTCCTCGTATGGTGCAACTATATGCGCAGAACGTGCAGCGGTGTGTAATGCAGTGAGCAGTGGCTATAAAGATTTCAAAGCGATTGCTATTGTCGGTGGCCTGAATAGTACAGGGATAAATGGAATAACATATCCATGTGGGATATGCAGACAGGTGCTTTCGGAATTTTCTGCGGATATGTATGTTATCGCAGCACGTTCAGAGGATGATTACGACATGAGAAGATTGTCAGAGTTTCTTCCGGCTTCGTTTGGTGCCGGACAGATGGAATAGCGAAATAGTCTGTTACAACAATGGCCAGATAAGCTGTTTGGCAACATATAAAAGGACAATAAAAAATATAGAAGGAGAACATGAATTGGGAAATATCAAGGATGTAAAGGCTTACAGAATAGTTGAGGAGAAGGATCTTCCAGAGGTACATGGCAAGGGCTATGTGCTGGAGCATATAAAGACAAAGGCAAGGGTCCTCATCATTGAGAATGACGATGTGAATAAGGTGTTTAATATAGGCTTCAGGACACCTCCATATGATGATTCAGGAATACCGCATATAATTGAGCACTCAGTGCTTTGTGGTTCAAAGAAATATCCGGTAAAGGATCCATTTGTTGAGCTGGCAAAAGGTTCTCTGAACACCTTTCTGAACGCCATGACTTATTCAGACAAGACGGTATATCCTATAGCTAGCTTCAATCAGAAGGACTTTGAGAACATCATGAGTGTGTATCTGGATGCAGTGTTCTATCCGGATATCTATATACATGATGAGATCATGAAGCAGGAGGGCTGGCACTATGAGCTTGACTCTGTGGACGGAGACCTGAAGTACAACGGAGTTGTGTACAATGAGATGAAGGGCGTGTACTCAAGTCCTGAGTCGATTATGTACAGAGAGATAGAGTCATCACTCATGCCGGACACTCCATATGGCAATGATTCAGGCGGTGATCCGGTATCCATACCTACACTCACCCTTGAGAGATTCAGAGATTTCCACAGGACATATTATCATCCATCGAACAGTTATATTTATCTGTATGGTGATTGTGATATGGCGAAGGAGCTGGAATTTATAGATGAGGAGTATCTGTCACATTACGATTACAAGGAGATAGATTCAGCGATCCCTCTTCAGAAGCCATTTGACGAGATGAAGGATATCACTATGGAGTACTCCATAGCTGATACTGATCCAGAGGAGAACAATTCCATACTCACATACAGCAAGATAACAGGGCTCAGCACCGAAAAGAAGAAGGTTACAGCCCTTGAAATACTTGAGTACGTGCTCATGGATGCGCCGGGAGCTGTCCTGAAGAAAGCTCTGACTGATGCGGGTATAGGCGAGGAGGTCTACAGCTCATTTGACAATGGATGCCAGCAGACCACATTCTCTATCATAGCAAGAGGCGCGGATAAGAACGATAAGGACAGATTCATAAAGATAATAGATGACACGTTTGAAGAACTCAGCCATGGTATAGATAAGGATGCGGTTGAGGCTGCAATCAACAAGTTTGAGTTCAAGCACAAGGAGGCCAATTTTGGAAGGTTTCCTAAGGGGCTTATGTACGGACTGGATGCATTTAACAGCTGGCTGTATGACGATACCAAGGCACTCATGTTTTTTGAGATGAATGATGTGTATAAGGAGCTGAGAGAGGATCTTCAGAATGGTTATTTTGAACAGATCATAAAGGAATGTTTCATTGACAATACATTTGGCCTGTATCTCACTATGAATCCAAAGAAGGGGCTTGACCAGGAGAACGAGAAGAAGATCGCTGATGAGCTGGCTGCATACAAGGCTACACTCAGTCGTGAGGAGCTTGAGAAGATCGTGGAGGATACAAAGGCGCTCAAGGAGTATCAGGCAACCCCTTCATCAGCCGAAGATCTTGCCAAGGTTCCACTTCTGTCGATAGATGACATTGACAAAGAGGCTGAAAAGCTTAAGAATGTTGAATCTGAGATCGGCGGACTTTCAGTTGTAAGCCACGATATATTTACAAACGGTATAGGATATCTGAGGTTCTATTTCAATATAAATGATATAGATAATGACCTTGTGCCATATCTTGCTGTGCTGTCATGCCTGTTTAAATATATTGACACGGAGAAGCACACCTATGGACAGCTGTCAAATGAGATAGACAGCAATATAGGTGGAATAGAGTTTGATATGGTTGGATATGCCAGTGACACGGATATCAAGAAGTTCTTCTATGTATCTATGAAAGCTCTCTATGAGAAACTTCCATATGCGGTAGAGCTTATGAAGGAGATACTGTTCTCATCAAAGATAGATGACAGGAAGAGATTGAAGGAACTCCTGACGGAGGAGAAGTCCAGCATGAAGAATGGCATGGCTGCATCGGGACATGTGACCGCATACACCAGAGCTATGTCATATATAGATGAGGGTGCAAGATTCACGGATGAGACATGCGGAATTGCTTATTATGAATTTCTGTGTGACATAGTGGACCACTTCGATGAGAAGTATGACAATATCATTGAGAAGCTTCAGTATGCTCTTGCAGAGGTTCTCAGAAAGGGGGCACTTACTGTTTCTTATACGGGAGATCAGGATGTGACAGATCTGCTTGAGGAGTCATTTGCGGACTTTGGTAAAGCGCTTTCCACAAGACCAGCACATAAGGACGTGAAGCCGTTTGAGAAGAATCTTCAGAATGAGGGATTCAAGACTGCCAGCCAGGTTCAGTACGTTGCCATAGCAGGTAATTTTGAGGATGCAGGATACAAGTACGACAGCTCACTGAGTGTTCTCAAGATCATATTCTCATATGGTTATCTGTGGGAGAATGTCCGTGTGAAGGGCGGTGCGTATGGCGCCATGTGCTCATTTCTCAGGAATGGAACATGCTATATGAGTTCATACAGAGATCCGAACCTCATGGAGACATATGACATATTCAAGAATGCATATAAGTTCGTGGAAAACTTTGAGTGCTCAGACAGGGATATGACTAAGTATATCATCGGAACTATGGCTCAGATAGATGCGCCAACGACTCCTGTTGCTGAGGGCATAAGCCATATGGCGAGATACTTTATGGGAGTTACAGATGAACAGATCCAGAGAGAGCGTGATAAGATCCTCTCCACCGACAGAGATGCCATCAGAGCCCTTGCACCACTTGTGAAGGCTGTTACGGATTCAGGAATCATCTGTGCCATCGGCGGAGAGAGCAAGATAGAGGAGAATAAGGACAACTTCAAGGAAGTGCTCGCAATCTTCTAAGGATGAGAGAAGACAGACGTGATAAAAATTTTCGTGAAAAACCAAAATGAATTTTAGGCTGGATACGTAGGCATGATCTATGATCATGGCCACGAGATAAAGGAGATATATGAATAAGGAATACAAGTCGGGTTTTGTGTCTATTATAGGCAGACCTAATGTTGGAAAGTCGACACTTATGAACAGACTGATAGGTCAGAAGATAGCGATAACCAGCAATAAGGCACAGACCACAAGAAACAGGATACAGACAGTATACACCAGCGATAAGGGACAGATCATATTCCTTGATACACCGGGTATCAACAGGGCAAAGAACAAGCTTGGAGAGTACATGCTCAAGGTTGCCGAGAGTACACTGGATGAGGTTGATGTGGTTCTCTGGATAGTTGAGGCCACAACCTTTATCGGTGCAGGAGAGCGTTACATCATAGAGCAGTTGCAGCACGTAAAGACTCCTATAATCGTTGTTGTGAATAAGATTGACAACGTAGAGGAGGGCAAGGTGTTTGAGGCGATAAACACCTACAAGGATGCCTGTGATTTTGCGGAGATAGTACCCGTATCTGCACTCAAGGGAAAGAATACGGATGAACTTATAGATACCATTATGAAATACCTGCCGTATGGACCTCAGTACTACGATGAGGATACTGTGACCGATCAGCCGGAGAGACAGATCGTTGCCGAACTCATCAGGGAGCAGGCTCTACGCCAGCTTGACAAGGAGGTACCGCATGGTATAGCAGTTGTCATAGACTCAATGAAGGAAAGACCAAACGGTGGTATCATAGACATATATGCTACGATTATATGTGAGAGGGATTCACATAAGGGAATCATCATAGGGAAGCAGGGAGCTATGCTGAAGAAGATAGGAACCCATGCAAGATACGGAATAGAGAGACTTCTTGATACCAAGGTCAACCTGAAGCTGTGGGTCAAGGTCAAGAAGGACTGGAGAGATACTGATACACTGCTGAGAAACTTTGGATTCAGGGACGAGTAGGATTTTGGTTATGGAGGTGGACATACAATCATGAGAGAAGAAGTTACACTGCACGGAATTGTATTGTCCAGCAGCCTCCAGGGTGAGTATGACAGGAGGATGGTGGCTCTGACAAAGGAACGTGGCAGGATCACGGTATTTGCTACCGGTGTGAGGCGGGGAACGAATCCCCTTCAGTCTAAGACACAGATGTTTGTCATGGGGAGCTTTACTCTGATCCCTGGACGTGACTCATATCGGCTTGTGAATATAGATGTTGATGAATATTTCCACCAACTCACCATGGACATAGATGCATATTGCTATGCATCATACTTCTGTGAGGTCATGAGTTTCATGACACATGAAGGGGACAGGGCGGCGGATTATCTCAATCTTCTGTATGTGAGCCTTAAGGCTCTCGAGAAGGGGCAGATGCCTGCAAAACTCATCAGGTGTGTGTATGAGATAAAGCTTATGGATGTGTTCGGTCAGGGAATACAGAGTTTCCACTGCCCTATATGTGGCAAGACAGAGGTTTCAAATGTATTTGATGCCGCATCAGGCGGACTGCTCTGCGATGGATGCAGAGGAAGGGCAAAACACCCGCTGCATCTATCTGACGATGCGGTGTACACGATACAGTACATAAATGGAGCACAACTTGGTAAGATGTATAACTTCAATGTGTCCGATGCAGTGCTTTCCGAGATACAGCTAGTATCGAAGCAATTTATGGATATGTACGTGGACAGAAAGTTCAAGTCAGTGGAGATCATAGACTCACTGACGTGAAAAAAAGAAGAGAATCCTACATGACGTGAGATTCTCTTCTTTGTTGTATATTACCTGTCTAAAATACAAATCACAGAGAGTGTATTATTTTAGAGAACGTCTTCATCGCGCCGGGAAGTTTTTCATATGGTATGGCGCTGAAACCAAACAGAAGCTGGTTCTCAGGACAGAGATTCTTTCTTATCCAGAATGGTTCTGTGGAGAAGATTCGTATGCCTTTCTGCTCAAAGACAGATATGAGTTCGGACTGGGTGAGATAGGAGTTCTTTATCTCTACTACAAAGTGCAGACCCGCTCCAGCACCGTACATGATGACATCATCTTCCAGATTCTGTTTCACATAATTAAGTATATAATCATGTTTTTTCTTATAGTGATTCTTCATTGCGCCTATGTGACGCTGATAATTTCCACTCTGTATAAATTCAATAAGAGCAAGCTGCAGAATGGTAGGAACCGTACAGTTGGTATGTGAATATCTGGAGCTGTAGTCTTTCATCAGATTCTCAGGGAGTACCATATATGATATCCTAAGATCCGGCGACATGGACTTGGAGAAAGTTCCAAGATATATAGTGCGGCCGCTGTTATCGATGGACTGCAAGGATGGGATCGGTCTGCTTTGGTATCGGAGTTCACTGTCGTAATCATCCTCGATTATATAACTTCCTGACTGGACAGCCCATTCTATGAGCTCCAGCCTCTTGCTTATAGGCAGTATACTTCCCATAGGAAACTGGTGGGATGGCGTTACATACAGCAGAGTGTCCCTGAGACGCTGGATGTGTTCTATGGACACACCGTCGTCCTCAAGCGGTATTGGAATGATCCTGAAAGGACTCTGGCTGACGATCTCCCATGTTCCGTTGTAGCCAGGGTCCTCCATGGCAAATGAATAGTCTGACGGACTGAATATATGGGTGATTATGTCTATGGATCTCTGGTGGCCGCTTGTGAGGATGATCTGCTCCGGAGTGCAGTTGACACCCCTGGACATGTACAGATATTCGGTGATAAGACTGCGGAGGGTGTAGCTTCCCTGCGACATCTGGTAGGAGGCGGTATCGGCCATGGATATCATGTCCCAGGCATTCGTGAGACATTTGCGCCAGGCCCTGGAGTGATAGCAGTTGTAGTCCAGATTGCCGTAGCTGAACGTGTAGTCAAAGGTCTTTCCTGATTGCCTGGAAGAATGCTGTATATTGTGGCTTTGTCTTGACTTTTTGTCTGGAGAAAATGCAGAGATGTTCTCTACATAGTAGCCTGAGCCTGTCACGGAGCGTATATATCCTTCAAGTTCAAGCTGGTTGTAGGCAGATACTACTGTGTTGCGGCTCAGCTTATGTTCGGCGGCGAGTTGTCTTGTTGCAGGTAGCTTTTCGCCTGCAGCATAGTGCTCATTAAGTATCTCAGATTTCATCTGTTCATATAATTGTTCGTATAGAGACTTATCGGAGGTCTTGTCTATTGATATCATTTCTGTGTTCCTTTCCTGCATATTATAAGCGTTAAAAATACGTTGTATCATTGGATATTTGCGTGGAACTTGATTTATTCATATTCCAATACTACAAATTGGTACTATAAAAATACTTGAAATTGGAACTTTAGAAAGAACCAATCTGGTGCTATTATACAAGAGTCATAACGAGTAAGCAATAAGAAGAAGTCATAAGGTGATGTCTGACGGCACAAATTATAGTAGCTTTGTATAAATAATATTACAAAATATGCCGTGAACCTTGCAAAAATATTTGAATGAGTATAAAATAAGGCGGATAGAGCGAAAAAAATGCAAATTCGAATATGATTTGGAGGATTACAATGGAAAAGACATTAGACAAAATCGTTGCATTGGCAAAGAGCAGAGGATTTGTTTATCCAGGTTCAGAGATTTACGGTGGTCTCGCAAATACATGGGACTATGGTAATCTCGGAGTTGAACTCAAGAACAACGTTAAGAGAGCATGGTGGAAGAAATTCATCCAGGAGAACCCTTACAATGTAGGAGTTGACTGTGCTATCCTTATGAACCCACAGACATGGGTTGCTTCAGGCCACCTTGGAGGATTTGCTGATCCTCTTATGGATTGCAAAGAGTGTCATGAGAGATTCCGTGCAGATAAACTTATAGAGGACTTTATGGCTGAAAACGGAGTTGTTCCAGAGGGTGCGGTAGACGGATGGAGCAACGAGCAGATGGAAGAGTACGTTGAGAAGAACAATATCTGCTGTCCGACATGTGGAAAGCACAACTTCACAGGTATCAGACAGTTCAACCTTATGTTCAAGACATTCCAGGGTGTAACAGAGGATGCCAAGAACACTGTATACCTGAGACCGGAGACAGCACAGGGTATATTTGTCAACTTCAAGAATGTACAGAGAACTTCAAGAAAGAAGGTTCCATTTGGAATCGGTCAGATAGGAAAGTCATTTAGAAATGAGATAACACCTGGTAACTTCACATTCAGAACAAGAGAGTTCGAGCAGATGGAGCTTGAGTTCTTCTGTAAGCCGGGTACAGATATGGAGTGGTTTGAGTACTGGAGAAGCTTCTGTATCAACTGGCTCAAGGATCTCGGAATCAAGGATGATGAGATGAGAGCCCGTGACCATTCACCTGAGGAGCTGTGTTTCTACTCCAAGGGAACAACTGATATCGAGTATTTATTCCCATTTGGATGGGGAGAGCTCTGGGGAATCGCTGACAGAACAGATTACGATCTGACACAGCACCAGAATACATCAGGTGAGTCCATGGAGTACTTCGATGACGAGACAAAGGAGAAGTACATTCCATATGTAATCGAGCCATCACTTGGTGCTGACCGTGTTACACTGGCATTCCTGTGTGCTGCATACGATGAGGAGAATATCGGAACAGAGGAGAAGCCTGATGTTCGTACAGTGCTTCACTTCCACCCACAGCTTGCACCGGTCAAGATAGGTGTGCTTCCACTTTCAAAGAAGCTCAACGAGGGTGCAGAGAAGATCTATGCAGAGCTTTCAAAGTACTACAACTGTGAGTTTGATGACAGAGGCAACATAGGTAAGAGATATAGAAGACAGGATGAGATAGGAACACCGTTCTGTGTAACATATGATTTCGATTCTGTTGAGGATGGAGCAGTCACAGTTCGTGACAGAGATACCATGGAGCAGGAGAGAGTCAAGATTGAAGATCTGAAGGCTTACTTTGAGAAGAAATTTGAATATTAATTGATGTGTGTGACCGGAGATAATACGGGACACTGAATTTACAGGAGGCATTAAGATGCATAGTAAAGAGTTATTTTCAGAATACGAGGCAAATGTAAGATCGTACAGCAGAAGTTTCCCAGAGATATTTACAAAGGCCAAGGGAGCCAAGATGTATGACGAGAATGGTAAGGAGTATATAGACTTCTTCGCAGGAGCAGGCGCGCTGAACTATGGTCATAACAATGATTATATAAAGGAGAAGGTTATCGATTACATCCAGAGTGATGGAATCATGCATTCTCTTGACATGATGACAGCACCAAAGGCTGAATTCATCGAGTTTTTTGAGAAAAAGGTCCTTGAGCCTAGAGGACTTGATTACAAGATCATGTTCGCAGGTCCTACAGGAACAAATGCAGTTGAGTCACTCTTAAAGCTTGCACGTAAGGTCAAGAAGAGAGAGATGATCTGGGCGTACATGGGATGCTTCCATGGTATGACACTCGGTTCAATATCACTTACAAGTGATGCTGCAAGCCGTGCAGGAGCGGGCGTTGGACTTGACAACGTATATCACATTCCAGCTCCTTACATGTTCCCAGAGCTTGATACGATCAAGTTCATGCAGACACTTCTTGATGACGATCACTCAGGTGTTGAGAAGCCTGCAGCAATCTTTATCGAGACAGTACAGGCAGATGGTGGTGTAAATGTATTCTCAGTAGAGTACCTCAAGGCACTCCGTGAGTTCTGTGATAAGAACGACATCCTCATGGTTGTTGATGACGTACAGGTTGGCTGTGCAAGAACAGGTACATTCTTCTCATTTGAGAGAGCAGGAATCAAGCCTGATATGTTCTCACTTTCAAAGTCAATCGGCGGATACCCATTCCCTATGGGACTTGCAATGTTCAAGCCGGAGTATGATCTCTGGAAGCCGGGTGAGCATTCGGGTACATTCCGTGGAATCCAGCTCTCAATGGTAGCTGCAAAGGCAGGACTTGAGTTCATGCTTGACAACAACATCGAGGCAGAGACAAGACGTAAGGGCGAGATAGTTAGAGAGTATCTTGAGAAGAATATAGACGGCGATCCAAATGTAATTGCAACACGTGGTATCGGACTTCTCTGGGGCGTAGAGGTTAAGGACGATGCAACAGCAGGTGCCATCACAGCAAGAGCTTTCAAGAAGGGCCTTGTAATAGAGAGAGCAGGTCGTGACAATGCAGTCATCAAGATCATGCCACCACTTATCATCTCTGATGAGGATCTTATCGCTGGTCTTGATATTCTCAAGGCAGCTATTGATGGTGAGTAATTTGTAATTTAATGAGCATTGTGACAGTTGTAATTGCGCAAGACTGATATAATGTGAATATCCACATGAAGCCGATAGGCGACATGATATAAAGTTAGGCATAGGCTGCGGAGATTTCCGCAGCCTATGTTTTTTGTGGGTGGATATGGTTGTGCGGGCGGTTTGCCAATTTGGAAATTGTATCTTTACGAATAAATTTGCTCAAAAGGAGATAATTTTGTGGCAATATAGGCGTAAAAAAACAAAAAAGATACACTAAATGTAACTGTTCAGAGCCAACCTCCAAAATGCTACGCATTTCGTCGGTGTGGCGTATCCGCTAAATAAAATTTCAAAAACAGTCTTAAAAATGCAAGCATTTTACACCTGTTTTATGAAATTTTGCTTGGCTCTGAACAGTTGCCACAAAATATAGAAAAAAGAGTTTGCTAATGTTGACATATATGTTATAATCAGTCTAGCGCGTGTGGAGACTTCACGGGGACTTCACACCATGAAATATAAAGTTTACGTAGGAGGTAACAAACAAATGGCAAACAAGTGGGTTTATATGTTTAGCGAAGGCGACATGACCATGCGTAATCTTCTCGGTGGTAAGGGTGCAAACCTTGCTGAGATGACAGCAATTGGTCTTCCAGTTCCACAGGGTTTCACAATTACAACAGAGGCTTGTACTCAGTACTATGAGGATGGCCGTAAGATCAATGACGAGATCATGGCTCAGGCTATGGATGGTGTTAAGAAGATGGAGGAGATCAACGGCAAGAAGTTCGGAGATCTTGAGAATCCATTACTTGTATCAGTTCGTTCAGGTGCAAGAGCATCTATGCCAGGTATGATGGATACAATCCTTAACCTTGGTCTTAACGATGACGTTGTTGCTGCTATGATAGCACACAACCCAGATCCAGCATTCGAGCGTTTCGTATACGATTCATACAGACGTTTCATCCAGATGTTCTCAGACGTTGTTATGGAAGTTGGTAAGAAGTACTTCGAGCAGCTCATCGACAAGATGAAGGAAGAGAAGGGTGTTAAGTTCGATGTAGAGCTTACAGCACAGGATCTCAAGACACTTGCTGAGCAGTTCAAGGCAGAGTACAAGAACCAGTTAGGAACAGATTTCCCTTCAGACCCAGTTGAGCAGTTAAAGTTAGCTATCGAGGCTGTATTCCGTTCATGGGATAACCCACGTGCGAACGTATACAGAAGAGACAACGATATCCCTTATTCATGGGGTACAGCAGTTAACGTAATGCCTATGGTATTCGGTAACCTGAACAATGAGTCTGGTACAGGTGTTGCATTTACTCGTGACCCTGCAACAGGTGAGAAGAAGCTTATGGGTGAGTTCCTTATCAATGCACAGGGCGAGGACGTTGTTGCCGGTGTTCGTACACCAATGCCAATCGCTCAGATGGAGCAGGAGTTCCCAGATGCTTATGCAGAGTTCATCAAGGTTTGTGAGACTCTTGAGAATCACTACCATGATATGCAGGATATGGAGTTCACAGTTGAGAACAAGAAGCTTTACATGCTTCAGTGTAGAAATGGTAAGAGAACAGCTCAGGCAGCTCTTCAGATCGCTTGTGACCTTGTTGATGAGGGACATAAGACAGAGGAAGAGGCAGTTGCAATGATCGATCCTCGTAACCTTGATACACTTCTTCACCCACAGTTTGATGCAGCAGCTCTTAAGGCAGCTACACCAATGGGCAAGGGACTTGGCGCTTCACCAGGTGCTGCTTGTGGTAAGATCGTATTCACAGCTGACGATGCTGAGGCATGGGCAGCTAGAGGCGAGAAGGTAGTTCTTGTACGTCTTGAGACATCACCAGAGGATATCACAGGTATGAAGTCAGCACAGGGTATTCTTACAGTTCGTGGTGGTATGACATCACACGCTGCAGTTGTTGCCCGTGGTATGGGTACATGCTGTGTATCAGGTTGTGGCGATATCGTTATGGACGAGGAGAACAAGAAGTTCACACTCGCTGGCAAGGAATTCCATGAGGGAGATTACATCTCAATCGATGGTACAACAGGTAACATTTACGATGGAGTTATCAAGACAGTTGATGCTCAGATCGCAGGAACATTCGGCCGTGTTATGGCATGGGCTGATAAGTATAGAACACTTAAGGTTAGAACAAATGCAGATACACCAGCAGATGCTAAGAAGGCACGTGAGCTTGGTGCAGAGGGTATCGGTCTTTGCCGTACAGAGCATATGTTCTTTGATCCAGAGAGAATCGCAGCATTCCGTGAGATGATCTGCTCTGATACAGTAGAAGAGAGAGAGGAAGCTCTTAATAAGATCCTTCCATATCAGCAGGGAGACTTCAAGGCTCTTTATGAGGCACTTGAGGGTAACCCAGTTACTATCAGATTCCTGGATCCACCTCTTCATGAGTTCGTTCCAACAGAGGAAGCTGACATTGAGAAGCTTGCTGCTGCTAAGAACAAGAGCGTTGAGGAGATTAAGGCACTTTGCAACTCACTCCATGAGTTCAACCCTATGATGGGTCACAGAGGATGCCGTCTTGCTGTAACATATCCAGAGATCGCTAAGATGCAGACAAAGGCTGTTATCCGTGCAGCAATCGAGGTTCAGAAGGAGCATCCAGATTGGACAGTTGAGCCAGAGATCATGATCCCACTTGTATGTGAGGTTAAGGAGCTTAAGTACGTTAAGAAGGTAGTTGTTGAGACAGCTGACGCTGAGATCGCTGCTGCTGGCGTAGATCTTAAGTATGAGGTTGGTACAATGATCGAGATCCCAAGAGCAGCTCTTACAGCTGATGAGATCGCTAAGGAAGCTGACTTCTTCTGCTTCGGTACAAACGACCTTACACAGATGACATTCGGATTCTCAAGAGATGATGCTGGTAAGTTCTTAAATGCTTACTATGATGCTAAGATCTTCGAGAACGATCCATTTGCTAAGCTTGATCAGACAGGTGTTGGTAAGCTCATGGATATGGCAGTTAAGCTTGGTAAGCCAGTTAATCCAAAGCTTCACATCGGTATCTGTGGTGAGCACGGTGGAGATCCTTCATCAGTTGAGTTCTGCCACAAGATTGGTCTTGATTATGTATCATGTTCACCATTCAGAGTACCTATTGCTAGACTTGCTGCTGCTCAGGCTGCAATCGCTAACAAGTAGAAAAGTAGATTACAACTATATGTACTTCACGGAATTTCTGATTACCAGAGCTGATGTTAATGATTTCATGACACATCGTCCGGAGTACACGAAAGCGAACCGTTTTAAGGATTTCGTTTATAAAATCTATCTTTGATAGTTAGGGGGAAATTCCAAATATTGGGTTTTCCCCTTTTTTTATTGGGTTTTCTAAGGATTCTATCTCTTACTAAGAGTAGAGTCCTTTTATTTTATACAAAATACTTTATCTTGTTGCGGCGAGGCTCCTTGCAGCGACAACAGCACCGATGGAATACAGTTCGGCAAAGGTTATTTTGTCCTGCGGAGTCAGGGATTTCACAGCAGGCGGAAAGCGCGTGATAAGTGAGGGCTACAAGGTTTATGAGAATAATCTCCGCGATTATTTTAAGGCAAAGCCTGACACGGCAGATACTTACGGAGCATTTCACCAAACCGCCGAAGCGTTATTCCGAGAGCATCCTTCTTTCCGCCAACGAAGATTGACATCAACGCAATCACGGATGGAAAGACCGGAACGCTTGAAACCTATCTGCCGACAGCGGAGGCGTATCTGGCGGAGAAAGCTGTGTAGCTGAAAAATCTGGCACAGAAGCAGGCGCAGCACGAAGCGGAGGAACTGACGCAGGAGGACATTTTGAGGGATTTGGAGCTTCAGGAGAATCCGGACAACAGGCTCAGAAGGTTCAACAGGAAAATGTAGAAAACATGTGCTTTTTGAGAATTCTTTATTTGTAGTTGTTAAAATCTATGTTTGAGATTTCTTTTCCCCTGAAAAAATTCATTAATACACAGTCTATACTTTACTTAGATGATAACGAGGAAGGTGATTTACATGAACGATTGCTACAACAGGGAGATGGAAGAGGCACTTATTGATATGGAAAGCAATACTGATTTCATTGAGAAGTATATGTCCGATGACATAGAGGCATTTGGTCACGTTTTGCATGAAGAAGATTGTCTTATAAGGAAGTCACGGGAGAATGCATGGGTTAGAAAGAGATTGCATAAAAAGAAAATGTATAGACAGTTTTTGTCGTGGAATCCGCGCCTTGATTTATCAAAGGTTCATGGGTCAAGGGTGATGAATGCGTCATATATTGATTATCATGGATTTGACTTTGATGATTTGGGGACGTTTGTTTCGTACATTGATAGATATTGGTTTAATCCATATACGCATACCTATCGCTCTGCTTGTGGCGACCTCCGTGTATATCATGGGAGCATTGAGTATTGCAAATGCGGATGTGCTTTTTCAACAAGTAAAACCATGTATAAAGATACTGGCAGAATTACCAATCGACGTATTCGCAAGATGAGAGTATTGGATGAAGATAAGGAGCCGGGAAGTCGCAGTTACTATAAGAAGATGTGTGGACCGTTGATTGATTTATGGTAAAACGTGGAATAAAAAATTGAAAATGATATTTTTAGTATTTAATGTCAATATTTTGATGGAAAATAAATATTCAGTGCATGGCACCAAGGTTGCGATGAGTTAGGCAGATATAATTATTGTCAATAAGTAGGCAAAATGTTATGATTTATTTGTCAAAAAACGACAGAATATGCTGGGGAGCGACTGGATTTTGAATAAAAACTACAGAGATTGTCTATTATGTCTCTTATGAATATCAAAGTGGATTTTCTGCGGAAGGATATTCTTTCACAAGGATATCAATGCGAAAATATTATCTTTCATGCGATATTTCCCTGGCAAGTACAGATATACAAGGTAGAAACAAATGTACATGTTAAAAAATATATATCGGCAAATAATGAATACAATAGGTAGCATTCCACCAGAATCGGGAGGAATACTTGGATAGAGGGAAGTAATTCTGGGAAAGTGCAAAATATTAGTGATATATGAATTGCCGATTTGGCAATTAATGGATTGCTTAAGATGTGGGGGATAAATATGATAAAAATTTTCGTGTCAAGTACATTTAAAGATATGGATTATGAACGCGATATTCTTCATGACGAAATAGTTCCTGAGTTGAATGAGTATGCGTCTCAATATGGTGAGCAAGTAGAATTGTGTGACTTACGCTGGGGCATTGACACTACAGGATATGATGAAGTAGAAGGTTCAAAGAAAATTTTGTCTGTATGTTTGGATGAAATTGAGCGTTGTAATCCATATATGGTTGTCCTTCTTGGAAATAGATATGGTTGGGTACCGGACAAAAAGTATGTTAGCGATATAGATTTACAGGCGGAGTACTATGATAAAAGTGTTACTGAGCTTGAGATACAGTATGGGGCATTGGCAAGAAATAATCCTAATGCATTATTCTATTTTAGGGAGCTGGATGGCGTAATTCCGCCGGAATATGAAAGCGAAGATACAGACAGTGCTGGCAAGCTTAAACGTTTGAAACAAAGAATAAAAGAATTATTTCCAAATCAGACATATACGTATCAGGCACATTGGACGGGATCAGGATTGAAATTTGATGCGTTCAAAGAAAAGGTTCTTTTTGATATAAAAGAAAAAATAAGCGATAGATTATCCCAATATAAAGGATTGTCATTGTTTGATCGGGAGCAAAGGCAACATTGGAATTATGCAAGGCAAAAGTTTATACAATACGGGGCAAGACCAGATTTGGAAAAACTGGTAAATAATGGATTAAATTCAAATCATAGAATACTGGGGATTGTAGGAGAACCAGGAATGGGAAAGAGTACATTTATCAGCCAACTCGCTTACAACTATGGAGGAACTGGCACTATAGTTATTCCTGTTTTTTGCGGTATTACAAAGAATAGTTCTACTGTATATGGGGTCATATATTATTTAAATACTTTTTTTGAGACCAATTTTGGATATATGCCGGATATTCAAGAAAGAGACAGTATAAGTGTTCTTAATTCGTATTTGTTTAGATTTGGATTTGAAAAACGAAGACTGCTTATTTTCATAGATGGTGCAGATCAACTTCTACAGCTTGGGCAGGACATGGTTAGCGCGTTTAGATATATACCTTCAAACATAAAATTAGTTCTGTCATATACACCGGAATATATACCAGGTCGCCCGATTAAACAAATTATGTTGAAAGGTATGAAAGAATCTGAAAAAAAGAATGTAATAGATAAAATAAGAGAAAGTGTTTCGAATAGATTAAGTGACAAAGTAATCCAGGAGATATTAAATCAGAATCGTTCCAATGAGCCATTATACTTAAGCATTGTGTACAATATAATGATGATGCTTGGGCATAGTGATTTTGAACAGATAAGAGCAATAGACAAATTGGATAATGGCATGGCGGCTATTAACGAATATCAAATTGCATATATAAGAAGTTTGCCACAAAATGTGGGCGCGTATTTGTTCTCCAATATAGCAATGAGAATAAATGAAGACTTTATACAGCTTGCTATAGATTATATTGCACTTTCATCTGGAGGGCTAAGGACTTCGGATGTTGAGAATTTAGTTAGCATATACCATGAGAATATTAAATGGTCTGAATTGGATATGTCCAGATTTGTAAAGCTTGCAAAACCGTATATCCTGATAAGAGAAGATGGACGGTATGATTTTATGCATAAGAGTTTCCGGACAGAGGTACGAGAAAAGTGTAATCGCGCGGAGAAATTGCGTATAGAGATGATTGAATATTTTGAAACATTACCCTTGGATGATACAGTTCGTGTTGCTGATACAATCTCAATAGCTGAAGAATGTGAAAACGCAGAGATGATTTGTGAGTACATAAATAAAACTATAGATGCCGTATATCAGAAAGACGAACAAGTCTCTGAAAGTATGTACAGAACTGCGCAGGAGCTGTTTTCTCAACTTAACGATATAGTATTAGCAGATGACGATTCGCTTATGCTACAGATAGTTGAATATGAAATAAAGAATTATGAAAATACGGACGATTTTTTGAGATATTTGAATCAACAGGTTATAAAAAGCAGGAAGATGAATGCTTTTAGTTTGAAAAAGATAAATCGTTTTTATCAACTCCTAATAAAGGATGTGTATGATTACTTTGGACTTGAAGGAAGTACACTATTTTTCAGAAATAAAATGCGTATAATTTATTATATTTATCGGTTGCTAGGTATGTTTTCCTATAAGGAAATATGGCATAAAGATATGTTAATCGAGACGGGTATAAGAGCTATTTCTATAAGCTACATGGTTTTGGCACGATGTTACCTAAATTATTGCAAGAATAAGAAGGAATTGTGGCAAGGGATTTATTATGCTGAATTGGCTTTAAGCTTATTTGAGAAATTAGGAAAGAACAATAGCTTTTTTTATGAAACAAGAATAGCTGCAATGTACTCTGAGAAAACAAATAAAGCATATATCGCAGAATTGTACGATATTCTTGGTAACTTATATATGAAAGTAGAAGATTATAGGAATGCAGAGAACTTTATAAAAAAGGCTGTAATTGAAAATTTCGATAAAATAAAGAATGGATTGGACGATAATAAGGAAGATATATATCATAGGTTGTATGAAAACTATGTATCCATGTGTAAGCTGATGCTTCAACATGATCAACCGGATTTTGACAGAATAATAAAAATTGGTTTAAAGGCAAAAGAAATATACATAAATCATTTATCAAACTACTATGATTTGTTTCGTTCTTACTTTGTTATAGTGAAGGCATATGAGGAAAAAGGAGAATTAGAGCAAGCTGGTAGAACTGCTGCAGACAATGTGAATTATTGCGTTAAATTGTCGACCGACATCCCATCGCTGAATAATTATATGATCTTGATGAGAGCTTATGGGAATTTGGCTCAAATATATAAAAGGTTAAATGATAACGGTTCATTAACAGAACAAATTATAGAATTGAAGGAAAAAATATCTAATATAAGCCAATGGATAAATAATAATTACGAGGGAGTTGATTTTTCATATGAATTCTGATGGAGACAAAGTGTACAAGGAGATAGTTGCTGAGCATAACATGAAAAGGCAAAAAAAAGATAAAATATATAAAACAAGCTCTATTGTTAGTAGAGGTATGTTTTATGTTGCATCCGTATTATTGATATTATACAGTATAATTAATTATTATTACGTTAATCATAGGCGTACAGCTGTATTGGGAGCAAAAGAAATTACAAGCAGTATAATAAGAATGAATGATTTAATAGGAACAGTAGCATTGTTCGCTATTTGTCTATTGGTAATCAATTTGGTTATCGGATATATTTTAAAATTTTTGATAGTAAAAAAATATAACAAGCATTTAGATTATATGTTACAAATAGATATACAAGGGGATGACGTTAATGATTAGATGCGAGCGATGTGGGAGCTTGAACAGAATGGGAAACGGAAAGTGTATTATTTGTGAGGGTGCCGTTGGGACAGAGGAAAAAATTTCACAGATTAAAGATATGAATGTTGGAGGATTCAAAAATAATAAGTATTCGGAAAGTAATCAGAAGATAAAGGATCATACATTTATTGGAGGAAAAGATTGCATAGAGCGTACGCCATACAAAAATAGGAGTTTTACGGTCTATTTAGGATTAGTAATTATCGTGTCATTGTCTTTGTTTGCATTTATGGATACGCCGGTAATATCTTTTTTAGATGAAGCTGGAAATGTAGATTATTCTTTATGTATAAATAGTGATTCATTTATACGATGTATATATATTATTTTTATAATTACCGCAGTTTTAATAGCAATTGCAAGGGCAAGGATCCAATTGATATTGTTTTCAGCAATATCTTTCTTTTTTTTCCCTTTTTCAGCTGCCATTGTTGGAGGCGTGGTTATGACATATAGTGATGAACCTTGGATTGATGTTGTTAGGGCAGAAGGATTTTATTATATTCTCATTGGAATAATAGTTGCATGTTCTGCTGTGCTGATAGATTTTTTAATTGATAGGCAGAAAAAGAGAGAATATGAGAAATCACCTATTTAAAATCATTGTTAAGTCACTCAAGAAAAAGGAGAAAGTTGTATGATTCATAAGTACAAGAGCAATCATCTTGCAAGAGAAATTAGAACAAGTAAGTGATTTTAATGAATGGTATCCTGTTGGCTGGATTGGAGATATATGTTATTTATACAACAATGAGGTGGCATTTTTAAATTTTAGAAATTCTATTGTAGATTTAGAATCGCACGAAGTGATGTTTGTTGATAGGTCAGGAGAAGGGTGCGTTGGATTTTATCAAATGTATACATTGGATGAATTGATTGAAAAGGGGAAACAAATGTTATCTCAGTAATTTAAAAACATATATGAAAAAGATTTTTTGATATAAGACGAGGATAAAAAATGGAGAAGGAAAACCATATACAATTTAAGACCAGAGGGGACTCAACAAATCAAGGAAAACCAAGAGTATATTTTTGCTGTCATCCAGATGATTTTGATATGTATTTTGAGTCCGTAAGAAATGAAATTCTGGATAAGCAAAACTGTGCAGTTTATTTTTATGATAATGCTTCATCTATTCCGGAACAGGAGCGTGAAACTGACCTTTTATCCATACAGCTTTTTGTCATACCGGTAACTACAAATCTGCTGACAAAACCATCAATTGCTATGGATAAAGATTTTCCACTTGCATTAAAGAATAAGATCCCTGTACTTCCTTTAATTCAAGAGCGAGGCTTGGAGGAATTGTTTGTAAGAAAGTTTGGAGATATGCAGTATCTGGATAAAACCCAAAGAGATATAACTGCCATCAGTTATGAAGAAAAGCTTGAAAAGCATCTGTCTGCTATTTTACTCGGTGATGAAATGACGAAAAAAATAAAAAATGAATTTGATGCTTATATATTCCTTTCCTATCGAAAAATGGACAGAAAATATGCCCAAGAATTAATGCGTTTGATACATAAAAACAAATATTACAGGGATGTAGCAATTTGGTACGATGAATTTTTGACTATAGGTGAAGATTACAGGGAGAATATCAAAGAGACATTACAAAATAGTGGTCTGTTTGTTTTGGTTGTAACTCCAAATCTTTTGTTACCGGGTAGTTTTGGTGGGGTGAATTATGTAATGAAAGAAGAATATCCTACGGCAAAAAAACTGATGTAAATATTTTACCTGTAGAAATGGAAAAGACAAATCGATCTGAATTGGAAAAACTATATCCGGATATTCCTTTATGTGTCGATCCCAACAATGATGATATGATGAGAAGATTTTTGATTTCTGCGGTTTGGGATATGGGAGTCAGAGAAATTGATAATTCTGCTGAGCATAGTTTTCTTATAGGACTGGCGTACTTGGGTGGAATTGATGTTGAAGTGGACCGTGAACGTGCAGTTACCCTGATAGAGGATGCAGCGAATTGCGGATTGGCGGAGGCTATGGAAAAATTGGTTTCGATGTATCGTATGGGTGAAGGTGTAGAGAGGAATTATGAGGAGGCTATCAAGTGGCAAGGGAAATTAGTGGATTATTGGAGAAAACAGTATAAAAAAACAAAAGATAAAAATGAATCAGTTTTGTATACGAATGATGATGGAACAGTTGAAGATGTTGCAGAATTGTATATAAATGCATCATTGGTTTATGCAAATTATTTGTCAGAGTCGGGACATATAATTTTATCAACATTTCATTATAATATGCTGAAAAAAAGTTGTGAGGAAATTTATAATGACTCAGGGATGCACAAGTATAAATCTCTAATTGGAGACATTTACTATAGTCATGCCCGTGAATTAGAGATTGCAGGGAGGTTCTCCGAGTCATTAAAATGGTATATTAAATCACTGGAGGTTAGACAAGCATTATTAACCGAGGATAGCAGTATGAAAACAATGCTGGATTTATGTAGAAATTATTCTTCGGTTGGTAATATATTTTATATGTCAGGCAATACAGATAAAGCGTCACTTTATTATATTGAAAGAGATAAAATTCTTAAAGAGCTTGTTGGTGAGACAAATGTAGTAGAGGCAAGTATAAGGAGAGAGGTTGCCATAAGCAGTAGCAATATGGGAGACGTTTTAAGCGAAGTAGGAGTGCTTAACAAAGCGAAAGAATTTTATGAAGCATCATTGGATATTTTTGAAAAAATAGCGGAGGAAATACAAACAATCGAGGCTAAAAGAGATTTAGCTTCATGTTATGTTCGGCTGGGGAGAATCACAGCAAATGACAATATATCTGATGCAAAGGATTTCCTTGAAGGATCACTTAGGATCAGAGAAGAGTTAGCTTATGAAACAAATACAATATTGGATAGGAGAGATATGTCTGACAGTTATTATTGGCTTGGCGTTATTTTGGAAAAGCAAGATATGAAAAAGGCATTAGATTATTATGAAGATTCATGCAAAATAAGCAACGAATTACTAGAAGAAGCATTAAGGATAGATACAGATTGGGTAGCGGTAAAGCGTGACTTAGCCCGGGCTTATATGAGAATTGGTGCGCTTATGGAAAAAGCAAAAAAATATGATGATAAGAGAACATATTTCTATAAGGCCGCAAGATTATATAGAGATGCTGGGTTTCTTACTCATGAAGAACAGGACTATGTTAAAGTGGCAATATGCTATTTCCAGGCAGCGATGGTTATTGAAGCTGTTGATGAAACTGAAGACAATCGTCCTATTCTCAAGGCAAATGTAAACAAGGAATTACTTCAAAAATCGTATGAAGTGTGGAGCGAACTTACCAATTGGTATCCGAATAACCGAAAATATAAAGAAGAAAAGGATAAAGTACAGAAAATACTTATGGTAAATCCTGGAGAAACAGGCACTATATGATTAATGACAACTTAAAAGAATCATGTGAGTGGAAGAGATCGTATGGCATTAGGATTAAAACAAGGGGCTGCCGCTTCACGAAAGTTCATTCGTTAAAAGCGACAGCACCATATTTTGAAAGGTTGTAGAAGAGACAACAACAATGTCTAAAGCGGACAAATTTCAAATTACCGTGTGTAGTGATTGCGGTTTTCAAAGGCACCTATGTTCTTATCGTAGATGTTATGCGATTCATAATATTCCATCATTTCATACCCTTTATCTCCTCGTGTGTAATGTGGAATACTTCTTGATTTATGCGGCTTTTTTTTGTGCCGTATTTTCAACTTCCGTGCCTTTACTCTTCCTTTGAAAAATGGCATGAGATAGAGTACAAGCAAAAAGCAGATTGCTGAAAATGATGCATCTCGGATGGCTAATGACGCTGCTCCGATCAATATCATGACAGGTGACAACTTTATATGCCAGTTAATATACGAATGATATCGGAGCAATATTGTTGGTACCGCCTGTGAAGTAATGCAGATTATGGCGATCAGAAGTATTTGAAGTAAAATCTGACCTGCCGTGTGATAACCGACGATCAATGGAACCAAGAGACATCTCTCTATATGGGAACCAAGAAATACTCCATACGCTGCATCTAGATAGAAGTCACTAGAGGTCTTGGCTGCTTTGCCACCGGTACTCGAGGTTATCCGTTTAATGAAGGCTTTATCTGTGTGATTTCCCAATGAAATTACGTTTATTTGTATGTTCATGCTGTTGGCTCTATTTATCAAGTATTCTTCATCAACATTGATTGTGGATTTCCCATCGGTCAGGAGTATGACACTTCGGCTTCCTGTAGCTGTACCGGCTTTGTCAAAGGCATTCAGAACCGCATATAATGCGCCATTGATATCGGTGCCTCCTTCTTTGGCTTTGTTTTCCAACTCATGATTTAATGTGCTTTTGTTCACTTTAAGATAGTCCATTGGAATATAGCAATGAATATCTTTTGAAAAACGTATTAGGCCCACTTTGCGATTCCCGTCTATATGTTCAAGAAGCTCGTTTGCAGCAGTCAATCTTCTATCATTTTTATCGGAAGTTTTCATAGAACTGCTATCATCTATCACGAGCATGGTTTCTTGAGCAATATCAACATCGTAGTCTGTTCCGTTAAGCTCATATAGTATTTCACAGACTCCGGCAATAATTCCGGTGCAGATGCTTCCAACCACAACAATTATTAACACCTTCTTGAATGACAGACAATCTGATTGAGAATATATACGACCTCTGAGAATCTCCGTTATACCGATCAGCATGGTGTAAACAGCTGTAATTGCAAAAAAGAGCGCGCTTACAAGTAGAAAGTTTGGAATCTCGGTTGAATACAGTGATGCCAGCTTATACCTCCAGAGATAATATCCTGCAATCACAGATATGAGTGCCGGAAATAACATTTCAGCATAATATCTCAATTCTATATTCGTAATCTTTTTGCCAGAACTGATTTTTCTGTTACGTTTGAATGTATTAAGCCAATTCAACACATTTGATGAGATACGTCGTTTGTTCATAGTTCCTCCATTCTAGGCGGCATGCACGTTATAGCTTCTGTTGTGCTATGCCGCCTTTTTACACATATGTTTTAGTGGATGTAACTAGTCAAGATTTTGATAGAAGACATTTGCAACAGATGAACTTGCATCGGTTATATAAACGACTCTGTTTTTCTTTGCATTGTCTTCATCCCATTCTCCGGATGAATCATCGAAGCAGTCACACTTAAAAGGGTTCAAATCATAACCGAGTGGATAACAGCGTATAGATTCTTCTTGTACACCGGCTTTGATCAGCAACGTTTTTACTGTGTTTGCACGAGCGGATGATAAGTCATATAAGGCTTCTTTATCGTCTGACCATGCAGTTGACGCAAATACGGCGATTGTTACATCCTGACTGGTTGCATAGCTGATCACCGGTGACAAGACTTTCAACGCCTCGTTTTCAGAAGTAATCAGTTCCGCAGAGTCAGGCTGAAACGATAATGACACATCGTTAAAACACAGTACATCATCCTTGAGGTTTATGGATTCGTTTGTTGTAGTATCGGCATAAACAAAATGATTGCCTATATCGCTTGCTGTAACCGGAGTCACAGAGGGATAGTCTATGTCTAGGGGTGCACCATCCGGTGTGTTAGTCTTGAAGGTCACGTCAGAGCATCCGCTAGATTCAAATATAGCCTGCCACAGCGCTTGGAGGTTTGTAGAGTCAAGTTGTGAAAGTTCAGCTTGTTCTCCGCTGGTGGTATCTACATGACCGAGGCCATACACCGTTACTGACTCTATGCTTCTCATATCAGGCAGCTCATGAATATTACTAAGGTCAGCAACGGTTTCGTTAATGGTATCGGAATCAGAATATGCGTCAAGGCCGCCTGCCATATTAATTGGGTCCATGGTCTGTATCATGCTAGAGACAATCACAATTCGTTTTATACCATCGTCGTACGTTTGGAGTTCGTCACAAGCCAGCCGAATAGCTTTCAATACGTTGACTTCGTCTGCAACAGGAGATGTATTGTTGATGATGCTTTTTATGACATTATTAGTGGCTTCTAGCTTGTCTTTCTCCTTCCAAGTAGCGCCGCCTCCTTTGCCATTGTTCGTATAAGTCAGATGATCTACGACCTTGGCATCACCGTCAAGTCTTATGATTGTTGATGTCGAGTCATATGCGGCGTAATTTTCTGAGATTGTTTTGCTGAGAAGCTGGTTCAGGTCGTATTTGGCACTATACTTCGTCTGGTCCACGACATATACAGTATGTGAGACTGCGGCTACTTCCATGCCGAGCGCTGATTTGACGTCATTGGTTACATCGGCACTGCTGCATCCTGTTGTGAAAAGAAGTGAGATGCACAGGATAATGGCGGCTACGAGAGCTCTTGTTTTGTTGGATTCCTTGTTTGTGTTCATCATGGTGAATTTCCTCCTTCTGTTGGTTAAATTGACTTATGATATAGAGTGTTCCTTTGGGGATGCATTGACATCAGATGGCAAAGAAACACTTTTATTGCTGGATCTGGCATTCTTATTTGACGATATATTTTGTATTCTGGCGAGATACATTGCTTCTAAGAGAGCACCGTCGGACAAAATCTTCTGAATATTTGATTCGTGTACCTTATCGGACTCTGATACTTCTTGATTTGCATACTTTTCCAACTCTGTTATCTGTGCTTCCACATTTGATAACTGCGCATTTGCTAATACTTCCGTTTCGCAATTCAATGCCTTAAGCAAACGAGGAACCAGAATCAAATCCCGGATAGCCTTATATATAAACGATGAGATAGTGGTTCCGATAGCGACCTCAGTCCATAATATCATCATTGATGTCTGGGCTGTTTTGTCTGCACTGCTGCCTTCAAATACGAGATCTGTGGTGTTCACTCTTATTAGAAAAAGCATCACTATAAAACTAAACATGACAGCAACCAGAAGACCGATTGCAATTCCTATATATTTTTGACTTTTGTTTGATATTGTGCTTTCCTTTTCTTTTGAGAATATGTACTCTGATATAGCAGTCGGGGTATGATCAAGGATGATACTGAGTGTTAATGTCAATATCAGCAACATAGCAACGTTCTCGCGGTAGATTGAGTTTAGAGAGACAAAGTAGTTGCTGCTATCAGATAATACGTATACTATAGGCATTGCCAGATATGCTTTGGCTCCTGTCTTTTTAATACGTGAGAGTGACTGATAATAATACTCCTTCAATTCATCTAGACTGTATTCATTATTGTGGATCTTCTTAAGGATCCGGGTATTTTTGTTTTTTAAATGTAGCTTATATGCAACAGCAGAAATTACGATAAATACAACTGCAATTGCAATAGCAAGGATTAGGGATGCCGTAAGATTATTCATGTTCAGTCCTCCTTTTCTTTGTTTTTGATAGACAAATACTCAATGAAATCTACAATTTTGTTTTTTTTCTTTTCGATTGTCTCTAGCTCAGATGAAATTGCTTTCTGAAGTCTAATCTCTTCAATCTCCTTCTCTACGTATGAGCTGTTCTCAGCTGCGATCCTGTCATTAAGAGCTGCTGTGAATTCTTCGTGTGTGATAAAAGGAGGCTTTGGGTTATATACCCTGTTAATAAACTCCGGGTTGTAACTAGGGAGATCTGGTGATATAGGCTTCCTGTCTACCCTTAACTCGGATAAATAGTTTCGATAGTTAATCTTCGTGTGTTTCTTCATAAGGTATACCTCGCTTTCTTTTTGAACCTACACTGATGATTATTTTTGTTCAGCAGTAGGTGTGGTTTATTTATATTGACATTATGAACCTTATAAGCTCCATGATCCGAAGGGGGAATTTTGATATGAACCACTATAATAGGTTTGCTCATACTGCGTTGTTTGATTTAAGATGAGAAAACGGTTATCAGCTTAAAAAATGAAAATTTATCTGGTTTGATAGATTGGTTTGATAGATTTAGAAATCTGCTTATCATTTTGAGTCACTTGTGTTATACTTTTATTCATAGCATGAGCTTCTGGTTTGTAATTGTTTTTTGACAACTCAATTATACCAAAACCATTGGTTTCATGCTATTTTTATGCCAGTTATTATTGAATTTTCAAGGTGCATAGGCACATTTTAATGTGCGAAGTTTGAGTAATAAAATTAACAAAGACTTGTATGTGCTACATAGTCTTGTACAGCTGTAAGAAAGTAGTAAATTAATCAAGCCTGAAGAAACTACAGTAGCTCAGTATTAGAGGCAACGCAGGGGAAGAGTTGTTGGTAAAAAAAACTATTTATAAGGAGGAAACGAAGATATGGAAAACACAGCAGCAGAGGAAATGTATGATTTTACGAAAAATCGCAGAGAAAAAATCAATTTAGAACTGTCAAAAATAAGGTCATTATATGGCAGAGAGGATGTAGTTTATAGATTTAATGCTTACAAGAAAGCAAAAGATAAAGATGATATAGCACGCAAAAAGGGAAGAAGTGGATATAGTGGACTTCCATCTGCAAGAATAGAACTTGAAAGCGCTTGTAAGTCTGTAGGAATTGAGAAAACACCTGATGAATTGATTAAAGATGATTCTGTAATTAAAACAATACATACCAGATCAGAAATAATAAGTGATCAATTTTTGCCAATATTGTATAAAGAATATAAAAACACTCCCATGACAAGTGACTATATGAACAGAATAATACATCGCCTGACAAAATCGGATACTTATATAAAAAAAGATGATGAAAACAGAACAATTATATTGAAAAAGTTTGTTATGGGAGGCGGTAAAGGTTTCAAAACACTTAATACAGGAGAGATTATTGAATGGGCAGAAGAAAAAATGAATGCTAGCGAAAAGGAACAGTATGATTTACAGTCAGACAGTCAAAAGAAACTTGAGTTAGCTGTATCCAGAATAGATAATTCTATTTTTGATAGAAGTTTAACTCAAGCATTGAAACAAACAAAATGCCTTATTGAGAATTTTGACAAATATGTATTAATGTCCAAAGAAGGGAAAATAGTTGATTCTAATTCTAATGAAACAATTATAATTTCGGACATAATTTTGAAGGAAATAACGACCATTAAGCTGAAAAATCTTATGTGTAAACTGAGATTTGAATTTACAAATGTGAGTGTAATAGAAAATATTAAATTACTATATAACATATTTAATAACGACTATCCGGCAAATGCAGTTGTAGAATTTATAGATTTTGTTGCTGCTCTTAATGTAGATTTCAAGAAACAGTTGCATTCATTATGCTATATAAGCAGAGAGGGTAAAAAGAAAACATTAGAGGAAAGATATTGTGATGTTTTAAAGAAACGTAACCGTAAAATGAAGTTATTGAATTTATGTGAAGATTTGGCAAATGGAGATTTTAAGAGTAACGGGGGTAACACAAGAAAATATTTGTATTATTTTGCCATTATGTTTGACATGTCAGAGGCCTTAAAAAAGAACGATCATTATAATGAAGATACAAAGGAAGTGGAAACTGAGTTTGGAAAACGTGCTGACATGCAGGCGTATCTTTTTGAAGACTATTACAGTGACAACATTATGAAGTTTTTATTAAATCGTTATGAAAGGAAAAAACACATTAAAAGTTTGCAAGGAAACGGAAAAGGAGAAGGCAATGATTATGAGACGGAACCAAGAGGAGATGGTATTAATTATAAAAATTATGCTGAAATGATATATTTGTACTTCTTATATAGGAAGGATTTGAACTTGACTCCCGGAGAAAGAATAGATATGGCTGAGAAGATAATAGATAAATGCAGTAATAGCAAAGAGAAGATAACACATCCGATAAAAGTTGGAGAGACTAATGATACTGTCGGGTATAAGAATTCATATATGGAAAGTGTTTTGGATCGTGAACCATCGGAGGTTGGAAGTTATTTAATGAGTACTGAGTATGATTTTATGTTCAATGAGGGTAAATCTATAACGGCTATATCGTCCGAAGAGGTTTACGCACGTGATGCAATGGAAATATGGTCAGGAAGCTTAGAAGAAGAGTATGTAAAGAATGTTGATAGTAGCACATTAAAGCGAGAAATAAAAGATATAAAGGAGGCAGCTGAGTCAGATGAAGTTGCAGACAGGGTATTAGAGTTATCTAATATTATATATTTCAAGGAAAATTCTATAGTTAAATGGAGTTTATCTGAAAAATTGAGAAAAAAATATACAGGCTCAAATGACAAAGAATTCTTCTTAATCATAGACTTAATAGAACAACGATTAAATAAAAGATTCGTATGGTTAAGCAGTAGAAAAATTAACGAATTGGCGGAGCTTCTTACAATATTATATGAAGATTCAAATAGCGATACATTTATTAGTGGGAAAGAACTGCAAGCAATGATTAGAAAAAAAAACGGAGGATTATACAATGGCTATTTATTTCAAGATGACGTTGAGATGCTTAAAAGTATAGGCTTGGATATCAAATGGAAAAAAATAAAGAAGTCAAAGAAAGCCACAGAAGACATTGCCGAAGAAGGAAAAGTATATGCTCTTTGCGGAAGAGAGTATCAAAATGATAGCGAATTAGATGCTATAATAAAGAGCCTTAATATAAAACTGGATAAGACATTGCTTTGGGAAATTTTACTGGAGAGAATTGTAAAAAAACAAGATATTTCCAGATCTACATTTATTGCAGTATATTATAATTATTATTTATGTTTTGAACTAGATAAAATAAGTGGGGTAGAAACATTCAAGGATATATATGACGATTTTAAAAATAAAATAGATATTGAGCTTGGAAAAGCTCGATTCCAACGAATGAGTGAAAAAAATATATTGGATTTGTATGTTTTAATTTCATTATGTGTATTTGTAGTTGAAAACGATGTTTTACAGTCTGAGTGACTAGAAATACCGCAGTTTTCCGCTTTAGTTCAGGATAGATATTGGATTCCCCCTATAAACTATTCTCTTTCCATATGCGATAATCAGTCACAAATGGAAGGAGGATAGCTTATGATTGTTAATCAATATGTAAAGACAGGAATGTATCATTTGGAAAAGGGAGAAGCTTGTCAAGATTATGTGCAGTACTATGAGGATGAACGATATATAACATCAGTGATTTCAGATGGGGTCACGGAATGTAAGTATGGTGCTGAAGGAGCGAAGTTGGCATGTGAAGCAGTTATAAATTTTTTTAAGATTGAGAGAAGACGTGTATTTTCCTATGATTCAAGGAAATTGGCTTACCTAATCACAGAGCATATATTGAGTTTCATTGAACGAAAAAATAACATTACGGAAAAGGAAGATAGATATGAGTATGCTGCAACTGTGAGCACAGTATTTATTGACAAGGACAACAGGGAAATGATAGCAGTGAATCTTGGGGATTCTGCAATTGAATTGATAAGATCAGATAAGAAGATGATTAAAGTATTAAATCCAAAAGTGTTTTCCGGACAGCCGTGCCTTGTGACAACAGATAGTGCGTGGAAAGTGATGGATGTAAAGAAGTTCGGATTGCAGAGAGGCACAACTCTATTTATGTGTACAGATGGCTTTTGGAAAAATGTTAATACAGATGCAAGGATAAACGATAATCTTGAACGATGTAAATTCAAAAATTTGAATCAACTGTTGGATAGTTTTAAATTCATAGACGATTGCGGCTATATAGCTGTTAGCCTGGATGATTATGAAGACAATAACCTTGTTATGGCAGAGGTGAAGGGGGGAGATGGAAAGTGAGCATAGATAATAGAGCGTATTTAAAAATCGGTGAACGCATATTGTTATCAAGGAATAAGGCTGGAAATGATCAAGAAGTATATCAGATTACAGGTCGTGTTGGCGAAGGAGGGTCTGCTATATGTTATGAGGCTGTTCGAAATCGAAACGGACATTTGGAAGCAGGGTTGTTAAAGGAATTTTATCCTGCCGATGATATTGAGAATAATATAGTTTATTCTATTTTCAGGTTAAAAAATGGTCAAATAGTTCCCGGTGCGGGAACTCTGGACAGATTTGTAAAAATGCGTGATGAATATATGGACGCATATAATTTGCTGAATGACAAGATGTTAGAATCTGAGGATAACCGACTAATGGGTAACTTTATTCAGATTCCGGAATTATTATATGGACGCTTGGATGAAGATGTAGAAAGTCCTGCTGTATATGATGAGGTAGACATTAAAGCTCTGAGTGAAGCAATAGATGGTGCTGTGCCAACATCCGGATATATATGGACGAGAGGTGTTGTAGGACAGAGCTATGGTGAGTTTATTAAGGAGATAAAGCGGAATCCAGAAAGTAATTCAGACTTTAAACTTCTGCAAGTTATCCAAACTGTGATAGCTCTTACAGAGGGAGTAATGTCAATTCATGTGGCGGGGTTATTACATTTGGACATAAAACCATCAAACTTCATGTTGCCATATAGAGAGGGGCAGATTGTTAACGAGCACACGATATCCATGTATGATGTAAACACGTTATATATGGTGGGAGGAGAGTATTTAAATCCAATGGGAACAGATGGATTTTGTGCTCCGGAAATTGTAGAAATGGAAGATCAACCAGATAATAGAGCAGATATTTATTCCATCGGAGCTGTGCTATTTAATGCAATAATTGTAAAAGATGGTATAGGGAATGAACTTTACGTAGATGAAACTTATGGAGAAATAAGACAACTTGTAAAATCTTCAAAATTTTTTACAAGTGGAGAGGCTGGCACAAATGAAGAGTTTATGTCACTAATTGTAACTATACTTGAAAAGTGCTTGGCACCTTATAGGGGAGGAAGATATGAAGCTTGCGAAGACCTCCTCGACGACTTAGAAAAGGCATTGGAGATTATAACCCGAATAAACTGCAATAGAATCGGACAGAATGAAACCTTGCAGGTAGTTAAGCTCAATGAGGCAGGTATATCTGATCCGGTTATTGCAATACAAAAAATGTTGTATGACCATCCTATATACGAGAGCTTGGAATTCGGAAATACAGAACCAAAAATTTTAGTTATAGGTTCGGGGACATATGGACATATATTTATTGACCAGTGTCTGCAGGCGGGTCAGATCAAAGGGTATAAGTTACACATTACGTCGATATCAGATAAAGCAGACAAGGATAAGGAGAGCTATTTACAATTTAGACCGGAGCTTACAAGGTTCGTAAATGTAAATGGTTCTATTGAGAAAAGCAGACACGATTGCATGTATGCGGATCTTGTATTCCGAGATTTAAAAGACAATGATGATACTGTCAGGTTCACGGTAATACAGGATGGAGCCTCAGATGAGAATATAGATAGCATAAAACATAAAAATGCTGTTATTATAAATGAATGTCTCGAGCCGATGCTAAAAGAATATGACTATGTATTTGTAGCAGCAGGAAATACCGAAACGAATAGATTTATTGCAGAGACGATTGCAATCGAAATGCTAAAAGAGAACGATAAACTGTGCCCTGTTTGTTATATTAGCGAGTTTAGCGTTGATGATGACGGAACATCAAATGTATACCCGGTATGTATTAACGAGCGAATTACGCCGGAGACATTCAGTTCAGATATAGATTTGGTTCAGATGGCGTTTAATGCCGATATATCTTGGGATAATTCGCTCAATAAAGATATGAACGAGGCAAAAGACAAATTTTTAAATGACAGATATAGATATGAATCATCATTGGCATTTGCCTTATCTATACGATATAAGCTGTACAGCATAGGGATTGTTCTGGAGAAAGACGCTGGAACTTGTAATGAAAATGCTATAGTGGTAAAAAACCTTTCTGAGGCGGCGAATGTTTTCTTTGAAGAAATTCTTCAAAAGAAAGACATTGATTCAGAGGCAGGAAAATGCGCAAAGGAAAAATTTGATGCTGTAGTTGCGCTGGAGCATAGAAGGTGGGTATTGGAGAAAGTGACCGCCGGTTGGAGAGCGCCACGGGACAAGAACGGAAACCTTGATCTTGAACAGTGTGTTCAAAAGGGAAAAGTAAAGAATGAGTTGGAATCCACTCATCCATGCATAGTGTATGGAACGGAAGAGACTCCGCTGAGTACCGAGGAATACAACAAATACAGCGAATCGGGACGTGAGAAGTGGGATGTTGCGGATATAGATCCAGATCTCGATGAATTGGATCTAATGTCAATTAAACTTCATCGATGCTTCAGAAAGCGAGCCAATGAATATAAGAAAAATAACCCTATGCAAAGAGAAAGTGATATAGAAAAACTTCGTAAATTGGCTGAAGAATGTGGAGAAGATGTTTCTGGTGCCTTCAGACAATACTGTTTCTGCTTGGAAAACATTTTGGAGGGAGTGGAAAATTATACTCGTCAATATAGTAATTATGAGAAAAGACTTAAAAAAATATTTGAGAGTAGTGCCTCGGAAGCCGTGTTAAAAGATGCCGAGACAAGGATTGCCATGATAAAAAAAGCGTTCTTTCCTGTTATGGAAGCAAACTTGTATCGTGACTATAAGTCGTATGATGACGTGTTGGTTGGGAAGATACCGTTTATACTGACGTACAGTTTTATAGAACATGTAGTAGTGGCGTTTGATGAAAGTGAAGAATTTAATGGCAGACTGAACAATGTAGCGGCAGTTACTGTGTTGTGTCCGAAAAAAATAGATTATATATATTATTGCGATGAGCATTCAGATGTAGATAAGGTTATGACTGGCTTAAAGGCAGTGCTTGGATATCTGGACAGCAGAGAGATACATTGCCAAGTAAGGTTTGTGATTGCAGGTTCTCGTGAATGTGGCACCACGAATATGCTTGAGAAAGGGTTAAGCGGAATAGAAAGCGGAAAGTATCAAAATGTCAGATTTGAAGGTTGCACACTGTTATATTGCAATCCGTCACAGGATGCGGCGTATAATGAAATAGTGCAGTACTTACAAAGCGATAACTGTATATATGAGTGCAGCAATTTATTATTCCACGATGGGAAAAAGTACGAGGCTTTTAAAAGTGTCATAAAGTCTGCCGGCATAGCATATTATAGTTTTGACTGGAGAAATAAACACTTTACGAAACATAATGGCTGTGATTATCTGCAATATATTCATGATGCCTCTTTCTTAACAATGGAAAACATAGCTGCGCTTAAAGGAACGGATAGTGCTATTTCTGATATTCCTGAGTATCAAAAAGATTACGAAGCATTGTGGCAGATTTACGAATCAGACAAAGATGCGTGGAGGACACTATGTAGTTGTATTGATGAATATGAGCTGAGAAATAAGCCGCTGGCACAATTTGAGATACTTGGCAATGAGTGTAATGAATACACCGAGAAATTATCCTTTGTATTGCCGGAATACACGGAGAAAACTGTGCGTCGATTGCTTAGAGAATTATCAGAGCGAGATATTTTAAGGGATGATATTATAGAGAATTATACAAGTGAAAGCTACATAGTAAAATTCTCCGTATCTAAAAAATATAGACATGCGTTTGACACGTTGTTTGCTGATCCGAGAATCTTGTTGGACTATTATGGAGTTAGAGCATATAATGAAAGCAAATATGTGAGGGTGGGTTATAACAATCTGGAAGTGGCGGATATCAGCCGCATCGAAGAAAACTCATATAGAATGCTTGAGAAACTACAGGACAAGCATTTTATCAATGGTTTGAGAGGAGAGGATTCTTCCGATAAGGTGAGCTTTGCATTTACCTCTCCGAGAATTAAGAGAGTAATGATGAAGACCAACAGGGTGCTGCTACTTCGGGCTTATTATGAGACGCTAAAGTATGGATATCATGAACCCAATAGGATCGCATATTTTGATGATGTGGTATATGGAAGCAAGATCGGTAATCAAGATGAGAGCGATGCACTTTTTATTACGAAAGGATTTCGCCATATTAAAATCACAGATATGGGTGAATGGAGTGATGAGCAATTAGCCTGCATCGGAGACACGTTAAATGAGAAGTTAAGAGAAAACAACCAATAATGAATTAAGGAGGATATGAATGATGTACAAACCACAACCGGTTAACACAGATGATGTAATACTATCGGAGGACTTACTCGCATTAACAGAGCAGATAGCCTCAAATGTTCATGATGTATGGGCGGTAGGGCGAATATCAGAAGGCTGGACATTGGGCGAGATAAAGAATCCGGAGAAGAAGACAACTCCGTTGCTTGTGCCATACGAAGAACTGCCTGAGAGCGAGAAAATGTATGACAGGAATACAGCGCTTGAGACATTGAAGCTCATTGTTAAGCTGGGATACAAAATAACATGCGACAAGCAGTAATTACTTGTAGTGTATCTATAATACGCATATGTTAATTCAGATGCCGGGAGGATAACTAACTATCCTCTCGGCATTTTTTAAATTCCCCATAAGTATTGAATGAAAAGCGTACTGTAAAATACTAAACATAGAGGTGATACATACCTCTGAAGCATAAAGCTCGCAAAGTTGCAAAAACTACCGAAAATAAGTTGGAAAAGTTGCAAAAAGTTGCTATCATAGAGATAGAAAAGTTGAAAATGCAGTATGTGGTGTTAATTTCCCCGGGCTCTAACAACGCCAAAAAGGGAAAATAAAAATGATTCCTTGTTATATTGAGAACATTCCGCTTCCTGATGAATTGGATTTATCAATTGGAAGAATTCAGGCTATAAATTGTTTTGCTAGCGATGTAGTTCTGCCAGAGAAGTTACTAAAACTTACGGAGAGAATTGCCAAAAACGTACACGATGTCTTCGTTAAATCTAGAATTGAAGAAGGCTGGGTGTATGGGGAGTTTAGAGATGATATTAAAAAAAACAAATCCAACTCTAGTTCCGTATGATGAACTTCCTGAGAGCGAAAAGGAATATGACAGAAATACTGCCTTAGAGACTCTGAAGTTAATTGTAAAGTTGGGCTATGAGATAAAGAGTAATAGAGATTAGGTGTTTTTTATGAAGAAGGATGTTTTCATAAGTTATAGTTCTAAGGATTTTGATAAAGTAAATAGTGTGAAGAACATCCTCGAAATCAATGGAATTTCATGTTGGATGGCTCCACAATGTATCCCACCTGGATCAAGTTATGCAAAAGAAATACCAATGGCAATAAAAAATTGCAAGGTGTTTCTTTTAATGCTAACATCAAAATCGCAGGAATCTCAATGGGTGCCAAAAGAGGTTAGTCTCGCATTATCTGAAACCAAGTGTGTAATCCCGTTTGTAATTGAAGATTGCATTTTGACAGATATGTTTAATTTTTTCTTAACGGACGTACAAAGGTATTATGCATTTGAGCTACAATCTGATTCGCTTAGAGAACTAATTGAACGAATAAAATTTGAATGTAACAAGGAAAGTGAAACTGTAAGCTCCTTTAGTATTGATAAGATATCAGATATTGAGACGTGGTTAATTAGCAAAGAAAGAAATGCGCTAAATAGGGAATTTAGTATTTTTTTAACTAAATTGAAAAAGATGTACAAAGATAATCCAAATGCTGAAATGATTGAAACTTGGGTCGATAAGTATGCGGTAGAACAGTATACTATTAGGACAGTGATGGAATCACTTGATAAATGCTCTATTTATTTGACAGGAGTTGCTGAAACGAAAATACAGTTGGCAGTGATTTATATTCATTCTGGGGTTAAAAAATACATTAAAGATGCACGCAATCTTCTGAATTCTGCCATTAAGACGTATCTTAATCAATCTGTGTATGATGATGTGGCTTTTAAGAGAATTGTCTATTCAAAGTGGCTTATTGCCGTAACTTATAAGCAGGAAAGAAATTTTGGATATGCAAATGAACTTTGTGAAGATTTGATAGACTGCATAAACGATGAAAATCAAATATTTGAAGTTCCATATACAGATTCGTTGCTCTTGCCTCAGAGAGAATTAATAGTGATTAATAAAGAAGAGATAATGAGCGATTTTCTGCTAATTCATATGGATGATATTAGCATGAATCCCAAGGAACTCTTTTATACTCAAAGGCGTTTGTTAGAACTATATATTCTGAATAATGATTTTGAAAAGGCAAAAGGAATTCTTCCCGAACTCCTATCTTCGTTCGATAGGTGCAAAAGTTTTGTTGATGAAATATACCATGTAGGTTTATATCAGAATTTGTTTGAATATTATAGTTATGTAGGAGACAAACAATCAGCCGAAAAATACTATCGCATGGCATTAGAAAATGCTAAAAGAAACTATTGGAAGGGCAAGGAAAAGAAATTAGAAAATCTAAAACAAGTATTTGAGTGAGGGTGATTAATATGTTTGATATTAAAAGTGCAAAAGTTATATGGGATTATCATCATCTAGATCAAGATGTTGTGCCTGCTGATGGAATTATAGCTTTTGGAAGTCATGATCTTCATGTGGCCGAAAGGGCTGCAGAGCTTTATTTATCAGGTCATGGGAGATATATTATTTTTACAGGAGGGTTAGGTAGAATTACTCAAAAAATCTGGCATAAACCCGAAGCAAACAAATTTGCCGAGGTTGCCATTGAAAAAGGTGTTCCAAGAGATGTGATTTTTATAGAGAATGTATCCAGCAACACTGGTGAGAACATACAGTTCACAAAGAAAATGATTTCAGATGAAACTATTTCAATAGACAGTGTTATTGTGGTCGATAAACCTTTTAAGGAAAGACGATTATTTGCTACATTGAAGAAACAGTGGCCAGAACTTAATTTTTCTGTTACATCACCCAAATATTCATTCGAGGAATACCTGTCATACTATCAGGAATCGGAAGAATTGACGGTTGATGACTTTATCAATATTATGGTTGGAGATCTACAGCGTATAGATGTTTATGGTGATAATGGATTTCAGATAAAACAGGAGATCCCAGATACGGTGTGGGACGCGTTTCAAATACTGGTAAAAGAAGGATATGACAAACAATTAATAAAAGCTTAAATGTCGTTTTTGTAATTAAGGACTAAGGAGAGTGAGAATAAAATTATGCATAAAGGTGGTTGTTGGATTTTTCTTTCTGATTCGAGCCACGATATAGAGAAAGTTCGGATTGTTCGTAATGAATTTGAGCGTCTGGGTCACAATCCGCTTGCTTTTCACCTAAAGTGTCTATCGACAGCAACCGAAGAAGGAAGACACGAGTTGGATTCTTTGATTAAAAGAGAAATCGATGCAAGAGAGTGGTTTGTATTTTGTGAAAGTCCAGAAGCAGCTAAGTCACCATATGTTAGAGACGAGCAAGCTTATATCATTAATTCTGGGAAAGATAAAGTTTGGAAGATAGATATGACTGCCGATATAGATTCGATTTTGGATAAGGTGAGAAAAATATGTGCTGATATTGAGGTGTTTGTTTCTTACGCCAACCACGACAGGGATAAGATTCAGCCCCTGATAGAAGCGTTGGTGAGAAAAGACTTTTCAGTTTGGAATCCGGAGGACAACTTGAAACTCGGAGACAATTGGGAAAAACAGATTCCTGATGTTCCTGATGCTATTATCCGCTGCACATATCAGGGATGTTTTATTGTTGTCATTACGCAAGAAAGTATGAAGTCATCGTTTGTGAAACACGAGCTAGAATTTGCTTTTTCGCAGGGAGCATGGATTGTCCCGATTGTCCTTGGAAATCCAGAAATTCCAGATGATCTACGATGGTGGTTGGGTACATATCAGTGTTTGCATGTAGATCCAAGGAAACAAGATTTTGCTTGGGTAGTGAACACGTTGGAAGATATGTTGAAAAAGAAAATAACTAATATCTTGGAAAATCCAGGATTGAAACTATTGGAGTAACAACGATGACGAAAAAGAAACTATTTATAAGTTATAGTCATGAAGACACGAACAAAGTCAAAAAGTTTGCGTTGCTTTTATCTCTTCACGGTTTTGATTTGTGGATGGATGAAAAAAAGGTTTGGGAAAAAAGGTTTGATGAATACTATATTTGTTTCAAGTACGTTCCAGGATATGCAGCAAGAGAGGGACGTATTACAGAATTCGGTTCTACCGAGAATAAAAGAACTTGCAAAACAGTATGGAAAAAGTATTGATTTGTGTGATCTTAGATGGGGTGTAAATACGCTTGGAATGAGCGAGGCTGAGAGTTCCACAAAAGTTCTACAGGTATGTTTTGATGAGATTGACAATGCAAGACCGTTTTTTATAGCAATTTTGGGTGATGCCTACGGATGGATACCGAATACCGAAGTTGTCGAAAAAAGCACGATTGATCGAAATATTTCAATTGATGACCTAATAGGTAAGAGTGTTACCGAGATAGAAATCAGTTACGGGGCTTTAAAAAATACAAGCTCAAGTGATATTCGATTCTATTTTCGTCAAATCAAAAACAAAAGAAAAGGGTTGTTTTTGAATCCGGATATTCCAAAGTATTATACGAGAGGGACTGCAGATGATAAAAAACGAATGAGAACGCTGAAAGAGAAAATTGAAGCGCAGTTTTCAAAACAAGTTCGTAAGTATTTAGTTTCATGGAATAAAGAAACATCAAGATTTGATGGTATGGATGCATTTGCAGAGTTACTGTATCAGGATATAAAAGAAATGATTATCCAACGATGGGGTACAATTCCAGAACTGTCTGAATATGAGAGACAGCAGTATCAATATCAGTACGCAATAGATAGTGATGACTTTTGCATTAATGATTCACAACATATATTATCTTCAAAAACGACCCCAAATTATTTGCAGTTAAATGAATCGACTATGCATAAGCAAAATTACGTGTTGATTTCCTCCGATGAACATGGGTTAGATGCTCTGTTCTCTTCATTATGTAGAAGGTATAAATCCAATGGGGCTGAGATTATTCCGTATGAGTGTGCTCAATCTATTTTGGCCTCTTCTACAGAAAATATGCTTCGTTATTTTGCGACTATCTTAGAAAAACGAGAAGATAAGGATACTGATATTGCAGAAGAAGAGTGTGCTCCAAGGATGAAATTTAATACTATATTGGAAAAAGTGGATGAGAATATTGATCACCCAATAATATTGGCAGTACGCAATATTCAATATTTGGACAGCGATAATATTTTGGAATGGTTACCGCTTAAAAATTACCATAATATTCATTTCCTCATTTCATGCGATAAAGCGTTTTCGACGACGTCACAGTATAAAGCAATCAGCGCGGAGTTTTATTTCCAAGAGAACCATATATTTAGTCGTGATTATTTGATTAAAGCATATATGGCGCGATATCACAAAGAGTTGGACCAACAGGTATACGAGGCACTTCTGGATAAGTCTAAGGAAAAGGATAATCAATATCTGGAACTATTAATGCAAAGACTTTTAGTCTTATCTCAGGATGATTTTGAAGAGATAAAAAATAGCGGAGATGGTATGGATAAAATCTCTCAATATCTTCAAAAAATAATTAATGAATCACCAGATAGTACTGCTGACTTTGTATTGAAACAAGAATCTCTTTTAGAGATAGAATCTAGTGCAAAATTTGTAAGATCAGTTTTGGCCATTCTGTCCGTACTTCCATATGGTATTTCAAGAAGTGATTTATACAATGTTTTACAAGCTGAGAAGCTCTCTTTCAGTACACTTGATATGACACTCCTTTGTAGAAGGCTACCTAACAGTGTTAATATTACCTTAGATGGACATTATCGTATGATGCAGACACAAGCTTCAAGAATTGTTTCTGGAGTTTTAATTGCCGAAAAGGAAGAGTGGACGGAACTTCTTGAACGCTATATGTCTGAACACTTCGGAGTGATTAAGAACAATAATAAAGGACAGACATCTGAACTTTATCGTACTCAATATCTTGAGATTGCTGTTAAAGCCGGTAAGTCAGATGTTTTAGGAGCTTACCTTAAGAATATCGGATATGATGCTTCATATTTTGCCATTGTATTCTATAATCTTGTGGAAAAACGGAAATTGTCTTTAGAATCGTTGAAACTTAATTTTTCGAAACTTTCTTTTACAGACACAGAATGGATGGCATATGTTTTGTACCACTCACTTTCAGAACAGAAGCTCTTACTCAAACAGAATTTCGCGCGAATTGTGGTTGGTTTCTGGAAAGAGATGCTGACAAATCTGCGAAGACATTGGGATGAATCGGAACGATATAATCATTGTCTATTTACGGTATTGTATGAATTAGGCGAAATGATGTATTTATGCAAAATAGAGACTCCTGAAAAATACCTAATTGAAGCTAAGAAAGTTTCAAAAGAGAATTTCAGAAAGTATCCATGCCGAATTTGGAAGGTCCTTCATGGGTTTGATTTGACGGGAGAGGAAAAAAAGAGAGGCTACGATGGAATAGAATTATCTGAAAATAGTGATGTTATGTTTGTGTTCAGCGGCGAAGTTGAAGATATGGAACTCGAGCAGTCGTGGAGTGACAGGGTAAGAGTCATTAATAACTATTTATCTATTATTTATAGAGGTAGTGGTAATACCAAGGCGGCTGAGGAATTAGAAAAAGAATCGAAATTGATAACACATATTTCAGATCCGGATCCGCAGCATAAAGGTCAGAAAGAACTTGTAGAAGGTATTACGATGATTTGGCCTGATGAAATTGAAAATAAAGGGGATAGTATTAGAAAAAGGCGGTACAAACCAGATCTAAGACGAAACTCCGCACTTCAGATAGGAAAAGAGGCACACAAACTTTATTCTGCAGGCAAGTGTACAGAAGCTGTAAAAAAATACATCGAATCAAATGACATACTTTTGGAAATCTACGAAGATGGGTGCACAGGTGAATACTATGATCTACCGGATGATTCCAAGAATTCTGATGATTTGAAAAGTATGATTAAAAACGAATGTGCAAGAGATTTGAGTTTGAATTATCACGATATGCTAGGCTGTATTGTGGAAAATGAAAATGATCCGCGCCTGTTCACATTCATAGACAGAATGCTTGAGTGGGCGCACATATATGATGATTATCGGAATAATATGCAGAGTAAAGGAGCGTTAGAAGATGACTATATTCTCTCGGCGACAATATTTTTTTGCAGGAAAGATCGTGCGTCCTTTAGAGATCGGATTATCAGTGATGTTGACAGATATTATACATATCGTTTGGAGGCGTACATGAAAGGTGAGAAGACAGACGAATCGATTATGCAGAATCGTTTCCAGGCAAATACTATTCTGTATGAGACTGTTATCTCTGATCCGAGTATTGGGGCATCCATTACAGATCTGCTTCTAAGACAAAGCAATGCAGCAGTCAAAGCAAATGATTTTGACGGATTCGTGAGTATAACAGAGCTGATCGAAAATCTCCTGAAATGGATGTGGAATAATTCATATAATTGGAACGGAACAAAATGTTCACTGGAATCTATTTATTTTCACAATATCAGTAATCAGTGCACACTTTGGGAACAGCACCATATGGAAGAACGTCTAAAACAGGATGTTGAGAAAATTATGAGGATGCTAATTAATGCTAAGGAACCAGAAAATATTATCCTTGCCATGCAAAGTATGCTACGATATGCCATGCTTCTTTTCGGCTCTGGTAATTATAGGAATACGACACCATATGCAGATGCGATATTTGAGAAAATACAAAGTTCTGATGATTTGGCAGAAATTGAACTGGTGAATATATATGAAAAGATTCTTGCGATGTACTCGGAAGCTGAGCAGCTCGATAAAGCACAGGCAATAGCAGTCCGTAGCGAAGCTCTATTGGAGAAAATGAAACGGAATGGATATTACGAGGAACTGCGTTCGTTTGATATTACACCGATGCAATATAAATCTTTCATTTTATTAAAACTGGCTACTGTATATTTAAATCATGCAATAGCGCTTTCAAGAATGGAAAGCCACGTGGATGCAGACAGATATTTATGTATGGTCGAGAGATTGGTGAATGAACATCCGGAAATTGCAGTCTCTGAATCAGGCATCGTGCAAAGAATAATGGTATTCAGGAAAAATGGTTTGCCAAAGCCGAAACGTGACGAGGACTCCGAACAAGAGTATCGCAAATATAAAAATCAGATTGAAACAACATTAAACAGATACATGAGAAGTAAAGAATATGATACTTCATCATTACAGCAGGTTGTTGAATTGATTGAGAAAATGACATGTATGCCGGAACATGAGTTCTTCAAGAATACATATGCGATGGCGAAGTACTACTATGTTCTCAACATGTTATTCGGTAATGTTGGCCGTAAAGATTTGGCGTATCAGATGCTTCAGAAAGCAACCCAAATCGCAGATAATGACGATGATAAAGAGTCATTATATGCCGATATTTATTCGGATATGTGTGCATATGAGAGGAACTCTGAAAAAAAAGCACTTTATTCACGGAAAGCTTTGGAAATATATGAAAGTTTACAGGCAAACGGTCAAGATTATTCTCCAAACTCATATGCAATGACCCTTTATAATGCGAGCATCATTTCAATGGAACAGAGTGATTATGCAACAGCGCTGGAATATGTAAAAGAAGCATGTTATATATGGAAGAAATTATTGCAATCCACAACAGATGAGCAAGTTAATGCATATTTGACTGAAGCACAAAGATTGATCATGTTTTTAGAACGGAAGATAAAGTGAGTTATGCATAGGTATTCTTGATAGCATTTGTTATGATGTGGTACTGTTTGAAAAGGTCATTCAAGAATTCAGAAACATAAGAATTGAAGAATCCCGATGTGGTTGAGATTATCAACTGCATCGGGATTTTTTATATTTTCCTCTGCTATCAAAGTAATTAGTGTCTGCTGATTAATAAAAAAACAGCTTGAAATCTCCTTTGCAATAACTCGGCTGGTGTCATATGAGCCTCCGGGAGCTGCATGATCTTTTCCTCCGGGTTCAAAGTCTACACCTTCATATAATCATCTCATAGGCCAGTCGATCTTCCATAAAACCTCCTTACTCGACACCCTCACGAAGAGTCTCATTGACCAAAACTATCGGAATTCCCAAATGCTCATATTCATCAAGCAGTTCATACATATCCCAATCTTTAAGAATTCCATAAAATGCCAGTACACGAATTAAATCCTTCGTAATCTCAAGTTCATCCATCTTAATCATCCTCTCTTTCTGATGTCATAATAAGTTTTGGATATATCTCAACACATTTGATGCTTTTGACATTGCCTTTATAACAGCTAATTGAAAAAGTTTCATACCCGAGTTTAATAAATCTTTTCACATCGTAATCATAGTCGATATGAACAACATCGTCGTCTTCATTGCAAAGATTTGCTTTTACCTTCAAGCAATAATCCTCATCCCATTTTTCATTACAAACTATTTCGCCATTTATTCTTACGTAACTATCTGAATCCTCTGTATAAGCCGAACACTTCTCGACCGTTAATCCGATTGCCTTAAAAAGGTCATATTTAATAATCACTTTGATTTTCTCCATAATTTTTTTCCTCCTTCTGTGATCTAACTGCTTTAAATAAATAATCCATCAGCAAATTGCCTTTACATCAGATAAGCACGGCACTATTCTGCCAAGCAAATCGATAACTTCCTTTTAATTATTTCCTCTGCTATCAAATCTGACCAATGCATATCAAAATCCTCCTTTAGAAATATTAGCTGTCTGATTGCTATGCCTAAGTTATATCACCATAGCAAAAGTTAAATCCGATAGGGAAAATATTTCAAGACTCGCTCCTGCGAGTCTTGGCGCGCAATTTGGGTTTGCGAAAGCAAACATTTACTTCTCCGAATCGCTGCGCGGTTTGCGTTGCGGATTTTCCCCCCTGCTTTTTCTCTCAAATGATGTGATTAACTATCTATAGAACAAAGATGACATCAAACCAATAATGGCAAAATTTGATAGGAGAAAAAGGTATGGATGAGACGAAGAAACTTGAAGATGTGGTAGGTATGCGTTTTGCATCACAAGAGTTTTTTGAAAGGTTAAAAAATGGCTTGCAGGATGAGAAACTCAAGGATTGGACTTATGCCGAACTTTACTTTGTACTTCAACGCGATACGAAATATAAGATCATAAATCGTGTTGGCTATTCAAACTGGGAAGATGTTTTTCAGAATGTTGTGAGCGCAGTAATCAGGCAGCTATCGTCATTTATATTGAATCCGAAAAGTTTGATTGAAGCGAATAGACAAGCCTGGCTTAACACTATTGTAAGAGGGGAATCTGTATCATGGACAGTGAAGAATATAGATTGGCATGTATCTTTAGAACAACTATATGAGGAAGGCGAGCTGTCGCATGAACTTATCAAGTCTGTTCGTGAATCGAACATAGAAGAAAATCCTGAAGCAATCTATATGGATAGAGAAATTAGCATTGAATTTCAGAATAAGTTAAAGGAATTATATTCGCTCAACAGCTCTCCTGAGAGGCTTATCAGTTACACATATTCAAAGTTGATTATTCCGCAGTGGATGGGGAACGGATATAGCGGAAAGCCGAGTGAGACTAGGAAATATCTGAATGGGAAAAGGCTGGATGAGATATTTGAATACATGGTGATTGATCTGAAGGCAGCGATGCACGCAAATATTCCGATGCAAGTTTTTTTGCCACTTATCAAAAAGTTGGATGCGATAGACAATGACGGTTGCTCAAAAGGAAAATGCAGATTCACGTTGTCTGTTAAACAGATTACACAAGCAACTAATAGAATAAGTGAGAAGGCCTGCATGATTTTCAGCGAAAACGGAGAATCAAATGAGCCTTCAAGATGAAAGCTGCTATAGCCAAGAGATTAAGGGAGGCAGAAACATATACTGCAAGTGAGATACAAAATCTTATGGATCTGCCTCTCTAAAAAAAATTACAGCTGTGCGATAATTTTCAGGTTTACACGGATTTACCTTATGTAGGCTATGAAAAAGAGGCAGAGCAAAAATTTCAAAGGAGTGATGCACATGAAGACAGTAGAAGATTTGTTAATGCAGATGGAGGAGCACAGTAGCTATAGGATAGATATTCATCCGCCAGCAGATGCCAAGGCTATATCGGAAATGAAGAAAAACTATCCGTTTGTTCCTTCGCAGGTTCTTGATTTCTACAGAGTTACAGACGGTGTCGAGATTGGTGTGCCGGGAACAGAGGTTTATCCTGTGAGGAAGGTACTGCGCTATACGGATGGAAGCGCGGCATCTTCACGGTGGCTGGAAATTGGAGCTATGTCATTCGGAGATCCGATTGTTGTTACAGCAGATGGCAAGATTGCTTTGCTTGATCATGAAAATGGCTACACAGTTCAGCTTGAGTGGGATTCATTGGTGGATTTTCTTGCCGATGAACTTTCGGCTCTTGATTAGGGGGTGTTCCTATGACAAGAGAAGAAAAGCTTCAGTTGATCAGAGATCGTCAGAAAGCTGTGAGAGATGCATGGAGTAGAGAAAAGACGCTTGTTTGTCAGGGAAAGGGTACCGTGAACTGGAATAGTGAACAGCAGAGAGAACTTATGGAAAAAGGACGGGTATCCGGCTACGAGGGGCAGCATATGAAATCGGTCTCACAATATCCTGAATATGCTTCGTCAGCCGATAATATCCAATTTCTGACACATGAGGATCATTTAGCGGCGCATAACATGGGAAATGTCAATGAGCAGAACGGTTATCACTCGGTTACCAACGGCTACTATGATCCAGAAGCACATGAGATGCACTCATTTGGGAACAACCCACCTCATGCTCCGGAGGCGCACGAGTTGTCAAATCCATGCTATAAGGGAGCAGAAAACAGCTACAGCCAGCCGAATGGGAATGAGCAGAATCGTGAATATTCCAAGTTAGCTTCAAATGCTGAATATTCACATGAAAGTAATGTCGGCAAGAATATGAGTAATGGATATGCAATGTGGAGGTGATAATGATGTATGGACAAAGTGTGAGGAGAATTTTAGGTACAAGTGGTCTGCAAGAGCCGCCTACATACGACGATCCGCTTATTAAGATTCCGGGGATTGGAATTGCTGATACAGGACCTACCGGATTCGCGAATATGGAGTTTACCGCCGATCATCTGGTGAAAGGTACAGCTCTGATAGGCGCAACAGGTTCCGGAAAGAGCTATTGCCTTTCCAAGATGATCAAGGATCTGCGGTACAACATGATAGAAGACTATTCCATGATCATCATCCAGGCAAAGAATGATTTCAACAGTTTGATGAAACCCGGTGATTTGGTCATAGAACAGGGAGTGAACTCAAATAGAAGTGTGAGGTGGAGCATATTCCGGGATATCCTCAGTGATGGCTATGACAAGAATATTATTGAGCTCAATACACGCGAATTTGTAGCTCATCTCTTTGCAGATAAGAAGGACTCTAAGGAGCAGTTCTTTGTGCAAGGAGCGAGAGAACTCATGTTTTGCGTAATCATTTCATATATCAAGCGGGGCTTGAACAACCTACATGCGAGAAAACAGTGGTCAAACAGGGCATTAAGAGATTTCTTCCTGCAGTTTGATGAACATTCTTATATGCGTTTGATCGAGGATTGTGGAGAATCGGGGGTATTAAACATGATTCTTGGCAACAGAGGAAACGGCGACAATCTCCAGGCGTTAGGTGTCTTTGGAGAACTGGTCACGACCGCTTTGCAGACCTTGATTGATGTTTTTGCCGACGACGGGGATTTCTCGATTCGGGAGTTTGTAAGAGCGAAGGATAAGAAGGCGCTGTTTATTAACTATGATATGGCGTATAAGGCATCCCAGGTTCCGATTTATGGTTCTCTGGTAAATCTTATGCTGAAGGAAGTACTTTCCCAGAACAACAATGCTGGAAAAACCATACTGATATGTGATGAGCTCGTGACGATGGGGAAGACAGATATCGCACAGGCTGTGAATCTCGGGCGTGCCAAAGGATTGATGGTCATCGTCGGACTTCAAAGTATTGAGCAGCTCAAATCAATATACGGGGAACACGATGCGATTGCAATGCTTGCCGGTATGTGTAATAAGCTGTATTTCAGAGCAAACGATCCGACCACGAGAAATTACATTAAGGAAGATTTTGGAAAGACAACAAGAGAATATATGGTTCTTTCGCCGGGTGGATGCATGAGCGAGCGCAGAGAAGGTTACATTATAGAGGATGCAGACTTCAATCGGCTTGGCTTAGGTCAATGTTATGTGAAAAATGCAGACGGTATAACATATCTGCTTCAGATTGATTGAGAGGTGGTTGAAATGGCAAACCTGTTATCAACGTTATTTGCTAGTAATGAGATGTATTTGTCGAAACATGTTTCAGGCTTAAATAAGAGGCAGACGTTTCCTGTAAGGAACAGAATACCTATGCGTGAGTTTTTGAATGGAGTGAGCCGTGATTCTATTTTGGTTTCCGGCGGCACGGATGAGGAACGAAGCGTGTTCCTTACAGGCATCGTCCGTGCTTTCCCGGGGTGCACGGTAATGTTGCATAATGGAAATCCGTACATGACAGTTGAGAGACTGCGGCATTATGGCATTAACGCTGAAAACTGGCACGATAACATTTATGAGGGAATGACAAAGGCACAGATGATATCTCTTCTGACTGAAAACGAAAAAGATGATGACCTTTCCTTCTTCTTTTCGTTTGCGCTTGAGGTTTGTGAAGTGCTTGGAAAACCACTTACGCTTGCAAGTTTAAGTCAGATCGATTGGCTGGGTATTGGCTGGCAGGAGGAATTGCTTTCCGTCCGGGGACAGAGAGAGCGTGCGATGGATCTTCTCAGCAGATATGACAGGCATATGGCGGCCAGCTCCGTCCGTGGCATGTGTAGGATAGAACGATTGACACGCAGCCATGGGAATGCCAATGGAACTTCTGTTGATTCGGGACTGCAAAATGGACGGGTAGTTGTCAAGGCTGTCTATGGAAGTCAGTCGGCCATCACAAAGCAATGTCTGGCCATCGTTCAGGAAAAAGCAGAGGAAGGTCAGAACTTCACACTGGTTTTGGATGATGTGTATGTAGATGCACCGATTATCAGGGACAACTTCCGAAATGTCCGACTCATATTGAGCGGAGCAGACATTACGCAATACGCGGACAACATGAGGCTGACAAACCGTGTATGTTCGGTTGTGGCATTTAACCATGCGGCATATGGCAGCGCAAGGGCAATCTCTGAATACTACTTCGGTGAGTATGACCGACTCTACAGTGATATCAGCACAGGGAACAGCAGGTCATTTTTATCGCCTACGACGCACAATAAAAATGTGACGGTAAGGCAAAGCCGTGATATCAGATTGAAGCCTGAGAACTTAACGGCGATACCCGTAGGTGTTGCCTTTGTGAAGTTATGCAATGGCGTTGAAGGATATCTGGACATGAGATAGGAGGATGAGACACATGATGAAGCGAGAGGTTATTCGTATATTAGTTGCAGCTGGAATCGGAGTTATTGTTGCACTTGTTTGGGCGTACAGGTCTGATTCTGTATGTTGGGAAATGTTGTTGCTTCCGTTTTACTTTGTGGGCACGTTTTATGCGGGAAGTGTACTGTTTAAATTGATCGGTGGGGTGCTGAAGACATATTTTTCCGGGCAGTTTACAAGTCTGCTGATGAACCCACTGTGGGGAACCATCGTGTGTCTCTTATTCCTTGTGCTGGGACTTGGCGCTGTGCTTGCATTTGCCTGGTTGTATGGAATCGGGAGGTGTATTTATTCGATTGTAGTAGCCCATCAGCTTGATAAGCAATGTGGGGATACACAGACGGATTTGTACTGGTTGGAATAATAAGATAAAGATTTCTAATTACGAAACGTTATAAAAAACAAGATGATGAAGGAGGCGCATTTTTTATGAACAAAGTACAAGAATCCATTGAAAAAAATATTGAAAAATTAAATATTGACGCGAAGGCAAAGACTGCCTTGTATCAGATTCAGACGATTGCCAGATCGGATGCTGCATATTGCAAGCAGCTTGTTCCAAATTTGCTGCTGGTGAGTCCGTCCGGTGCAGGCACAACGGAGTACGGGAAAGTATACAGCCGGATTATAGATGAGAATCATATCTATGATATTCGGGGATTGAGTACTTTCCTTGAACTGGATTTTCCATGTGATGATTCACCGCGCGAGTACAATCTGTTTTTCTCGTCGCCACGTGTGGCGGCTTCAACGCAGAATAATTTTTATGGCACATTTTTGTTGTCTTTCTCACGTTTTGAGGGCAGGGATTTGTTTACCAATCCGTACTTTGATACGCTGCTTGAGTTTGTAGAGCAGAACAGGGATAACATGCATTTCATTTTTCATGTGCTCCCAGAGTTTACGGAAAAAGAGAAGCTGGAAATGTTGCTGAACAGGATTCTTCACATGGTAAGGGTTGAATTTGACCATCCGAATCTGGAGATGTCAACTGAATATGTCTGGACAAGACTTGCAGACGTGGGTATCTCGCTTCCGAACACATATAAGGAGAAGTTCAATATGGCATTGTCAGGGTGGATGGAGCAGACAGAATTCGACGGCTATAGTTCATTGGAACTGATTGCCAAGAGGATGCAGTATGAACTGTTTCTGATCGGGATCGGAAATGTTGACATGGAGTGCTTTGAAAAAGCAATAAACAGCGCACTTCCAGATATCAAGTTATCTGAGGGAAACAGCGTTGGATTTTGTATAAGCGGAGGTGGCAGATAATGGTGAATGCAACACATATTACGGAAGAGGTTCGTTTCGAATCGGAAGAGGAGATTAAGGACAGATATACAGAGGTAAATTTTGAATCGGAAAAGGTTAAGGGCGCTGGCGTTCCGGTTATCAGTACAGGAAGAACTGCATATGTAGATGACTCAGAGGCTTCAACTTTTGTCGTGGGTGCATCCGGCAGCGGTAAAACCCGTAAGGTGTTGATGCCTTACACGCTCTCATGTATACGGAAGAATGAGAACCTGGTTATTCATGACCCCAAAGGCGAGATAAACAGATATATGTACAGAGAACTGGAAAAAGAGGGGTATGAAGTCATAGTTCTTGATTATAGGAGACCTCTTCGTGGTGACAGATATAACCCGCTTGAATATCCATCTAAGATCTATAAGGAAGGAAATACATCAAGAGCGGCAGAGATGTTTCAGGCATTTAGTGAGACAATGTTTTCTGATCGTAAGAGCGAGAAAGACAGGTTCTGGGATCTCACTGCTGCTTCATATATGACGGGATTATCCTTACTTCAGGCAGAGTTGCTCCCTGAAAAGGAGTGTACCATCAATCATCTGTATGACCTTCACATACAAGGCGATGGGAAATATGGGAGATCGAAGTACATAAAAGAGTACTATAATCGCCCGGGTGCTAAGGATGCGCCGTCATACAAGCTGGCGGCTCCTGCGATTAACGCTCCGAGTGACACACAGGGTGGTTTATATTCGGTATATACATCTTGTCTTACACCGTTCGTTTTGAACGAGGATATTATCGACGCAACCGCAAACAGTACGTTTGATGTGAGAGACCTCGTGGAGAAGAAGTGCGCGGTATTTATCATCACCAAGGACGAGGGCAGCGTATACAACAAGCTTATTTCTGCGACCATAGATCAGATGTATGAGAGATTGATTGATATAGCGGAAGAGGAGTATGACGGCAGATTGCCGAGGAGAATCAACTTCATACTTGATGAATTCGGTAACCTTGCAGCGATAAACAATATGTCCGGGAAGATTACAGCCGGCAGAAGCCGTAATATTCGCTGGCTGATTGTTTGTCAGAGCATGGATCAGTTGAGACTTTTGTATGAGAATAAAGGGGCATCGATTATCTTTGGAAACTGCGCAAATCTGGTGTATTTGTATTCGACTGACATTATGCTGCTGCAAAGAATATCGGCTATGTGCGGCTTGTATTCCGATGAACTGACCGGTGCAAAACACCCGTTGATGTCAATGGATCACTTGAGGTATCTGAATAAGGACAAGGGGGAGGTCTTGCTGCTTCTTGAACGGGCTCGCCCATTTGTCGGATATTTACCGGATATATCTGCGTATCCGGTGTCGCCGACGCAGCATGTCAATGTCTGTGAGAGGGAGAGACAGACTTTGAATCCGATAGATTTTCAGGAGATTGTTAACAAACAGAAACGTGAGTTGATGGAAAAAAAGATGGCGGAGGAAAACGGTAAGTCGAAATCTGACGAGGTTCTGCCATTTGGATGTGAACCGGGTGAAATGGAACTGTCAGTTGTCGATTTGAACAAGGACGAGATGAATGGCAGAGAAAAGAAAGGTACACCTATTATTCCGCCTGAAGATATTGACAGGATGATAGCTGAGATTGACCGCAAAATTGCACAGTTGGAAGAGGAAGAGCGTTTAGAAAATGATCAGAAGATGAAGCGGTTGAATTTCAACGGAGTCATGCAGGATGAAAAAGGAAATCGTTTTATCAGGTTCAGGGACGGACACATAGAAACACCAAAGACCGTTGAAGAAATGGAAAAGGCTATCGACAGGCGGATTGCTGAGATAGAGTTGGACAAACGTATAGAAAAGAAAAGGGAGCAGATTCACAAGAAAAGCAATAGCAAAGGAAAGAATGCTAATAGTAGGAAGAACAAGCATGAGCTGAAGGACGATGACAGTGGTGACAGTGAGAAGTCATAGAGTTTATAAGTGTGCTTTTCCCCAAAAAAAATTATCGCTGAAGCTGTGATATTGTAGGCTTAGGCAAAAGATTTGTCCGCACATGCGACAAAATCGGAAGGCTTGTAGATATGCATAATAGAAAACAATTCAAAGGAGGACGCGTTATGGACAAGAATTATCATGTTAGTGGGAGTCAGATGGACGGAGAGTCATTTAAACAGAAGGATGACGATCAGAGTGAGAAGGATGAGAAATCTTTCCATACTTTTATCAGCTTTGAAGGATGTGGACATGTAATTTTTGCAACGGATGATGTATTTACATCAAATGCAGATGTCGGCGTCGATGCTTGGATCTGGGATAAGTTGTATGCGGCATAAAGCTTGAAGAGACCATTGGTAGTAAGAATGGGTTTAGAAGAGCGGCATCCTTACGAGACGCTAGACTCCGTAGGGGTGTTGCCCAACCCCATAATTTGTAAAAAGATAATAACGTGCGCGCGCTGAAGGACGATGACGGAGAAATACATAAGTATTCCCCTAAAAAAACCAGCGATGAAGTTGTGATATTGTAGGTTTAAGCGAAAGATTTGTCTGCACATGCGACAAAATCGGAAAGCTTGCAGATATACATAATAGAAAACAATTCAAAGGAGGACACACGCTTATGGTTTGTGATATTCATTATGACAGCAAAGATCTCGATGCAACAAAGGTTGATGCCGATTTTTACGGGAAGGATTTTGCCGATGAATTGGCTGACATTGCAAGTCTCATCGACGGCATTCTTAACATTGTGGTTATTAAGCATTGCATGCCGGGGGACTGGGAGGAGACATCTACAACATTTAAGGATGTACTGATTAGCTTGATGAGCAATCGGGAAGGGACAGATATAGAGAGCTTTGCAAAGATTTTCGGACTTAACGAGTAGAGGGAGGAATTGGTTATGTTATGTGATATTCATTATGATGCTGACAACAAGGAAGCAACAAAAATTGAGGTCGAGCTTGACGGTAGCAACCTCGGAAGCCAGATTGCGGAAATGGCAAGCATTGTCGAGGAGATGATTAGTGTTGCTGTTGAGAACCATGTCATCCCGGAGGACAGGGAGAATGTGGCAATGTTGATGAAAGCAACCTTGATTCATTTGCTGGACTATCATGAAGACGCAAATTTTGATACCTTTATGGAAGCTATAAAGTCGGCTAAATTGGATTAGGTAAATGCAAGTCGCCGGCTCAAATGAGTGCCGGCGGCGGAGATAAGGGAGGATGTGAAGACATGATCGAAAACGGAGAGATCATCTAGCTGGAGGACGAGAAGGAATTCATCTGGATCGGCAAAGTGGAGGATGCGGGGAAGACATACTTGTTGCTGATGAGCAATTTCAAGCCTTTGGAGATCAGAATCGCAAGGGTATGCGGAGAGGATTCGCTTGAGATTATAAATAACCTGGCAGAAAAACAACATGTGCTTGGGCTGTTTGGTGCCATTTAAGAGAATGAGTAGGCGGAAGTAGGAATTCGACATGACACCATAGTTGGTGCGGGAAATGACAAAGGAGGGTGATTACTATGTGTAGTAGTAGTGTGGTAAGATTGCGTGGCGAGCACGTTGATTTATGTACATTCAGGCGTGACACTGAGGCGATTTTAAAGTATACGGAATGGGTAAACAATCCTGACTTCAATTGCTTTATCGGCAAGAATAATGCGGTCGCCGGCTACGAAGAGGAAGAGAAATGGGCGAAAAGCGAGCGCGACTTTATATTCAATATCACGGATAAGGATGGACTGTTGCTGGGGAACGCCACAATTAAGCAGCATAACAGAAACGCTTTTCTCGGCATCCTCATTGGGGAGTCAGAGCATTGGAACAAAGGGTATGGCACGGAGACAATCAAGCTGATGCTTGAATATTGTTTCGATGAGTTGAACTGTCACCGAGTGGGACTGACGCTCAACTCGGAGAATTCACGGGCTAAACATTGCTATGAAAAGGCTGGGCTTAAGGAATGTGGGCGAGATCATGAGTCACTGTGGAGTCACGGACACTGGCAGGACTTGGTTCGTATGGAAATCCTGGAGCAGGATTTCCGGCGGTTGTGTGTGCGTAGAAGCAACGAAGAGGCAACATTGGCCGAAGTGATTGCGGAGTCATTTATGCATTCGGACGGTAAGGATTTCGCAATAGAGGATTATTTGGATGATATGCCTGCTGTAAGAGCATCCGTTGACGAGATTCTTGACTGCATTGGTTCTTACGATGGCATATTGGATTTGTATGTTAAGCTGTTTACTGATTTTGCTTCGCTTCTTAACGACAATGAAAAGAATATGCTGAAGAGGAAATATGAACAGAATTTTGATCTGCCGCTTCCGTGTCGGGCTACTGATGAGGTTAGCGATATGTCGGAAGATACAGAAGAATCAGAACAAACAAAGGCTGATAGAGCCAAGCTGTATGAGATGCTGTTGAAAGCACCATTTGAATGATATATTCATGGAGGCGCACAGCATAAATCAGTCCATTGTCATAAAGAGTGGCAGTAGATACAGATGTCTATTATGAGGAGGGTGAAGCAGTATGAAATACGTATGTGTGTATGATCCGGATATGTCAGAGTATATGTACTTGAGTACAGACAAACAATACCAAAACCTTATCGGAGACGGTACACTTCGTGGGTTCCGATATGCTTTTCGGTCTGTCATCACAATCGAGGAAAGCGAGAAGCATGCGGTTACCATGTCTGTATGGGAGATTGATGCGGCAGCAGAGGAAGCACTCGATAAATTTGCAAGAGTTCCGGATATATACATAAAGAAACCGGTTAATGCCTACTGCGAGGGCGAACTGATTGACGCAATCGTATACGTCTTGAATCCGGAAAAGTGTGATATACCGTATGAACTGCCGCAGGATCCTGGGTGTCTTTTTAATAGCTTTTCCCTTGCCGATAAAGCCGTATCAAATCAAATCTCCGAGGCGTTTGATTATACATGGGAAAAGATAAGGGCGTCAGAAACGGAAGAAGAAAGAGCGGCAAGGCCGAAGCTCTTTGAAATGAAGTTGAATAAGGAACCGTTTCGCAAGATTCAATCCGGGAAAAAGACAATCGAACTGAGGCTCTTCGATGAAAAGCGTTCGCAGATCAGGGAAGGAGATGCAATACATTTCTTTATGGTTGGTGAGCCGGATCAGAAGCTTTTGGTTGAGGTTTTGAAGATTCACAGATTTCCTTCGTTTAAGGAATTATATGAGAATCTTCCGTTGTCCAAGTGTGGGTATGAGTCGGATGATCGTGCCGCAGCTGATTACCGGGATATGCTGGCATATTACTCTGAGGAAGAAGAAAAGAAGTATGGTGTGGTCGGAATTGAGTTCAGGTTGGTGGCGGATTTTGTTAAAAGGAGAGAGCTCCTGTCTTGGTTGAACGATAACAAAGAGAAAGATTCATGAGAATGGGAAAGGACTGATTCATGTTGGACAGCTTGCGGACAATCGAGAGAGTTATATACAAAAATCCTACCATCGACAAGGATAGCTATCCGGCATTGGATAACTGTGAGACGGAACTCTTAGAGATTGACAGCCTGACTTTTGATTATGGCGTGGGTAATCTGTGTTCTGTCTATGTCAGAGAGTTTGAAGATTCTTGGTTTGTCGACGTTTATTATTTCAGATGCAACGATGACAATGGAATCGACAGGAAGCATTTTGTGATTGCTCCGGGATATCAGATGTCGGAGGAAGACGAGTGATATGAGTGAGGATTGGAGGAATGAATGATGCTGTACATAAAGAAAGTAAGACTGAAAGATAAGTCAACGCTCAGCAAATCTTTATATGTAATATTGCATATTTTGGTGGGCGGATTTGTTGGATTTTGGTATTTTTTCTGGCTTTCACTATTCACCAGCGTGCCGTCATCGCTGTATGATGATTCACCTGTCTGGCTGTTTGGTTGCATGGTATTAGTCTGTTCGATTGGAGTAGCAGTTACATTTTCTGCTCGAAGGACTTGTGGTAATGTGGTCTGTAATATAGCGGCAGGCTGTGGGCTATATGTAATTTTTCAACTTGGCTGTTATTCTGTCGCTACTCTGATTGCGATAATGGTTGCGGCTGCTATTTGCTCCGGTGTTGGAATCGTAAGGATTTGCCTTAGACATACCGAAGCAAGGACTGTGAGCAGGCAAAGATTGGCGATGGCGCGAAGAATTCGCGTCAGGGATCTTATTAGACGGAATGCTTGTATTGCCTGTGGAGTTTGTGCAATCCTGATTCCGCTTGCAGTGGGTCACACAGATTGGATGAAATTGTATGAAATCTATTGCAATCAAATGAATCAATCAATGGGAAGCAATGCTGATTTTGATTATGCGGCGACAAATTACTATGAAGATCACGGTATTGAAAAAACTTTGATACAATCAAACGGATTTACGATAATGATGAGGTTTTCATGGCGATTGCTGAGGAAGTCTACCATGCATATGAGCACGACATGATGGAACTTTATTCACAAACGCTGACAGAGTCGCAGAAGTCCTTATGGTGTTTTAAAGATGTGGAGTCATGGATAAAGAATGATGAATCGTATGTGATAGGCGGCAAGTCAAGCTATGAAGCATATGAATCGCAACCCATTGAAGCGGCGGCAAAGGAATACGCGACTTATTCATGGGTTTCGTACATGCAAAATATAGGGGATGTTGTAGACGTATGCTATACCGATGAAAATTCTGATTGAACTCATGCGACATTTTGCCGGATAGCAAGGATATATTTTATAGCTTCAAATCACAGGAGGTGGTCGTATGTTTGGAAACGAAAGCAAGACACAGGCAGAGATTCTGAAAATGAAACCATATGCGGAGTTTCTTCGACAGTTTAATACATTAAAGGATGTTGGTGGGGAAACGGTACATATTCGTATTGCATCCGATAATATTGCTTGGAACGAATATAAGGTAATTGGTGGATTTGAATTAAATCGGACTTATACAAGATGGTATGACCTGAGATTTGTTTTCAGAACTGTGTTGGATAAGAAGGATGATTTACAGCAAGAGAAGTTCTTCGTATACCATGAGCTCCTTACGGAATTCGATGAGGAATTTCGAGATTGCTTGACGGACATGGCAGAAGATATTAGGAAGAAACAGGGCTGCATGTTTATATCTTCGCTCGCAAAATCCTGTGAGGTTGAGGCAGCAGTGAAAGCAAAAAACAGATTCTCTTTATCGTATGAGGTGGGATGCGAAAAAGAGAATGCGCGTGAAATCTGCTTGCAGTTGATTAGTCATGACGTGGCTATATTTGCAAGGAGTTTCTGATACAAAGACTTATCGAAATTTACAAGGGAGATGAACATCATGTCAATGAGTAATGAAACAACAAATGATGTAAACGATTCAAATACCGTGTCGGAGGACAAATCGCCGTTTACAAGTACAGCATTAGGTTACATCGTCGAGCATATCTTACTTGCGGCGGTGCTTGGATATAATCTGCTACATTTCCTGCCAAAGTTCATTCGGATAGCAGCCTTTGATGAGTCGGTGGTTTGTCTTGCAGTCTGCCTGCTGATTAGTTGTGCAGTCGGGATTCTGATTACATGGCGTGACAGGAAGTGGCAATATATCTGTGTGAATGTACTTGCCGGACTTGGAGCTTATGTCGCTTGGACATTTATGGATTATCTGTCATCAGACAGATTCCGATTGATACTGACGATAGCGGTGTGTGTAGCGATTGTTGGTATGGGTTTGGCTGTATTTAGACGGAAGAAAAATGAATCAAGCAATGGAGATTTAAAGGTAGATGGAAGAGGTAATGTTCCGGGATTGCAGATCGCTTGGCTGGGAGCCTACCTGGCGGCTGTTACAGCTTGCATTTTTATGCCAATCTCTGTGAAGTGTATGGATGACGCGGAGATCAAGAGCACATATTATGAAAAAGTCGGCTATGATGCTGTAGCCGATGATGCCTATGAGCCAACATATGTATATGGAGATGAGTATTCTCTGGATAATAATATCGAAACCATCAAGAATATTGATGACAGCATTTGGTCGACGATTTCCGATGCGGAGAAGGAGGCAACTTTACAGGCTGTAGCTTACGCCTATGCAAATGATCAGGGACTTGGCAGTAAGATGCAATTTGTATTCAGCGATGATTCTTACGAGGATGAGTATGGGAAGTATGAATATAATGCGGATCAATCCACGGTGTATATCAGCACAGAATGTCTGTCTGATTCTGAAACAGCTTGCCAGGCGGTGATTCATCAGGTGTATCACATTTATCAGCAGGAACTTTGTGATATCTATATAACACTTACAGACACGCAACGCGCTTTTTGGAAGTTTGATAATTGCGCTGCATATATACGTTATCTGAATGGAGATCCTCTTCTTGGCTATGAAAATGATGATGACAAGAGAAGTTTTGAATTTCTTGCAGAATTAACAGGTGAAACGGAAACGCGATATTATAGAAATTACGTGTATAATTATCTGAATCCAGACCAGGAAGACTAGGGGGGTGATGACGTATGAGATTATTAGATGTAGACGGAGAATATGGCTGTATTGCCAGCTGGGTCACTCCCGAGATATCAGAAGGTGGTAGAAAGGTAGTGCTACACAATGAATTCCTGGGTAAAGAGAGGGAACTGAATCAGGATGAGGCACGTCTCCTGTTTAGTATGACCGGAAACAACGATCCGATTGTGGACAGATGTTCTTCTGATATCTGCAACAGCTTGTGGAAAGAATCATATATCGAGAAAGAGGACATAAGAGAACATGAAATATTGGAGTTTGCCGCTACGATTCAGGAGAGCATAGATAAAGAAAAGGGTGTGACAGGTCACGTAAAGACAGAGGTGGACGAGACCGGAGAATATGTAACGGAGCTCGTATGTGAGGAGGCTCTTACAGAAGCAAAAAAGGCTTATAAAGAGCAGTGGAGAACATACAGTAAGTCGGCTCATCCGATGTTATGGACAGTCGTGTTATCCCTGTTGGGTGTAATGTTATTTTCCTTTGGAGCAACCTTGTTGCCTCGGGCGTTGATTTCGGCTGCTGCAAATGACATGGAATGGGAACTTGGTGGATTTTTACTTATGATGTTATGTACTGTGGTTGTATTCCTCTTAGAAGGGTTTCCGAGGGATTTGTGTCATGGTGCTGTCGGCAGGTTGTTCGGAGCTCGTGTCATTTATAAGGGATTTTTAAATGGTTCGTTGCTGCATGGCGATTGGTACCTGATAGATGACTCTGTGGTTATCGGGAAATATTATGCAATCCGAAGGATGCACATCAGGCTGGCCGGCGCATATTGTGACTTCTTGATTGCTTCGATTTTGTCAGGAGTGTTGCTTCACACGGAAAATACAATTCTCTATTGGATTGTCAGCGGAATGTTGTTTGGCATTCTTATAAGGTGCGCGGTACATTTCTTTCCGTCATTTTTACATGAGGATTGTATCCAAGTGTTAGATGCAATGATGCATGCAAATCACATTTCCTATGGACTGAGTTATTTTGACCGACTGTTTCGTGACAGTGATACAAGGCATGAACTTCTGGCTCAAAGGGGAATCCATGCAGTCGGCGCTTTGCTTGTGTGTACATTGATAGTATTTCTCCAGATTATAGGGCATATAGGATTTTGGAGCTTGATCATATTTTATGTCGGATTGATGGGGTGATGATTATGGCGTTTGATATAATTAAGTTATTAATATTGGGTGTAAACAGTGGGTATTTCCTTTATACGGGAGCTGCTCAACGGGATCTGATCGATGGCGGAATTGGAGTATTGCTGTTTTTTGTTATGATTGGAATGGTTGGCTTTACATCCGGGCATGAAAGCCTGTGGTCATTTTTGTTCGCTTTTATTGTGATAATTCCGTGTAATATCAAGGTTACAGAGTTGTTGCTGTTCGATATGATGTACAAAAGGTATACGGATAGCTTTAACATGCTTTATGTAACGGATTATCCGTTTAAAACATTTTGTGTGGCATTTTCAAGATTGCCGGTATGGAGCAAAGTCTTTACGGTAAATATGGGTGTATTTATTTGTGTTATTATACTTATGGCGGAGTTATATGCGACAGGCTTGATCGTTCGAACAATCTGGTCTGATCAAAAAAGAGACACTTTTCGCTTATTTGTACCGGCAGAGAAAGCTGAACAGGAAGATGACGTTACTATGCGGGTGACTTGGTCAAGAAAAAATATGTATTATTATGCTCCTGAATCAGAGATGGACGATGAAGTAGAGGAATTCGATTGGAGAGAACTTGCGCTTGAGGTTGATAAACCGGTAGGAATAGTCCGTTATAAGAAACGTTCAAAGAATTCAACAATTACGAACCGGTGACATTTGAGGAGCTACTTGAGAATAATAATCGGTGGTATGAGCGTGGAGGCACTTGCGATGAGGGAGGTGACGCGAATTATGAGCATCGTTGAATATTGGGATTTGTTTAATCGGAATCGAGTCTGGGTAAGAAATCACCACAAGCGTGGAGACAGGATTTCTGACGGATTGTATCATATCGTCGTTCACTCATGGGTCATGGATTACTATGGTAACTTCCTGATCTCGCAGAGGCAGAAAGGGCGGACGGATGAGCTGATGTGGGAGAGGACAGGTGGCTCTGTTCTTGAGGGTGAGTCTTCGATCGAAGGTGCAAAGCGTGAAGTCGGGGAAGAATTAGGAATAGATCTTGCGGAAATACAACCAGTTTTGATAAAATCAGAGAGAAGAGATAAGTATAGTGATTTCTTTGATGCCTGGTTGTTTGTGGTAGACAGAGAAAAAACTATCTGTAAGATTGACAATGTTGAAGTTCGGGACTTTAAGTGGGTGGATTTGACTGAATTGAAACGTATGGATAATGATGGGCTGCTTGTCAGCAGTTCGCTATATTATGAAGAGGTATATGAGCTTTATTCTTCTTTGAAAAAGCAGGGATTTCATGTTGAAGGGAGCAATGATGTATGAGTATGAGGACGTTTGTCATATCGGATATTCATGGTGATTCCAAGAATTTTCACAAGTTACTTGCAGACGTTTCTTTTGACGCAAATGCCGACAAGCTGTATGTCAATGGCGATGTGCTTGATCGTGGAAAGTGTTCACTGAAGCTCTTGTATGAGATTAAGCAGATGTCGGAAGAGCATCCGGGACACGTATTTCTCACCATGGGCAATCATGAGCTGTTCTGCCTTCAGTATATTCGCAGAGAATTATCGGATTTTACATGGCGGGCATTTGGTAGCACGGACACGGTGGAGGAGGTCAACCGCCTCAATCCATCTGAAACGGAAGCTCTTGCTGAGTATATACAGAGCCTGCCGTTATATCTCACGATTGACGGCGCGAAGGAGGGCAGGGATGGACAGCTGCTCATGACACATTCCGGCTTTCAGGCAGATTATATTGTCAGAGAACCGGACGGCAGCATCAATGTAGTCAAGACAATCGAGAGTAGTGCACGTTCGGATTTGTTCAAGCATTTGGTATCAAACGATATTCACTACATACCCACTGCAGATCGGAAAGCATTTGATCGGACGGTGTTGGTCGGGCACGTTCCCGTGATGCGTCTGAATTATGACGGCTCATATAAAATTCGCCGGGACCGAAACCTGATCAGTATAGATTCCGGGGCGGGACACAGAGAAAGTGGCGGACGGCTGTCACTGTACGAGGTCGAGACCGGTGCGGAATATTATAGGTAAAGAATGAGATTATAAAAGAAAGCAATCTTTAGGTGGATTGCTTCTTCTTATTGTACTGGTCATACATCAGGATTGAACACACATAAATGACAAGTTTTTCCTGATTGATAATGTTAGTGTAAGTGTTAGAAATGCGATTGCACGTGAAATTGTAAGCAATATTCTTGTACATCGTGAGTTTAGTACGGCATTTCCGGCGAAACTTGTGGTTGAACCGGACAAGATATATACAGAGAATTGGAACAGGGCGCAACGAGTAGGACGGATAGAACCTCAAAATTTCACACCGTATCCCAAAAATCCGGTGTTGTCAAATTTCTTTGTTAATATTGGCTATGCAGATTCATTAGGTTCAGGAGTTCGTAATTTGTATAAGTATACAAAAATATATTCGGGCGGTGAACCTGATTTTGAAGAGGGAGATGTGTTTAAACTGACAGTTCCACTTAAAGAACGCAATGAAAGTGAACATGTTGATGATAATGGCACCAAAACTTGCACTAAAGTTGGCACCAATGACACTAAAGTTGGCACCAATGGCACTAAAGTTGGCACCAAAGCTGGCACCAATGACACCAAAACCGGAACGGATGTACACGAAGAGGATATTGAGGCAAAGATTGTTGAGTTGATTCGTGAAAATAAAAAAATAACGCAGAAAGAAATGCAGGAACAAACCGGAACTTCACTTAGATCAATTAAACGTTATATATCAAAATTGCAGAGTGATGGTGTTATAAAAAGAGTTGGCTCAAGTCGGAGCGGATATTGGGAAATAAACGAGTAATTTTAAAACCATGGTGCAGAGCAGGACGATTATACTGCTGCATACTTTTGTAAAAAAATATACATATCAAAAAGGAGAAATCAATAGCCGATACTTGATTATATTATGTACTGATGATATTGTGGTCTATGGAAATTAAACATAGGAAGAATATATAATGAATGAAAGAGATGTAGAAATTAGTAAAAGAGAAGCTAAGAAGAAGGAACGTAGGTCGAGAAAGGACAAGCTTGCAATAGAGAAGAGAATACTTCGTCTGTCGTTTCTGGGAAGCGTTCTGTTTATACTTGCGGAGGGCGTGATGGCATGGTATACCCATTCACATTCACTTTGGACGGACTGCCTGTTCGACTCTGCAGATCTGGTCATGATAGGACCATTTATGGTGCTGGTTCCGCTTCTGTATAAACCGGTGACAGAGAAACATCCATATGGCTATGCCCAGGTGGAATCGCTTTTCCTCCTTGTGAAGTACAGTGTATTACTTGCACTCACATGTAATCTCATGGTTGAGAATATAAAGCTGTTGTTTCATGGGGGACATGATGTAGATGCGGGGAGCATAGCGGTATTTGAATTTCTTGTATGTGTATGCTGCGCGGTTATGTATGCGATACTTGGCCATTACAGTAAGAAATATGAGTCTACAACTATCAAAGCGGAGCTGTATATGTGGAAGCTTGACGTAATAAGCAGTATGGGGGTTGCTATAGCATTTGCGGTACAGATTGCTCTTTTGCATACAAACCTGCGTTTTATGACCCCTTATATTGATCCGGCTGTAGCGGTGGTTATGGCACTTCTTCTCATAAAAGAGCCGGTGTGCGAGATATTTCAGAGTATCAAGAATCTTATTCTTTTTGCTCCGGAGGAAGAGACGCTTAGTCAGATACGAGCCATAGTGGATCAGCATATGAAGGATTACCCATATGAGGTCACTTTTCTGGATGTCATCCAGACCGGGCGGAAGCTGTGGGTTGAGGTATATATAGGAAATCAGACGGATGTGATACATATAAGTATCATTCATAAGGTGAGAGACGAGATAAAACAGGAGTTAAGGGATAAGTATGATCAGGTGTATATAGAGGTCATACCAGATTGATAATAAAGCTGTAATACAAAATACAAATGATCAAGGGGATGCAAGGATATTGTTACATTATGAAGTTTTTGAAAGCTCATGTGATACCGATAGATATATAGTTCTGCTTCATGGATTTGGAGGAAACAACAGGGTATGGAAGAACCAGATTCCCTTGCTTCAAAAGAAGTTTAATGTTCTGGCGATAACTTTGCCAAGTCATGGAGACAGTGAACTGAAATTGTCCAAGATGGGAAGTACGCTGGATGTTGTCGTGGGTGAGATAACGCAGGTGCTTGATGAGCGGGGAATACAGCGAGCTGTTTTTATGGGCGTATCACTTGGAACTATATTTATCAAATATATGGAGATGAGATGCGGAAGTTACATAGATAAAGCAATACTTGTGGGTGCGCTTGGCACGGTTGGAAAACCACTCAGGCGTGCTGTCAATGTCTTTGCTAAGATAGGTGATAAGCTGCCATTTCCTGTCGTCTACAGAATAATGGCAAAGTTATTTATGCCATGGAAGGTCAGCAAGACAAGCAGGAAGGTGTTCTGCAAATGTGCCAAGGCATTAAACAGTCAGGAATTTAAGGCGTATATGAATATTTTTATTGAGCATTTTTCACTTTGTGACGAGTTCGTGAGCAGATTACACGAGGAGAATGTATATATTTCCGGGCGTGGTGATCTGTGTTTTATAAATGGAATCGTGGAGGAAGCTGATCTGACAGATGCGGAGCTGATAATAATAGAGCATTGCGGTCACGTGTGCAACATAGATCAGAGCAGACAATTCAATGATATTATTTCTGAATTGCTTGACATTGAATGAATTAAAGGTGGAATATGATACGACAAGGATATACTATCTTAAAATGCTGATAAATAAGGATAAGGAGACTGTGATATGGCAACGATGAACACGTATACGGGGAACAAAATAGATCCGATGAATATGACAGCTTCAGACATATCAATACAGGATATTGCGCATGCGTTAAGCCTCACGTGCCGCGGTGGAGGGCATGTGTCCTATTTCTTTTCTGTGGCACAGCACTCCATCAACTGTATGAATGAGGCGAAGGCAAGGGGATGGTCAGAGCGGTTACAGCTTGCCTGTCTGCTTCACGATGCCAGCGAGGCGTATATATCAGACATAATCAGACCGGTAAAAGCACATTTGTCCAATTATCTTGAGATAGAGAGTATGATTATGGATGTAATACTGGAGCATTTTGGATTATCTGATCTGAGCGAAGAAGAGAATGCTATGTGGAAACAGATAGATGATGATATGATGAACTTCGAACTTAAGAATCTGATGAAAGGCGAGGCGCATAGGAATACGGACAACCTTAGTTCAGTCCCTGCTGTGGCAGAAAGATCATGGCGAGAAGTGGAAGATGAATTTGAGGCTGAATGTAAGAAACTTATAGAGAAAATGTCAGATCAGACCGGCAAGTAGTCGATAGTGAATAGTTATTTTTAATTACAAAAATGTATGATAATACCTCCCAGGCGGATGATGGAAATATAACAATCTGCCCGGGAGGTATTTGTTTTGACAATTATGATCAGATGTTGTCAAAGTATCCGACATAGTTGACCTTGTATGGTCCATCTGGGAAAAGGTATTCATACAGATCTATGAAATAGTCATCAGTCATGCTGGCGATGAAGTCTACTACGATTTCGTTTGGATCCTGACTGAGATAATTGTCGATGAATTCTTTTTTACCAAAATAATTGCTATACCGGTTTGCATCTTTTATGTAGTTGACATGGTGTTTATACAGTATGGAATTAGTGTCTTTGCTCTTAGCCTGTCTCAGTAATTCTTCGTATATACAATAGAACATTGGCTTTATGTTGTCATTATACATTGTGTTGAGACTGTCATTGTTATATATGTTCTGGTAATTCTCAGTCTTGGCTTTGGAGAAGGTCTCATATACATCCGGATCCATGCTTATATAAGGTTTCCCATAGCTGTTTTCTATGATATTGACAGTCATATTGTGAATTATCTGGGCGTTGGAGGATCCAAGGCTGCCTGCAGAGAAAGAATCATCATTTGAAATGAGACCGATCTTTATTGCATCCTGCCTGTCTTTTCCGAGGTAGGCTATGATATCGCTGATTCTCATGATACAGCCTTCAAGTGTACCTGGAATCTGTTTTTTGTTTGCAGACGGATCTGTGTAGCAGTCCTCCACCGACCTGTCAAATTCTCCCCATGGATCGTCTGCGTTAAATGTCTTAGGTGTATAGCATTGCTGTTCCATTTCGCCGTTGTGGCATATAACACCATCAAGTACCTGGAGGCTGATATTTCGGAATATAAGTTTGTCAAGGACTCTGGCGCTGTGGATGTTGTGGTTGAAGAGCCTTCCGGTATGCTTGTTGTAGATCTCATTCAGATAACGCTCTCCGGCATGACCAAATGGAGTATGTCCGATGTCATGTCCAAGGGAGATTGCCTCTATGAGATCAAGATTGAGTCCAAGAGTCATTCCGATAGTCCTTGCAATTCTGGATACAAGCTGGACGTGAAGTGCACGTCTTGATATATCATCGTTCTTGTAGCATGAGATAACTTGTGTCTTATCAGAATAGCGATTGTAATAGTTGTTGTGAAGTATCTTTTCCACATCCATGACGAATGCCGGTCTCCACAGATGTGAGGCATCATGGTCTGGCTGACGCCTTATAATGTCAGAGTCCTTGCATGCATATGGGTTTATCTTGCCGTGTTCACGGTCGCCTAAGATCTGTTCATAAACTTCTTTTGATAAAGAATGGTATTTTGAATCTTTGTTTACACTCATTAAAAATCTCCTGTTCAGTAAAATGTGATAGTTAACATATGCAGCTGGCTTAAATCATATATGTCAGAATGCATATAGGTTATTATAAATATTCTTGAGACCATAAGTCAAATGTGTTGAAAGTTATTTATTACTAAATCAGTATATTTGAGGACCATATGACAGTGATTATGGATTATATTTTATCATAAACTTTAAAAATACTATATTTTGTGAGACTATTCAACCTTGGGGAAACAATTCATTATGTGCCTGGGAAGCTTCGGGCATGTCGTTTTCTTGCCCGTTTTTGTGCATGGGGTAAAATCGGTTATCTTATGTTCTACATTTTATTTGTCTATGGGGTAGAAATTAACCTTATGTTCCAGCTTAAGTTTTGTGCAGGGGTAACAAATTTTTTTATCACTGAAAATGCCCACAAATGGCTGAAAATCAGCGTTTGGCTGAAAATGCAGAAGTTGCTTGAAATGCGTTGAAAACGGCAGAAACACTAGCTATAATGCGTTGCAAGCAGATCTGTTAAATGTCAAAAATTTGGAGGTTGATTGTGAAGAAATATATAGATATCCAGGTGGTAAGGGAAAGAGAAACAGTGCTCGATGACATCACACTCCCGGTAAACACAGGGGCATTTCAGGTTGGAGATATCATCAGTATCACGGAAAAAATGGATGGGGCCAATGCAAGTATACGATATGACGAAAAAGAGGATGTTCTCAGAGCGTTCAGCCGCAATAATGAGCTGAGTAAGGACCAGAACTTAAGAGGTTTCTGGGAATATGTTCAGAAAATGGACAAGGAACCATTTGCAAGGTATCCACATTACATATTTTTCGGAGAGTGGCTTGTGAAACATACGGTGATATATGAAAAAGATAACTATGACAAATTTTATCTGTTCAGCATATTCGATGGAGATGCTGATCAGTGGCTGCCTCAGGACTCTGTGAAATCTATTGCAGATGAATGTGACATTCCATATGTACATGAACTCTATTATGGGAAATTTATAAGCTGGGATCACTGTAAACAGTTTGCAAATGATCCCGCCTATGGAAAAAAGCAGGAGGGAATTGTCATAAAGAACCAGACGGCTCTTTTGGAGGGACGTGAGCCACATGTTTTGAAGTATGTAAATCCGGAATTTTATGAGATAAAGGTGGATAACCGCAGGCAGAATATGAGGAAAAGGGATGATCAACAGAGAAAAGCAGACATGGATGAGGCAGAAAGATATGTCCGAACGATCGTCACAGAGGCCAGGGTGCGGAAAATAGTAAATAAGCTTGTGGATGAAGGAATAATGCCCGAAAAAATCGAGAGGAAGGATTTGCAGATTATTTATAAGAATCTTCCAAAGAGAATTTATGAAGACTGTCTGAAAGAGGAGCCCGAAATCATTCAGAAGGCTGGAAACTATGCCGGAAAGATGTGTATGAAGGTTGGAATAGAGATATTCAGAAAAGAATGGGAGCTTTGATACACGGCTATAAGCGTAAAGAGGAACACTTAGATTTTTAAACTACGGGTTTATAGTCAATCAGCCGGATGTGATATAAACTAGGCTATATTAGTAAATGAATATACGGAAGATTTGAAAGATATGAACGACTTGAAATATATGAAAGATTTAAAAGATATGAAAGAAAGGAAGTGGCAGTGTGGCAAGACTTCGAGATGATATAGGTACCAGAATGAAGGATTTTTATGAGCAGATACCGAAGACAAAGCTTATGAGACGTTGTCCGGTTGCGATACGAATAGATGGCAAGGCATTTCATACATATACAAGAAATTTTAAGAGGCCGTTTGATTCGGTTTTTATGAGAGCTATGCAGGAGACCATGAAATACCTGTGTGAGAATATCCAGGGATGTGTGCTTGGATATACCCAGTCGGATGAGATCACGCTCATACTTGTGGATTATGAAAAGATCAACTCCTCGGCGTGGTTTGACTACGAGGTACAGAAGCTTTGCTCCGTATCCGCCTCCATGGCCACGATGAGGTTCAATCAAGTATTTGCCAGACTGGTGCAGGAGGTTAAAGAAGAGGGTACGGAGGATCCCCAATATATCAAAGTCCTTGATAAGGCCTGTGAGACTGGGGCGATGTTTGATTCAAGATGCTTCAATATACCGAAGGAAGAGGTGACGAATCTCATATATTGGAGGCAGCTCGACGCATCCCGCAATTCGATACAGATGGTTGGGCATGCCAATTTCTCACAGAAGCAGATGCATGGCAAGTCCACCAGTGATATACAGGATATGCTGATGCTTGAGAAGAATATAAACTGGAATGACTTTTCGGTGACATGCAAGAGGGGAAGCTGTTGCATCAGGGGACAGGCAGATGAAGTCCCGTCATGTACAGGAGACAGCAGCAACGAAAATTCCAGAGGATGGATGATAGACAATGATATACCGATATTCAAGGGCGAGGAAAGAGAGTATGTTGACCATCTTATATATATTGGAGAGCAGTAAAAACAGAGAGTATTGGAATAGCAGGTTAAAAAACTAACAGGATAATAGAGTAATGTAATAGCATAATATCAAAGGGGTGTAAAAAATATGGATCGCAGAGAGATGAACAGAAGTATATTTCAGGATACAGAGCGCATGTGCAAGACGGATGCTGAGCTTTCAGCTGTCACAAAGATATCGGTGGCAAATCAGCGCTTTATAGCAGAGGCGGAGGTTATACCAACGCCTGAACTGAATATTTACAAGAAGGCAAATGTGGTTGTCTCAAAGAAGAGAACCTATGAGGCGGCAAAGGCCTATAAAGGAAATCACGTAGCAGTGCATAACTTTGCATCAGCGACAAATCCAGGCGGCGGAGTTGTAAATGGTGCGGGGGCGCAGGAGGAATGTCTCTGCAGATGTTCCAATCTGTATTTCTGTCTGAACACCCCTGATATGTGGGGGATGTTCTACACACCGCACAGAGCGGCACATGATCCGATACATAACGATGACATCATATACACTCCGGATATCGTTGTGTTTAAGACTGATACAGATCGTCCGGAACTAATGGAGCGTGATGACTGGTATATAGTTGACGTGATCACATGTGCGGCGCCAAATCTCAGGGAAACCCCCAGCAATAGATATAATTCCGGAGATGGAACGAGAGCGGTGAAACCCCGCAATAGAGAACTTCAGGTCATCCATGAGAAAAGACTCAGAAGAATACTTGACAGCGCGGTTATGAATCATGCAGACACAGTAATACTCGGGGCGTTTGGTTGCGGAGCATTCTGTAACGAACCGCAGGTCGTGGCAACTGCTGCGGCAAATGTGGTGAGGGATTATATGTACGCATTTAAGAATATCGAGTTTGCTGTGTATTGCAGACCAAGCGACGATTCCAATTACAGAGTGTTTAATAGCGTATTAAGTTCATTGTAAAAAACAAACTGGTACGAGAGAAGACTTGAGTATGCAAAGGCGAACATAAGTCTGCCGGATGAGCCGGATTACAAGGCAATTAAATAAAGGAGTGATTTTGAAATGATTTATATTACAGGCGACTGTCACGGGAGGTTTGGGAGATTTATGTCAGGAGGATTTTCCTGCTGCCCGGATCTAACTGAAAATGATACAGTGATCGTATGCGGGGATCTTGGTTTGCTCTGGGCAAAAGGAGAGTCCTTTGAACAGGACTGTGAATTCTTCGCAAAGCAGTCATTTACACTTCTATGGGTTCAGGGAAATCATGAGAATTACAATATGATAGATGAATACCCGGTGGAGAAGTGGCATGGTGGCAAAGTGCGGCATATAGTCCGTGATAAGGTGATACTTCTTGAGCGCGGACAGGTATTCGATATAGAGGGAAAAAGATATTTTACGTTCGGAGGAGCACAGAGCCACGATATAAGCGGTGGCGTGCTTGATAAGGATGATCCTTTGTTCGAGCATAAATATAATTTGGCAATGGGGAGTGGCAGACCGTTCAGAATATTGAACACATCATGGTGGAAACAGGAGCTTCCGACAGATACAGAGATAGAGGAAGCAAGGGTAAATCTTGGGAGCTGTGATTACAAGGTCGACTATGTCATAACCCATTGCGCATCAAACATTATACAGCTGAAGCTTGAAGATATAAAGAGGATGCAGGGACGCCTGCATGAATTGTACGCTCAGAATATACTGACGGATTTCTTTGAAGAACTTGAAGGAAAACTTGAGTATTCCATGTGGTACTTCGGACATTATCACGAGGATATGTACGTGGATACGAAGCACAGACTTATATATTATGATATGGAGCCTGTGGTAGGGAATTAGTTCGTTAGAGATAGCAAATATCGTGATGAACAGATCATATTTGAAGAGCCAGATGTTAAAAATCACCTGAAATAAAAGGGGATAACATATAAATGTAATTATTAAAATAAGGAGGATACGAATATTATGGAGAAAATGATAGTGACAAGAGCTCTGGATGAGAGAGACCTTCTGATAAAGAAGATCAATGATGCCATAGACAGAGCCAGTTTTGTGACAGTGAAAAAGACATCAGATGATGTCGTTATCGGTGGTAAGAAGAGCGTGCAGGAGTTTGATGACGAGGCGAGGGCGGATCTTCAGAGTATAAGGGATCTCATAAGCAGATACAACAGGCTTGATGCAGCGATCCTGCTTGCAAATGCCAATACGGATATAGAGGTGGCAGGGGTGACCATGACGAGGGCAGCGGCAATCAATCTCAGAAAGACTTTACTTGGAATAAGTTTCTCAAATACTAACTTTGATGACGCTCTTATCAGAAAGATAAATAACGATTTCACCAAGGCCAAGATGGCTATCAATAAGTCACAGGAGAATGCCGACAGACAGAAGGAGGCCATGAGTACAGCGCTTGCTTCAAGTGATAAGAAGGTTCTCAGTGACGACAGCCTGAAAAGCATATCTGCCTACTGCGATAATCTTGTATACAGCATGGTGGATCCAATTGACGCTGAAAAGGTTGTTGGAGACTTACAGGGCAGACAGGATGAGCTTAAAGCTAATCTTGAGAGCGCTATAAGAATATCGAACGCGACTACATATGTAGAGTTCTGATATTTCAGAACGGACAGGTAAATTCTTCATAAGTATTGCTTACAGTACGAATAGCTTCTATTCAGTCCGCAGCACACGGCGATAAGTGTGTACTTAAGCGTTTATACCCAAGTGGTTTAAGGGAATGGCTAAACAGTCATAGGGCAAAAAATATTTGCCGCGAGGGTTCGACTCCCTCTAATCGCGCCAAAATTATCTTGTTGGTCAAATGGTAAGACAATGCTCTGCAACAGCATGAATACAGGTTCGATCCCTGTACAAGACCCCACAATTTGTCTGTAGCTCAGCAGGAAGAGCACCCGGCTAACAACCAGGATGTCGTAGGTTCAAGTCCTACCAGATAGCCAATGAACTGTTAATGGTTAGTGGTTAATAGATAATGGGTATTGGTTAACTTATAAGAGTGTTGAATAGATATCAGATATATAATAATTGTTCTTTAGGCATCAGAATGTGATGCTGAAATCCATGAGAATGGTTAATGGAGGTGCTGACTGATCAGCCCGAAGCTGCCCACATGGCTGTACTGTAAGCAATATTTATAATTTTGTCTATATTTTCAAAAGAGTTATACAAATTTTAGAAATAATTAATTGAATAAATCCTCCTTGTGATATAAGGTTAGAATAATATATATGATAATGGCGTTTTTGTATTGTGTCAGACATATATATCCTAAAAAATATTACAAGGAGGATTTTTATATGAAGGAAGTAAAACAGCCCAAAAAGCCGCTGATATTTTATTATCTGATCGTGCTCGCAGTAATCATGCTTCTTAATATTATAGTTGTTCCCTGGTTTACTGAGAGAAGTATAGAGGATGTGGATTACGGTACATTCATATCCATGACAGAGGACAAGAAGATCGACGAGGTAGATATTGAGACCCAGTCAAATGTCATCTATTTCACAGGCAAGGATGACAAGAAGGTGTACAAGACTGCTATGGTGAGTGATGAGAACTTAACCGAGAGACTTTACAAGTCGGGAGCCAAGTTCTCAGGTCAGGAGATCAAGCAGACATCACCGATACTCAGCTTTATACTCAGTTGGATCGTGCCTATACTTATATTCACATTACTTGGAAGAATGCTTGCCAATCAGATGATGAAGCACGCCGGGGGCGGCAAGAATTCCATGATGTTTGGAATGGGCAAGAGCAATGCGAAGATATATGTTAATTCTACAGAGGGAATAAAGTTTACAGATGTCGCCGGAGAGGATGAGGCAAAGGAGAATCTGGCTGAGATAGTTGAGTATCTTCACAATCCTGGAAAGTACAAGGAGATCGGCGCTTCCATGCCGAAGGGTATTCTTCTTGTGGGTCCTCCGGGAACAGGTAAGACCATGCTTGCCAAGGCTGTAGCCGGAGAGGCAAATGTACCATTTTTCTCAATGTCCGGTTCAGAATTCGTTGAGATGTTCGTAGGTATGGGAGCCTCAAAGGTGAGAGATCTGTTTCAGCAGGCAAAGGAAAAGGCTCCATGTATAGTGTTCATCGATGAGATAGATGCCATAGGTAAGAAGAGAGACGGACAGATAGGAGGCAATGACGAGCGTGAGCAGACACTTAACCAGCTCCTCACCGAGATGGATGGATTCGAGGGTAACAATGGTGTCATCATCCTTGCAGCAACCAACAGACCGGATTCACTTGATCCTGCACTGCTCAGACCGGGAAGATTTGACAGACGAGTACCTGTGGAACTTCCGGATCTCAAGGGACGTGAGGATATACTTAAGGTTCACGCCAAGAAGGTCAAGATAGGAGACAATGTAGACTTCAATAAGATAGCCAGAATGGCATCAGGTGCATCAGGTGCCGAGCTCGCAAATATTGTAAATGAGGCGGCGCTCAGGGCTGTCAGAGCCGGCAGAGGCTTCGTGACACAGGCCGATATGGAAGAGAGCATAGAGGTCGTAATTGCAGGTTACCAGAGAAAGAATGCGATACTTACAGACAAGGAGAAGCTTGTCGTGTCATACCATGAGATCGGACATGCGCTTGTAGCTGCCAAGCAGACTGATTCGGCGCCAGTCCAGAAGATAACCATAGTTCCTAGAACTTCAGGAGCCCTTGGTTACACCATGCAGGTCGATGAGGGCAACCATTACCTTATGACCAAGGAAGAGATTGAGAATAAGATAGCGACACTCACAGGCGGAAGAGCTGCGGAGGAGATAGTATTTGGATCTATTACAACGGGAGCCTCCAACGATATAGAACAGGCAACAAAGCTTGCAAGAGCTATGATCACCAAATACGGAATGAGCAAAGATTTTGATATGGTAGCCATGGAGGTAGAAACTAACAAATACCTTGGCGGTGATTCATCACTTTCGTGCTCGGCAGAGACGCAGACACTCATAGACAAGAAGGTTGTGGAGCTTATAAGAAAGCAGCATGAGAAGGCGGCAACCATTATCCTCGAGAACAGAGCGAAGCTTGATGAGCTTTCCAATTATCTGTATCAGAAGGAGACGATCACAGGCGAGGAGTTTATGAAGATATTGAATTCATGATTCTCTTAGATATAATTTCAGTTACCGGGTGCTGGCATTTTACAATTCCGCACCCGGTAACCATAAGATAGACTTGTACTGGATTCAGAATAGTAGTATTATGTCAATTCCTCGTGGTCAAGCTCCAACAGTTTGAAATGATTCTTTTTGAACTCTATAAGTCCTTCACTCTGCATGTTGGACAGCTCCTTTGACAGTGCGGTTCTGTCGACATTCAGGTAGTCGGCAAACTGTTCCCTGTTAAATGGGATATCGAACTCAGTTGTACCAAGAGAGCTGGCAAGTCCTGAGAGATAATAGCTGACACGCTCACGTATCTTCTTTGGCTTTATATAGAAGATATGAAGAGAGAGTGTGAGACTTCTTCTCGATGATAGGAGAAGAAGATTCTTCAGCATTTGCAGATGCCACGGATAACTGTTGTATTTGCCGGACATGATATCCTGTGCGTTGAGCAGGAATACGATAGTAGGCTCTGTTGCTCTTGCGTCGATCATGAGTTTGTGTCCGGACAGGGCGTATGTTTCACCGAACACCTTTCCCGGAAGTGCTGAACTCAGGATACTTTTGGAGCCCCAGTAGTCAACATTCTCAACAATCACCCGGCCTTTGATGACTATTCCAAGCTCCTCGGTTATCTCGCCGGCTTTGAATATAGTGGAGTTGTATCTGTAATAGTGTTCGCGCAGGATCCTGAGATCCATCATGGTTTTGATATCGGCTTCCGAGATTCCTTTGAATGCCATCATGTTGAGTACTTCAGACAATTGATATTGAGGAATTTTAAGTTTCATACATAACCTCCATCTTATTATTTATTTCTATGCAGAGCAGCAGTCTGCAGCGTAGTATATTATAGTGACAAGATGTCATGATGCAGGGGTGCGATCAGGCTTTCAGCTATAGAATGTATATTTTTTCAAAACACAGTATATTGTATATGTGTAATAAATTATCCCTTGTCCATACACAATATATATTATTCATATATTTTCTCAAATTTTTTCAAAAAAAGTTGTTTAAATCTTCATTACGTGGTTATAACAACCGAATTTATGAGTAAAGTATAATATACTTACAAATGAAAAGCAAGGAATGTGATAAGCATTATTGAATTATAGAAGATTATTCTGTATAATAAGTAAATAGTGTGTCACATTTTCACATATTAAAACACTGAAAGGAGAAATTTTATCATGTTACAGAACCAGGAATGGGAATCATTCACAGGTAGACTCTGGAAGGAAGAGTGTAATGTAAGAGACTTCATCCAGAACAACTACACACAGTACGATGGAGACGAGAGTTTCCTTGCAGCCCCAACAGATGCTACTAACAAGCTTTGGGATAAGCTTCAGGCACTTCAGAAGGCTGAGAGAGATAACGGTGGAGTTTTAAAGGAGGATGCTGATGTTGTATCAAGCATCACATCTTATGGCCCAGGCTACATTGATCCAGAGACAAAGGATCTTGAGCAGATTGTAGGTCTTCAGACAGATGAGCCACTTAAGAGAGCATTTATGCCTTATGGTGGTATCAAGATGGCTGAGGAAGCTCTTCAGATGTATGGATATACTCCAAACGAGAACTTCCACAAGATCTTCACTGAGTATCACAAGACACACAACCAGGCAGTATTTGATGCTTACACACCAGAGATGATGGCAGCTCGTCATACACATATCGTAACAGGACTTCCTGACACATATGGTCGTGGACGTATCGTAGGTGACTACAGAAGAGTTGCTCTTTACGGTATTGATCAGCTTATCGCTTGGAAGGAAGAGGATAAGGCTAACTGTGGCGATGGCAACATGTTTGATGATGTCATCCGTCAGAGAGAAGAGCTTGCAGAGCAGATCAAGCGTCTCAAAGAGATGAAGGTTATGGCTCAGTCATACGGATATGATATTTCAAAGCCAGCTTCAAACGCTAAAGAGGCTGTTCAGTGGTTATACTTCGGATACCTTGCAGCTATCAAGACTCAGAACGGTGCAGCTATGTCAGTTGGACGTGTATCTACATTCCTTGATATCTATATTGAGAGAGATATTAAGGCTGGTAAGCTTACAGAGGCTGAGGCTCAGGAGCTTATCGATCATTTCACAATGAAGCTTCGTATGGTTAAGTTCGCAAGAATTAAGTCATACAACGAGCTGTTCTCAGGAGATCCTGTATGGGCTACTCTTGAGGTTGGTGGTATCGGTGTTGACGGACGTTCAATGGTTACAAAGAACGATTACAGATTCCTTCATACACTTGAGAACATGGGACCAGCTCCAGAGCCAAACCTTACAGTTCTTTACTCATCAGCTCTTCAGGATACATTCAAGAAGTATGCTGCTAAGATCTCTGTAAGAACAAGCTCAATCCAGTATGAGAACGATGATGTAATGAAGCCAATCTGGGGCGATGATTACTCAATCTGCTGCTGTGTATCAGCTACACAGACTGGTAAGGAGATGCAGTTCTTCGGAGCTCGTGCAAACCTTGCTAAGTGTCTTCTTTACGCTATCAATGGTGGTAAGGATGAGAAGTTCCTTGACAAGAAGACTGGTAAGCCAATGCAGGTAGGTCCAGAGTACGCACCTATCACATCAGAGTACCTTGACTATGATGAAGTACTTGCTAAGTACAAGAAGATGCTTGACTGGTTAGCAGGACTTTATGTAAATATTCTTAACCTCATCCAGTACATGCATGACAAGTACTACTATGAGTCAGCTGAGATGGCACTTATCGATACAGATGTACGTCGTACATTTGCAACAGGTATCGCTGGATTCTCACACGTAATCGACTCACTGTCAGCAATCAAGTACGCTAAGGTTAAGGTTATCCGTAACGCAGAGACAGGACTTGCTGAGGACTTCGAGATCGAAGGCGAGTTCCCTAAGTATGGTAACGATGACGACAGAGCTGATAACATCGGTGTATGGCTTCTTCATGAGTTCCTTACAGACATCAAGAAGAGACACACATATCGTAATTCAGAGCCTACAACATCTATCCTTACAATCACATCTAACGTAGTTTATGGTAAGTACACAGGTAACCTTCCAGATGGAAGACGTGCTTGGACACCATTTGCACCAGGTGCTAACCCAAGCTACGGCGCTGAGACATCAGGACTTCTTGCATCACTTAACTCTGTTGCAAAGATTCCTTATGAGTGGTCACTGGATGGTATCTCAAATACACAGACAATGAACCCATCAGCACTTGGACATGATGAGGAAGAGAGAGCTACAAAGCTTGTAAGCGCAATGGATGGATACTTCGATCAGGGCGCTCATCATCTGAACGTAAACGTATTTGGTAAGGATAAGCTCCTTGATGCTATGGAGAATCCAGATAAGCCAGAGTACGCTAACTTCACAATCCGTGTATCAGGATATGCTGTTAAGTTCATATCACTTACACGTGAGCAGCAGCTCGATGTTATCAACAGAACATTCCATGACTCACTTTAATTCTTAGCTGACGCTGGATTTTCAGTGAAGTTATAGATGCTTTGTCAGATATAACAAGAACCATGGTCCCGGGGATAACCTCTCCGGGACTTTTTTTAAGAATATGTATTTATATCATTTTTATAAGAGATAATAGACATGTAGTTTTGTTTGTAATTACTTTCATTAATTGAGAGTTGTATTTGAATAGGAAGAACTTAGAGGTGAAATATGTCTGAAAAGAAACAGGTTTTAGGATATGTCCATTCGACAGAGAGCTTTGGAGCAGTAGATGGTCCAGGCATAAGATTTGTAGTTTTTTTACAGGGCTGCAAGATGAGATGTAAATATTGTCACAACCCAGAGACATGGAATCTTGTGACAGACTATAGTAAGCTTTACTCAGATGAAACAAGCGATGCTGAGAGAGAAGAACTTGAGAAGAAGATAGAAGAGAATACAAAGCTGCTGAAGGATAAGGGCGTCAAGATCGAGGCGAGGACCCCTGAGGATCTGTTAAAGCAGGCACTCCGCTATAAGCCATATTGGAAAAACGGCGGTGGTATAACAGTGAGCGGTGGTGAGGCGCTGCTTCAGATGGATTTCCTCATCGAGTTTTTCAAGCTTGCAAAGGCTGAGGGTATTCATACAACAATAGATACAGCCGGCAATCCATTTACAAGGGAGGAGCCATTCTTCTCCAAGTTCAATGAGCTGATGAACCTCACAGATCTGTTCCTGCTCGATATCAAGCAGATCAATGATGACAAGCATAGAGATCTCACAGGATTCTCCAACAGAAATATACTTGATCTTGCACAGTATCTGTCAGATCAGGGTAAGCATATGTGGATCAGACACGTACTGGTACCAACCATCACAACTGATGAGGATGATCTGAAGAAGACAAAGGAGTTCATAGATACTCTCAAGACTGTCGATAAAGTTGAGGTACTTCCATATCACAAGCTCGGAATCACTGAGTGGGAGAGACTTGGAATACCATATAAGCTTGAGGGAATCGACCCGCCTACTGATGAGGAGCAGAAGCTTGCAAAGAGTATTCTGGAATAAATTCAAGAACAAGAACTGGGAAAATCATCGATAGTTCAATTCCCAGTCGATGCTGTAGCAGTGTATAAAAATATTTGTATTGAGACACAGGTGCTATATAAGATGTTAAAACCGTTGTAACGGGTGTGACATTTTATATAGTACCTGTGTCTTTGTTATATCAACAAATAAGTTTAACATAATTAATTAGTAAACAGTGGCTAGGTGCATGCAAAAGAAGTTATAATGTAAGTTGATTGAAATTAGATTAGATATTTAAGCTTTTTTGAAAATGGACCAGGGGTTGTCCATTTTCAAAAAATGTCATATTTGATTGAAGTGCTGCAAATACGTTATATAACTGCAAAGTATAGGGAGTAGAGAATGTACAAGATAGACGAAGATACATGGAATGAAAAATATATACTGCTGATCCCTGCCATGCTGGATGCGCATTTTCCTCTGATAAAATACGCCTTTTATTCAAAGGATTATCATCCGGTCATACTGTCAAATGAGGATCATATCACGGATGTGGGACTTAAGTACGTGAACAATGATATGTGCTATCCGATAGTGTTAAATGCCGGGCAGATGATAGATGCACTGCAGTCAGGCAAGTATGACATCAACCGGACAAGACTTCTCATGCCGACGGCGGGGGATGCCTGCAGGGGAGCTAATTACCTACATGTGTTAAAGGAGTCGGTGAGAAAGGCAGGATTTGATAGGGTAAAGATACTATCCCTGAATGTTAAGGGGTTGGAAAAGGACTGCCAGATGCGCGTGCAGCCATTCATGGTGTGGAGAGCCCTGTTCGGACTTTTCTACGGAGATATACTCATGCTGCTCCTCAATCAGACAAGGCCAAATGAGGTGAAAAAGGGGCAGTCACAAAAGGTTTGGCAGAAGTGGATAAATATCCTGTCCAGAGATCTGAAAGAGGGAAAGAATCTGACACTTGGAAAGATGAAGAGAAATTTCGACAGGATAGCCAGGGATTTTTCAAGGATAAGGCTGAATGATAAGAGAAAACAGCGTGTTGGGATAGTTGGGGAACTGTACATAAAATATTGCCACTTGGGAAACTGGGATATGATAAAGTTCCTTGAGTCAAATGGATGTGAGAGCCATACAAATGGGCTTTCTTGGTATGCCATGTACTATATGGATTCACACCTTACGGACAATATGACATTTGAATCTCTGCTTTACAAGGCGGGGCTGAAGTTCTTCGGCAGCCTGCAGAGAGCAATGATAGAGGCGCTTAGAAAATATGGGTTCTATACCATGGAGGATTTCTTCACGATGAAGCGTGAGGCTGATGGGTATGTGAGCTGGGGATATAAAACTGGAGATGGCTGGCTCATCGGCGCGGAGATAACGGGACACATACTCCATGAGTGTCCAAAGGTTTTGGCGGTTCAGCCATTTGGCTGTATGCCTAATCACACATGTGGAAGAGGTTTGTACCCTTCACTTCAGAAGAAACTGCCGCAGGGCATGATAGTGAGCTGTGATGTGGATTCCAGTGGTTCAAAGCTGAATGTCTACAACAGGGCGAGGATGTTGGTGGATATGCCACTGAGAAACAAATAAATGACAAACGGTGGTGAACATAGCGACAATTGAGGTTCATTGAGTTGTCATAATGTGAATGTAAATAGAAAACGATTGAAACAGGTTATAGACAAGTGTGTTGGTACGTGTGGTTGTCAATATGTGCGTGTTTGACGACAAATTATAATACACATAATGGAGGAACGGACTTGAAAAAGATATTTGTGGTGGAAGATGATGAGAGCATCTGTGAGGAGCTTGTGCAGATACTTGAGAACGAGGGCTATGAGGCTGAGAGTCTTGAGAGCTTTGACAATACAAAGGACGATATATTGAAAGCGGCACCGAATCTGGTGCTCATGGATATCAATATTCCGGGGATAAACGGCAGAAACCTAGTGAAGGAGATACGAAAGGAATCTGATGTGCCTATCATCATGGTTACAAGCAGGACTTCCGAGATGGATGAGGTGCTGTCCATGAGTTATGGCGCGGATGATTATATAACAAAGCCATACAATCCAACGATACTTCTGCTTAGGATAGCGGCGGTGCTCAAGCGCATGGAGGGCAGCCAGAATACGGCATCATACAGAGATGCGGAGGTCAACTTCAGCAAGGGGACTATCAGCAAAGGTGATCAGGAGATGGTTCTCACCAAGAATGAGATGATCATATTCCAGCTGCTGCTTGCCAACAGGGAAAAGATAGTGTCGAGGGATGAGATCATGACAGACCTGTGGGATAATGATGAGTTTGTAAATGACAATGCACTCACGGTGAACATCAGCAGGCTCAGAGGAAAACTGGCGGATCTTGGATATGATGATGCCATAGAGACCAGGAAGAAGCAGGGATATCGACTTGTATGACAGGTAAGTGGGATTATATGTCATTTACAGTGACAAAAGATTGGAGTAATTTTGTAAAATGAAATTTGGCTTGTATATAAAGGATAAACTTGGAATAATTGCGGGATATGTGGGATTTGTGATATTCACATATCTGCTCATGATGGCATTTCACTCACAGTTACAGATGAGAATCATGTTCGTCGTTGTGGCTGTGATATTTGTCGTCTCGGTTATCGCTTTCGATTATCTGAGAAAATATAAGTTCTACAACAGTCTGGTCGGACATCTGGATGAACTGGATCAGAAGTATCTCATACTTGACACTTTGGACGAGCCTGACTTCTACGAGGGAAAGCTGGTGTATTCAGCTATGTACGACATCAACAAGTCCATGACTGAGAATGTGAGAAAGTACAGGGACAGCGTGGAGAATTTCAAGGACTTTATAGAGATTTGGGTTCACGAGATCAAGCTTCCGATAGCCAGTCTGGTGCTCATGTGTCACAACAACAGGGATGTGATCCCGAGAAAATACGAGGAACAGGTTGCAAGGCTCGATGCGTATGCGGATCAGGTACTCTACTATGTGAGGGCGGAGCATGCTGCGGCGGATTACAGATTTGCTGAGACAAATCTTAAGAGTGTCATCGGAAGAGTGGCGTTGAAGAACAAGGATATGCTGCTTGATGGTGACATATCGCTGAATGTCCATGATGTGGATGAATGTGTTGTGACGGATTCAAAGTGGCTTGAGTTTATGGTAAATCAGATCGTGAGCAACAGCATCAAGTATATTGACCGGGGACAGGAAAAGACTATAGAGATCTGGGCTGAAGAAGTGGGTGACGGCAAGGCTCTGCACATAAAGGACAATGGAATAGGTATACCACAGTCTGATATTCCACTTGTGTGCAGGAAATCATTTACAGGGGAAAATGGTCGGAAATATGCGAAATCCACAGGTATGGGTCTTTATATAATAGACAATCTGTGCAGGCAGCTGGGGCATAAGCTGAATATAACGTCAAAGGTGGAAGAATACACAGATGTGAGCATAGTATTTGGACATAATGATATATACAAGATTGGATGATGTAAAAATTGCGTTTTGCGATAGTGGGATACCAGAGCTGGTGAACTTCCCCAAGGTTACAGAATTGTAATGTTAGGTAATAATGGAAAAAGGACAATTGCTTTCAAAATGTGTAAACTGCAAATATGTTCAATGGTGAGAGCAGTAATAAAGAAACATTTGAGGAGGCATTTCAATGGAAACAATATTAAAGATTGACAACATTGAGAAGTATTATGGAAACAAATCCAATATGACAAAGGCCATAGATGGAATATCATTTGATGTGGAGGCAGGAGAGTTCGTTGCTATCATGGGTGCATCGGGAAGCGGTAAGACGACACTGCTTAACTGCGTTTCAACTATAGATAAGGTTAGCAGCGGCCACATCTATGTGGGCGGCAAGGATATCACAACACTCAAGGGCAACAAGCTCAACGAGTTCAGGAGAGAGGAGCTGGGATTTATATTTCAGGATTTCAACCTTCTTGACACACTCACGGCGTATGAGAATGTTGCGTTGGCACTTTCAATACAGAATGTGCCTGCAAAACAGATAGATGCGAAGGTCAGGGCTGTTGCAAAGGAGCTTGAGATCGAGAGTGTTCTGAAGAAGTATCCGTATCAGATGTCGGGCGGTCAGAAGCAGAGAGTCGCATCTGCGAGAGCCATCATCACTGACCCAAAGCTTGTGCTTGCAGATGAGCCTACAGGAGCACTCGATTCCAAGTCGGCAAAGCTGTTGCTTGAGAGATTTAAGCATCTGAATGAGGATCTCATGACAACGATACTCATGGTAACACACGATTCATTTACAGCCAGCTATGCAGGCAGGATCCTTTTCATCAAGGATGGCAAGGTGTTCCATGAGCTCAGAAGAGGCGGAGATACCAGAAAAGAATTCTTCAATAAGATCATAGATGTCGTGACACTGCTTGGGGGTGATCTGAATGACGCTCTTTAAGCTTTCTGCATCAAATATGAAGAAGAGTATAAAGGACTATGCCATATATTTCTTCACTCTGGTACTCGGTGTTGCAATCTTCTATGTGTTCAATGCCATAGAGACCCAGACTGCCATGCTCCAGATATCAGCTGATACAAGACAGGTCGTACAGCTCATGAGCAAGATGATCGCGGGAGTCAGCGTGTTCATCGCATTTGTGCTTGGATTCCTCATCATATATGCAAGCCGTTTCCTGATGAAGAGACGTAATAAGGAATTTGGTTTGTATCTCATTCTTGGAATGGGAAAACGCAAGGTGTCCACAATGCTTTTCATCGAGACACTGATCATCGGACTTGTATCACTTGTGGTAGGACTTCTTGCCGGAATAGGAATCTCACAGATAACAAGTGTACTTGTTGCAAACATGTTCGATGCAGATATGTCATCATACAGCTTTGTATTCTCCGGCAGCGCATTTGCCAAGACCTGTCTGTATTTTGCAATCATATATGTGGTGGTTATAATCTTCAACACATTTATCATCAGCAAATGTAAGCTCATTGACCTCTTCCAGAATGGAAGAAAGTCTGAGAACGTCAAGATCAAGAATCCATGGGTATCAGTTATCGTGTTCCTGATATCAGCTGTATCACTTGGATATGCTTATCATGCGGTAATTACCGATATAAATGACATGTACATGAACGATCTCTACAAGTGGATCGTGACTGGATGTATTGCAACAGTGCTCTTCTTCTGGTCGGTATCCGGAATGCTCTTCAGGATCGTGTCATCCATGAAGAATGTGTATTACAAGGGACTCAATTCATTTGTCGTGAGACAGATGAGCAGCCGTGTCAACACAAATGTACTTTCAATATCATTAATCTGCCTTATGCTTTTTGTGACAATATGTGTGCTTTCATCAGCACTTGCAGTAAAGAATTCATTAAATGAGGGCATTGCGAAATATGCAAGAGCGGATGTGTGTATATCAAAGACCCAGAGCGGTGATTCAATCTATTATGATGAAGACGAGATGGGTAATGACAGCGAGACAAATGATCTTTTGAAGAAACTTGAAGTTACTGATGGAAAGAGCATAGAGGACGTATATAGTGAAAATAATATAGATCTCGGAACATACTTTTCAGATTATGTTGACGTACACACGTATACATGTCCTACACTTACTATCAGAAACTATCTGGGAGATGAGGCACTGATTGATTCTCTTGGAATAGATGTAAACGCTTGGTCTGGATTTGATGGAACGGAGGAGATCATATCACAGTCCGACTACAACAAGATTGCAAAGCTTTATGACAATGCTGAGCTCCAGCTTGACGATGACGAATATGCCATCCTGGCAAATTATAGAATATTCGTGAAGATTCGTGACGAGAGACTTCAGGAGGGCAAAGAGATAGAGGTATATGGCAACAAGCTTAAGCCGGTTATCTCATACTGTATAGACGGAGATATAGAGCTTGCCACACAGCCGGTCAATACAGGCGTGTTTATCGTGCCGGATTCAGCCGTTGAAGGTGCACAGTTTGCAAAGGAATATTTCATCGGAAAGTATGCCGATCAGGACAGGGATGTCATACAGGATAGTGATACGATCATAAGGAATGTATCAAAGAAGGATGAACTCGGCGGACTTATCACAGTAAATACTAAGGACAGCGTGAAAGCAGCCAGCGTGGGAGTAGGAGCGATAGCATCATTTATAGGTATGTATATCGGACTCATATTCCTCATATCCGGTGCAGCCATCCTTGCACTCAAAGAGCTCTCGGAGAGCACAGACAACATAGAGAGATACAAGATGCTCAGAAAGCTTGGCGTGGATCAGCGCATGATCAACAAGGCTCTTTTCTCACAGATGGGACTATTCTTCGTATTCCCACTTGCTCTCGCCATAGTCCATTCGATATTTGGAATGATGGTCAGCATGAAGATTCTTGACACTATGGGAGCGTATGATATAGCAGGTGCTATCGGAATCACAGCTGCTATCGTGATGATCATATATGGTGGATATTTCCTTATAACATATCTGTGCAGCAGGAAGATTATCAGTGAGTGAGGGCAAGGAAAAATTTTTCAGGAATAATTGATCCAGGGAGGATATATGTCTTTCCTGGATTTCTTATGTATAACTAAAAATTTTTATTTAAGGAAGAGTTTTGACAATTGAAAGATACAATATTGTCACTAATAGAATAGATTTGGATGAAAAAAATACAAGCATCAAAAACTTGATATTATCACAAATAATGTATAATGATATAATAGGAATTAGGTTTATGGATTGGAGGAAGCAGCAATGAATAAACACGTAGAAAAAGCTATGGAGATAAGGAACGAGACACCGATGGTCAATAACTGTGCGCAGACCATTCTGCGGGCTTACGCGGACGAGCTCGGAATAACAGGAGATATGGCGGCAAAGCTCAGTGCTAATTTCGGTGGTGGCATGAAGTGTGGTTCAACCTGCGGTGCGATCACAGGAGGACTTATGGTACTAGGCGCTCTGGGCGTTGAGAATCCATACGTGATAAATCAGTTCAGGCGCAGGATAGCAGATAACCACAATGGCATGACCGATTGTGTCGATCTATTAAAGGCAAATGCACAAAAGGGCGGAATCAAGAAAGTGCACTGTGATGGCATGATCAGGGAGGCTATAGAGCTGATAGATGAACTGGTGAAGAGTGAATAAATATAACAAGAACAACGTGTTTACCTATCCTGGAGGAAAAAGGGATTCTGGAATGGAGGATGCAAGTAAATGAAAACAGACTACAGAAGACTTACAGAAAATGAACTTGATACATTTATAAATATGAGAATAAATCAGCTCAGGGAAGAGGGTGCAAAAGAAGAGATAGACCTAGTGCCAGCGCTTAAGGATTATTATACCCGCCATATGGCAGACGGAACATTTGTATCATGGCTGGCTTTTGACGGGGATGATATTATAGGGACAAGCGGTATGTCATTTGTGGAGAAACCGCCTTATTTTGGATGTCCAAGTGGAAGAATAGGGTTGCTCTCCAGTATGTTTACCAACCCTAATTATAGAAGAAAGGGCATTGCAAAGGAACTGTTATCCCGTGTTGTAAATGATGCAAGGGATTATGGATGTGGAACGATACAGATCACGGCATCTGACATGGGTGTTAAATTGTATACGGATTTCGGATTTGTTCATAATGGTAATTTCATGCAGTATAAGCTGTAGTATATTAGTATTGACACAGCAATAAACTCCTTTATAATAAATACTACAAATGTAATATTTATTATAAAGGAGTTTTGATATGATGAACTTATATTTTTTTATCTTGAAATACTACGTGCGTAATATATACAAGAAGTTATATTGTATGCTACTTTTGGTTGGCGTAGCCATATTGTTATGCAGTTGTTCCAATAAAAATGCAGTGGCAGACGCAGAGCGGACAGTTATTGATTTTAGTATATCTGATGAAAATCAGTTTATTGTAGATTTGGATGATATATATTCATCCTGTCAGGATATGAAATGCAAGACCGAGGAAGAAAAACTGAATCAGACTAGGACCATAATAGAATCGATGGGAAGTAAGGGGTACATAGCTGTGGATGTGGAGAATCAGATCAATATGGCAAATGCAGAGAATGCGGAGATGTTTTTATCAGAGGTGGCTGAAAACAGAGATGCGGGATGTACAATACTGCAGGTCATGTATGATAAATCCTTTGTAAGGTTTGATTTTAAATCAGGCGGTAACAATGTGATGATAACCAGGCGATTCTATGTGCGGGAGAATAACTGTTTTGTTGAGAAAAATGAAGAAAACTATAAGGCTTATACATGGAAATACACAGACGGATATCTATTTTTTGAGAGGTACAGGATGGGAGGATATGACGGAGATTCTGCGTATACGGCATTACGAGTTGAGCCTCTGGATGAGAAGTTAAGGGTACTTAACAGAAAGTATATCAAGACGATTGGATATGATTCGAATAATTTATTTACCACAAACTGGGATGAATCAGATATGAACAAAATAAATTATTATGATATCTATGAAGCACTTTACAAAATGAAATATGGTATGTCTAGTCCCTATTCGGACGAGGGGGTTACATATATGATAGAAGGGAAGTTATACGAGAAGGTGTTTCAGGAGTATTTGCCTGTGTCTACAGATGTACTTCAGCATGTCAATGTATATGATGTGTCCAGACAAATGTATCAGTACAGAACGAGGGGGATGTTTGATCACAGTGTAACACCATTGGTTCCATTTCCAGAGGTAGTGGATGCTGAGTATAATGCTGACGGAACAATAACCCTCATAGTAAATGCTGTTTCGGAGAAAGATGAGAGTGGCAGATTATTTACACATAAGGTTGCAATAAAGGAGAAAGAAAATGATGGATTTGAGTATGTGTCAAATGATGTTCTGACGATGAACAAAGAGGGGATATATTGGTATAGAGACAGACTTTCTGATAAAGAGTGGCAGGAGTACTACGGAGATACAGAAAAGACCATCACAATAAATCAGAGTGGAAATGTTATTGATGATAGTCTGTTATCCGATGACGAAATGGAGAATGTTAAAGTAGATATAATAGGAATATTACAGTCAGATGCTATAAGAAAGTTGTATGAGGATGAAGATATTTCGAATAATAGTGATTTAATATATGATGCAGTAGATATCTTAGGAAGCAGTGGACTGATATGTTTTGCTGATGATACTAATATGTATAATTATCAGCTATTTCAGTCTTTTTATAGAAATTATACAGATGGTGGAGGGCGTGATTACATTTGCGTATATAGGGTAAACAGGGATGCAAGCGTGACGGAGATGACATTTGTGTATGATGACAGCCGGATACAGATGATTTTCAACACAGCAAAATTCGAGAATCATGACTGGAAGTTTATAGCGACTGGCATACGGGATTTAAAAGATATGAAACTCACACAAAAAGGCTACTTTATATATACATATTCAAATATAATAGCTCATGGTGGGCTGAAGGAGTATTTCAGAGTCAGTCCGTTGACGGATGAATGCAGGGAACTGACAAGAAAATATGTGTATGGGCTTAGTTATGTGAATTACAATATGCTTGTTATCGATTGGGATGAGTCAAATGCATCAGATATACTTGTGCCGTGTATGTTTGATGATATATACAGACTGTACACTGGTGAAAATCTGAAACCTGATGGTGGATGGATAGATGCAGACAAATATGAGTCTGTTATGTTGTCAATGTTCCCTGTCACTGTGACGGAGCTGAGGGATAAATGTGATTACAATCCAGAAAAAGATTCGTACAGATACCATGTCATCCTTGGAAAACAGTACCCACCATTCGGAGAGGTTGTGGACTATTCCTACAACGATGATGGAACTGTTTCGCTTATTGTTGATGCGGTGTGGGCTGACAAGGGATCGGACATTGCATTTAGAAATACACTTACAGTAAAACCGGAAGAAGATGGTACTTTCAAATATATGTCAAATCATATAGAGAAGATGGAATGTGACATACCAGTTTATTCTGACTGATATCCATAGGCATATATTCCAAGATCACGCAGTATTGACAGAGAGATCTTCGATGCGGAAAGTCCGTCCGCTGATAAAAACTGATTGTCATTTTCAGAAAGTGATATATTCGTGGCGAAAAAGTAATCATTATCATTAGATGTAATGAATCCGACGAACCAGCCGTTTATATTTATATCATCAACTCTGCCGGTACCTGTCTTGCCATACAGACTTTTTCCATCTGAGTTTGCAATAAACATGGACTCTATGACTGTATCCACATTTGTCTTAGACAAGTTCCAATCATTTTTTTTCAGGTGACATAGCAGTTCTACCTGCTCTACCGGGGATATAGTCAGAGAGGATTCCAGCCAGTAACAGTTCTGAGCTGAATTGATATTCTGATTTCCATATTCAATAAGACCGAGAAAATTTTTCGCATCTGTGTGGTCCATAGCTGCATCCAGATTGTCAAAATACCAGTTTACAGATCCGGTCATGGCAGATCGAAGTGTCTGGTCTGTGTTCCAGGCATCAAAAGGGTAAGAGCTCCCATCCCAGCGCATAAATGAGTTGTCGGAAGTTATGATGCCATGTTCAAGAGCCATCACTGCGTCATATATTTTATATGTAGAATCCGGTGAAGTGCGGCATAGAGCTCTGTTCTGGTTATAGATAAACCATTTATCATTTTCTTTATCGTACAGCACAAAACAGCCGTTGTAGCCAGAAAAGTAGCTGGATAGATCCAAGGATTCCAGATTTCCCGGGGCAAAATCCTTGTATTGTGTATCATCCAGAGCATATACAGATAATGGCGCACATACAGTCATCAGCAATATGATAATGGAAAATGCATATATACATTTCCGTTTTTCTCTGTTGGTGACAGGGTTGAAATTAACAATAAGCTGAAGCCTTGTTTTAAGTAATTTTTTCCTGCTTTTGCTCTTGAATGATACCGATGATGAATTACTGGATCTGCTTGCAGCCGCACGGAGGATGGTCTGTCCATACTTCACAGCATAGCTTTGACCAAGGTACTGCAATACATCATTGTCACATGCTTTTTCTCTGTCATGTCTTGCTGTATGTAATGTGTATATAACAACAGGATTGAACCAATACAGTATGCAGAATATGCAGATAAACATATTCACGGCATTGTCTCTGCGTTTAAAATGTTGTAGTTCATGTAACAAAATATGTCTCAGGTCGGTTATTGTGTAATCGGATATGCAGTCGTTGATTTGCCGTGGAATATATATAACAGGGTGGAATACACCTACAATGACCGCTCCAGATAAAGCAGAGGAGAAATATAATTTCGGTTTGTATCTGCGCACATTGCAGAGCTCAAGGCATTCCGAATATATATTCAATATGACAGTATCGTCGGTGACTGGAACAGCAGATTTTTTCAGCTTGTATAGTGATATGCCTGACACTATTAAACGGATGGAAAATATGTAAACTCCGGCAAGCCAGATAATAAAAAGGAGCTTTGGATATATTGTAGATGTACTGTTTACAGATATAGCAAAGTCGTTCATCCAGTTCCCATTTGATGAAGGGCTGGTATTGATAGGCACAGGAGTAACTGTATTTGCGGCAGAAGTACCTCTGTTAAATAATGATCGTATGAAACCTATGGCCTGGAATATAAATGAATTATTTACAGGGATAAATGGAATTACGAGAAGAAACAGCACAATATATATGGTGTTGTATCTGCCGTTACATGTTAGCTGTTTTCTGAACATAAATCGAACAAATATCAGTAGCAGCAGAGATAAACTTATGGATATATTGCTTATAAAAAAATGTGTGAAAAATTCAGTCAAGCCTTATTTCCTCCCGGTGCCTTTTCCATTTAATATGTCTTGAAGTTCCTTTATATCATCAGCACTAAGCTCATCACTATCCACAAACGCAGAAACCATGTCGGATATGTGTCCATTGAAAAACTTCTTTAGAAAAGATGAGCTTTCATGTTTTCGATATTCCTCCTGACTGATGACAGGGGAGTAGACGAACATGCGGCTCTTTTTCTCATAGGAGATGGCGGACTTATCAGAAAGTCTTTTGATGAGAGTCTGGATAGTCCTAGGATTCCATGAAGTGGTCTGCAACAGTTTGTCAGTAATGTCATTTGTGCTTATAGGGGCATATTTCCATATAACCTTCATAACTTCATATTCAGCTTCGGAAATCTGGGGAATGTGTTTCATAGATTATACTCCTTTAATACTACATTTGTAATAACAGTATAAAGATTATGGGGTGGGGTGTCAATTGTGTTGTGGAGGTTTGTTCAATGTTAGTCTGGATAGGAATATTTTTTTTGATCTGCAAGATATGAAGAAACTCTCCAAAAAGGATTGTTTAGCAGAGTATATAATTTTCAAACACCGGGTAACATACTCATATACAGGCTAAGGAGGTATATGAGATGATATCACCAGACACAATAAAGCTGCTCAGGGAATGTGATGCCGGGATCAAGATGGGTGTTTCGTCTATTGATGAGGTGCTTGGGTATGTGCATGCGGCGAAGATGAAGAAGATACTTATAGAATGTAAGGAGGAGCACGACGCAATAAAACAGGAGATACAGAAACTACTGGATGAGTACCATGACGATGGCAAGGATCCAAATCCAATAGCAAAGGGCATGTCCTGGATCAAGACAAATGTGAAACTCATAGTGGATGAGTCTGACAATACCATAGCGGAGCTTATGACGGATGGCTGCAATATGGGTGTGAAGTCTCTGAACAAATATTTGAACGAATACAATGCAGCGGATGACAGGGCGAAGGATAAGACGAAGAGACTCATAGAGCTTGAGAAGAAACTCTGCGAGCAGATGCAGCCTTTTTTATAAGTGCTGGTTGACTAAAAAAGTTCTATTAAATATACTTGTAAATATGAGAACCCAACATGTCTGTAGATGACGCGGATCATGTTGGGTATTTATTGTTTTAGTGAAACAGAAAAAATTGATACAAGAAGGAGAAGATATATGAGCAGACAGGTTTACAATCCCTTTTTGCCGCTGAATGAGTACATACCGGACGGTGAGCCGCATGTATGGGGCGACAGGGTTTATCATTATGGATCTCACGATAAGGAGGGCGGTTACACGTTCTGTATGCAGGATTATGTTGTATACTCCGCGCCGGTAAAAGATCTGACAAGCTGGCGATGCGAGGGCATTACATACAGGGCGAGCCAGGATCCGGCATACCCAGAGCTGAAGTATATGTACGCGCCAGATGTCGTGAGGGGAAATGACGGCAGATATTATCTGTATTACTGTATGGGCGGTGACTACGGTTACGGCGGATACACAGGTCCGATCAGTGTGGCTGTGTGCGATACGCCGGCGGGTAAATACGAATATCTTGGCCATGTGCATTACAAGGACGGCACTGTGATGAAGAAGTATATTTGCTTTGATCCGGCAGCCATGAATGATGACGGAACCATCAGGATATTCTACGGAACCCAGTACGGATACGAGGAAGAGCCTGATTTTCTGACAAATGGCAGGCTGGATGATGAGGTATCTATGTTTGGAAGAACAAAGGAGGAGATACTTGGCTATAAGGACAGCATCATGGGACCGATCATGGTGGTGCTTGAGGACGACATGCTGACGGTTAAGGAAGAACCGAGGCACATCATACCTTATGCCGTGAAGGGAACATCATTTGAGGAGCATCCATTTTTCGAGGGTTCATCCATGAGAAAGGTGGGAGACAAATACTACTTTGTTTATTCGTCATGGCAGAACCATGAGCTGTGCTATGCTGTGAGCGATTATCCGGATCACGGATTTACATTTGGTGGCACTATAGTGTCAAATGGCGATGTGGGATATAAGGGAAGAAGTTTCGAGAACAAGCTGAATATGACCGGAACCACGCACGGAAGTATAGAGTGCATAGATGGTCAGTGGTACGTGTTCTATCACAGGCTCACACATAAGTCGGACTACAGCAGACAGGCCTGTGCCGAGAAGATCTATATAGCTGCGGATGGACACATAGACCAGGTGGAGGTTACGAGCTGCGGTCTGAACGATGACCCGCTTGTGGCAAAAGGCACGTATCCGGCAGTGATAGCATGCAACCTGACAAATGGACATATGCCACACGGCTCCAACAGTATATATACGACAGAATTTCCAAATGTGACGAACAAGGGTGAGGATAGATTTATTGCGGAGATAGAGGATGGAACACTCATAGGGTATAAGTATTTTGCGCTTGAGGGCAGCAGTACATTTGGCGTGAATGTCAGATATGAGACGGATGCCAACAAGGTGGTGTATGAGGGACCTGTCAGGGTAGACGAGAGATGCGAGAATCAGGAGCAGCTCAAGGATGCAAACGACCTGGCAGAGAATAAATCAACAATCATGGGCGAATCCTGTGATATCAATGCGGATGGAGTGAATGATAAGAGGTGTTCCGCGTCAGATGTGCAAAATCATGGATACTTTGACATATGCGTGACAGAATATGGTGAGAGTATCGGAAGAATAGATATACCTGTATCTGAAGATATCTCAGAGACAGAGTGGAGATGGTGCGAGAACAAAGTGGATTTCCCAGAGGGAGTCCACGCGGTGTATCTTGTATACCATGGCAGAAGAAAGGTTCAATTAAAAGATATCCGATTTAGGTAAAATATTGAAAGAAGAGGGAGAATTATGAAGAAGTCAAATGGTGCGGCACTGATACCTATATACGTCTTTCTTGTCCTGTATCTGGGACTTGGAATACTGTTTGAGTACGTGCTGAAGATCCCGATGGGATTTTACAATATTCCGATAGTGGTCGCCTTCATGGTGGCGATATTTGTGGCATGTCTGCAGAACAGAAAGGTAAGCTTTGATGAGAAGCTTCAGATTATGGCAAATGGACTTACAGACAAAAATATTATAACCATGCTGCTCATATTCCTGACGGCGGGAATATTTGTGGGAGTCGTGGGGCGGAGCAGTGCCGAGAGTGTGGCATACTTTATGCTGAGTATCATTCCGGCGAGATTCTCCGTGGCAGTTCTGTTCGTTGTAGCGTGCTTTGTCTCAACAGCTATGGGAACGTCTGTTGGAACAATAACACTTCTGACGCCTATAGGAGTTGCGGTTGCCGATGCGTCAGGATTTAATCTGCCGCTCTGTGTGGCATCAATCATGGGTGGCGCGATGTTCGGAGATAACCTGTCGTTCATATCGGATACGACCATAGCAGCATGTAATGGTCAGGGGTGTGCCATGAAAGATAAGTTCAGGGCAAACTTCTGGATAGCATTTCCTGCGGCGATTGTGACACTCATAGTAATCTTGGTTAAGTCATTCAATACTGAGATAGGCGGAGTAGTACAACATGATTACAATATGATACAGATCATTCCTTATGTTCTGGTACTCATAGGAGGAATAGCAGGAGTTAATGTGTTTGTAGTCCTGATAGTTGGAATCGTGTCAGGTTCCATCATTATGCTTGCCACAGGGCAGACGGCAGCAGTGGATCTCCTGACGAATATGGGAAGCGGTGCAGCTGGAATGTTCGAGACGAGTATGGTTGCTGTACTTGTGGCTGCCATGTGTTCTCTCATCAGGGAGTATGGCGGATTTGAGGCACTGCTTTCGGCTATAAAGAAGGTGTTCAAGGGTGACAAGGGAGGTCAGCTCGGAATCGGACTTCTGGTTGGAGCCATGGACATAGCCACAGCCAACAATACGGTCGCGATAGTCATGGCAAATCCGATAGCAAAGGAGATGGCAGATGATTATGGTATATCACCGAAGAGATCTGCGTCACTGCTTGATACATTTTCATGCATATTCCAGGGAATCATTCCTTACGGTGCTCAGATGCTGGTTGCAATATCAGCGGTGTCGGAGCTGGGACATGAGATATCAGCATTCCAGATAATTCCAAATCTGTTTTATCCAATACTTCTTCTTGTCAGTTCGCTTGTGTGGATGCTTATAAGAAGTAATGACAAAACACATCTGGCAAAGAGACGGTAAAAAATATAAATTGACGAGATTTCGCAATATAATAAATAAATATTCGAAAAAACACGCAAAAAAACAAGAAAAATCTTGAAAATGCGTGTTTTTTCATTTTTATTTAAGAATTTTTATGCTATAATTTACACTTGTGAATCATAAATAAAAAACAGGAGGAGAAACATGGACGCATTCACAAACTTTTTAGGCAAAGTTGATGATATTGTCTGGGGCTTGCCACTCATAATACTCATCATCGTTTGCGGAATCTATCTGACGATCAGACTTAAGTTCCTTCAGATAGTTCATCTGCCAAAGGCACTGAGATTCATGATTAAGAATGAGGAAGACGGTACAGGAGAGGTGACGAGCTTTGGCGCGTTATGTACAGCACTTTCAGCAACTATCGGTACAGGTAATATCGTAGGAGTAGCAACAGCTATAGGTATCCTTGCCGGTGGTCCCGGAGCACTTTTCTGGATGTGGATCGCAGCGCTTTTCGGAATGGCAACAAAGTATTCAGAGGGACTGCTTGCTGTAAAGTACAGAAAGATTGACGAGGATGGACACGTTCTTGGAGGACCTTTCTATTACATTGAGAGCGGTATGGGTCACAAGTGGAGGTGGCTTGCAAAGATATTTGCATTCTTCGGAGCATGCGTAGGTCTCATGGGTATCGGTACATTTACACAGGTAAATGGTATTGCTTCAGCAGTTCAGGCTTTCTTTGATCCTGACAAGGCAAATACAGTATCAATCTTAGGAAACGACTACTCAATAGCCATTGTCATCACAGCATTTATACTTGCAATCCTTGTAGGACTTGTCGTAATCGGTGGAATCCAGAGAATATCAAAGGTTTCTCAGATTATAGTACCATTCATGGCAGTTCTCTACATTGTGGTGTGTCTGGTTCTTATAATAGTTAATATAAATAAGGTTCCGGCTGCATTTGCAACAATAGTTAAGTGCGCATTCAAGCCTATGTCATTTGCAGGTGGTGTTACAGCAAGTCTTGCAATTGCCATGCAGAAGGGTGTTGCACGTGGTATCTTCTCGAATGAGGCTGGTCTTGGTTCTGCACCTATCGCAGCAGCAGCAGCTCAGACAAAGGAACCTGTTCGTCAGGGCCTTGTAACAATGACAGGTACATTTATTGATACTATCATCGTATGTACAATGACAGGTCTTTCAATCGTTATGATGGGAAGCTGGCAGGATGGCAGCCTTGAGGGAATCGCAGTCACAACTGATGCATTCCAGAAGGGACTTTTCTTTATGCCAGGTCAGGTTGCAGCATTCATCCTGATGATCTGCCTTGTATTCTTCGCATTTACAACTATCCTTGGTTGGGACTATTATGGTGAGAGATGTCTTGAGTACCTCACAAACGGCAGCAAGGTTTCAGTTCAGATCTATCGTTGGTTATACATACTTTGCGTATTCATCGGACCATACATGACAGTTAAGGCTGTATGGACTATCGCTGATATATTCAACGGACTTATGGCGATTCCGAATATCATAGCATTGCTTGCACTCAGCAGTGTGGTTGTGGCAGAGACAAAGGATTACTTTGCACGCCACAAGGAACTGTAGGGTTCAATAGAAGTAAATGTTTATATGTAATAATTGGGGAAGCACCTATCAGCAGTCAGGCAAAATTTTGTCTGGCTGCTTTTTTCTAAAGCACACCCAAAGGAGATACGAATGGATATATTTGATAAGATAGAGAAGTTACAACAGAGCAATGAATATTTTTATATAGATTATCTGCCGGAGAAGTGTATGGGAGACAGATTCTATGAGTTTGAAGAGTATTATTTCAGCAACAACCTGAACAGCTTTTGCGGGAAAGTATCCAATATAGTCATAACTTTGCTTGCATATTACGATGCGGTGGGCGTGATGACAGAATTCCCTGATGGATACACCGGAGATTACAAAAAGCTATATGACGAAAGTGTGGATATTGCAAAACAGGATTTCGAGTATATATCGGATTTGATACGTTTTGTATTGACAAATGAATTCTCATCGATGCAGTTTTTGATTGGAAAAGACAGAGATATGCTCTTTAGTATCAATAACAGAAATTCGATAGAGATAATAAATGCAAATTCGGAGCATATAGATTTGATACAGAAATTAGTTACGCAAGAGGGGCTGTATTTGAGAAAATATATAGAAGAATAATACGATGCAAATGGCATCCGCAAACACATCATTAGGTCTTAGAAGATGTATTTGCGGGTGCTTTTTTATTTGGGGGAGTTTTTTTGATTTATAAAACAATAACAGTTGACAATAAAGTTAGTAACGACTAACATTGTGGTTGCTAAGAGAATTGGCTCAGGGGGATGTAACAAATGATAGGTTCTGAGACTATAAAAGAAACACTGCACAAGGCGGATTGTGTCTTATATCCGGTTGGTGACAGAAGAGATAAAGTTGTCATTGTGTTATCAGACAGCGAGGACGGTCTGGAGCATACAGGAAAATGGAGGAAAAAGTTGTGAAAAAACAGTTTTTTGAGAATGAGAAGGATGGATTCTATGGAACATATTACGAGAATCAAAATGGGGCTGACTGTGCATTCATAGGACTGTTTGGAGATGATCCGAATGATTTTATGGCGAAGTGCGGAGCAAAGTGGCTGCACAAAAATGGTGTGAACGCACTCTGCATATCTCCCGGAAAGAAGAATTACAGCCATGTAAATAATCCGCTTGAGAGAATAGAGACGGCTATTGCATGGCTGAAAAGTCATGGAAACCGGAAAATAGGAATCATGGGAATGAGCACGGCTGGCATGGATTCCCTTGTTGCGGCATCGTATTTCCCGGATATCACATTGACATTTGGACTTACGGCAAGTGATTTTGTATGGCAGGGATTTGAACAGGGCAACAAAGACGGATGTAAGGAATGGCCGATACCGGGTGCATCGACTCTTTCATGGAAAGGCGAGCCTCTTGCTTACATGCCATTTGTGTATGAGCATCCTGTGTACTGGCAGAAAATCGAGGAGGAGACAAAGGGCTCCGGCGACATTGAGCGCAGTACCTGTCTGTTTATCGATTCGGAGAAGGCAAGGGAACACACAGAAGAGGAAATGATCAAGGTCGAGAACATAAAGGGAAAGCTGTTTTTAATTGGCGCAGATGACGACTCATTCTGGGAGGCGGGCAAATACATCCGTAGAATGGATCAGCGTCTGAAGGAGCGCCCGCATACATGTGAGTATGTGCCGCTTGTGTATGAGCACGGAACCCATTTTGTGCTGCCGGAATCGATGCTTCGTATGGCGCTTCCGGTTGGACTGAAATTTGTCATGAAGTTTATATTCAAGGCTGCAAAGGATTATCCAAATGAGTGCGAGGCGACGAGAAAGGATATAGACAGAAGACTCTCAGCCGCACTTAAGGAATGGATACAGGAATAAAAAGGCAGGCGATTAGAATGTTGAAATATGGAATGTATGCAAAGGCTGTGGAACTGCTGTGTTTTAAGCAGGCACTTGCAAGGCTTGCGCAGATATATCCTGATATGGACATGAAGAGATATAAAAGATCCGTGAAGAGAGAGTACAAGGAGATGCTTCTCAGAACTCCCGATATAGGTGGAAGCTCACTGGAGATGAACCTGTATATCGCGGCATTTGTATTTTCACTGCACAAGGCAGAGCCGGATAGGATCACACCTGAAGTTGTGGATGAGATGGTCACTGCGGTGTTCGATTCGCCTTTCATGGTGAAGGCGCATGAGAACAAGAAGTGTACGCTCTTCACTGACAATGTTCAGGACAAAAAGGTGCAGGAGAGCATAGCAAGCCAGACATCAAAGTATGAGCTTGACTGGAAATTCCGCTATGAGAAAGGTGTCGACGAATTCTATAACACTTATACGGAATGTGGAATATGCAAACTGGGCAAGAGGGAAAACTGCTTTGAATTTGTTCCGTGCCTGTGCAACATGGACGAGAGAAATTACAGGAATGAAGGAGGCCAGCTTCATCGTACCAAGACACTTGGTCAGGGTGATGAATGCTGTGATTTCCATGTCACACTGATAAAATGACGTTAAAATGGACTAGAGTCCAATGTTCACAATGTTAACCCGTGGATTTACGAGGAGTCATTTTAACAGCGTTTCCTTGATTTGATTTCGGCATTTGATAAATGCGGCAAATATTTTGTATGAGGGGAGCTTGAAATGGTAAATACAATAGCATTTTTACTTATAGTATTTGGGATTATGTTTCTGATTGGTATTGCAATGGCAATACTTGCTTTATATTTCAATATCAAGATGAAGCATCCCATATTTTCAATTATATTTTCAATAATACTTATACCTCTGATTTGTATTCCGATACAATTCACTGGTGGAATCTTGATTTCACGATGCATGCTGATAATTGCTTTGATATATAGTGTGGCAATGATTGTAATGGCGGTGAAAAATATCAGAGACAATTGTTGAATATGCACTCTTTATGCGAATGCCCTCATTGAGCCGGCAGGCGGCATGATGGGGACAAGTGTATCAGCATGATGCGTAATTGTTGAGCGTTGAATTGGATCATGATGGCAAGAGTTTAATATTTTCATCATGATCTAAAGAAAGAATATGGTATGAGGAAGGAAAAATACAATGACTATCCATGAGTTCGGAAAAGAGAATAAAGAAACGATAATATTGATACATCCATCTGTTGTGAAGTGGGATTACTTTGAGAATGTAATTCCTCTGTTAGAAAAGAATTATCATCTGCTGGTTCCGGCACTTCCGGGTTATGATTTTGACAATGACAATGACTTTACAAGCGTGGAGCAGATTGCATCAGACTTAAATAACTGGATCAAGGCGAAGGGATTCACGGAGATATATGCTGTATATGGCTGTTCTATGGGCGGTTCCGTTGCGCTTATGGTTGCGCTGGGACAGAAGGTTAGAATACAGCATTGTGTAATAGACGGCGGAATCACACCGTATCAGTTGCCATGGATCGTGACACGCTTTATTGCGCTCAAGGATTATCTAATGATGATGATAGGCAGAGCAGGCGGTGTGGCTTTGCTGGAAAAGGCATTTGCTACAGACGACTATTCCAAGGAAGATCTGCAGTATGTTGCGGATGTTCTGAGACATTGCAGCAGCAAAACACTGTGGCGAACATTTGAATCGTGCAATAACTATAAGGTGCCGGATCCTGTTCCGAAGATTGATACGCACATCCATTATTGGTACGCAAAGAATGAAGAAAAAGAGCGGAAAAATGATATAGCGTATATCAGGCGCAGGCTACCTCAGACGGAGTTTGAAGTATTACCGGAACTCGGACACGGCGGACTTGTCTTACTCAGGCCTGAGTTGTTTGAGGAAATGATGAGCAAGTTTCAGTGAGATATGGAAAATATGAGTTAATATACGTTTGACATGAAGGGGGTGGAGAATGCTAATATAATATATCAAAAGGTGCAACCGATAGACGGTTAGCCCTGATATTATTGGATACAAAAGTAACCGCTAAAGTTTGTTAGGACTGGGCGGTTATTTTTGTGTCTTATCATTGCTCTTAGAGCCAACGGCATAATCAAGAGCAAAGCAAGTGATGCATAAAGCTGATTATGGCTATAAACTCCTGTGATGAAGGCTAACCGCCTACCGAATAGGGTAGCACCGCATATATCACATCAAACAAATGTTCGACTCTCAATATTGATTCATAAATAAATACTGTTATAAACATAAAGACATGTTTTACGAAGACACAGGGTGGACGGTGTATAAACTATTTGAGTTCAATATAGGTGAAGGCCAGCCTGAGGATTAACCGCAGGAAAAAGAATATTATTTGCATGATAAATAATAGCAGGCAGATACTTGCTATTATTTTTTATTATATATATTGTGGTGAAAACACATTATTGAAAAAAATCTCAATACCCGCACTGCCGTTTTAAAGTTGAAATTGTTATAGTTATAGATAACAATGTATTTTAAGGGGCCAGTGATGGTGGTTTATATGCACAGATATTTGCAAAGAGATTCCCTGAGATGGTGAAGGAAATGTGCATCACGACAACTTTGACGATAGACTCGGATTATAATCTGGAGAAGTATATCGACAAGTTTCTTGAGAGAATTGTGTAGGTAGTTTGGCGAGAAGTGTAATCAATAAAAAGCGCATAATATTTTCGCAAATTAAAATAAAACCGGGAAAAGGATACAAAGACATTAGAAATTGTATCCTTTTCCTGGTTTTTGTCATTTTAGATAAAATTTTATGCACTTTTGAATGCTGAGAGGTCTTGCTGGCCAACAAATTGTAAACTAGAGCAAGCCTCTAGTCCTTTAACTGGCAATCCGGGCCACCTGAGCGGCAAAGCCGCCCGCGCCCGATATTACTCAGCGTCCTTTATCTCACTGTGAAGCTCCTGCAGTGACTTCACATCGCTGTCACCATGCGCCTGAACGTACAGGATACCCTTTGCGGTTGCTCTTGCGCCTGCAATTGTAGTCACATAAGGAATCTTTGCCTTGATGGCAGCCTTTCTGAGGTAACTGTCGTCGTGGGCACTTTCCTTACCGCTCGGAGAATTGATTATCAGGTCTATAGAGCCATTTGTTATAAGGTCATTGATGTTTGGTCTGCCCTCCTGGAGCTTTTTGACTTTCTCAGCTTTTACTCCGGCAGCCGTAATTATGGCATATGTTCCGCTTGTAGCAAGGATCTTGAAACCAGCTTTCTCGAAGAGCTGAGCGATCTCGATAACCTCATCCTTGTCCTTTCTGTTTACAGAGATCAGGACAGTTCCGCTTGTAGGAAGGAGAGTCTGTGTAGCCTCCTGAGCCTTGAAGAATGCCTCTCCGTAGTAGGTTGAAAGTCCGAGAACCTCACCTGTAGATCTCATCTCAGGTCCTAAGATCGGGTCAACCTCTGGGAACATGTTGAATGGGAATACAGCCTCCTTAACTCCGTAATATGGTATGTGCTGCTCCTTGAGAGCTGGAACAGGAGATGGTCTTCCTGTGAGCTCTGATGTGATGATATCAGTAGCGATAGGAACCATGCGCACGTTACATACCTTTGATACGAGAGGTACTGTACGGGATGCTCTAGGATTTGCCTCGAGAACATATACCTTGCCTTTCTCAATAGCGTACTGCATGTTCATGAGACCTACGACATGCATCTCCTCAGCGATCTTCTTTGTATATTCCTTGATAGTAGCAACATTCTCAGCAGTGATGTGTACTGAAGGAATGATGCATGCTGAATCACCTGAGTGAACTCCGGCAAGTTCAATGTGCTCCATAACGGCAGGAACAAATGCGTGAGTTCCGTCGCTTATGGCATCTGCCTCACACTCAAGGGCGTGATTCAGGAATCTGTCTATAAGTATAGGTCTGTCAGGTGTGACACCAACGGCAGCTCTCATATATCCGTCAAGGCTCTCGTCATCGTATACGACCTCCATACCACGTCCACCGAGAACGTATGATGGACGGACCATGACTGGATAGCCGATCTTGTGAGCAATCTCAAGTGCCTCGTCAACAGTAGTAGCCATACCAGATTCTGGCATAGGGATCTCAAGCTTATCCATCATCTCACGGAAGAGATCTCTGTCCTCTGCAAGATCGATGACAGCAGGAGATGTACCGAGGATCTTTACGCCGTTCTTCTCAAGGTCAGAAGCAAGGTTAAGAGGTGTCTGACCGCCGAACTGTGCGATGACGCCCACTGGCTTTTCCTTGTTGTAAATGCTGAGAACATCCTCAAGTGTAAGTGGCTCAAAGTAGAGCTTATCTGATGTATCATAGTCAGTTGAAACAGTCTCTGGATTACAGTTTACTATGATAGTCTCAAATCCGAGCTTCTTAAGTGCCAGTGATGCATGTACGCAGCAGTAGTCAAACTCGATACCCTGACCGATTCTGTTAGGACCTCCACCGAGGATCATAACCTTTGGCTTGTCTTCGTTTATCGGATTGCTGTCAGGTGCATTGTATGTGGAGTAGTAGTAAGCGCTGTCCTTTGTTCCACTTACGTGTACGCCTTCCCATGCCTCAGTAACTCCGAGCTCGATTCTCTTATTTCTGATGTCCTCCTCAGGAATCTCAAGAATCTGGCTGAGGTATCTGTCTGAGAAACCGTCTTTCTTTGCAGTGGTGAGTGCCTCGTCAGATGGGAGAGTGCCCTTATGTGCTGCGAGTGCTTCCTCTTCCTCAACGAGTTCCTTCATCTGCTCAACGAAGTAGTGCTTAACCTTTGTTATATCAAATATCTCATCTACTGTAGCGCCCTTTCTGAGTGCCTCGTACATGATGAAATGTCTGTCGCTTGATGGATGTGCAAGCATGCGCAATAGTTCATCCTTGCTCTTTGTATTGTAGTCCTTGGCGTAGCCGAGACCGTATCTTCCTGTCTCAAGGCTTCGGATAGCCTTCTGGAAAGCCTCCTTGTAGGTCTTACCGATACTCATGACCTCACCTACGGCACGCATCTGTGTTCCAAGCTTGTCCTCGACACCCTTGAACTTCTCAAATGCCCAGCGTGCAAACTTGATAACCACGTAGTCACCGTCAGGAACGTATTTGTCCAGTGTGCCGTACTTACCGCACTCAATATCCTTGAGGGTAAGTCCTGTTGCCAGCATGGCTGACACAAGGGCAATAGGGAATCCTGTAGCCTTTGATGCCAGAGCAGAAGAACGGGATGTTCTAGGGTTGATCTCGATTACGATGATTCTGTCAGATACAGGGTCGTGTGCGAACTGTACATTTGTTCCACCGATGACCTCAACAGAGTCAACGATCTTGTATGCCTGCTCCTGGAGTCTCTTCTGAACGTCCTCAGAGATTGTGAGCATAGGGGCGGAGCAGAATGAATCACCTGTGTGAACGCCGAGAGGATCGATGTTCTCGATGAAACATACAGTGATCATATTGCCTTCACAGTCACGTACAACTTCAAGCTCAAGCTCCTCCCATCCGAGGATTGACTCCTCAACGAGAACCTGACCTACAAGGCTGGCCTGGAGACCTCTTGCACAGACAGTCTTGAGCTCCTCCTTGTTGTATACGAGTCCGCCGCCGGCACCGCCCATGGTGTATGCAGGACGAAGAACAACAGGGTATCCGAGCTGACCTGCGATGGCGAGAGCCTCATCTACAGAGTAGGCAACCTCGCTTCTTGCCATTTCTATTCCGATTGCGTTCATGGATTTCTTGAATTCGATTCTGTCCTCACCGCGCTCAATGGCATCTACCTGAACACCGATGACCTTGACATTGTATTTGTCTAAGATGCCTTCTTTTGCAAGTTCAGCACAAAGGTTAAGTCCTGACTGTCCTCCGAGATTTGGAAGAAGAGCATCAGGTCTCTCTTTTGCAATTATCTGCTCAAGTCTCTTGACATTGAGCGGCTCAATGTATGTGACATCAGCTGTCTCAGGATCTGTCATGATGGTAGCAGGGTTGGAATTGACCAATACGATCTCGTAACCAAGCTTCTTAAGGGCCTTGCACGCCTGAGTACCTGAGTAGTCGAACTCACATGCCTGACCTATGATGATTGGACCAGATCCTATTATCAGAACTTTGTTAATGTCTTCTCTTTTTGGCATATATTTCTCCTTATTGTAAAATGATTCTTGTTCAGAGCGAGAGCACTGAAAACTACATGAAACCACACAAAATAAAGAAGTATTTTAATGTGATTTTAAACATTGCCGGACATCGTTTATTTTCTTTTATAAAAATGCCCAAATTATTGTTATTATAAAGTATAAGAGTCCAAAAGTACATAGCTAATAAGGAAATAAATTGAAAAAATGAACTGAAATATGAAATGGATCAAGAATTGAATTGGAAAGTACGTATGAATATACAGTAAAAATTATTAATGATATGATTTTTTACATAAGAAAATCCGGCACATATGAAAAAACACACATGCCGGATAAAATGTCTTATAACACTTTTGAAAGGAAATCCTTAAGTCTAGGATTCTTAGGGTTGCCGAAAAATTCCTCCGGTGTACCGGATTCTAGAATCTGTCCGTCGTCAATAAATACAACCTTATTGGCAACCTCTCTGGCGAATCCCATCTCATGGGTAACAATGATCATTGTCATGCCTTCGTCTGCAAGAGCCTTCATAAGATCAAGAACCTCGCCGACCATCTCGGGGTCAAGAGCGGAGGTTGGCTCATCAAACAGAATGACATCAGGATTCATGGCAAGCGCACGGACGATGGCAACACGCTGTTTCTGACCGCCTGAGAGAGTAGATGGATATACATCCGCCTTGTCCTCCAGACCGATCCTCTTCAGGAGTTCCTCCGCCTTTGCATGTGCCTCGGCAATGATATCTGATTTTGTTGTTGTTATTTCCTGCTTTGTCTGCTTTTCCTTGCGGAAGAGATTGGTGACAGGAAGCAGAAGATTATGCCGCTTTGCCTTTTTCAGATCCTGACATCTGACATAGACAGGAGCAAGCATGATATTCTGTATAACAGTCTTGTTGTTATACAGATTGAAATGCTGGAAAACCATACCCATATGACGGCGGTGTATGTTGATATCAACCTTAGGGTCTGCTATATCAACACCATTGAATATAATCTGACCGCCGGTAGGATCTTCCATACAGTTCAAACAGCGAAGAAATGTACTTTTACCAGAACCTGAAGGGCCGATAACAACCATTATATCGCCTTTGTCTATGGTGATATTGATGCCGTTTAAGACTTTGTTATCACCGAAGCTTTTTTCAAGATTAATGACGTCTATCACTCTTTCTCAGGCTCCTTTCCATTAATTTGATTCCCAGGCTGATGAGAAGCACCATCACGATGTAGATAAGTGCCATGACCAGATAAGGGACCATGAATTCGTAGCTGTTACTTCCGATGTAGTTGAATGCAACGTAGAGATCAGTTGCTCCGACAAAACTTACAACTGAAGTCTCCTTTATTAAAGAAATAAATTCATTTCCAAGGGTTGGCAGAATATTCTTGACTGCCTGAGGTATAACGATTTTGAGCATGGTAGTCGAAAAACTGAGTCCCATGGCACGTCCACCTTCCATCTGACCTGGATCAACGGAGAGTATACCACCACGCATGATCTCTGAGATGTAGGCACCGCTGTTGAGTCCGAATACAAGCATAGCCACCTGAACTCCTGTCATGTGTCCTCCCACTATAGGAAGAAGAACATAGTAGAAGAGAAGAAGCTGTACAACCATAGGTGTTCCACGGAAGAAACCTACATATACACTGCAGATCGCATCCAGAACTCTAGGCAGACGCTTGTACTTTGGAATTACCCTGACGGTAGCAATGAGGGTACCGATTATTATACCGATGATAAGACCGGCAATGGCTATTATCACAGTATTCTTCAGACCCTCGACTACCTTAACATACCCGTTGTTGTCGATGAATATTTCTATGAACTTTTGTATTTTTGTAGAAATGTCTCCCATGAAATATCCTTTCAAACATAATTGGCGTTAATACTAAAATTACTAAATCAGAATTAAAATTTACTGCATTGCGTTAAGAGCAGCAGTGATGCTGGCTGCTGGAGCGGCATCGATGATAACATAGTTGAGGTTACCATTTAAAAGATCCTGAACTGCAAGTGAACCGTTCTTGTAGCCGGTTGAAGTCATAGCAAGTTTTGTGAATCCCCAGTCTGCGTCACCCTCGCAGTAGAACTGTCCGGTAGTACCTGTCTGGAAACCAATCTTCATGTCTGAGCCTTTAGCCTGAAGAATCTTGTTGACATCATCAGCTGTCTTGCAATCATCAAACTCTGTATTGTCTGATGTAACGATAAGCTTCTGAGAAGCCTTGTAGTATGAATCTGAGAAGCTTACATACTCCTCACGGTCTGGCTTTATAGTAAGACCTGCCATAGCGATATCACACTTGTGCTGACCAACTGAGAGACATACAGCATCGAAATCCATGTTCTGGATAACGAGCTCCTTGCCAAGCTTGTCTGCGAGAGCCTTAGCTATCTCCATATCAACACCATAGTAGTTCTCACCCTTTGTATACTCAAATGGCTCGAATGCAGCATTTGTTGCAACTACAAGCTGATCCTTGTTTGCATCGAGTGTTGCCGACTCAACGGCAACTGGCTCGCCGTCACCGAAATAGTGATTGCAGATCTCCTCAAATGATCCATCCTCGTTCATTGACTTGATGAAATCATTGACCTGTGTTAAGAGCTCAGGCTGATCCTTATCAACACCGAAAGCATACTGCTCGTCTGTAAGGTCAATCTCTATGACCTTTGCAGTCTTCTTTGATGATGAAGCACTTTCTGAAGCTGCCTCCGAAGAATCATCCTTGCTTCCACAAGCAGTAAGAGCTGTCATAGCCAGAACTGCTGACATTGAAATTGCTAATAAATTTTTGAGTTTCATTTTTACATCTTCCTTTCATATTTTATCTGAATAAATATACCATTGTGTTTCAAAAAAAGCAATTAATATATGAAAAAACTCGCTCCAAAAGCGAGAAAAAGTGAGATACCTAATAAAAACAGGCTTTTATTCATGATTTATAAATAAACATTGTTATATGAATAGTATTTACTATATAATACATTTGTATCATTAAAAAAATGAAACTCATATTTAAATATGAAGAATACAGGGAGGTCAGATTATATGAGATACGAGATCAAAGGCGGCATGATGCCTGTGGTAGAAATCATTTTGGAGGCAGGGGAATCTATAAACTGCGAAAAAGGTGCAATGGTATGGATGTCTCCGAATATGCAGATGCAGACATCAGGTGGCGGAGTAGGCAAGATGTTCACCAGGGCCATATCCGGTGAATCGATGTTCCGAAATACATATACGGCTCAGGGGGGACCTGGACTGATAGCATTCGGTTCAAGCTTTGTGGGGAATATAATGGCGGTTGAGATAGGACCTGGCAAGGAGATCATTTGTCAGAAGTCAGCATACCTTGCGTCGACACCGGGAATCAATCTGGAGATAGCTTTTCAAAAGAAGATAGCCGGTGGGTTCTTCGGAGGTGAGGGATTTATTATGCAGAGGATTACAGGTCAGGGAATAGTGTTCATTGAAATCGATGGTTCTGTTGTGGATTACATGCTTGCACCGGGACAGCAGATGGTCATTGACACAGGTTATCTTGCAATGATGGATGCAACATGTTCCTTGAACGCAGAGACAGTAAAGGGTGGTGCCATGAATATGTTCTTTGGAGGAGAGGGATTCTTCAATACAGTGGTAACAGGCCCTGGCAGAATAACACTTCAGACCATGCCAAAATCGCAGCTTGCCGCTGAGATAGCATCCATGATACCATCTAAATAACCAATAGAGCCATATATTTAAGCCGACCCCAAAAGAACACTGCAGCATCTTTCAATGTCAGCTAACTTGAAAATAAAAAGTTAAATATGAAATTTTGACGAAAATATAGTCGAATACAGTGATTAAACTTAGATTTTTCAACCAAAATTTGCGAAATACTGCAAACTTATGCGATTAAGGTCTAGACAACCGGAGAAATAAATTATATGATACAAGGGTTGAACGTTAGGATAGTCTATTTAATGTAGAATATTTTGACGTGCAACCTGGACATATAACTATAACATTGTTAGGTAGCAAGGGAGACTTTTATGAAAGCGTACAGTGAATTATCAAGAGAAGAGTTAATGGAACTTAGAGAGCAGCTGCTTGCGGCATATGAAGAGAAGAAGGCTCTTGGCCTGAACCTTGATATGTCAAGAGGAAAGCCATCACCAACCCAGCTTGGAGTATCTGTTGGTCTTATGGATGTTATCAACAGTGATTCTGATATGAAGTCAGAGTGTGGCATAGACTGCAGAAACTATGGGTGCCTTGATGGAATTCCAGAGGTCAAGAGACTTATGGCTGAGATGATGGGAACCACTGAGGATCATATCTTCATCGGTGGTAACGCAAGTCTTACTCTTATGTTTGACACTGTATCAAGAGCATATACACATGGAATAATGGGAGAGACACCTTGGTGCAAGCTTGACAAGGTGAAGTTCCTCTGCCCTGTTCCAGGATATGACAGACATTTTGCTATAACAGAGCATTTCGGAATAGAGATGATCAACATACCTATGTCAGAGACAGGTCCAGATATGGATATGGTTGAAGAACTTGTAAATTCAGATCCAACAGTAAAGGGTATATGGTGCGTGCCAAAGTACTCAAACCCACAGGGAATCTGCTACAGCGATGAGACAGTAAGAAGATTCGCAAACCTTAAGCCTGCGGCTAAGGACTTCAGAATCTTTTGGGACAATGCATATGTCATCCATCATCTGTATGAGGACAATCAGGTAGAGATACTTGATATCATCGGAGAGTGCGAGAAGGCTGGCAATCCAGATATGGTATTTGAGTTTGCGTCAACATCAAAGGTAAGCTTTCCTGGCTCAGGAGTTTCGGCTATGGCTACATCACATGCGAACCTTGAGGATGCCAAGAAACATTACACAATACAGACTATAGGAAACGATAAGGTAAATCAGCTCAGACATGCAAGATACTTCAAGAATCTTGATGGACTTAAGGAGCATATGAAGAAGCATGCTGATTTCATGAGACCAAAGTTTGAGGCTACACTCAAAGTTCTTGAGGAGGAGCTCGACGGACTTGGAATTGGTTCATGGATCAAGCCTCTCGGCGGATATTTCATATCATTTGACGCCATGGAAGGCTGTGCAAAGGCGATAGTTGCAAAGTGCAAGGAGGCTGGAGTTATTCTTACAGGAGCAGGAGCAACATTCCCATACCACAACGATCCAAAGGACAGCAACATCAGGATCGCACCTTCATTCCCTACACCGGAGGAGATGCAGCAGGCAACAGAGATATTTGTTCTCTGTGTAAAGCTTGTAAGTGTTCAGAAACTGCTTGAGGTGTAAAAGGCAACTTCGGAGCAACGGCTCCGCGGGCTATATCAATTAAAGAAATACAATTAAAAAAAGTAATAATGTTCAAAAAAAGATCTCATTCATGTGGATGAGATCTTTTTTTGAACATTCATATTGTGACTATTTGACTGATTTTGTGATTATACAATCAATAACGATCAAATAGATAATAAAATATGAATAGCGCAATCGGTTGAAATGTCCTTGTTATACATAAAGTCACAATATGTTCATAAAACAGCCATAATTTTGGCGATTTTTCATCATTGATATATCACAATTAGGTATCTATAATCTAGAATGACAAGAATAGGTTTATCGTGTCGTAATCTGGCATATAAAGCAAGGAGGTGGCTGGTTGTTTAACTATTACATATATAGATCTTACTTCAACGCCAGACACAGTTTTAATGGTGACAGGGAGAATATGCATGGTCATTCGTTTACGTTAGTCACATATATAGGCATGAAGGATAAGAGTGAGGATATACCTTTCTTCAAACTTGAGGCGATAGTTTCAGCGTTTGTTGACCAGTACAGAGGCAAGTATCTGAATGAGCTTCCTGAGTTTCAGAAATGTGAGAACACGCTTGAGACATTGGGCGATCATTTCTATGAAGAACTTAAACGCAGGCTTGAGAAGATTGGAATGGAACTTTATCAGCTGGATATATCTGAAAATCCTCTTTGCGTGTATCAAGTGTCGGACAGACTGCTGCTGCCTACCATGAATATGGATACTAGCAATAGAAACTATCAAAAGATATTTGATGACATACTGAGACTTGAGAGTATGACAGGAGTAAACAATTCTCAATAGATTTTACTACAAGAAAAGGCGTGATTATATGAAGAACAGAAGAACTAAAATCAAGAGACTTACAGGGATTATAACTGCGGTATGCATGGTGATCATCTTTTCAGGTATTTCCATATTTGGAAGTCAGGCGCAGACACTCTCCGATGGAAATGGTGGAAGCATAGAAGTGACAACGGATGGCGAGTACATCTATCTGGAATATAATGGTTCATGGACTAATTACATTCAGCAGACATTTGATGTATCCGTAAATGGACAGACAGCTCCGGGGGCATTATCCAAGTTAGTTATAAACACAGGCAACAATGGCGATGGTTCATCATTTAACGTGTTAAATGCATGGTATCAGGCAATCAACGGCGCTGCTGGTTATACGACAAATGCCGGCGCATCGTCATCTGGCTGGGGATATGCGGATATGTCCTGGAGTGCAAAGGTGCCAGTCAGCACATATGGAACGGATGTACGGAATATAACAATAGGCTGGAATGGCAATACGGCCGGGCTTGATATAGCAGATGGTAGTTCATCCTCAGAGGCGACCACGGAGGCCGGAAGCGAGACAACTACGGAGGCTGAGAGTGAGTCAACCACAGAGGCTACAGAGAACAGCACAGAAGAGACTACGACCGAAGATGCGACTGAGGATACCACAGTGACAACAGAGCAGGCATCAGAGAGCACTACAGAACAGACAACAACTGAAGGCAGCACTACAGAACAGACAACGGAGAAAGCCACAACAGAGACGGGAACAACTGAGGAGATCACAGGACCTGTCACATCCGGACTTGTGATCGATGGGTATTATGGTGAGTGGAGTCAGTATCCGTCAGCGGATATAACTTACAACAGTAACAATGGTTACTCAGTTCACAAGGGACAGCTTGCAGTGGAGAATGGAAGACTGTATATACACTTTTCCATGAATGATCTGTATACATCCCAGATGCAGTTCCATCTGTGGAATATAACAGTGGATGGAAAGTCATGTGTGCTCAATGTACTACCTGTGAATTCCGACGGGTCCATAAACTGGGGTGGTCAGACCAGCGGCTTTGGGGCCGGAATATACAGAAATTTTGGCGTGTTTGCAGGCTACTACAATGATGTGGATGGAGATGTGGCATTCACAGTATATGATGCAGCACACACAGAAACGGGCAAGGGTGATGAGATAGAGTTCTCCATATCACTTGACAAACTGGCAGACTATCTTGGCATAAAGCTGGATCAGGGGGCAACAATCACTGTATCAAACCCTAATATAGGTGCGGAGGGTGTTACAATAACCGGAACACCTACAGGTCCTTGGGCTGGTGCTGCTATAGCCTTGCTCATGGCCATAGGCGGAGTAATAGTATATAGAAGAAAGAGAATATAAACTGCTGAAGGTTATAGCAGGGTGTGAATATGAATGAGAGGAGGTGCACGCCGATGATGAATATGTTTTTTGTTATAGTAATGGTTTTGTGGATATATATATTGACCGTACTGAAACGTGGAAAGCTGGATTTCTGGTATTTTATAACCGGAAGCATAGGCCTTTTTGTATTTATGCTCATCAAGATTGAACCGGTCGTTCTTGCACCTCTCCAGAAGAGCGTGTCTGCGGTTGCCGGCATGTTCGGAGATATGACAGGCATATATGAGGGATACTTCAACAAGAACATAGTGTTCATATCGACTGGTGATGCCAACCTGTCAATGTATATAGATTATGAGTGCTCAGGAATAGTGGAGATGCTGGCATTCCTGTCGCTTTTGTGGTTTTTCCCTATGTACCACACATATGAAAAGGTGGTACTCAGCATAGTTGGACCAGCCCTGATATTTGCGGCAAATGTACTCAGGATATTCACCATATGTCTCATTGTTCATGTGTTTGGCGGCGGTTCGTACTTCGTTGCACACAGCATAATAGGACGTCTGGTATTCTATGCATGTACTGTGCTTTTGTATTTCTTCGTGTTCACAAAGGCTCAGATCATCAGACAGAAGGTAGGAGGTTTCAGATATGACACTGATAACACAGATCTTTCATAGCTCCATACTTTTCTGGGCAGCATGGGTCATCATACCGATCGTTATGGAGATCATACCGACTATATGCAATTTCTTCATACTGATAAAGAAGAAGCTTGTGTCAAGGAAGGAGAAGGCGATCAACTTCTCACCGGAGATAACACTTATCATACCTGTATACAATCAGGAGCACAGCCTTCACAGATGTATAAGCTCCATAGATGCGTCAAGCTATCCAAACAGCAAGATATATATACTTGTTGTAAATAATATGAGTACGGACAGGAGCTTTGATGTATTCTGCAAATGTCAGGAGGAATTTCCTGATCTTACAATGAACTGGGTAAATTCAAGGCAGGGAAAATCAAAGGCTCTCAATCTGGGACTTTTCAACAGCTATGGCAAATATATCATACACATAGACAGCGATGGTGTGCTTCAGAGGGATGCCATCAGGAATATGGTGACCAAATTCGAGAGAAATCCTGACATCGACTGCATGACCGGAACGATCATGACCAACCCTGAAATGGTCGATGATACTGACAGATTTGGGCTCAGACTGCTTAGAAAACTGGAGTTCTTTGAATACTGTCAGGCGTTTCTTGCTGGCAGGAATTTCCAGTCGGAGTTCAACAATATATTCACTTTGTCAGGTGCTTTCTCAGCGTTCAGACGTTCGACCATCATGAAGACAAATATGTACAACACGGATACCGTGTGCGAGGATACGCATGTAACGTTTCAGATAAGGGATGTGCTCGGAGATAAGGTAGCGCTGTGCAGTGAAGCTATATTCTATGTTGATCCGATAGAAGATATGAATAGACTATATATACAGAGACAGAGATGGCAGAGGGGTGAGATAGAGGTTGTCCACATGTTCATGAAGAACAGGATGAACGCCGTGCGCGGATTCTTCTCTGACTTCATTGTGAGATTGATTATGTTCGATCATACATTTGCATTCCCACGTATGATATGGTACTTTGCGCTGATATGCCTTGGTATATTCCAGGATTATCCGTTTACGCTCATCATAGATTCGATCATAATCATGTATTTTTTGTATGTGTTTACCACAACACTGCTATATATATGTATAAGTCTTTTCCTGAGTCCGTTTAAACAGCTCAGAAGATATTACATGAGAAAATGGTATCTTGTATTCCTGCTTCCTCTGTACAACTTTGTCGTGTTCTGGTTCAGATTTGCAGGAATAATCAACTCCATGAAGTCCAAGGGAAGCTGGAAGATGCAGAATTTCAGCGAGGAGAGACAGACGGCGTGGAGCATCATAAAGCATGACTTCCGCTGGCTTGGAAGATTGGTGTACAAGGTGACAGGAAGGAGAAAATGTCATGAGCAGGAAAGCTGAAAAGAATAAGTCATATAGAGGAAGAGTAGTGGCAGCTTGTGCTGTTGTTCTGTTTATGATAGCTCTGGAAACCATATACTATGGTTATCACATGAAGACCAATAGAGACAATATTCTTGCAGCATATAAGGACTACCAGTCGCAGATGGTATCTATTCTGGCTGAGAGACTGGAAGGTTTGGGTGAGAAAGATATGGAGTCAGTCATCAATGAAGTAGTTGATATATCCGGTTCGAAATGGGCGTTCCTTATAAAAGCGGATGATATCATATTTATCAAGGATACGGCAACCACGGCGGAACTGTCTAACATGACTGCATCTGGGCTGGATGAATATATGAGCGAACAGAAGGGAATAGTCAGTACGGTTGCTATTGCCGGATCTGGTTACGTTGTCGGGATATATGCTGACAGGTCATATGTGCTTTCGTCGTACGGAGTGAATGATTTTGAATTCTATATCGTAATAGCTGTGATAGCAGCCTTCCTTGTTCTTGGCGGCATGGTGATAGAATATGCCGGCAGGATAGGGCATATGGGCAGAAAGGTTCAAAGATTAGAAGATGAACTTACAGCGAGAAATGAGAAATTCGATGAATATGAGAGACTTACAGAAAGCTATGAGGAAGAGTTAAGACAGAAGGATATTGAGCCTGCAGATAAAAGATCAGGTAGATATTACGATATGGAGGTTGTGGACTCTCTGCTCTCAAAATCGACAGATCCGGAGCTTTATCCGATTACTTTCTTGTTCATAAGTGTTCAGATGGGAGATCGTTATTTTTCAAGAGATGAGATATTCGGGATAATGGATTTCATAAAGGGCTGCATGGGATCTAATCATGTGACCGCAGAAATGTCAAAGGGCAATTTTGTTGTGCTTATGTATATGACAGATATGTCAACGGCTGAAGACATACGTGATAAGATGCTTGAAAGCTGGAAAAGAACCTCGGCAAATGAAGCGGGAGCCGAGATTAGAACAGAACTCAGAGCTGTCACAGACGGCGATGATCCTAGAAAGGTATTCTACGGGGAGGAGATGGACAGATGAGATTCAGGCAATACAAATTCAAATTCTACCTCAATGCAAGACATGGAATTTACAAAAACGGAGTGCTTGGGGAGGTACATCCTCACACCTGGGAGATAGTCATAAATGTTGTCAAGGGAAAAGATGAGACTGTAAAGTTCCATCATCTGGAGCACAGAGTTGAAGAATTACTGAACAGGTATCAGGACAAGACTTTGAATGAGATTGCACCATTTGACATGATAAATCCCACACTTGAGAATATGTGTGAGTATTTCAAGGATGAGCTGACCGAAATACTCAACAGAAACGGCTGGATATTCCTGATGATGGAGATGAGTGAGTCGCCATCCATGTCCTATGTGGTTAGTCTCATTGATGACAGTTACACCGAAGAGATGCAGACCATCAATTCTCTGACAGATAGGATATTGAAAGAAATAAAGCAGAGCCGTGATTAGACTATAGACAGAATTTATAGCGATATGTATAAGAAATAAAAGAGTTGACAAAATGATTAATGTGGTTTAACATAACGGTGTTATCAAACGTAACACTGTTATGTTTTTTTATATTATATTAAATGGGTGAGGATTATGGCAAAGAAAATACAGCATGACAGCCAGACGAAGAAAGAACTTCTAACGTGTGCCAAGGAAGAGTTCATGGATAAAGGCTTTATGGGAGCGTCGCTCAGAAATATATGTCAGAAGGCAGGAGTGACAACCGGAGCACTGTATTTCTTTTTTAAGGACAAGGATGACCTGTTCTGCAATGTTGTGGGACATATGATGGACAGACTCAATGCTGTGTTAACCGAGCATTTCTCCGTTGAGGTGGACGAGATGAACAATGGCATGGCATCAGACCACAATGAGGACAGTGATTTTGAGTCGGCCAGGAACATAGTGCATGAAATTTATATGCATAGAGAAGAAGTGCTTCTTGTTCTTACGAAGTCACAGGGATCCAGCATGGAGAGCATGCCGGACAATATAGTGGATCAGATGGATGCACACAACGCATTTATATGTGAGGCGATGTGCAGGGCTTATGGAACACCGATGGTTGACAGAAATGTGGTACATTGGATGTCTCATTCGCAGATTGATATGTTTATATTCATGGTGACACATATTGACAATGAGGAGGATGCACAGAAGTTCGTTGAGACTGGTATGAAATATTTGATATCAGGCTGGTACGGACTAGTTAAGCCGTGGCAGGATCCAGAATAAGATTTGGCCGGAATAGAAAATTGAAAACAGTAAAATGAAAAATGTGGTACAGGGGAATCAATTTTCCATTATGTTTTATTACAGGTCTTCCAAATTATAAGGAAGACCTAAAAAAAGGCTTAGACCATAACGGTGTTATGTATGCAAGTGAACATTTGAATAGCTGCTAAAGTGTAATGGCTGGCTACAAAAAATAAAGTAAATGAAAAATAGAACAACGAGGATATCATAAAGGAGGAAAAATTATGTATTTGGAAGTGTCAGAAGTAAAGAAGAGCTATGGAGAGGGTGGAAGCTATGTGCAGGTGCTTAAAGGTATAAACACAGGTGTTGAAAAAGGACAGATGTGTGTTATACAGGGAACGTCAGGTTCAGGTAAGTCAACCCTACTCAACTGTATAGGTGGTCTTGACAACATGGATTCAGGTTCGATAAAGGTTGACGGCACAGAGATATTTGGCATGACAAGCGAACAGCTTTCAGATTACAGACGAGATAATCTGGGATTCATATTTCAGTTCTACAATCTAGTTCCAAACCTCACAGTGAGAGAGAACATACAGGTATGTGAGTATCTGACTGATGATCCGCTTCCTGTGGATGATCTTATCGAGACACTGGGACTTACGGAACATCAGAACAAGTTCCCTTCACAGCTCTCAGGTGGACAGCAGCAGAGATGTGCTATAGCGAGAGCTCTGGTGAAAAATCCAAAACTCCTTCTCTGTGATGAACCGACAGGAGCTCTTGACTCCAAGACATCCAGAGATATTCTTGTTCTTCTCGAGAAAATAAATGCGAAGTATGGGACGACCATGCTGATAGTAACACATAACAATTCCATCAAGAATATGGTGCACAAGGTTATCTTCATAAAGGATGGCCTTATAAGCAAGGAGTATGAGAACGAAGTGAGAGTTCCAGCGTCAGAATTGGAGGATTTGTAATATGCAGAAGGTTTTGAGAAAAAGGGTTCTGAGGGATCTGAAGGAGAATCTGTTCAGATACATAGCACTTGCATTTCTTATCATCATGGGTATGTATGTCATTGTCTCGCTGATAGGAGCCGGATATACGATCATTGACAATGGCGAGACACATGACGAGGCAAATAAGATAGAGGATGGTCAGTTTTCCGTATTCGTTCCACTGAGCGATGATGAGATATCCCAGATTGAGGATGTGGGTACTGAGGTTGAGCAGATGTTCTACGAGGATTACGATGTCATGGATGGCAAGACTCTCAGGGTATTTGCCAACAGGAAGAATATAGATCTTGTGGAGTGCGATGAGGGAAGACTGGCTGAAAATGATGATGAGATAGTTGTTGAAAAGAGATTCAGTCAGGTTAATGAAGTATCGGTTGGAGATACGATACAGATAGCCGGAAATGATTTCAAGGTGACAGGAATAGGAACATCCCCTGATTACAATGCGCTTTTCAAGGAGATGTCAGATACAGTTGTCGACAGCAAGGTGTTTGGAACAGTATTCGTTACAGAGGGTGCGTATGATAAACTTCATGCAACAGGCGAGAGTGTTAAGACAGAGACATATCTTTATGCGTTCAGACTTAAGGGTAAGACCACATGTGATGATGTGAAGGACGCTCTTGAGGACATTAAGGTTGACACAGACAGAATAGATGATGAGTATTTCCAGGAATACTGGGATAGAACTGGCGCAGCCATAAACGATTTCAAGGATGGCATAAAGGAACTTAAGTCAGGTGCAAATGAGCTTGCAGATGGACTTGGAGAACTCACTGATAACAACAGAAAGCTGAATAATGCGGCACAGGAGCTGTTTGATGCATATCTTGAACAAGCGTCATCATCTCTCTCAGCGTATGGTTTGGATGCAGAGCTTACAGAGGATAATTACACTGACGAGATAACTAGGATTGCCGACAGTCAGTGCGGAGTCGTGGCGATGAGCATTGAAAGTGCTCTGAGTGACATCGACAGCATCAAGGCATTCAAGGACGGTATAAAGGAATACACAGATGGAGCTATGGATGCAAAGGATGGCTCTGATGAGCTTGCAGATGGAATGGCAGAACTCAAGAAGGAGACTGATTCGTTCCTCGAGGATTATGACACAGACCTAGCAAACATCACATCATTTGTGACAAGTGACGACAACCCAAGAACAGGCGGAGCTGCTGATGACCAGCAGATCAATGTGCAGGCGGGATACTTCTTCGGTGTGCTGCTCATGCTCCTGTTCACATATGTCATATCGGTATTCGTCGTACATGGAATAGAGAAGGAGAGCAGCGTCATAGGTGCACTATATGCCCTGGGTGTCAAGAGGAGAGATCTCATGATGCACTACCTGACACTCCCTGTCATAGTCACCACAGTTGCAGGAATAATAGGTTTTTTGATAGGGGTAAGCAATATAGGAATACCTGTGCAGATGGCAGATGCATATGCGTATTATTCAATTCCTGCTATGGATGTGAAGATCCCGCCAATTCTTATAGTGTATGGTATCGTGATGCCTCCACTGGCAGCGATAGTTGTGAACTACTTTGTAATAAGAAAGAAACTCTCACAGACAGCTCTTTCACTCATAAAAAATGAGGTTAAGCAGCCAAAGGGTAGCAATGTTAATCTCGGAGACATGGGATTTGTCGGAAGATTCAGAATCAGACAGATGCTTAGAGAGATGAGGACTGGATTGACCGTTGTGATGGGAATGTTCATAGCCCTCATATGCCTGATGTTAAGTCTTAACACTGCAACTTTTTGTTCAAAGATCAAGAAGGAAAATGTGGAGGATACCCACTATGAATATATGTATACATACAAGTATCCTACAGAGAATCCCCCTGAGGGCGGTGAGGCTGCGTATGCTAAGACTCTGAAGAAAGAGGTGTATGGTTACAACTGGGATGTGACAGTCCTTGGACTTTCAAAGAATACGAAGTATTTCGATGTTGACCTTAAGGATGGCAAGAACAGAGTTGTCATATCATCATCATTTGCTGAGAAATATGGCTATGGTGTGGGTGACGAAATCGTGCTCCACGACGAGGAGAATGATATAGACTATGGTTTTACAGTGGACAGTGTGACACAGTATACTCCGGCGTTCTATGTTTTCATGACTATAGATGATGCAAGGGAGCTGTTCGGAGCTGGAAGTGATGAGTACAATGTAGTATTTGCAGACAAGGATCTGGGGGTTGAGCCTGCAAGACTTTACGCAACCACAACAAAGGCTGATATCGAGTCTGCTGCCGGAATATTTGCTGATCAGATGAGGAGCATGGTTGTTATGATAGTTGTTATCTCGACACTTATATTCGTAGTGGTAATGTATTTGATGATGAAGGTCATGATAGACAGATCATCATTCTCTATCTCTCTTATAAAGGTGTTCGGATACAGGACAAAGGAAATCAGGAAGCTTTATCTGGATGGCAATTTCTTTATAATAGCAATCGGGGCGGCTATATGTCTGCCACTTGCAAAGCTCATAATGAATGCGGTATATCCTTCATTGGTGTCAAATGTAAATTGTGGCACCAAACTGGCATATGCCCCATGGCTTTGGGCTGTGCTTTATGGCGGAATACTTGTCCTGTATTTCATAATCAACAGAGTTCTGGTTGGCAGGCTGAACAAGATCGTGCCGGCTGAGGTGCTGAAGAACAGAGAGTAAGGATAGTGGCAGTATGATATAAAAGTACCTTAAAATAATATATGATTGCGGAGGCGGTATAAATAATCGCCTCCGTTATTTTGTGTGCAAAATTAGTCTGAAAAGCAGATAGGTATTGTTATTGCAGTCGGGACTATACGGGATATATATGCGGTTTTTCTTGCACAATGTGCAGTTTATATTGTAAAATCATTTATAGTATGCAAAAAAGTAATAGGAAAAGAGAATTACAGATATGGAGAAATTACTTAAGATCATCACTGATGTCAATTCATCGGTGAACAATTTTATATGGGGAGTGCCATCCATGATATGTATCGTGGGTGTTGGACTGTGGCTCCTCATAAGAAATCGCGGCGTTCAGTTTACAAAGTTTGGATATGCTTTCAAACATACGTTTGGAAGGATATTCAACAAGAAGGAGACCTCAGAAGGTGCCATAAGTCCATTTCAGGCTGTATGTACAGCACTGGCGGGAACTGTTGGGACGGGAAATATAGCGGGAGTTGCCGGAGCCATCGCCATAGGCGGTCCGGGAGCAGTATTCTGGATGTGGATATCAGCACTTCTTGGAATGGGAACAAAGTTTGCAGAGGTTGTTCTGGCGGTGTTCTATAGAGAGAAAGATGCAAATGGTGACTGGGTTGGAGGCCCAATGTATTATATCAAGAACGGTCTCGGCAAGAAGGCGTACTTCCTTGCCGTGGCATATTCGATTTTAGGTATACTAACTGTGTTTGGAACCGGAAATGCAACCCAGGTCAACACCATAACAACGGCTATAGACTCAGCTCTTTTTAACTACAATCTAGCTGACAGGAGTAATGCATTTACAATAAACCTTGTGATAGGAATCATAATAGCCATTCTTGTTGCGCTTATACTGATAGGCGGAATAAAGCGAATAGGAAGAGTCGCTGAAAAACTCGTGCCATTTATGGCGGCAATGTATATAATCATGGCTATAATTCTTGTCTTAATAAATATCAAGAGTGTGCCTGACGTGTTTGCATCGATATTTGAGGGCGCATTCAATCCAAAGTCCGTCACAGGCGGAGTGGTTGGCAGCCTGTTCCTTAGCATGCGAAAGGGCGTGTCGAGAGGTATCTTCTCCAATGAGGCAGGTCTTGGTACAGGATCAATAGCCCATGCATGTTCAGATGTAAAGCACCCGGTGCAGCAGGGGCTCTGGGGAATATTTGAGGTGTTCATCGATACTATTGTTATATGTACACTCACAGCCCTTGTTATCCTGTGCAGTGGAACAGATATAGCGTATGGACAGGCAGCAGGTGCAGACCTGACAATAAATGGTTTTGTAGCCACATATGGAAACTGGATATCTATATTTACGGCAGTTGCTCTTTGCTGTTTTGCTTTTTCAACAATTCTCGGATGGGGACTTTACGGTTCTAGGTGCGTAGGATTCTTGATCGGAAGCAGATTCATAAAGCCATTCATGGTAGTGTATGCATTTGTCGCGATCATAGGAGCAACAATGGATCTTGGACTCCTGTGGGATATGGCGGATACATTCAACGGCCTCATGATAATACCGAACCTTATCGCTGTGTTTATGCTTTCTGGTACTGTCGTTAAGCTCACTCGTGAATATTTTGATGATGGTCCGGGCAAGTTTGGAGTTGAGATTAGTAAATAGAACTGACGGTGAAACATGTCTGGTGATTCTTACTGGGCTGTGTAAAATGAAAGGAATTTTAATATGGAAGAAATATCAAGTGAAATTTCTAACAAATATGCTATACTTATTGACTCGGAGAATGTATCAGCAAAATATATTGAGAGTATATTTGATGAGCTTTCAAGACTTGGCTCCATAACAGTCAGGAAGATATATGGAGACTGGTCAAAGAATAATAACGGCTGGGACAAGGATTGCCTTTTGTCCTACTCTATACAGCCGGTGCAGCAGTTTTCCTATACAGCCGGCAAAAACTCAACAGATTCGGCAATGATAATAGATGCCATGGATCTGCTTTATACAAGCAATATAGATGGATTCTGTCTGGTGACGAGTGACAGTGATTTCACAAGACTGGCATCGAGACTCAGAGAGGCTGGCAAGCAGGTGATAGGAATGGGAGAGCGAAAAACGCCAAAGGCTTTTGTCAGTGCATGTACCAGCTTTAAGATACTCGACTCTCTTGTGAATGAAGACCTTAACAAGCCTGCATCAAAGCCTGTTTCTATGGAGACTGCGGTTTCGGATGAATCAAGTATAACAAGTATAAGAGACATAAAGAAGACTGTATACAACATCATTGATGAGAATGAGGACAAGGACAAAAAGACTCATATGGGTGAGATTGGTAGCCGCCTTGTGAACAAATATCCTGATTTTGACGTGAGAAATTATGGATATTCTAAGCTTTCAACATTTCTCAGCGAGGAGTTTGATGACCTTGACATAGACAAGGGAAGACAGAAATTTGTGTCCATCAAGAACCACATGGATCCGAAGAGTGAGGTAAAGGACAAGATAATCAGACTTCTCACGGAAAGCACGGATACTATGTACAATATGGGAAGATTGAATACGGAACTCAAGAATATTATTCCTGGGTTCAGCATAAAGAAATATGGATATAGTAAATTCTCCAGTTTCCTTAAAAGTTTCGGGTGCTTTGAAATAGTTGGAGACCGGGTAAAGGTTACAGAAAAACAGATATAGATCAACGATTTGGAATTACGGTGTTGAATTGTGTATTTTGAGAAAAAATGACAAAAAAAGTAAGTTTTTTTGTTGAAAATCAATAAGAATAGTGATAAATTGAAATTGTGGGTTTTTATGTACGGAGAACCTGCTATGGGGGAAGAAGTGTACGCACAAAATAAGGAGAGGCATTATTTATGATACTTATTGATACTCAAAAAGAGGAGTTTAGCAAGCTTAAGGATATTCGTGTCTTCGGAAAGATAAGCCATGAGAACAGATTTAACAAGAATTTTCTGGTGATAGGTCTTGGTGGACTTGGAAGCAGAGCTGTATGTGCGTTGAAAGGGATGCTGGTGAATGATATAACCCCGGAAGACAATATTAATTTTCTCATGATCGATTCAGATATTTCAGAGATGGAACGGACTATAGAGGATAGCAAAGAAGGGGTTGGTTTCAATGCTCTTGAGGTTATCAGTATATACAGACCTGATATAGAAAATGTACTTGAGAATGGGATCCAGAACAACAAGATACATAAGAATCTTGCTAACTGGATGAGTCCAGAATTTCCAGAGATAATAATAGGAAGAGATGGCGCAAAGGGAAACAGACAGATTGGCCGTCTGATGTTTTCCAATGCTTATACAGATATAAGGATGTTGTTGTTTGACAAACTGCAGGCAGTGTACGACAAGACAGAGGAGGGTACAGTTGATGTACTCATAGTGTCTGGCGTCTCCGGAGGAACCGGAAGTGGAATCCTGTCAGATGTGGCATACAATATAAGGGCTTACGGCAAGGCGAAGAAGTGGAATAACCTCAGGATAGGTGGTTGTCTATTGATGCCGGATGTGTTATTTGGATATAAAGCAGTATATGAGGATACAGAGCTCGTGTCCAGACTAAATGCAAATGGATGTGCGACCATGAAGGAAGTGGATTATTACATGAAGCTTTCTGAGAAGGATGACAATTATACATTTATTAGTAAGGATAACAAGATGGTCATCAGAGAGAATCTCTTTGATGCCTGTATGCTTGTATCGGGAAGAAAAGATTCCCAGGGCTATATTCCTGAAGGGTTTGTACTGAAAGATGTGGCAAGTTTCATTTACAGGCTTGCCAGCAACAAATATATCGGCAACAACGATGTCGACAATGACAGGAAGCTTCTTAGAGATGTTTTCTTTGAGAATGAAGGCTATGCCATAACCAACTGGAAGATGGAGCATAATGATGAAGATATCAAGAAGTCTAACTGCTACTATAAGGTTGTAAGCGAGGCTGATTACCATATTCCAATCAAGGAGATTGAGAATATGTGTGAGAATGATATATTTTCACAGGCGTACAAGGGATTATACCGTTCTCCTTTTAAAGAGGGCAACGCGGAGGCAGATATCAAGGGTGTCCTCACAGAACTCACAGAGTTCCTAGGAGAGGATGCTGGGGAGAATATCAAGCTGAATGTGGGCGGACTTATCCAGTACAGTCAGATCACCAAGCCAACATATAAGATGATCAAGAAGCATACAGATGGACTCAGAGAGGGATTTGCTACCAAAATGGAGAATTTCGAGAAAGAACTCCCTGTCATAATAAAGTCCATGAAGAATAAACTTTGGGGCGCGCTGGATGATGTTATCGTTAAATATATGAAGGAATTTGGTCCGTTTGGCGCAATAGATATTATAGGAGCTCCGAGTGCGGGAGTAACTGACTCCACCAAGGGTATGATGGCTGAGGTTAAAAAGCTTGAAAAAATGATGAAGGATTACACTCCGTCGGGAGAGTATACGAGAATCATCGATTCCATAAAGGAGATTGTGGCAAAGAGATTTTTTACATTCCCATCTGCCAAGAGGGAGACCGAGAATGGATACTATGAAGCATGTATCAAGGAGATGCTTGCCGCGGAGAGAACAAAGCTTATAGATGAACTTGACGCACAGGATTTGTTTGGCGATACTCTCAGATGGCTTCAACAGAGGGCTGAGAGACTTGACGAGATATATTCACAGTTCGGGGAGGATCTTAAGAATTCCATAGATGATCTGTCTATTGCGGGCAGTCAGACAGTTGTGAACATATTAAAGAAGGCCAAGAGACATGAATTTCTTCCTACGGACTATGTTACATCCAAGAGGATAGGAGAGATGAGTTCAGGCATTATCAAGCTCATGCTTGATAATGAGGCCAACATTGACAACGGAAGAGTCATACCGGTTAAAGATGAGATGGAGAAGATTTACAGAGAATTTTTCTCCGGTGTTGGAGCTTACGGACCTGAAAAGATGTTTACAGTTGCATTTTCGGATAATAAACTTACGGAACAAGATATCAATGTAATGTTTGGCTCACCGGTCAATGATCGCCGTACAGCTATCATGGAGGAGGCTGCAAAGGCATTTGTGGATGATATATCAGAGGAACAGCCACTCTGTGTACTTAAGGATGATTACAAGGAGAAGCTGCTTGCGAAGAAATATATTTCAGTTCCTAATGTTATGCCGTATTTCAGTAAGGCAGTGAAGGCGATACTCATGGGCAAGCCATACAATGAGAAGGAAGACTCGATAACATTGAATCCTGGCGAGATTGAGATATCCATAGATGATATATTTGTGGGTGTCCCTGTTTCCATGATGCAGTGTGCAATGGAGATGCAGATGGCATACAATGCGGTTTATGATTACAAGGGACTTCATATAGATGAGGTCAATAAGGATATGAAGAGTTTCCCAGACTTTGTGACTATATAATTATTTAAGTTTATTTATAGGGTATTAGCAATAAAAAATTTTAATACAGAGCCATTTAATATCACACTGTATATTAAATGGCTCTGTTGCGTTTAATGGAACGGGTGTGGTACATTAGTTGTAATTGGTGATTAAAATAAAGCTGTAAAATATGTTGAAAAGGATTTTGTAAAGGGTGTTGTATGGGTCATAGTATGGATTATTTGTTGTATGTCATGGATACAAGGGCACTTGAGGACGATGCAGAATTTGAACGGTGGCTTGAAATGGTGTCTGAATACAGAAGAAGAAAAGTTCTGAGGCTTAGAAGAAGAGAGGACAGAAATGCAAGTCTTGCCGCAGGATGTCTGCTTTCATATGCATTAAAGCAGTATGCGGGTATAGATGAGCGGAATATTGTATATATAAAGAATAAATCAGGGAAACCATTTATCATAGAAAATTATGATGAGCAGTATGATCTGGGGAGAAATGCTCCCGGTGTGGACAGAATGTGTGCGTCTGCGTACAGAAATGATAATACTGATATACAATTTTCCATAAGCCACACAGAAGGGTGCGTTGCTGTTGTGGTCGGAGAAAACGTATGCGGTATTGATGTGGAGCATATTAGACGCATACCGGACAGCATAGTAAACAGAATGTACTCAAAGGAGGATGCAGAACGGATAGCGGATATTGAGGATGAAAGTGAAAAAGCAGATATATATAGCACATGTGTGTGGACCAGAAGGGAAGCTTTTGGAAAGATGACTGGGACAGGGCTGCTCATGTCTGATCCGGATCAAAAGAAGGTCATGGATGATGGATATATGGCGGAACGTAATGCGGTGCTCACGAACTATGAAATAGGACAATATCCGTCAGGTAAATTGTTCATAATAAATTGCAAAGAGAGCGTAAAGGCGCAGTTCGTTGTGGCTGTATGTAGTGAAAAAGGCGCATCGATTGCGGATCTGCACGTCATTGATTCACATAAGCTTGAAATATAGGCTTCACCATTTGTGTGTGGTGTGGTATTATGTGTAATTAGGTGTATAAGCAAGAAAAGTACTTAAGGAGAAGGAAATGAGTAAAAAAGCGACAAAGGCTCTTAATAATAAATATTATGTAGCGAGGTACAATGCTTCTAAGAATAATGATAGTCTTACAAGCAGGGAGAAAAGTGCAGAGGTTCTTAATATCGACAGAACAAGGCTTTCTAGGATAGAGCTTGGAACAGTAGTCCCGTATCCGGAGGAAGTGCTGTCCATGTCAAAGGCGTATGACATACCTGAGCTTTGCAACAGCTATTGTTCAAGCGACTGCCCTATAGGAAAAGAGACTGTGAAGCCTATAAATGCAGATAGTTTGGACAGACTTATACTCCAGTTCCTTGGTTCATCAAAGAAAATGGAGGATATATCAGAACAGCTCATAGAAATAACCGCTGATGGAATAGTCGATGAAACTGAGGTGGCAGCATTTGATGCGATTCTTGATGAACTTGAGAGGATGTCTGTAAATATACAGTCGCTTATGCTCTGGGCACAGAAGAACAGAGATGCCCTGAAAGAGAAGAACAATTAAAGCATATCCGCAAACAGGGATTTATAAAAAAAATAAATATGAGGAAAAGATAATGGATGACAAGTTAAGAGAAGAGATAAACAGAAGAAGGACATTTGCCATAATTTCACATCCTGATGCCGGTAAGACGACACTTACAGAGAAGTTCCTGCTTTTTGGAGGAGCCATCAATACAGCCGGTTCAGTAAAAGGAAAAGCAAACTCAAAATATGCAGTGTCCGACTGGATGGATATAGAGAAGGAGAGAGGTATTTCTGTTACTTCGTCTGTTTTACAGTTCAACTATGATGGTTACTGTATAAACATCCTTGATACTCCAGGACACCAGGATTTCTCGGAGGATACCTACCGAACCCTCATGGCTGCTGACTCAGCTGTCATGGTCATTGATGCGTCAAAGGGTGTTGAGGCTCAGACAATAAAGCTTTTTAAGGTTTGTGTCATGAGACATATTCCTATATTCACATTTATTAATAAGATGGATAGAGATGCAAGAGATACATTTGAACTTCTCGATGATATAGAGACAGTCCTCGGTATAAAGACATGCCCCGTAAACTGGCCTATAGGTTCCGGTAAAGAGTTTAAGGGCGTGTATGACAGAAAGACACAGGTTGTTTCAACATTTCAGGCTATATCCACAGGTGGAGCGAAAAAAGCGGCTGAGACTGATTACCACATTGATGATGATGAACTCAAGAAGCTGGTTGGACCATATCTGTATGAACAGTTCAAGGAGGAGATAGAGCTCATCGACGGAGCAACAGATGAGATGGATATAGAGAAAGTCAGGGCTGGAGAACTATCACCTGTATTCTTTGGTTCCGCACTCAATACATTTGGTATTGAGCAGTTCCTGAATTATTTCCTGCAGATGACAACGCCTCCGCTTGGGCGTAATTCATCTGAGGGGATTATAGATCCTGTGACAGAGCCTTTCTCGGCTTTTGTGTTCAAGATACAGGCGAATATGAACAAGGCGCACAGAGATAGAATCGCGTTCATGAGAATATGCTCCGGCAAATTTGAAGCTGGTATGGAAGTATACCATGCGGCCAGCAAGAGAAAGATCAAGCTTTCCCAGCCACAGCAGCTAATGGCACAGGATAGAAAGATAGTAGAGGAGGCTTATGCTGGGGATGTTATAGGCGTATTTGATCCGGATCTGTTCTCCATAGGTGATACACTCACAACAGGCGGTAAGAAGTTTGAGTATGAGGGCATTCCTACATTTGCCCCTGAGCATTTCTGCAGAGTTGTACAGCTCAACAGTATGAAGCGAAAGCAGTTTGTAAAGGGTGTTACGCAGATTGCCCAGGAGGGAGCTATCCAGATATTCCAGGAGTACACCGCGGGACTTTCCGAGATCATAGTGGGAGTTGTCGGCGTGCTGCAGTTTGATGTACTCAAGTACAGGCTGGAGAATGAGTATGGCTGTGAGATCAGACTTGAGCCTATCCCATATAACTTCATCAGATGGGTGAAGGATCCGACCGTAGATGTGACAAAGCTCAAGAGAGTTAGCGATGTCAAGAAGGTTAAGGACATGAAGGGCAATCCACTTCTCCTGTTTGCAAATGAATGGGTCATTGATCAGGTGCTTCAGCATAATGAAGGGCTTGAACTTGAGGAATTCCGCAAGAACTAGGGAAAAGTGAATATTTTCATTGATATTTAAACATATAGAAAAGACTGTGAGGCTGACGTGCCAGCCCACAGTCTTTTTCGCGATTTATATGAATAAACGCTCTGTAATGTGCAAATCCTAGTGTTAGACAGATAACACTTGGAGGGCTTTGATATGGCGGGTAACAGAGTGGTTATATGCGGTGTAAATACATCAAAATTACCATATCTTACAGAGGATGAAAAGAACAAGCTGTTTGACAGAATGGAGCAGGGGGATGAATCTGCGAGGGATGAGTTCATAGAAGGAAATCTTCGACTTGTTCTCAGCGTGATACAGAGATTTGGAAGTTCAAATGAGAATCCTGACGACCTTTTTCAGGTTGGATGTATAGGTCTCATAAAGGCACTTGACAACTTTGACAGGAGCCTCAACGTTAAATTCAGTACTTATGCCGTACCTATGATAATAGGGGAATGTAGGAGATATCTGAGAGACAACAATGCGATAAGGGTGTCACGTTCCCTCCGCGATATAGCGTACAAAGCGATATACGCGAAGGAGAATCTGCAAAAGACTAGGGATAAGGAACCTACGATAGAAGAGATAGCGGAGGAGATAAGTATACCTAAGGAAGATATCGTTATGTCACTTGACGCAATATCAGCCCCTTTGTCACTTTATGAGCCGGTGTACCAGGAGGGTGGAGATACGTTGTATATAATGGATCAGATAAAGGATGGTAAGAGCAGAGAAGAACTGTGGGTGGAAAATCTTGATCTCAGGGAAGCTATGGGCAGGCTGTGTGACAGGGAGAAAAATATCGTAAGGCTGAGATTTTTTGAGGGAAAGACTCAGACAGAGGTGGCTGAGGAGATAAGTATATCCCAGGCACAGGTGAGTCGCCTTGAGAAGAATGCCATAAAAAGCCTTCGTAGATATCTAGAGGATAAATAGGAAATTCGATTATAACCGGATTTAAAGTACACATAAAAGCATATACAAAAAGCAGAAACAGCAGCCGTCATGCGAAATTGCGAGATGAGGACTGCTGTTTCTGCTTGAAATGTTAAATAAAAAAGATGATACTAGATGTCTTATGGTATCTGGTGCCAGTTTATATGAGATAACCAGAATCGAGATCTACATCCTTTACATCCTGTCTTGTGACGAGACCGTCTTTCTGTATCTCTTTCTCGATCTCCTTCAGAGTCTCCATCGGAAGTTCGGTCATCAGAGCGACCTCATCGAGGGATATGTTGACTTTGAGCATCTTTTCGGCCATATCGTATTTGGCCTTTGTGGTTTTATTCATATATGATCACTCCTTGTTGTGGTTTATGATATCCTTCTCAGCCCATTTTAAAAAATTGCCATTTGTATCTATGACGTTCTGCATTGCAGTATGTCCCGGAGCTCCGATGGTGTTACGTTTCTGAACACACTCCTCCATGCTTATGGCGGTGTAGATGTCATCTTCAAATACCGGGCAGATGGCCTTGTATTCGTCGAGGCTTAGCTGGTCGAGAGAAATATTCTCATCTATACACTTGAGAACGAGCTGACCTACGATTCCGTGGGCATCACGAAAAGGAACACCATGGTTTACAAGATAGTCTGCGGCGTCTGTTGCATTTGTAAAACCGTTCTTGGCTGAGGCTTCCATTTTAGGTTTGTTGACTGTCATGGTTGCGATCATTCCAGTGAACAGTGCAAGACAGCCCTTGACGGTGTCGATAGCATCAAAAGTAAGCTCCTTGTCCTCCTGCATGTCCTTGTTGTACGCAAGTGGTATTCCCTTCATGGTTGTTAGGAGAGACGTGAGAGCTCCGTACACTCTTCCTGTCTTGCCTCTTACAAGTTCAGCTATATCTGGATTCTTTTTCTGAGGCATGATCGAGCTTCCTGTACTATAAGAGTCATCAAGCTCAACGAACTGGTATTCATTTGAATTCCAAATGATTATCTCCTCAGAGAAACGAGATAGGTGCATCATAATAGTGGACATTGCGGACAGTAGTTCTATGCAGTAGTCTCTGTCGGCAACAGAATCCATGCTGTTGAGCGTTGGACCGTAGAAATCCAAAAGAGATGCAGTGAGTTCTCTGTCGAGCGGATATGTGGTTCCGGCAAGAGCCCCTGATCCGAGAGGACAGTAGTTCATTCTGTCGTATATATCGTTCATTCTGCCGTAGTCGCGCTTGAACATCTCCATATATGCGCCCAAATGGTGAGCCAGAGTTATAGGCTGAGCCTTCTGCAAATGAGTAAATCCTGGCATATAAGTGTCTATATGTTCCTTCATAAGTACATGGATCGTGCTCATAAGCTTGAAGATCAGTTTCTTGAGCTCAACGATCTCATCTCTTACGTAAAGCTTCATATCAAGGGCAACCTGATCGTTTCTGCTTCGACCAGTGTGAAGCTTTTTACCTACGTCGCCAATCCTGTCGATGAGATTGGCTTCAACAAAGCTGTGTATATCCTCGTATTCAGAGGTGATCTGTAAGCTGCCATTCTCAACATCGTTTAAGATTCCATTCAGTCCGGCGATGATCTGGTCTCTCTCAATGTCTGTAAGAATGCCAGATGCAGCAAGCATTGTTACATGAGCAATACTTCCGCGGATATCCTGTCTGTAGAACTTTTGATCAAATGAGATAGAAGCGTTGAAATTGTATACTAGTTTATCTGTTTCTTTTGTGAAGCGTCCGCCCCAGAGCTGAGCCATATTAAATCCTCTTTTCTTTAGATTATAGTAAAGTGCTGTTCAGGAAAAAACGTTTGAAGCTGTGAGCATATTCTCAGTGCAGCTTGTAAATTCTAGACAACGTGTACATTTTACAACATTGGAGATTTATAATCAACCTGAAACAAAGTGAGTGTTTATCATAGTTTTGACAGTCGGTGTTGCAGGTGGGAGTGGCAGATGATAATATAATAGTGGGTATAGAGGTAAAAAGGATGGAGGTATATGTGAAGACAAAGAAGAAGATAGGTCTGTTTGTGATTATTGTTGCGGCACTGGCGATCATGATGATAGGATTTCGCTGGTTTTTTTTCGAAGTCCTGAAGAGTGACCAGATGTTGGATGGACTTGTGGAGTTTCGGGCATCTGTTGTCAAGGATATGGAGTCTGGAAGCAAATCAGGAATGTATTTTGTTAAAAACGTAAAAAAGAAAGATGTACCCAATATCAACAAATATATTGATTCGGCATATGGCTCGGTCGATACATACCGCATAATCATCGAATCCGGTGATTATCTGGCGATTCAGTTCAATTTCGAATTGTCAGATAACTATTATGTTGTGAGAAAATATTTGTATGGTACGGATATACCGGGTGACAATGAGAGAGCGCTCCGTATCTATGATGTTGTGGATGGATTTATAGATAGATATATAACTGATGGAATGACGGATTTTGACAAGGAACTGGCAGTGCATGACTACATAGTTTCAAATTGTCATTATGGATATCCTGAAAATAAGGATGATGCATATACGGCATATGGAGCCCTGGTGCTGGAACGGAGCGTGTGTGATGGATATGCGGAGGCCTTCTTCGTTATAATGTCTTGTCTTGGAGTTGACTGTGACATAGTTGTCGGCAGCACCGATGAGGGACTTCACGCATGGAATCAGGTAGCGCTTGGCGGTGAGTGGTACAATATAGATCTGACTTGGGATGATTCGCTTCCGGATATGGGAAATTATATTAAACACACATATGTTAATGTGGCGGATGATGTACTTGAGCGGACACATATATGGCAGAAACAGTTCTACAGAGAATGTACAGAGGATACCTATAATTTCTATTCAAAGAAATTCTACAGATATGAGTGCTTTGATGACTACGTTAAAGGTGTTAAAATACAGCTAGGAAGAAACAAAGTTGTCGAGGCTGCAGTAAGGACGGATGAGGCAACTTTTGACTTGTCTTTTTTCTATAATTATGGCAATATAAATTCCATAAATTATGCTATAGAAGATATGGGTGAGTATAAAATTATAGTAGTGTATCTCAACTTTAGGTGATCTGTGTGAAGATACACGTTTTAAAATAAATAGATCAGATTAAAATATCCAGGACAAGGAGTTCGATATGAAGAAAAGAGAATTTATGAATGAACTTAAGGAGGCCCTTGATGGAAGCGTCTCCACTCAGACATATTATGACACTATGAATTATTATGAGGACTATTTTAAAAAGCAGAAAGAAGCCGGCAGAACGGAAGAGGAGATATGTGCATCTCTCGGTTCTGCCAGGATAATAGCCAAGACCATCATAGATACAGAGGGGCAGGGTGCCAGCGGCAGATATTACGACACCGAGAGTGATTCATACGATGGCGGTGTAAACAATCGCCGGGCCGGTGAGAGCAGCCAGAAGGGCTGGCATGTAAATGTGGATGATGAGGGCAACACAAGCTTTGCATACGGCAAGCTGGATTTCAGTTCAACCCTTGGAAAGGTCCTCACTGCGATAGTTCTGGTTCTTGCTGCGGCCCTTGTCATAGGAATAGTGCTTGGTGTTATATGGATTGGATTTAAAATAGTCTGGTATGTTGTAATCCCAGTAGTGATAATTCTCTTTATCGTCAACCTGATCATATATATATTTGGTGGGGGAAGATATTAGAGGGTATGTATCAGTATATTAGGTGGATGTGGGGACGAGAATAGTCTTGAAAAACAATGTTTAAAAAAATTCAAAAAAAAACAAAAAAAATGTTGACAAAACATAGTCATTTGAGTATACTAACAAAGGTGTCAGCGATGACACGAAGTAACATGGGATCTTAGCTCAGCTGGGAGAGCATCTGCCTTACAAGCAGAGGGTCATAGGTTCGAGCCCTATAGGTCCCATTTACGAAATATGGCGAGATAGCTCAGTTGGCTAGAGCATGCGGTTCATACCCGCAGTGTCGAGGGTTCGAATCCCCCTCTCGCTACTCTAGTGTGAGGCAAAGGCTAAGTCCTTTGTCTCTTTTTAATTTGCTGAAGATGGCTTATTTATTATATTTTTGAGAAAAGGAGAGACAAATATTGTCAATACTATTTAGCTAGAACAGCAGTTCAGTTTAGATCAGGTAACACTACAGGTAACACAGATGAATAGTTAAAGTTAAAAGAGAGTGCTTAAGCACTCTCTTTTTATGTGAAAGGAGAGTTATGACAGGAAAAACGCATGTTGTTGGAGGAAATGTTTTTTGCATTAGGTAGCTATATTCTAATGAAGAAGACAGGGTTATTGGTTGACAGTGTATGGGAGCCATTGCAGTTAGGTATTATACTTCCTTACGCAACCTGGGCCAGCACATTACCAGATCTTGATCAGAATAATAAAAACAGGGTTGAGACAAATCCAATTAACTTCAGTTATACAGGATTTTTTTAGAATTATACAAGCAGGACACAGGAGTGTAAAATCTCATGTGGCTCCTTGTGTAATTTTAGGGGTGCTATGCATAATGTCTATTTGGGGAAAATCTGTTTTTAATCTAAATCAAATTAGTACAAATATCTTATTTCTTGTTCTGATTGGTTTGTTTTGTGGGTTATTGTCTCACCTAATACTTGATTTGTGTACTGCTACTTTTTGGAGTGCCGAGCTCCTTAACAACTATGGCTATGTAGGCCAGGGCAGTGATAATCCACTGCCCATTTTTACTTAATGGAGGTTGCAATGTTAACGGATTTTGGTTTAGGATTATTACAATACTTGGGAACACCAAGGTCAGTTGGTGAGTACAGTGCAAGGGATATTGATCGAATTTGTTACGGGGATGTGTGCATTGCTCCTACAAAAATTAGAGCTATTGCAGATACTTTAGGCACTGATTTTGACCATCTAGTTCAGCTTGGTAAAGAACATAGAAAACAATTAAGTAGCGGCTACGAACTTATTATTGACTTGATTAACGATTATGTGTGGTTGTGTAATGAGATGGTTTTAATTAGTAATGGACATATAATAATAATAATAATTTTGAATAAAAGTTGTGATACTGTTATCAGGAAAAGGCTTTGCGGATCTGGCATTTATTCCGCTTTCGGGAAACAGTTCAAAACCTGCAATGATAGTGAAACTTAAATATGATAAATCAGCAGAAACCGCTATAGATCAGATAAAAACAAGACAGGTACGAATCTCTTAATTGAGACTCCTATTTTTGCATCTGTGGAAATTATCTTTAGTTGAATAATATGAGAAAGGAGACTATACTCTGTATAAGGGTGATTATGTGAATTATATAGAGTATAAAATTGGTGAAATGATAATGATAACAGCGATGATATAGTTAGGTTTCTGCAAAGACATTTTTATTTATAGTCTAGTACAAAGAGAACTACAGATTTTTGTTTTCATGCCATAGATAATACATTAATTGATATAAGAAAGTCTATAGGGGATAAAGTGTATGTTTTTGGCGTGGATGAGCTGCGAAGTATAGGAGATTTGGATAAGTTACAATCAAGAGGTGTAGTTGTTGCCAAAATCTCAGCATGCTATACTACAAATGGTTACACAATTTATCACAATTATAGGCAGATATGAGCTTAATTGATATGATGAAAATAACAAATGATTTATACGGATCTTGATTTAGTGATGAATAGTAAGAAAGGGTAATTTTATGAAACCATTAACACTTTTTTCGGATAAGAAAGAATCATATTTCTTAATGAACAAGGATGATTTATTACTTGTTTTTTATAAAATAAGTGTAGGTAGTGGGTATATATTTAATATTGATGAAGCATCAATTCAAAAGATCCCACCAAACTTCAGAGATATTAACACGTTTCTCAGTTCTAGGACTATTATAGCTAATAGAGATTCCATAGAGAGAATTCTTAGTAATATTGGGTTGAGCGAAAGATTTGATTTAGCATTGGCTAATTATGGTATTTCTATGAATGATACCTTATGGATAAAACGTGCTGACGATAAAATGACCTGGGATACAATAAATCCATACAACAAAGAACGTGTTTTTGATTTAGCTTGGTTTTGTTCTGATAAGGATAAGTCTAATTTGCATGTGGGAAGACCTGAATATTCTACTGATGGTAATTTTCCTAAATGCTGGGTAAAGCAAGATGGTGTTGACAAGCTTATTAAGTGTGGGGGCAGCGGCGCATATAACGCAGGATTGGAGCCCTTTAGTGAGGTACTTAGTTGCCAGCTTTTAGAGGCTTTAGATTATAAAAAATATGTGCCTTATGAACTATGTGAAATTGATTATACCAAATTTGGTTATAAGTTTCTAAATAGTAAGTATATGAAAGAAATAGTTTCTCCTACTATAGAGGATAATATACGGATTGCTTCAGTTTGTGACAGCTTTACAAATGAACAGATTGGTTATGTTCCTATGCGTTATTATTCTGAGGGAAGCTCATATCAGGAGCTTTTACAAAAAGCTGATTTTTGTAATGATCTTTCTGTGATGCTATTATTTGATTGTTTATCTTTAAATGTAGATAGACACACTGGAAATTTTGGGTATTTGGTTGATAATAATAATTTTAATACCATAGAGTTTGCGCCAATATTCGACAGTAATTTAGCATTAGCTCCTTACTGGGTGCCTTCTTTAGACGGAAATCTGAATTCATATGCTGCAACTTGTTCGTCAAAGTTTGGAAATTCATTTATAGAATTAGGTGCTTTTATATTACAAAATCGACCGGACCTTATAGAAAAGGTTAGAGCTGTGGCAAAATATTTTGAGTTTAAAACGACAGAACCTTATTCATTTAAGCTGGCGCGTTTAGAAGCTCTTAGTACTCTTGTGAGAACCCAAGCTATTCTTATTCTGAAGAATTCAGAGAGGAGATGAACGTTATGTGCAATCTGAGCGAAGGAATAGAAGAAAGAGGCATTGAAAAAGGTATTGAAAAAGGCATTGTAAAAGGAAAAGTGGAACTGTATTATAACGAAATGCATCTTTCTGAGAAAGAAATCAGTGAAAAGCTTGGTATAAAAGAAAGTGAAGTAAAAGATATTATCGCTAGTATAGCCGACTCAGCACTAAGCAAGACTAGCAAAGAAAAAGACAATATAGACAGTAAGACCATTACCATGGATAGACTGAACAGCTTACGGATGTTTAGAAATGAACCTGCTGCAGTTTGTATTAGGTCATAGTATAGAGGTATATATTCCCGTAAAACAAGACAGATAGGAGTCTCTAGTTGAGGCTCCTATTTTGCGTTTGAGAGTAATGTCTTTTCAAACACAACGTCGAGCTGAAAACAATAAAATAATGGTTCATTCGATGTAAGTATGTTCTTATTTATTTTAGCTGGTATGCTCGGACTCGGAGTGGTTACATTGTTTGTAACTAGAAGAAAGAAGAAATAAGTAATCGTTGAGGTTACTCGGTCAATTAGGTGAGGGTGGTACAAAAGCCACCCTTGCTTTTTAATAGAGTTTAGAGTAAGGTTGTAATGGGTGGTGCTAGTATGACTGCAAGATGTATTGCTATATGTAATCAGGATTTTAGATATATTAGAGAAAATAATTTATTTTATGTGGATAAGACTGGTTTAATTAGTGATTGGTGGCATGCTTCTGATGAAGTGACCCTTATAACTAGACCGAGAAGATTTGGTAAAACATTAAACATGAGTATGCTTGATCATTTCTTCTCTTTACGGTACAATATGTCAGACTTTGAATATAGCGACAAATATAATGTCAGTATAACTAATTATGAGACAAAAATCTGTTTTGATAATTTGGTTAAAAGCTGGTTTATATCTTGTAGCTCACCGCTTGAGGATTTTATAAAAGCTTTACAGAGGGTAGATGTTCAAACTATGGACTTGTGTTTGAACAAAATCACCCAACAAATATTTAGCTATTAATGTGTCAATTTTGTCAGTCTTCGTTTTGCGAATGTTGTTCTTACGCATAGTAGAAGTCTTGATGGGGTTCAACACACACACTTTGTAATTCTTAGCAACAAGATATCGAACAAGGTTGTCGCCGTAGTGTGCCGTCGATTCAAGACCAATGGTGAGGCTGTCCTTGTCTAGAGGATCTAGCTCGGAAATCAGCAGTTGGAAGCCATCATTGTCATTTGTAAATTTGAACGGCTTGATTAGTTCTTAACCATCAGAAGATATGGTTGAGGCAAAGTGATTGAGTTTGGCAATGTCAATGCCTGCGTAAATCACGAGGTTGTACCTCCCTTTCCAAAGTCTGATACCGTGATATCCACCAGCGATTATCATCGTAGACTTGATGGAAATAAGTACTCGGATTACTCCGGTAACATCCAGCTATAAACAATTCAGATAAAGGTAGCGGCAATACACTTCTTAGAGTAGTCAAAGCTACAGGGCAAAATCAAAAGGCTACAGTATTTGAATGTATTGAACCATGATATTAAAAGAAAGGAAACATGTGATAATTAACTTCCTAATTATCATACAAGATATATATGAGAGTAGGAATGGGATATGATGTTCACAGACTCGTGGAAGGTCGTAAGCTTATACTTGGAGGAGTAGATATACCATATGAAAAGGGATTGCTTGGACACAGTGATGCTGATGTTTTGCTGCATGCGATAATGGATGCGCTGTTAGGTGCAGCTGCGTTGGGGGATATCGGGAGGCATTTCCCGGATACAGATGAGAGGTTCAAAGATGCCGACAGCATGAAACTTCTGTCGGAGGTGAAGAGACTGCTTGAGCAGAAGCTGTATGTGATAGAGAATATAGATGCAACAGTCATAGCACAGCGTCCGAAGCTTGCGCCGTATATAGAACAGATGCGTGAGAATATAGCAAACTGTCTGTGCATAGAAAAAGATATGGTGAATATAAAAGCTACTACAGAGGAAAAGCTTGGCTTTACAGGGGAAGGTCTTGGTATCAGTTCACAGGCTATATGTCTGATTGAATCGGCATACAACTATACAACAGATGTGGCGGATATTGGCAGATCTGGTGGATGCGGTGGCTGTCAGGGCTGCCCTGCAGGTGACAGACAATAGGAGTGTGAATAATTCATTAAATTTATCTGGATAACCCACAAAAGCGGATATATGTGATAGAATAGCAATAGTTATGTATTATTAAGAACTAAGGAGAACAGGTTTTATGTTAAATGATGGATATGCAGAGCATATAGTGAAAGGAAAGACTCCGACGGGAGTTATGGCAGGAATGGTATTGGGCGCAATACTTATAGTAGCAGGTGTCATAGCATTTTTTATACCGATGCTTACATCAATAGGTCTGTTGGTTGTGATAATCGGAGGCGTTTTATTTGGAGTGTTCATTTCTAGAAAGGAAACGGAATACGAGTATATTATGGTCAACGAGGATGTTGACATCGCCAGGATAATCGCAAAGAAGAGCCGTAAGAAGATGTGCAGCTTCAGTAACAATGATGTGAAGTTCATAGCGAAGAGTGATTCAATATATCTCGACAATGAGCTTCAGCAGGATTCCTCAATAAAAACAAAGGATTACACCTCAAAGGATCCTAAATATGCTGATGGTGTTTATGTGTTTGTACTTAACAAGAATGGCAAGACTGAATTTGTTAAGCTTGAACTTTCAGACAAGACCATAGATCATGTCAATAATTTCTTTAAGGGAAAGTATAAAGAACAATAAAAGAAATAATAAAAGAAACAGTAAAAGAAGTTGAAAGTTGATAAATAATATGCCCCTTCATGGCAGATACTACCGATATCGGAGGTATTGCTGTGAAGGGGCTTTTAGTAAAATGGTTCGCTATATTTATGACAGGTGGTCTGATATATTATTTTTTGGAGATAGCAGTCAGGCATTATTCGCATTACTCCATGATCCTGTGCGGGGGTATGGCTACACTGCTGTGTGGTGGACTTAACCAGACATTCAAAAGAATGAGCGTTCTGCTCCAGATGGTGATCTCGGCAGTTATAGTTTCTGAACTAGAATTTATAACAGGATATATATTCAATATAGGACTGAACTGCGGAATATGGGATTACTCAGATGTTTCGTTAAATTTGATGGGGCAGATATGCATTCCATACTCGCTGCTTTGGATGCTGATTGCGCCGGCTATGATATATGTAGATGACAACATAAGGTGTAATTTGTTTGGTGAGGAGAGACCAGTGTACAGGTTTTGGTAAAAAAATATGGGGAATCGTCGATTATCTCATGGGGATGGAGAGAATGACGATTTCCCATATTTGTATATTGTGATATTATGTTGTTGTAAGTTGTTGCAATATCAGTAACAAAAAATGTAGTGTGTGTGAAAAATGTTATTCCTGAAGATAAGTAACTTTCAAACCTTTATACAGTTTGGTATAAAGATTACGCTCATCTGTATATAGCATAACACCGCGGGAATCACGAACTATGTATGCATATTTGTTCTTCTGGACATTCATATAAAGAACTTCGTCAACATTAAGTTCTTTGGCTTTAACCTTGGCAGCACTGACACTTAGCGGTTCTAGTTTGTACTTTTTGATTGCCTGCTGAATTGTCATAATCTACACCTCCATTAATAATTGATTATAACGTGCTTTAGTAACTATCTACAGTATATTGTAAAGAAATAACAAAGTCAACTAGCAAAAATGCACAAACGTGTATAAAATCGTCGGAGATTGCGAAAAACAGTGTGTATAATAGACAAAAAAAGGAGAAAATAATGATACAAAATGCAAATTATTATCAAAGGATGGAAGCCCAACTGGCAAGAATAGATAGTGAAAATATACAACATGGCAAAAAAAGAATGTTGCTGCATTGCTGCTGTGCACCATGTTCAAGCCACTGCCTTTCTGTACTTGCAGAGCATTTTGATATAACGGCGTACTTCTATAATCCGAATATAACTGACTGCAATGAATACATAAAGAGATTTGAAGAGCTCGACAGATTTATTCATGAAGTGTATGTTCGGGGAGTGGAGGTAGAACTTGCCGAACATGAACCGGAGGTGTTTCTGGAAATGGCAAGGGGCAGGGAGAATCTGCCAGAGAGAGGTGCAAGGTGTTATGACTGCTATAAGCTCAGACTTGACAAGAGCGCATCATATGCAAAGGACCACGGATATGACATATTTACAACCACGTTGTCTATAAGTCCGCACAAAAATGCGAATTGGCTGAACGAGATAGGCGAAGAGATGAGCAGAAAATATGATATAGAATATCTGTTCAGCGACTTCAAGAAGAAAGATGGCTACAGGCATTCCATTCAGCTTTCTAAGGAATATGGTCTTTACAGGCAGAACTTCTGTGGATGCGAATTTAGCAGGAGAGCGGCTGAGAGCAGGGGGCAAATTGAATAAAAAATAATGCATAAAAAACAGTTTTTTGTCGCTAACACAAAAATAAAAAATATCTTGAAAAAATATTGTACCACCTTGTCAAATGTGGTAGTATTTATTAAATTAAGAAAAAAGAGGCCAATAATGTGGGCTATTTCAAGTATATCCTCGTTTTCACTCTTTTTTTTTGTAATAAAATAGAAAAAACGAAAGGAATACGATTATGAAAGCTTTTTTGATACTTGAAGACGGACACGTGTTTGAAGGTAAAAGTATTGGATCAACTGATGAGATAATCAGTGAGATAGTATTCAATACTTCGATGACCGGCTATCTGGAAATTCTTACAGATCCATCATATGCAGGGCAGTCAGTATGTATGACATATCCGCTTATAGGCAACTATGGTGTATGCAGAGAGGATATGGAGGCTGGCAGACCATGGCAGTCAGGATTCATTGTTAGAGAGCTCTGCAAGACTCCTAGCAATTTCAGAAGCGAGATGACCATAAACGAATTTCTTGTTGAGAATAATATAACTGGTATAGAAGGAATCGATACCAGAACACTTACCAAGATCCTCAGAAAAGATGGTACCATGAGAGGTATGATCACTACTGATGAGAATTATGATCTTGATGAGTGCATGAAGCGTATTAAGGCATGGAAGATGGGACATGTTGTTCTCGATGTAACATGTAAGGAGAAAATGTTCTATCCTGGTGACGGATTCAAGGTTGCGGTCATCGATCTCGGTGTTAAAAAGAACATCGTCAAGTCTCTCCTTGCTAGAGGCTGCCAGGTCACAGTATATCCTGCAGAGACACCTGCTGAGGAGATCATTGCAGACGCTCCGGACGGAATCATGCTTACAAATGGTCCTGGAGATCCAAAGGAGTGTAAAGTCACAATAGCTCAGGTAAAGAAGCTTTTCGATACAGATATTCCAATTTTTGCTATATGTCTTGGACATCAGCTTATGGCACTTGCCAACGGCGGAGATACAGAGAAGATGAAGTATGGTCACAGAGGTGCAAATCATCCTGTAAGAGATATGAAGACAGGCAAGGTATATATTTCAACACAGAACCATGGATATATGGTCAAGGAGGATAGCCTTGATAGAAAGATTGCAGAGGTCAGCTTTGTCAATGTAAATGATGGAACAGTAGAGGGAGTTCATTATCTCGGAAAGAATGCTCAGACAGTCCAGTTCCATCCAGAGGCATGTGCGGGTCCGCTGGATACAGATTCACTGTTTGATACATTTATGAATATGATGGAGGTGTCAAAGTAATGCCAAAGAATCCTAATATAAAAAAGGTTGTAGTTATTGGATCGGGTCCTATAGTCATAGGTCAGGCTGCTGAGTTTGATTACGCTGGTACACAGGCATGTCGTTCCCTGAAGGAAGAGGGACTGTGCGTTGTCCTCATTAACTCAAATCCTGCAACGATCATGACAGATAAGGATATAGCTGATAAGGTATACATTGAGCCTCTTACAGTTGATGTTGTAAAGGCTATCATTGAAAAGGAGAAGCCAGACAGTCTTCTGCCAACACTTGGCGGCCAGGCGGCACTCAACATCGCCATGGAGCTTGATGAGTCAGGTTTCTTAAGAGAGCACGATGTACTTCTCATAGGAACATCATCGACGACGATCAAGAAGGCCGAGGACAGACTTGAGTTCAAGAAGACCATGGAGAAGATCCATGAGCCTGTAGCACCTTCGGAGGTCGTTACAACTGTCCAGGGAGGTCTCAACTTCGTAAAGAAGATCGGATATCCTGTAGTTCTCCGTCCGGCTTATACACTTGGAGGTTCAGGTGGTGGTATAGCCAACAACGAGGAAGAGTTCAAGGAGATCCTCATGAACGGTCTCAGACTTTCACGTGTTGGACAGGTCCTTGTTGAGAGATGTATAGCAGGGTGGAAGGAGATCGAGTATGAGGTTATGCGTGATGCAAATGGTACATGTATAACCGTATGTAACATGGAGAACCTTGATCCTGTTGGAGTTCACACAGGAGATTCTATAGTTGTAGCTCCATCACAGACACTTGGAGACAAGGAATACCAGATGCTCAGAAGTTCAGCCCTGAACATTATCTCAGAGCTCAACATCAAGGGTGGATGTAACGTTCAGTTTGCCCTGAACCCTAATTCATTTGAGTACTGTGTTATCGAGGTAAACCCTAGAGTTTCAAGATCATCGGCACTGGCATCAAAGGCAACTGGTTATCCGATAGCAAAGGTTTCAGCCAAGATTGCCCTTGGATACAATCTGGATGAGATCAAGAACGCCATTACCAAGAAGACATATGCCAGCTTTGAGCCGGCACTTGACTACGTGGTTGTCAAGATACCTAGACTTCCATTTGATAAATTCATCGCCGCTGACCATGATCTGACAACACAGATGAAGGCAACTGGTGAGGTTATGAGTATCTGTACAAACTTTGAGGGGGCACTTATGAAGGCTCTGCGTTCACTGGAGCAGCATGTAGACAGCCTCTGGTCAAGCAGATACAAGGATATGACAGACGAGGAGGTTATAAAGCTTCTCGGACGTGTGGATGACAGACGTATCTATGTCATAGCTGAGGCTATCAGACGTGGAATCTCATATGATCAGATATATGACATCACCAAGATCGACAGGTGGTTCATAGATAAGATTCACAATCTTGTAAAAGCCGAGAGAAAGATAATAGAGTCAAAGGGCGATATCTCCAAGGATCTTATGAAGGAGATCAAGAGAGTAGAGTTCCCTGACAAGGTTATCGCGAGACTCACGGGCAAGACAGAGAAAGAGATTAGACAGATGCGTTACGACTACGGTGTAACAGCACACTTCAAGATGGTTGATACATGTGCAGCAGAGTTTGATGCCATGACTCCATATTACTATTCATGCTTTGATTCTCTGGAGAACGAGGTCGCTGAGGACAATTCAAAGAAGAAAGTAATGGTACTTGGTTCAGGCCCGATCAGAATTGGACAGGGTATCGAGTTCGATTACTGTTCAGTTCACAGCACATGGGCATTTGAGAGAAAGGGTTACGAGACAATCATCGTCAACAACAACCCTGAGACAGTTAGTACAGACTTTGATATAGCAAACAAGCTTTACTTTGAGCCTCTTACAGCGGAGGATGTTGAGGCTATAGTAAATCTGGAGCATCCGGATGGAGCTGTTGTACAGTTCGGTGGACAGACCGCTATCAAGCTTACAGAGGCACTCATGGAGATGGGGGTACCAATCCTTGGAACAAGTGCAGAGAATGTAGATGCAGCAGAGGACAGAGAGCTCTTCGATGAGATCCTTGAGAAGTGCTGTATACCAAGACCTGCTGGTAAGACGGTATTTACAAGAGAGCAGGCGCTTGAGGCTGCAAATGAGCTGGGTTATCCGGTACTTGTAAGACCTTCATACGTTCTCGGTGGACAGGGAATGCAGATCGCGATCTCTGATAAGGATATCATAGAGTTCATGGATATCATCAACAGACATACCCAGGAGCACCCAATACTTGTAGATAAGTACATCATGGGTAAAGAGGTCGAGGTCGATGCTGTATGTGATGGAGATGACATACTTATCCCTGGTATCATGGAGCATGTTGAGAGAGCCGGAATACATTCAGGAGACAGTATCTCGGTATATCCTGCACAGACACTCTCACCAAAGACAAAGAGAGTCATCGCTGATTACACCAAGAAGCTTGCAAACAGCCTGCACGTAATCGGACTTATAAATATACAGTTTATTGCATACAATGATGAGGTATATGTAATAGAGGTAAATCCTCGTTCAAGCCGTACAGTTCCATATATAAGCAAGGTAACAGGAATACCTATCGTTGATCTTGCAACACGTGTTATCACAGGTGAGAAGATCAAGGATATGGGTTACACACCTGGACTTCAGCCGGAGTCAGAGTATTTCGCGATCAAGAAACCGGTATTCTCATTTGAGAAGATCAGAGGAGCTGAGATAAGCCTTGGACCTGAGATGAAGTCAACAGGAGAGTGCCTTGGTATATCCAAGAACTACAATGAGGCTCTCTACAAGGCATTCCTTGGAGCCGGAATCAATCTTCCAAAGACCAAGAAGATGATCCTCACAGTCAAGGACTCAGATAAGATGGATGCTATAAATATCGGTAAGAGATTTGCTGCTCTTGGATATGAGATATATTCAACAAGAAGCACATGCAGAGTTCTCAATGAGAATGGTGTTCCTGCAAAGCTCATCAACAAAGTTGAGGAGCCATCACCAAACCTGCTTGACCTGATACTGAGCCATGAGATCGACCTGATCATCGACACTCCATCACAGGGTGTTGAGAGAAGCAAGGATGGATTTATCATAAGACGCCATGCGGTAGAGACTGGCGTTACATGTCTTACAAGCCTTGATACAGCAGATGCACTGCTTACAAGTCTTGAGACAGCCGATACAACAAAGCTTTCTCTTGTGGACATAAGCGAGATATAAAATCTGGTTAAATAGACAAAAATGGGGCAAAATGATATACAACGTTAAAAGTGGTTGTCATTTTGCCTTATTCAATTTATGCTTATGGTCAAGTGAAAATAATAATTATAGAAATCAGAGGTGAAATATGCATAATGTACCTACAGATGAAGTGTTTGTTATAGGTCATAAGAACCCGGATACGGATTCGATATGTTCTGCTATAGCGTATGCCCATCTGAAAAATCAGCATGAGAACAAATTTATACCAAAGAGAGCCGGAAATATAAACAAAGAGACACAGTTTGTGCTTGATTATTTCGGCGTGAAATCTCCTGAACTTGTCAGTAATGTAAATGTTCAGGTCAAGGATATTGCCTACAGAATCGTAGATGGTGTTTCAGGGAATATCACTATGAAGAGAGCGTTTGAGATAATGCAGGATAATGATGCCACCACCCTTCCTGTTGTGAGCGGAGACAAGATCAAGGGAATTATAACAGTAGGGGATATAGCGGAAGCGTATATGCTGGAGAAGGACGATAATTCCCTGTATATAGCAAAAACACGTTTCTCCCATATAATAGATACTATAAACGGTGAACTTGTGTACGGTGATGCTGATGAATATGTGAAGGACGGAAGAGTGATCGTCGGGGCTGCCCAGGTCGATATTCTTGAGCGGCATGTCAAGGAAAATGACATAGTCATAGTGAGTGACAGAGTTGAGGCACAGCTTGCGGCCATAAACTGTGGTGCCAGCATGCTCATAGTCTGTCTTGTGAACAGTATATCAGATGTCGTTCTTGAATTTGCAAAGAATAAGGGATGTGCGGTTGTTGTGACGCCTACGGATACCTATGCGGTTGCCAGACTTATCGGACAGAGTATGCCTATAGGATTCTTTATGATAAGAGATCACATCATGACATTCTATGAGGATGATGATATAGACACCCTTAAGACTACCATGGCAAAGACCAGGGTAAGATATTTCCCTGTAACGGACGGCTATGGCAACTATAAGGGGCTTGTCTCGAGGCGTAACTACATCAATGCCAGAAAGAAGCAGCTCATCCTTGTGGATCACAATGAGAGGACGCAGTCCGTTGACGGTGTGGAGAATGCAGAGATACTCGAGATTATTGATCACCACAGAATCGCAAATATAGAGACTATGAATCCTGTTTATTTCAGAAATCAGCCACTTGGATGTACCGCCACGATAATCTATCAGATGTACAGGGAGCAAAATGTCAAAATAGACAAGAAGATAGCGGGATTACTCTGTTCAGCGATTCTGTCTGATACCCTTGCGTTCAAATCACCGACATGTACATTTATCGATGAGGCTGCAGCGAAAGAACTGGCGAGGCTTGCAGAGATAGATATATACGAGTTTGCTATGGAGATGTTCGATGCTGGAAGCAACCTCAAGGATAAGACTATGGAAGAGATACTCCATCAGGATTTCAAGAAGTTTGATATAGGAGATATGGTCGTTGCTGTTGGACAGATCAATTCTGTAAATGAGAAAGAGATAGAAAGAATAAAAAAAGATATGGGCGACTATCTAAGCGGTTATATGGAATCTGGATGTGACGTAGTAATGTTTGCCATGACAAATATCCTCCAGGAGGGATCTGGTATAATCTGTGTTGGGGCCGGGGCTGATGAGCTCTGCACAAAAGCATTTGGCGTTCAGCTTGATGATGGATATGCATATCTTCCAGGGGTGGTTTCGAGGAAGAAACAGATAGTTCCGGCACTGGTTAAAGCTACCCATCAGATATAATTTGATGTATTTATATACAGCAGATTAAAACTACAGCGGATATAAACTACGGTTACAATAAAAGATAATAAAAGATAATGAAAGATAGGGTGATGTCGTGAAGTTATATACCGCAAACGACTATATACGAGATACATTTGGTGAAAAATTATATAAGATATCATTGAATGCGGGAACGACATGCCCGAATCGTGATGGAACGGTGGGGATAGGTGGATGTATATTCTGTAGTGCAAGCGGATCCGGAGATTTCTCCGAGAATGCCGAGTTGGACATAAATAGTCAGATAGAACGTGCGAAGATGCGTATTGCCGGCAAATGCAGATGTAAGAGATTCATAGCATATTTTCAGTCGTTTACGAATACATATGGTGATCCGGAAACGCTTAGAAGGAAATTTCTTGCGGCGGCAAAAAGAGACGACATAGCAGCGGTATCTATAGCGTCAAGACCTGATTGTTTCGGACCGGAGATACTTGAGATAATAAATGAGGTGAAGACAATCAAGCCGGTATGGATAGAACTAGGTTTACAGACTTCTAACGATAGGACTGCAAAGCTTATAAACAGATGTTATACTCTAGATGAATATGATAAGACCATGAATAATCTGAAGAGGCTGGATGTCCATGTTGTAGTTCATATGATAATAGGGCTTCCTGGTGAGACAAAACAGGATATGATATCCACCGTCCGCTATATAGCGGACAGTGGAGCCGACGGCATAAAGCTCCAGCTTCTGCATGTACTAAAGAATACAGTTCTTGAGAAGATGTACATAAATGGTGAATTTGATGTGCTGACTTTTGAAGAGTATGCAGATATACTGTGTGACTGCCTCATGGAGCTGCCGCCGGACATGGTTGTTCACAGATTTACCGGCGACGGACCTAAAAAGATACTTGTGGCTCCGATGTGGAGCGCTGATAAAAAGATGGTCCTGAACCGTTTGAACAGGATAGTGTCTGATTTATGATATACTGACGGCAGATTTGAGGAAAATACGCAGATTTTCCCTGTTTTCAGGCGAGAGCTTACTGCAACTCGACAGGATCTCGGCCTCCTCTTCGGGCAGTGTCTGACCATGACCGTATGCTCTGAATACATCGCTTGTGCTGTAGCCGTTTTTTCTTGCGGCATCTATGCAGGACAAGAGTAGCAGATAGCTGATATTTATACAGAACAGGTTTGAAACCTTGATCAGATTTACCATATCAGGTATTCTGTCTCCTCTCTCATAGTGAGAGTAGGCAGGGGTGGATATCTCTAAAAAAGCAGCCATCTCAGCCTGTGTAAGACCTCTGCCGGTTCGCATTGATCTGAATGCGCTGGCGATAGAGGTATTTTTGTCATTGTTGTCACTGAGTGAACTATTGAGTATTTTTGATATTTCTGAAATGTTTGTTTTGTCAGGTTTTCCTATTCCTGATGATTCTCGTTTTCTTTTGCTTTCCATTTTGATTCTCCTTTTTAATAATGTAGTCTTTTCAGATACTGACATCCTGTGCGGCGTTTGATAGTTATGTCTGTTCGTTGTCTGATGTGATGTCAGTCGGTTTATTTGTTTTGGCTGCGAGACTTTCAACAAATTTGTCCACCAGCATTTTGTCCTTTGTCCCTAGCATCTGATAATTTGTCATGAGGGCTGCCATGTTCTCGTTTGTCTTGATGGCGGCGAGGTATGTGTCGGATTCCATGACCATTTGTCTGGATCTGTTGGAACGTGCCCGCATATATCTCGATGACAAGGTATATGCGTATAAGAGATCGTGATGCAGAAGTTCAGAAAGCTGTAGTGTCTGTTCTATGTTTGGTATATTGCGTCCTTCTTCGTAGTTTGCATACCCTGATCTGGACATGGATAGTGCGGTGGCTACATCTGTCTGAGTAAGCCCTGCCTTCTTTCTAAAATGTTTCAGAAGTGATGGGAGAGGATTGGTTGCGTTGTATTCCATATTTGACCTCCGTTGTTATTTTATGGTGTCATTTTACACAAACTTAAAGCTGTAAAACCGAATTTGTAATAAAATGGCATAATTATGTAATATACAAGGCACAAAACATATTAAAGTTGTGTTATAATGTTGACAATTGTCGTGCAGTCATGGCAGATACAGCTAAGGAGGAGAATTATCATGAGTTTAGCAGATGAGCTTTTTATAAATATGTGTAGCGATATCATTGAAAATGGATATAGCACAGAGGGGGAAAAGGTAAGACCGAAGTGGGAGGATGGAAGTTACGCTTACACCATAAAGAAGTTTGGCGTTGTTAATAGGTATGATCTGTCTAAGGAGTTTCCGGCAATCACACTCAGAAAGACATATATAAAGTCTGCGATAGATGAATTGTTATGGATATGGCAGAAGAAATCAAACAATGTCCATGATCTGAAGAGCCACATCTGGGACAGTTGGGCAGATGAGAATGGATCGATAGGAAAAGCGTATGGATACCAGCTAGGTGTAAAACATCAGTATAAAGAAGGAATGATGGATCAGGTGGACAGGCTTCTGTACGATCTGAAGAATAACCCATACAGCAGAAGAATGATGACCAATATATATGTCCATCAGGATCTTCATGAGATGAACCTATATCCATGTGCGTACAGTATGACATTCAATGTTACAGGTGACAGACTGAATGCGATACTCAATCAGCGCTCACAGGATGTCCTCACCGCAAATAACTGGAATGTGGTACAGTATGCCGCTCTTGTTTATATGATAGCGCAGGTGACAGGATTTAAACCGGGGGAACTTGTTCATGTCATAGCGGATGCGCATATTTATGACAGACATATACCACTTGTAAAGGAATTGATAAAGAGACCTACATATCCGGCACCGAAGGTTATACTCAATCCGGATGTCAAGGATTTCTATGATTTTACTGTGGATGATTTCACTATAGAGGATTATGTTACCGGACCTCAGATCAAAAACATTCCTGTAGCAATATAAAAACATAAAGTTTTGTAAGGAGAATATATGAAGTTTATAGCAGCGGTTGATAATAACTGGGCGATTGGCAATAAAGGAAGTCTTCTTGCCAGAATATCAGAGGATCAGAAGAATTTCAGAAAAGAGACAATGGGACATGTAGTGGTTTTGGGAAGAAAGACTCTTGAGGAATTTCCCGGAGGAAGACCACTAAAGGGAAGAACCAATATTATACTTAGCACAAATCCAGATTATACAGTACAGGATGCAGTTGTGGTACATTCCATTGACGAATTGTTTGAAAAATTGTCAGAATATGAGTCTGATGATATATTTATAATAGGCGGACAAACAGTGTATGATGTTCTGATCCCATACTGTGACACGGGCATTGTTACCAAAATAGACAAAAGTTATGAAGCAGATGCATTTATTCAGAATCTTGACGAGATGGATAACTGGCATGTGGAGAATGAGAGATCTGGCACTGAGCCAAACGATGTGAATATCACATTTGTCACATATAAGAACAGTGAGTCTCTGTACAAAAAGTAATTTTCTTATAAAAGCAACAAAAAACCTCTTATTTTTGATGAAAAATACACAAAAAACATTTGTTTATTGTAGATTATTGTGATACAATTTTTATATATTTTGGGAGGTGTACAACATGAAGGAAGTTTTAATTACATCGGGAACAAGCTTTGAGGGCTACGAGATCGTTGATTACGGAACATATAAGTTCACCCAGACGATTATTAACTCTAATTTTTTGAAGGATTTAGGAACATCTATCGCCGATATAGCAACTGACAGACGTGACGTTTATCAGGAGAAGATAGATGAGATCCTTAATGAGACTATCAAGAATTTTAAAGAAATGGTCGGTGAGAGCAACTACAATGCGGTCGTTGGTTTCACAACGGGGGTTGAAGTTTATACAAACAATGTTACGGCTGTTGTTGCCAGTGGAACACTTGTAAGTATCACACCGGTATATAAGTCTGAGTTTGAGAAGAGTAATTTTATCAGGAAAGAACTCTATGTACGTAACTACTATGATCTTCTGGTGCCGAGAGCGTCGAAGGTAGTGCTTGCATCGGAGGGTAAGGGAACAAAGGTTTCAGTGTGGTTTAACAACTATAACAATGACGATATACTTGCACTCAAGGCTGAATTACAGTTTACCAACATATACGGGGATAATATCACACTTCCGGATGTGGATTTTACATTTGACAAGACAAATCTCAATCTGCTCAAGTCGGATTTTGTAGAGTGCAAGCTCCTGGATAGATATATCAAGCTTATATCTTCGGCTAAGGTATACATCAAGAAGTATGTTAAGAGCAGTGGAGTATACGAGATCGATGCTGATTCTATCGGAATTGAGATGTCAGAGAGCAAGTTTAGGGCACTCAAGGTTAAGAAGGGTATTGATGCGGTAGCAAACTACAAGTCAGATGGCCTTGTATGGACGTGTAATTGCGGACATGTAAATGAAGGCGGTTCTGAGGAGTGTACTATCTGTGGAAGAAAACAGGATGATATGAAGAATTCTATTACTTTCAATTATGAACCTATGGTTGAGGAGATGAAGACCAAAGAGTATGTAATTGAAATTAAGGATGTTCTTATGAAATATATCAAGGATATTGACGCAAGCCTGAGAATGCAGCTCCTTGAGATTATGGAATCTGGAATAAATTATGAGAAGACAAGGGGATCTATGAAGGACTCAGTTATTGAGAAGGTGGAGAATCTTTTCCTTGGCTTATAAAGCTTTGAATAGGTTATGGATGGATAGAATATGCAGCAATATATGATTCAGATCATAAAAAGCTTACAGGAGAGAGGGTACAGACAACTGAACCCTGATTCAAATAACGTATACGGCAGAGTCGATGGCGATGTCGTATACGTTGTTGTTATAGGTAGCAATAGAAATCTTGATGCGGATTCATTAAAAAAGTTCAATGATAAGATAATTATTGAACTATCGATCAATTCACATAAGAAAGTGAATATTCTGAATATTCTCATCACTCCAAATGGTATGTTTGATGACATGACAAAGAAGATAGTCGAAAATGTGGGAAATGTATGGCTATTTACAGAAGATTATGGAAAACTGTATGTGTTTGAGAACCAGCCGACAGATTTTGATTCGCTCTATGATGTGATCGATAAAAAAACGGTGGTGGATAACCGTAGATCCCAGCATAATCTGATGAGAATGTTTGGCGTTGTGACACCGATATTTCTGTTGATGAATGTTTTGGTATATCTTGCATGTGTGTATATTTATCAACCCACTGATTTGGCTGTAAACGTGTATGCGATATCAGAGAAAAGACAATATTACAGATTTTTGACATCCATGTTTACACATTTTGGAATAACACATCTATTGGGCAATATGGTCATTTTGATCGCACTCGGCGCGAGGATCGAGAACATAATAGGCAGGCTTAATTATGTCATAGTCTATATTGTCACAGGTCTTGCAGCTGCATTTGCATCATATATTAACTTTTTTTGTAATGATATATATGATTACTCGGCAGGTGCGTCCGGAGCAATATTCGGTCTCCTGGGAGTGCTTGTTGTCATAGCGTTTTACAATAAGGGGCGGGTGAAGGATCTGTCGCTTATGAATATGCTTATATTATTTATTCTGACGCTGGTTGACGGACTGATGTCGGAAGGCATTGATAATGTTGCTCATGCAGCGGGATTTATGGCTGGAATACTGGCTGGGATTGTCCTTTTGCTGGTCAATCAAAAGGTTGTAAAGAATAGCTGGTTATGATAAAATATATCGACGACAAAAATGCGGGAGGCAGGGTATGAGTACTGGAATTAGTATGTCAAGTGTTAATAAGATAAAAGAACTTGCTGATAATGGTGATTACAGTCTTGCTCTTGATATACTTGAACATCAGGATCTGTCAAAATCTCTCAGTCCTCAGTTTATAAGGATTTGTGGTGAAGTATATTATGAGAATGGTCGCTATGCGGATGCGCGAGCAGCTTTGGTAAGAGCTCACTCAATGGCGCCGGCTGGCAACAAGATCATTTATTCTATCATAAAGCTGTATCTTTCTATGGGGTTTAGAAAGCAGGCAGAGCATTACTTTGAGATATACAGATTCAATCAGGAGAGTAAAGATGCTGGTACATACAGAATAGAATACATGATAGCGAAGGCATATCATAAGCCTGTGAATGAACTTTACAGCATTCTGGTGTCAGCTAATGACGTGGAGACATCGGAGGAGTGGGATTATGAGATGCTGCTTCTTCATGCCTATATACGCAACAAAGACAAATTTGATTCGGCGGCGATAGAGTTTAAAGCAAAATATAGAAATTCTTCAAGACTTTCTACATTGGATAGTCTTATTGAGAATACAGAATCCCTGGAATCAAAGGTGTATATTTTCCCTTGTGAAGACAGGAACGATGACGATCCGGAGCAGGAAGAAATCAGAGAATTCGAGAAAAAGATCCTTGATGAGGATGATTTGAAGATACATCCTAAGGATGCAAAAATCATGATCATGGTGGAAGATGATGCTCCTGTCACTAGTTCCATGAAGTTTAAGCAGATGTGGGTAAGATCTAAGGACAAAAAGGAACATAAGAAGGAACTGAGAAGGGAAGAGACAGAGGAAGAAAATAAAAAGGATAAGAAAAGATCCCATGGATTGTGGGGAATAATGTCCAAAAAAGAAGAAGAACTTGTGGACAAGGAGATGCAGGATATCTTGTCTGAGAATATGGATAAAGAAAAACTCCTTGGTGAAGTCGTGACTAGCAAGGCGGGTGAGTTGGAATCCGCACATGTTGATGAGAAAACAGTTTCTGAAACATCTGCTGTTTCAGAAACGGAAAGCTCTGAAATGAAATCTGGAAATGATGAGTCAGGCGCATCGCAAGATATGACAGAGATGTCTTCGTATAACATATCAGCCGAGGACTCGGCTGTGTATAATGCAGAAGATGAAGAAGGCGAAAGAGCTTTGAATGGCGAACCGGATGAACAGGAGGACCTCTTTGTTATAGAGGAGGAGCCGGAAGAAGTTGTGATGGTAGATGCAGATCTTATGACAGAAGAAAGCGATGAGCCGGAGCCAGAAGAAAATGATAAAACGGACAGTATATCTGAGGAAGCGTTTGATCCGGAATTTTCCGATGAAGACGATGATTTGTTCTTTGTAGCGGAAAACGATATTAGCGTTTCAGAGGAGCTACAGACGGAGAATACGTCAGAGACAGATATTTTGGAATCTGATATGCCGGAATTTGATGATTTAGATTCTGATGAGCCAGGATCCGATACGTCAGATGAAGAAATAACGGGTATTGTTGAAAATGAAAATTTTGAACCTGAAAAATCGGATACAGATATAAAAGAACCTGAAGAGCCAGAAGTGTCAGAAGTATCAGATATAGAAGAGACGGAGTCTTTTGATTTTGATAAAGCACTTGAGACTCTTGAAAAGTTTGAGGTTGATGTCAATGAAGATTTTGAGATTGATCAGAAACTTGACAATATAGATGACGATGACAATGATTCTGAATCTGAAACTAGCTCCATGATGGAATATGGGATAGATGCTGAACAGGAAATGGTGAAAGATGAGCCTGAAGTTTGGGAGATAGAGCAGGGGGAAGAAAGCTTTGAAGAGAATCCTGAAGCCGAATTCGCAGATGAGATGGCAGAATCCGAATTTGAATATGAAGTTGATGTTGACGCAGATATCGAAAATGAGATATCAGTGGAAGAAACTGAGCCTGTCTCAGAAAATGAAGATTATGAGATTCCATCAGAGAATATCCATGAACCATCCGAAGAACATCAGGAAGATTTAGAAGAACCAGTTCGGGAAGAGCGTTCGTTCAGAAGATATCAATCAGAGAAGACAAGATATGCCGAGTTCCCTGTTTTTAAGAGTAGTTTGTTTCCAGATTACAATACGGATGGAGCAAAACTGTATGAGGTGGGAAATGGCAAAAATCTAAAGATGGGTGAGCAGATAGAAACTGAGGAAGCCAAGATAACGGAGAACCTTCAAAAAGAAGAGGATCTCATAGGTGAAACCGATAGGTTGCTGGCAAGACTTGGGATCAGATTTCAAACAGAATTTAAGTCTATTCTTGACTTCGGTGCGGAAGGTGATGAGGACACTGGTGAAACAGATGGAGAGAATGGTCCGAATGCTGGCGGCACTAGAGATGCCAGAGATTCAGAAGATTCTGATGAAAAATCCGAAGTCGATAACATAGAAAAACCATTCAATGAGAAGATAGATAAGGATAGTAAAAAGGAAAAGAAATATTTTAAGTTGAAAGGTTAAATATGAAATAAAGTAGCATAAATATATATCCATATTGCTTTTTATTTGAACACGCGGAAGGAGGCGAGGGAAGTGGCTGTAGATCAGACAGAAGCTATGATTGCTGCGATAAAAGCGCAGCTTGAGAAAGAGCGTGCTGCCGAGGCCGCAAAGAAGAAAAGAGAAGAGGAAGAAGAGTTTCTCAAAAATGGCGGCAAGAAGAAAGAGGCAGAGACTACAAAAAGCCAACACAAAACTTTGTCCAAAGAGGAGTTAGAGCGAATTGAAGCGAAACGACGTCGCAAGAGAGAGGAAGCTCTCGGCATCGTGAGGAAAGATGAGCCAGAGACATCTGAAGAGGACGAGAAGAAGGAAGAGGTCCAGAATGAGGGTGAAGGGCTGAAGCCTGATGATAAAGAGAAAAAGAAAGAAAATGGACCAGCGCCAAAACTTAGTCTTAATCTTGGTGGAATTGCCGATGATATGCAGGACGGTTTAGGTGGCATCGGCGGTGGTCTTGGAAGTAAAACGGAAGGCGGCCTTGGTAGCGGCCTTGGAAGTAAACCAGATGGCGGTTTAGGCGGACTCGGTGGCGGTCTTGGCGGCCTTGGAAGTAAGCCTGAGGGCGGTCTTGGCGGTGGACTTGGTGGTGGCCTTGGTGGTGGCCTTGGAAGCAAGCCAGAAGGTGGACTTGGTGGTGGTCTCAACCTTGAGGATCCAAATCGTGGAACAGTCAAGTCGAAAGGCGGAGAGAATATAATTCTTGATGATGAGGAGTCTGAAAATACAGAGGAAGAGACTCTCGAATGGGTAGAGAATAAGAACGCCAAGGTCAATAAGGTTAAATCACCGAAGGCTGGTAGTGATGCCAATGGTGATCTGTTCAGCATTCTTCCAGATAGAAATAAGCAGAATTCAGATGCTAAGTCATTATACGATTTCGATGATGACGATGATGATGACGACGATTTCCTTGGAGCTGGAATAAAGAATCTCTCAAATATTGATGAGGAGAGTCCTGAAGAGGTAGCAAAGAGGAAAGAAGCTGAGGAAGCTAAGAAGAAGGCGGAAGAGGAAGCTAAGAAGAAGGCTGAAGAAGAAGCCAAGAAGAAGGCAGAGGAAGAAGCTAAGAGGAAAGCCGAGGAGGAGAAGAAACGCAAAGAAGCCGAGAATGCGAGAAAGAAAGCAGCGGCTGAAAAGGCAAAGGCAGAGGCTGAAGCAAAGAAACAGCAGGCTATAGATGATGCCAGAAAGAATGCCGAAGAAGCAAAGAAACACGCTGAAACCTCCAGAAAGACTATAGAAGAGTGTGAAAAGTCTCAGAAGGATCTTGAGAAGCAGCTTGAAGAGTTCAAGATCAAGAAGGACAGTTATGATGCCAAAATGGCACAGGAAGCTGATGCCAAAAAGAAGAATGATGCTGAGCTTCTTGAGCGTGAAGAAAAAGAGCTCAAAGAGACTGTAGAAAAGCTTGAGAAAGAGATTGTAGATAGCAACGAGAAGGCAAAGAAGGAATCTGATAAGATACTCAGTGAGAGCGATCCTGATACATATAAGAATAGCATTATCACGGAGGCTCAGGCGGTTGCAGATAAAGCTATAAAGGTTCTTGCTGAGACAAAGAAGAACAATATTGACAAGAGTGCTGCCGAATTCAAGAAAGCAGTGGATGAGGATAAAAAGAAACTTGCAGATATTGAGATAGAAAAGAAGAAGGCTCTTGATGCTGCAAAGAAGAAACGTGCAGATGAAGAAGCCAGAGCTGCTAAGATAATTAAAGCTGCGGAAGAAGATAAGACCAAGGCAGGTACTATATTTAGTGAGTCAAAGAAAGCTGAGGAAGAGGCTGACGCAAATCTCAAGAACACAACTGAGATGGAAGAAAAGTCGCAGAAGACTCTTGATGATCTGAATAAGAAACTTGCAGATTCTGAAAAGTCTATCAAGAATGCTAAAAACAGCAAGAACGATGCTAATACCAAACTTGCAATTCAGAAAGAAGAGTTAAAGAAAGCGGAGAAAGCTGAAGAGGAAGCTGTAAAGGCTCTTGAGAAGGCTAAGAAGATAAAGGCGGATGTTCAGAAGAAGATTGCTGATAGCGAGGAGTTTATAAAGAAAACAGCTGAGTCTATCAAGTCTGCTGAAGAAGATTGTAAGAAGATATCTGCGGATGTCGTTGCTGCGAAGAAAGAGAATGAATCATTTAAGACCGCAAAAACGGAAGCTCAGGATGCACTTAATCAGGCCAAAAAGTCTCTTGTAGAGGCCGAAGATCTGCTCGCAAAGGCAGAAGCGTCAGCAGAAGAAGCTGAACAGATTGTTGAAGAGGCGAAGATATCAGAGGAAGTTGAAATCCAGAATGCTGAGAGTCAGGCTAAGCAGAAGTCGGATAAGATTAGTGCGGATGCCAAGCTCCGTGAAGCTAAGCATGAGGCATATGTTGCGTCAGAGGATGAAAAGTACGCCAATGCTGAGGCTGGGGAACTTGAGAAGGTTCAGACTGCAGCTATGAAAGCTGATAAAGATGCTGCAGATATGAAGAACAAGGCTGAAGCGGATGCAAAGAAACTTCTTGATGATGCCAAGAAAAAAGAGTCTGATATAAAGAATAAAATTTCAGAGCTTAAGACAGAACAGGCAGAAAGAGTAGTTGCAAGAAAAGAGGCTGCAAAGCAGGCAAAGGCTGAAGCCGAGGAGAAGAAGAAGAAAGATTTGTCTGCAATAGATAAGGCTGAGGCGGATGTAAAGAAACAGCTCGATGACATAAAGAGTAAGGCAAGTGCAGCTGCAAAGGTTCTTGAAAAGGCAATAAAGAGAGAAGAAGAATACAGAAAGCAGGAGGAACTTCTTAAAGAGGGTAAGATCGAGGAAGCTGCGAATGTTATCACTCAGGATGAAGAGGCGACGATGGCAGCATCCATAAGTGAAGTAGTTGCTGCAAGACGCAAATCACTTCCGGCAGAGGCAAAGTATCTTTATAAGTATCTTGGTGTTGAACCTGCAGGGGCTCAGATCGTCAATGTGCTTCAGACACTTAAGGTAGACCCTAAGAGATCTAAAAATATTGTCATACTTGGACAGCACGGATTCGGACTTACAACCATAGGTGAGGATTTTGCCAAGTTCTATTATGATATGGGAATATGTAAGTCAGATGCTAAGGCTAAAGTTAAGGCAAAGGTCATAAACAGTGGTAAACTTGGTGGAGCCGTGGCAAAACTCAAGGGTGGATGTCTTATAATCGAGAGCGCAGGTCTTATAACTCCAGATAGATTTAAAGAAATGGTTGACATGTGTTCTCCGGAGAAGAATGATATCAAGATTATCCTGACTGGTGAAAAGACCGCACTCAGCAATATGCTTGCATCTAATATGACTCAGGCACGAGCTTTCAATAACCGTATTTATTTCGATCAGATTAACGAAAATGGTATGGTCAATGTTGCAGAGTGCTATGTTGAAGAGAAAGGATTCAAGCTTGAGAGTGGAGCAGATTCAGCCATAAAGAACCTTTTGATGGGAATGGAGTCCGGTAATATAGACAGACTTCTTGGTGCTATGGAAGATGCTATGAAGAAGGCTGAGAATAGGGATCCAATTGATAAAAAGGTTTTGAAAAAAGAAATAGTACAATAGTAATACAGACAGGTATGCTGTCGCTAAAGACAGAAATTTGTTGAAAAATAATATGCCAGTGCTTATAATATCAGTGTTATAAGTACTGGCATTAATTGTGTAAAGGAGATTTTGTATGCTTTCGACTGATATAGGAGTAGATTTAGGAACATCAAATGTATTGATAAGCGTCAGAGGCAAGGGGGTTGTTGTTAATCAGCCATCCGTTGTCGCATATGAAGTTTCCACGAAAAAGGTAATAGCGATAGGGATAAAAGCCAAGAAGATGATAGGTAAGACGCCGGAGAATATAGATGTTGTTAGACCGCTCAACAAGGGAGTCATATCCGATTATACGATTGCGGAGATTATGCTCAAGGCATTTATTAGAAGTGCCATGGAGAAGAGATCAGGTGTGGGGAGACCTCGTATATGTGTTTGCGTTCCAAGCGGTGTAACCGAGGTGCAGAGAAGGGCGGTTGAAGAGGCTGTATATAAGACAGGAGCAAAGACGGTCTACGTTATGGAAGAACCTCTTGCTGCGGCTGTTGGAGCAAATGTTGATATTCATGAAGCTAAGGGCAGCATGGTTGTAGATATAGGTGGAGGAACCACTGATATAGCAGTTATATCACTTGGAGGCGCGGTGGAGAGCAGTTCCATCAAGTACGCCGGTGATGATTTTGACAACGCTTTGGTCAGGTATGTCAGAAGAAAGTATAATCTGCTTATTGGCGATCAGTCTGCCGAGAAAGCAAAGATAGCTATAGGTTCTGTTATAGAACGTGAGGATGATATAGAATATGTGATAAAGGGACGTGACTTGATAAAGGGACTTCCTAAGGCGGTAACCATAACGGCAAACGAAACGGTGGCAGCCTTTGAGGAGACAACAAATCATATCCTTGGAGCAATCCACAATGTTCTTGAGACTGCACCGCCTGAGCTGGTGGCTGATATTGCTGTGTCGGGTATAGTTCTCACCGGAGGCGGGAGTCTGATATACGGCATGGACACTCTCATAAAGGAGAGAACCGGCATAGAAGCATACGTTTCTGAGAAGGCACTTGAGGCTGTTGCGCTCGGCGCTGGAATGTCGGTGGTCATAAACGAAAAGAAAGACGAATAAACTTATGGAAAAAGATTTTTTGCCGATCTGTAGGGATGATATGGAGAAAAGAGGATGGTCAGAGGCAGACTTTGTATTTGTCATAGGTGATGCCTATGTTGACCATCCATCATTTGGTCCGGCTATCATAAGCAGATTACTGGAAAGATATGGATATAAAGTGTGTATAATAGCCCAGCCTGATTGGAAAAACGACAAAAGCATTGATGTTTTTGGAAAGCCAAGACTGGGTTTTTTGGTGTGCGGAGGAAACATGGATTCTATGGTCAACCACTACTCCGTATCAAAAAAGAGAAGACAGAAAGATGCATATTCACCAGGCGGAGAAATGGGACTCAGACCTGATTATGCAACAACCGTGTATTGTAATCTTATCAGAAGAACATACAAGGATGTACCGATCATAATAGGTGGTATCGAGGCCAGCCTCAGAAGAATGGCTCACTATGATTATTGGTCTGACAAACTTAAACATTCCATACTTGTGGATTCCTCTGCTGATATTCTGTCATATGGAATGGGCGAACACAGTATGATAGAGATAGCTGAGGCTCTTGACAGTGGCATCAATGTCAGTGATATCACATATGTGAGGGGAACCTGCTATAGGACCAAGGATATATCAGGTGTTTCGGAGGATGCTATATTGCTTCCGGATTATGACAGCCTTACACGAGACAGACTGGAGTACGCCAGAAGCTTTTATACACAGTATATAAATACGGATCCATACTCTGCAAAGACACTAGTTGAAGGGTATGGTAACAGAGGATATGTGGTGCAGAATCCACCTGCTTACCCACTTACACAGATGGAGATGGATGATGTGTACGATCTTCCTTACATGAATAACTATCATCCCATATACGAGTCAAAAGGTGGGATTCCTGCAATCTCGGAGATCAAATTCAGTCTGACGAGCAATAGAGGCTGTTTTGGAGGCTGTAGTTTCTGCGCACTTACATTTCATCAGGGAAGAATCATCCAGACTAGAAGTCATGAATCCTTGATAAGGGAGGCTGAGCAGATGACGCACGATCCAGATTTCAAAGGGTATATACATGATGTAGGAGGTCCAACGGCGAATTTCAGACATAAGTCATGTGCAAAACAGGATAGATATGGCGTGTGTACAAATAAACAATGCCTTTTCCCAGAACCGTGTAGGAATCTGAAGGTTGATCACAAAGATTACATTGAACTTCTTAGAAAACTTGAGGCTATTCCTGGCGTGAAAAAGGTGTTTATAAGATCGGGAATCCGATTTGATTATGTAATGGCAGATAGCAGTGATGAGTTTTTGAAAGAACTCTGTGAGAAGCATATAAGTGGACAACTCAGGGTTGCCCCAGAGCATGTGTCAGACAATGTTCTGAAGATGATGGGAAAACCGAAGAATAGTGTATATGAGAGTTTCATAGCCAGATACCAGAAGGTGAATGCGCGTACAGGCAAAAAACAGTTTGTCGTGCCTTATCTGATGTCGTCGCATCCTGGCTCTACGCTTAAAGAAGCAGTGGAGCTTGCGGAGTATGTGCGGGATATAGGGTATATGCCGGAACAGGTACAGGACTTTTATCCAACACCATCGACCATTTCTACATGTATGTATTATACTGGAGTCGATCCGCGTACGATGCAGCCGGTATACGTGCCGCATAATCCGCATGAGAAAGCAATGCAGAAAGCACTCATGATGTATAGAAAGCCTGAGAATTATGACCTTGTAAAAGAGGCACTCATAAAAGCTGGAAGACAGGATCTTATAGGCTTTGATAAAAAATGTCTGATAAGGCCTAGAAAAATGGAAAACAGTTCAGGACATGAACATAGACCTTCCAAGGGTAGAAATCAGAGTAGAAATTGCGTATGTTCGAATAATACAAGGAAAAATAATACAAACAACAAAAATTATAAAGAGGCACCTCAAAAAAACAAAAAAATTAAAGATAATGTCAGATCTGTGGGTGAAAACAAAAGGCATAAAAGAAAATAAGCAGTAAATGGTGATATTCATTTTTGGTTGCGTGGTACATGCTTTTGTGCTAGAATTATGGCAGATTGTGTGAACCTTTAGATTGTCGTGTACTGTTTTGGGTGAACAACGTGAATATACAATATATGGCGATCAAAAAGATTTATTATATATGTAGTCTTATGTCACACTAAAATTTTTAAACAATATTTTTTAAAATGGAGGATTTGAAAATGGCAAAGAAGATTGTTTTAGCAGGCGCATGTCGTACAGCTATCGGAACAATGGGTGGATCACTCAGCACAACACCAGCTGCAGAGCTTGGTTCAATCGTTATCAAGGAGGCTATCAACAGAGCAGGAGTTCCTGCAGATCAGGTAGACCACGTATACATGGGATGTGTTATCCAGGCTGGTCAGGGACAGAATGTAGCACGTCAGGCTTCAATAAAGGCTGGACTTCCAATCGAGACAACTGCTGTTACAGTTAACGTTGTCTGTGGTTCAGGTCTTAACTGTGTCAACATGGCTGCACAGATGATCGAGGCAGGAGATGCTGATATCGTAGTTGCAGGTGGTATGGAGAATATGTCTATGGCTCCTTATGCTATGATGAAGGGCCGTTTCGGTTACAGAATGAACAATGGTGTACTTGTGGATACAATGGTAAATGATGCTCTCTGGGATGCGTTCAATGACTATCACATGATCAAGACAGCTGACAATATCTGTGAGCAGTGGGGTCTTACACGTGAGGAGATTGATGAGTTTGCAGCAAAGAGCCAGCAGAAGGCTGTTGCAGCTCAGGAGTCAGGTGCATTTGATGCTGAGATCGTTCCAGTTATGGTAAAGAAGAAGAAAGAGATGGTTGAGTTCAAGAAGGATGAGGGACCAAGACCTGGTACTACAGTTGAGACACTTTCAAGACTCAGAACAATCAATCCTAACGGATTTGTTACAGCTGGTAACGCTTCAGGTATCAATGATGGTGCAGCAGCTATCGTTGTTATGAGTGAGGAGAAGGCTAAGGAGCTTGGCGTTAAGCCTATGGCTACATGGGTAGCTGGAGCACTTGGCGGAGTTGATCCTTCAATCATGGGTATTGGACCTGTAGCTTCAACCAAGAAGGTTATGGCTAAGACTGGTCTCAAGATTGAGGACTTCGATGTTATCGAGGCAAACGAAGCATTTGCTGCACAGTCAGTAGCAGTTGCTAAGGAGCTTGGATTTGATGTTGACAAGCAGGTTAACCCTAACGGTGGTGCTATCGCTCTTGGACATCCAGTTGGAGCTTCAGGATGTCGTATCCTTGTTACACTTCTTCATGAGATGCAGGCAAAGGGTGCTAAGACAGGTCTTGCTACTCTCTGTATCGGTGGTGGAATGGGTTGCTCAACAGTCGTTAAGATCGAGGACTAATTCAAAGCGATATATATAATTCAAAACGGAGCTGACTACATTCCATGCAGCCAGCTTCTGTAAATCAGTATAAAAAGGAGATACATCATGGAGTTTGTAACATACGAACAGGATGGATACGTAGGAATTATCACAATCAACCGTCCAAAGGCTCTGAACGCACTCAATAGTGCAGTCCTTGAGGAGCTTGATGCTACATTCAAGGCAGTTGATCTTGATACAACAAGATGTCTTATTCTTACAGGTGCCGGCGAGAAGTCATTTGTTGCCGGAGCTGATATAGGTGAGATGTCAACACTCACAAAGGCAGAGGGAGAGGCCTTCGGCAAGAAGGGTAACGATGTGTTTAGAGCTATCGAGACATTTCCTATCCCAGTTATCGCAGCAGTGAACGGATTCGCTCTTGGCGGCGGATGCGAGATATCAATGAGCTGTGACATCAGAATCTGCTCAGAGAATGCAATATTTGGTCAGCCGGAGGCTGGTCTTGGAATCACACCTGGTTTTGGCGGAACACAGAGACTTGCACGTCTTGTAGGTGCAGGCATGGCTAAGCAGCTTATCTACACAGCAAGAAACATCAAGGCAGACGAGGCATACAGAATCGGTCTTGTGAATGCTGTTTATCCACTTGAGGAGCTCCTTCCAGCAGCTAAGAAGATGGCAGCCGGAATCGCAGCAAACGCTCCTATTGCAGTAAGAAACTGCAAGAAGGCTATTAATGATGGCTTACAGGTAGATATGGATCAGGCAATTGTTATTGAGGAGAAGCTTTTTGGTGACTGTTTCGAGACAGAGGATCAGAAGGCAGGAATGGGCAATTTCCTTGAGAAAGACAAGGAGAAGAAGCTTAAGGTTGTTCCTTTCCAGAATAAGTAATAATTAACAGTTCTGATATTAACATTTAGAATATGTGTCAGTTTTTCTGTGAAAAACTGACATGTAGCACCAGCCATTTGCCGTAGGTAAATTTTGTATGGCTGGTGTTCAACAGGGTGGGGAATCTGATAAAGGTAAACCATCCTAAATGTGTGATATAAGTATTATGGTAGCATGTTAAACGAAACGTATATGAATTTCTCATGTTTACCGGAAAAAAAGATTTAGGAGGACATAAAAATGAAGGTTGGCGTAATTGGTGCAGGAACCATGGGTCAGGGCATTGCTAAGGCATTTGCTCAGGTTGACGGATACGAGGTTGCACTCTGCGATATCAAGCAGGAGTGGGCTGAAGGCGGTAAGGACAAGATCGCTAAGGGTTATGCAAGACTCGTAGAAAAAGGAAAGATGACACAGGAGAAGGTTGATGGTATTCTTGCCAGCATCACACCAGGTCTTAAGGAAGACTTATGTGCAGACTGCGACCTTATCGTTGAGGCTGCTTTCGAGAACATGGAAGTAAAGAAGACAACATTTGCTGAGCTTGACAAGATCTGCAAGCCAGAGTGTGTATTCGCTTCAAACACATCATCACTTTCTATCACAGAGATTGGAAATGGTCTTACACGTCCTATGATCGGTATGCATTTCTTTAATCCAGCTGACAGAATGAAGCTTATCGAGGTTATCGCAGGTGTTAATACACCAGCTGAGACTGTAGAGAAGATCGTTAAGATCTCAGAGGAGATCGGTAAGACTCCTGTACAGGTTAACGAGGCTGCTGGATTCGTAGTAAACAGAATCCTCATCCCAATGATCAACGAAGCTGCATTCATCAAGATGGAAGGTGTATCAGATATAGCTGGTATTGATGCAGCTATGAAGCTCGGTGCGAACCATCCAATGGGACCACTTGAGTTAGGTGATTTCGTAGGTCTTGATATCTGTCTTGCAATCATGGATGTTCTGTACAATGAGACAGGTGACAGCAAGTATCGTGCATGTCCATTACTTCGTAAGATGGTACGTGGTGGCAATCTCGGTGTTAAGAGCGGCAGAGGATTCTATATATACAATGCTGATCGTACAAAGACACCAGTTGATGCTCAGTAATAGTGCTAAGTAATATAATATATTTATGGAGGAATAATTAGAATGGATTTCGCTTTAGACAAGAAGTATGAAATGGCGCAGAATTTATTCAGAGAGTTCGCGCAGAATGAAGTAAAGCCTCTTGCTCAGGAAATTGACGAACAGCACAGATTTCCTAGAGAGACAGTTGAGAAGATGGCAAAGTATGGTTTCTTAGGAATTCCTGTTTCTAAGGAGTTAGGCGGACAGGGCTGTGATATTCTCACATATGCTATGTGCGTTGAGGAGCTTTCAAAGGTTTGCGGTACTACAGGTGTTATCGTATCAGCACACACATCACTCTGTGTTGATCCTATCGTAACATTTGGTACACCAGCTCAGAAAGAGAAGTATGTTCCTGATCTTGCTTCAGGCAGAAAGCTTGGTGCTTTCGGTCTTACTGAGCCAGGTGCTGGTACAGATGCTCAGGGACAGCAGACAAAGGCTGTACTTGACGGAGACGAGTGGGTACTTAACGGATCAAAGTGCTTCATCACAAACGGTAAAGAGGCTGACGTATATATCGTCATCGCCGTTACTGGTATCGTTGAGAAGCGTGGCAGAAAGATGAAGGAGATATCTGCATTCATCGTAGAGAAGGGTACACCTGGATTTACATTCGGTACAAAGGAGAACAAGATGGGTATCTGTGGTTCTTCAACATATGAGCTTATCTTCACAGACTGCCGTATTCCAAAGGATGCACTTCTTGGACAGAAGGGTAAGGGATTCAATATCGCTATGCATACACTTGATGGTGGACGTATCGGTATCGCTGCTCAGGCTCTCGGTATTGCAGAGGGCGCTCTCGAGACAACGGTTAACTATGTTAAGGAGAGAAAGCAGTTCGGTAGATCAATCGCTCAGTTCCAGAATACACAGTTCGTTCTTGCAGATCTTGCAACAAAGATCGAGGCAGCTAAGCTTCTCGTATACAAGGCAGCAAGAAAGAAGGATGAGTACCAGAGCGGTGCTAAGGTTTCTTACTCAGTAGAGGCAGCTATGGCTAAGCTTTACGCAGCTGAGGTTGCTATGGAAGTTACTACAAAGTGTGTTCAGTTACACGGTGGTTACGGTTACATCAAGGAGTACGATGTTGAGCGTATGATGCGTGATGCTAAGATTACAGAGATCTACGAGGGAACTTCAGAGGTTCAGCGTATGGTTATTTCTGCAAACTTATTAAAGTAATATAGGAGGTACTTAACGTGAAGGTTATAGTTTGTATAAAGCAGGTACCTGATACAAAGGGTGGAGTACAGTTCAACCCAGACGGTACATTAAACAGAGCAGCAATGCTTACAATCATGAACCCTGATGATAAGGCAGGACTTGAGGCTGCACTTAGATTAAAGGATCAGTATGGTGCAGAGGTAACAGTTCTTACAATGGGTCTTCCAAAGGCTGCTGATGTTCTTCAGGAGGCAATTGCTATGGGAGCTGACAAGGGCGTTCTTGTAACAGATCGTGTACTTGGTGGAGCTGATACATGGGCTACATCAACAACAATTGCCGGAGCTCTCAGAAAGCTTGATTACGATCTGATCATCACAGGTCGTCAGGCTATCGATGGAGATACTGCTCAGGTTGGACCACAGATCGCTGAGCATCTTGGAATTCCTGTAATTTCATATGCACAGGAGATCAAGGTTGACGGAGACGCAGTTATCGTTAAGCGTCAGTATGATGACGGATATCATATGTTAAAGGCTAAGATGCCTTGCCTTGTAACAGCACTTTCTGAGTTAAATGAGCCAAGATACATGACTCCAGGTGGAATCTTCGATGCAGTTAATGCAGAGATCACAACACTTGGCAGAGCAGACCTTGTTGATGTTGATGATTCAAACATCGGTCTTAAGGGCTCACCTACAAAGATTGCTAAGGCTTCAGATAAGGTAAGAAAGGGCGCAGGCGAGAAGGTTGTTCCTGATTCTCCAGATGAGGCAGTTAGCTATATTGTTGGCAAGTTAAAGGATAAGCATGTAATCTAATATAGTAAAGGAAAAGTGGTGAATAAAATGGGCGCAATGAACGCAGAAGAAATGAAGAACTACAAAGGCGTATTTGTCTTTGCACAGCAGGTAGATAATAAGTTAAGTGGTATTTCTTTCGAGCTTATCGGCGAAGGAAAGAGACTTGCAGAAAAGCTTGATGAGAAGGTAACTGCAGTACTTATCGGTTCAGATGTTAAGGGTCTTGTAGATGAGCTTGCAGAGTATGGCGCAGACAGAGTTATCGTTGTTGACGATCCAGAGCTCAAGGATTACAGAACAGAGCCATATGCACACGCACTTGCATCAGTTATCAATGAGTACAAGCCAGAGATCGTTTTAGTTGGTGCTACAGCAATCGGTAGAGATCTTGGTCCAACAGTTTCAGCTAGAGTTGCTACAGGTCTTACAGCAGACTGTACATTACTTGAGATCGGTGATTTCCCTCTTGTTGCACTTCCAAATCAGGAGCAGAAGCACAATCAGCTTCTTATGACACGTCCTGCATTCGGTGGTAACACAATTGCTACAATCGCATGTCCTGACAACCGTCCACAGATGGCAACAGTTCGTCCAGGTGTTATGCAGAAGCTTGACAAGGTAGCTGGTAAGAAGGCAGAGGTTATCGAGTATAATCCAGGATTCGTACCAAACAACAAGTATGTTGAGATCCTTGAGATCTCAAAGGCTATCTCAGATATCAAGGATATCATGGATGCTAAGATCCTTGTTTCAGGTGGTCGTGGAGTTGGCTCAGCAGAGAACTTCAAGCTCCTTGATGATCTTGCAGAGGTACTTGGCGGACAGGTATCATGCTCACGTGCAGTTGTTGATTCAGGCTGGAAGCCAAAGGAGCTTCAGGTTGGTCAGACTGGTAAGACAGTACGTCCACAGGTATACTTCGCAATCGGTATTTCAGGTGCTATCCAGCACGTAGCTGGTATGGAAGAGTCAGACATCATCGTTGCTATCAACAAGGATGAGGATGCTCCTATCTTTGATGTAGCTGACTATGGTGTAGTTGGAGATCTCAACAAGATCGTTCCAGCTCTTACAGAGGCTATCAAGGCAGAGCTTGCTAACAAGTAATTAACAGGCTGTTTGCTATATAGATAATTTTGAAATTATCAACTATGAGAAAAACGCTTCGCGAGTTTCTCAAGTTATCGCGGCAGTCGCCAAGGTCTCGTGCAAGCACGGACTTTGGCTCGCTGCTCGCGTAAATTATAAAGTCCCTCTCTTGGATTTGATGTTCAAGAGGGGGACTTTTTGACGTGGAAGATTTTGTTATGGAAGATTTTGTCATGGAATTTTTTGGAGAGTAGATTACATAGCTAACAATAATGGCTTGTTTTTGTATTTTGGTTAGTTTTAGGCGTATTTTCCACAAAATTATCTCTTTTTAATCAGTTTCATTGGAAATGTGACAATATCATGTAAGTTTGTATCTTTTTGCATTATATTTTGGATTTGGGTACAATTTTGTGCTCTAAAAAATAAAAAAGCAAAAATAAAAAACAAAAATCTGCAATTCTGTTACAATCAGAAATTGGAAATCCAATACAAGTGTATTGTAAATAATACAAAAATAATGTAGTATTAATTAGTTTGAATATAGTAGATAAAGAGAGTATGCATGTGAAGATAAGTACAGTACATGCGAAAGCAAGTGCAAATGAGGATAAACACAAATAGCAGGTACAGTAAGTACGGTATGCACAGTAGTAGAACATGCAGAAGAGAGGTACATATGAAAGAGAAAGATAGCGTTATTGATAACGTAAAATCAGCTGATAGCAGGAAAACATCTGATAAAAAAATAATATCTGATAATAAAACAATGTCTGATACTGGAAAGCCGTCCGCTGGCGAGAACAGAGAGAATAAGATGGGCGTGATGTCAGAGGGAAAGCTACTGATGTCCATGTCGCTGCCTATGATAATATCCATGTTGTTCCAGGCTATGTATAATGTTGTAGATAGTGTGTTTGTATCAAGGTTCAGCATGGATGGCCTTACTGCTGTGTCCACTGCATTCCCGATACAGAATCTGATGATAGGGGTTTTCTCGGGACTGGGAGTCGGTTTTAATGCGTTTATATCCAAGGCCCTTGGTGAGAAGAAGTTTGACAGGGCAAATGAGGTTGCCAGACAGGGAATATTCCTTGAGGCGATAGGATATGTGATATTCCTGATAATAGGATTATTTTTTGCAAAGTCATTTATGATGAGTCAGACAGATGATGCGCAGGTTATCCAGTACGGAACGGAATATCTGGAGGTGTGCTGCTGCTGTGCTTTTGGTATAGCTTTCCAGATGACATTTGAGAGACTCTTGCAGTCCACAGGTCGTACAATGTACAGTATGATAACTCAGATACTTGGTGCGGTCATCAATCTTATACTTGATCCTATCATGATATTTGGACTCCTTGGATGCCCTAGGATGGGTGTTAAGGGGGCGGCCATCGCGACAGTATGTGGTCAGTGCATAGCTGGAACTTTGGCTATGATCTTCAATATCAAGAATAATCCGGATCTCCATATCACTCTGAGAAAATTCAGACCACATGGAGAGATAATTGGCAAGATACTCGGCGTTGGCGTGCCGTCGGTTATCATGGTTGCAATAGGTTCTGTGATGAATTATTTTCTGAATCTTATACTGTTTTCGTTCTCCAAGCTGGCAGTTGCTGTATTTGGAGCTTACTTCAAGGTTCAGAGTATGGCGTTTATGCCTGTGTTCGGATTAAACAACGGAATGATACCGATAATTTCATACAACTATGGAGCGCAAAGACCGGACAGGATGAAGAGAACTATGAAGCTGGGAGTTATGGTGGGCTGTTCCATTATGCTGTTCTGCCTTGTTATCATGCAGGCATTCCCTGGACAGATACTCAAGATATTTGATGCCACAGATGATATGCTGTCCATGGGAATCCCTGCTGTCAGGATCATGAGCACAGCGTTTATATTTGCGGGATTTTCAGTAACATGTTCTGGAATGTTCCAGGCCGTTGGAAAGGGTGTATACAGTATGATAGTGTCCATGGCGAGACAGCTCTTTGTTATACTTCCTGTAGCGTATTTCCTTTCAAAGGCAATGAACAGCGTGAATGGCGTGTGGACGGCGTTCCCTATTGCAGAAATCTTCAGCGTAATTATATCAACATTTCTTCTTTTAAGAGTGTATAAAAAGATAGTAAAACCTTTGGAAAGAGGACAGATAGAGTAAAATAAGAGAATGATATACGGAGGAAATGCGATAATATAGACATAGCGCGTGGCATTTGTATTGTGATAGAATACTATATAGTAGTATAGTTTTCATATGATGAACGCAGTTTTGCATTTGTCGCAAATAGATGGCAGAAAAGAAATGGAAAGAGAGCGGATATGGGAAAAATGATATATATGGATCATGCGGCAACAACGGCGGTGAGACCTGAAGTGCTCGATGCCATGCTGCCTTACTTTACAGAAAAATATGGAAATCCCTCAGGCGTGTATACATTTGCGTCGAAAAATAAGGACGTAATAAATGTGGCAAGGGATATAATTGCCGATTCCCTTGGGGCGAAGCCTGAGGAGATCTACTTCACCGGGGGAGGCTCTGAGTCGGACAACTGGGCTCTTAAGTCCGTTGTTGAAGCCTTCCAGGATAAGGGAAAGCATATAATCACAACCAGGATAGAACACCATGCCATTCTTCACACATGCCGGTATCTGGAGAAGCTGGGTTTTGATGTGACATACCTTGACGTGGACGAAAAGGGGCTGGTGAATCCGGATAAGCTGAAAGCAGCCATAAGACCAGACACAATATTGATATCTGTTATGGCAGCCAACAATGAGATAGGAACCATAGAGCCAATCAGCAGAATTGGAGCCATAGCACATGAACATGGAATTCTGTTTCACACGGATGCAGTTCAGGCGTATGGACAGATTCCGCTTGATGTAAATGCCATGAATATAGATTTGCTCAGCAGCAGCGGTCATAAGCTTAATGGTCCAAAGGGAATCGGATTTCTGTATATACGGAGTGGAATAAAGCTTGGAAGCTTTATACATGGAGGCCAGCAGGAGCGTGGGCGTCGTGCTGGAACTGAGAATGTACCGGGAATCGTTGGAATGGGCAAGGCTGCCGAGCTTGCGGTTCTATCTATGGAAGATAGAATGAAATGGGAGACAGACATAAGAGATCATATGATTCATAGAATCTTGTCGGAGATACCATATTCAAGGCTGAATGGACATGAGAAAGACCGACTTCCTAACAATGTGAATGTGAGCTTTCAGTTTGTTGAAGGAGAAACGATCCTTATCATGCTTGATATGGTGGGAATATGCGCTTCTGCAGGCTCTGCGTGCACATCAGGTTCTGTTGATCCATCACATGTACTGACAGCTATCGGTCTTCCGAAGGAGATATCACATGGTGCTGTTAGACTTACACTTGGATATGAGAATACCATGGACGAGGCAGATGCTGTGGTAGATAATCTCAAGAGGATTGTGGAAAATCTCAGAAAGATGTCACCTGCATATCAGGATTTTGTCAGTAGAAATAAATAATTTGCAAAATACATGCTCTTGAACATAATGCAGGATAAAAGATAGCATTAAAATGAAAATATACTATAGTTATTATTTATTATAAAGAGGAAATGAAGTTGATTGATACAGATAAGAAGACAGTATGTGTAGGTATGTCGGGCGGAGTTGATTCATCGGTTGCCGCACTTTTGCTCAAGGAGCAGGGCTACAATGTAATAGGAGTTACCATGCAGATATGGCAGGACGAGGACAGGGACGTGGTGAGTGCCCATGCTGGATGCTGCGGGCTGTCAGCAGTTGACGATGCCAGACGTGTGGCGTCGCAGCTCGATATTCCGTATTACGTTATGAACTTCAAGGAAGAATTTAAGAAGTACGTAATAGACTATTTTGTGGACGAGTATAAGCATGGCAGAACCCCGAATCCATGTATCGCCTGCAACAGATATGTAAAATGGGAATCGCTGCTCACAAGATGCATGGCGATTGGTGGTGATTATATAGCCACAGGTCATTATGCAAGAATAATCCAGCTCCCAAACGGCAGATATACTCTCCAGGAGGCCAGGGGAATAGATAAGGATCAGACATATGCACTCTACAATCTCACCCAGGAACAGCTTGCCAGGACTCTCATGCCAGTTGGAGAATACAGCAAGCCTGAGATCAGAAAGATCGCAGAGGATCACGGACTTATGGTGGCTCACAAGCCGGACAGCCAGGATATATGCTTTGTGCCAGATGGAGATTACGCCGGTTATCTTGAGAACGAAGCAGGACTTAAGGCGGTTCCGGGAGATTTTGTAGACATACATGGCAATGTGATCGGAAGACATAAGGGAATCATACACTACACCATAGGACAGAGAAAAGGACTTGGACTTGCGATGGGACATCCAGTATTTGTGGTGGACATCATACCTGAGACAAATCAGGTCGTGATAGGAGAGAATGGAGATGTATTCTCAGAGAGGCTCACATGCAACAGACTGAACTTCATGTCCATAGCGGATCTCACAGAGCCTATGCATGTCAAGGCGAAGATCAGATATAACCACAAGGGAAGCATGTGCACGATCAGGAAGATAGATGAAGATCTGGTTGAGGCGGTATTTGACGAACCGGTCAGAGCTGTGACAAAGGGACAGGCAGTTGTATTCTATGAGTGTGACCATGTGCTTGGCGGCGGAAGTATCTGCTGATCACAGCGGATTGAATTCCGGCTTTCTGTTCTTGAAGGTGCAGTAATATCTGTAACCGAGTGATGTGAGGGCATCCCTTGCATATGTCTCAAAATCATAGCACAGATATTCGGGCTTGTGTGCATCAGATCCCACTGTGATGATCTCACCACCCATATCCTTGTAGAGTTTCAGGATATCCATATGAGGATGTGCGTAACTCATATTCTTGTACAGACTTCCAGTATTGATCTCTATACCTTTTCCCTTTGGGATGATTTTCTTGAAAATCTGTTCAAATACTTCCTTATAATCTGACATCCTGAAGATCTTCTCGCCTGATGGGCAGTATCTTACTACGTAGTCAAGATGACCATATACGTCAAAGTCATCTATCAGAGTCACATTATCAAGAATGGACTCAAAGTAATCACGTATACCTTCTATCTCTGTACGTCCCTCATAGTAAGCTGGATAGTATGGGTCGAGGCCCCTGACAAGGTGTGATGATCCTATGATAAAGTCCAGTTCATTTTTGTATTTATCAGCAATGTCCCTTGCCTTGCCGGCAACCGTATTCATGAGACCGAGTTCCACGCCGCTTCTCACGTCAATCCGATCTCCGTATCTGTGTCGTATTTCGTTTATCGCAGCAAAGTACGAATCGAAATCAAGCTGGAAGTCAAAACCGTCCTCCGGATTGATAGGAAAGTCTATATCGTGGTGATCTGTCAGACAGATCTTTGGAATTCCAAGTTGTATTGCCTTCTGGATTATACTGTCCAGTGGAGCGGAAGAGTCGCTTGAGAACTCCGAATGTATATGCGAATCACAGATGATCATTTTCTGTATACCTCCGTTTATAATCATTGCGTTTCATATTATAACATAAAACACTGAAAAAAATATATAAAGTAAAGCTGTTGAGTAATCTTATTATTATCAAATTGTAGTAGAAACATTTTTTCTTTAGTCTCAGCCCATTAGTATAATTTGTTAAAACAAATTTGTCTATTTTGGATAGATGATAACTAAAAAAATGAGATTAAGGCTTGAAATTTATACCTAAAGAATGTATGATTAGCTTGTGTATTTAACACGATTTATTTGCTACGTTCCCGCGTAGCAGATTGATAAATACTTTTATTATATTTCAAAAACCTAGGAGGAATAAAAAATGGCAGTAAAAGTAGCAATTAACGGTTTTGGACGTATTGGTCGTCTTGCATTCAGACAGATGTTCGGTGCAGAGGGTTATGAAGTTGTTGCAATCAACGATTTAACAAAGCCTTCAATGCTTGCAGATCTTCTCAAGTACGATACAGCACAGGGTGGATACTGTGGCAAGATCGGTGAGAACCTTCACACAGTTTCAGCTGATGATGAGGCTAACACAATCACAGTTGATGGTAAGACTCTTACAATCTACAAGGAGGCAGATGCAAACAACCTTCCTTGGGGTAAGATCGGTGTTGATGTAGTTCTTGAGTGTACTGGTTTCTACTGCTCAAAGGAGAAGTCAATGGCTCATATCAACGCAGGTGCTAAGAAGGTTGTTATCTCAGCTCCAGCTGGTAATGATCTTAAGACTATCGTATTCTCAGTTAACCAGGATACATTAACAGCTGATGATCAGATCATCTCAGCAGCTTCATGTACAACTAACTGTCTTGCACCAATGGCTAAGGCTCTTAATGACTATGCTCCAATCCAGTCTGGTATCATGTCAACAATCCACGCTTACACAGGCGATCAGATGATACTTGACGGACCACACAGAAAGGGCGATTTAAGAAGAGCTAGAGCAGGTGCTGCTAATATCGTTCCTAACTCAACAGGTGCTGCTAAGGCTATCGGTCTTGTTATCCCAGAGTTAAATGGCAAGCTTATCGGTTCAGCTCAGAGAGTTCCAGTTCCAACAGGTTCAACAACAATCCTTACAGCAGTTGTTAAGGGTGCTGATGTAACAGTTGATGGAATCAACGCTGCAATGAAGGCTGCTGCTTCAGAGTCATTCGGTTACAACACAGATCCAATCGTTTCATCAGATGTTATCGGTATGAGATATGGTTCATTATTTGATTCAACTCAGACAATGGTATCAAAGATCGCTGATGATTTATATGAGGTTCAGGTTGTTTCATGGTATGACAATGAGAACTCATACACAAGCCAGATGGTTAGAACAATCAAGTACTTCGCAGAGTTAGCATAAGTTATTTCAAGCTATAATTAGCTTTTATAATGTAAGCTCATTTAAAAGTATTTATTAGACCTAATAGAGGGTCCGGTCTCCAAGGACCGGGCCCTTTTTTCTTCGTAGAAAGCAATTATGCGTTTCTATGTTCCCGCATAAGAGCGGGTAGGTAGCTGGGCAGAGGACAACTTATAGTTTTCTGTTCTATAACATTATTTAGGAGGAATTAGAAATGTCATTAAACAAGAAATCAGTAGATGATATCAATGTTAAGGGCAAGCGCGTGCTTTGCAGATGCGACTTCAATGTACCATTAAAGAACGGAGAGATCACAGACGAGAACAGACTCGTTGCAGCTCTTCCTACTATCAAGAAGCTTATCGCTGATGGTGGAAAGGTTATCCTTTGTTCACACCTTGGAAAGGTTAAGACAGAGGAGGACAAGCAGACTAAGACTCTTGCACCGGTTGCTAAGAGACTTACAGAGCTCCTCGGACAGGAAGTTAAGTTCGTACCAAGCCTTGAGGTTGTTGACGATACAGTTAAGGCTGCAGTTGACGCTATGAAGGACGGAGAGGTTATCCTTCTTGAGAATACTCGTTTCAGAGCTGAGGAGACAAAGAACGGAGAGGCTTTCTCTAAGGATCTTGCAAGCATCTGTGATGTATTTGTAAATGATGCATTCGGAACAGCTCACAGAGCTCACTGCTCAAACGTTGGTGTTGCTGGACTTGTTGACACAGCAGTAGTTGGTTACTTAATGCAGAAGGAGATCGACTTCCTTGGCAATGCAGTAGAGAATCCAGTTAGACCATTTGTAGCTATCCTCGGTGGTGCTAAGGTTGCTGACAAGCTCAATGTTATTTCAAACCTTCTTGAGAAGTGTGATACACTTATCATCGGTGGTGGTATGGCTTACACATTCCTTAAGGCTAAGGGATATGAGATCGGTAAGTCACTTGTAGATGATTCTAAGATCGATTACTGTAAGGAGATGATGGCAAAGGCAGAGAGCCTTGGCAAGAAGCTTCTTCTCCCAGTTGATACAGTTATGATCGAGGATTTCCCTAATCCTATCGACGATCCAAGCATCAAGACAGAGATATTTGACGCTGACAAGATGCCTGCAGACAAGGAAGGCTGTGATATCGGACCTAAGACTATCAAGCTTTACTCAGACGCAGTTAAGACAGCTAAGACAGTTGTTTGGAATGGACCTATGGGTGTATTCGAGAACCCTGTACTTGCAGCTGGTACAAAGGCAGTTGCAGCAGCACTTGCTGACACAGACGCTACAACTATCATCGGTGGTGGAGATTCAGCAGCAGCTGTTAACCAGCTTGGTTACGGTTCAAAGATGAGCCACATCTCAACAGGTGGAGGAGCTTCACTTGAGTTCCTTGAGGGTAAGGAGCTTCCAGGTGTAGCAGCAGCTAACGACAAGTAATTTATATATCGTATAGATATAAAGATTATAACGGTGGATGCCGGCAGAGTCTCTGACATGTCCGGCGTTCATCAAAAAAATACATTATAAGAGGTAGATTGCAATGGCAAGAAAGAAGATTATTGCAGGTAACTGGAAGATGAACAAGACTCCTAGCGAGGCTGTTGAGCTTGTTAACCTGTTAAAGGACTTAGTAAAGAATGATGACGTAGATGTAGTATACTGTGTACCAGCTATCGATATCGTACCTGTTGTTGAGGCAACAAAGGGAACAAACGTAGCTGTAGGTGCAGAGAATATGTACTTCGAGGAGAGCGGAGCTTACACAGGTGAGATCTCAGCAGCAATGCTTGTAGATGCTGGTGTTAAGTACGTTATCATCGGACATTCAGAGCGTCGTGATTACTTCAAGGAGGATGATGTTCTTCTCAACAAGAAGGTTAAGAAGGCATTTGAGGCTGGTATCACACCTATTCTTTGCTGTGGTGAGTCACTTGAGCAGAGAGAGCTCGGTGTTACTATGGACTGGATCCGTCTCCAGATCAAGTCAGACCTCGCTGGCGTAACAGCAGATCAGGTTAAGTCAATGGTTATCGCTTACGAGCCAATCTGGGCTATCGGAACAGGTAAGACAGCTACATCAGATCAGGCACAGGAAGTATGTAAGGGAATCCGTGATCTCATCGCTGAGATCTACGATACAGATACAGCTGAGGCAGTAAGAATTCAGTACGGCGGTTCTATGAACGCTGGCAACGCTGCTGAGCTCCTTGCAAAGCCAGACATCGACGGTGGTCTTATCGGCGGTGCTTCACTCAAGGCTGATTTCGGTCAGGTTGTAAATGCCGGAAAGTAATTTTAAACAGGCCAAAATATATTAGTTTTAGATTAAATCTGATATAGAATATTGAAAGGGATTATCAAGTGCTTTATCACAAGGTAATCCCTTTTGTTTACGCTTAGAAAAACAAGGTGGTATATTTCAGGAACTAAGTATTGTTTTTATGAAATGGGGTTTGCCTGAAATTTATATTTCTATAGTTCGCAGGTGTTAGACCAGTATGTATTTTGAACTGTTCGGTAAAATAACTCTGACTTGGAAATGCGAGAGTCTGTGCTATCTGGGCAGGGCTATAATCAGAGTACATGAGCATGTTCCTTGCAGTATCAAGTTTTAGCATTTTTATATAATGTCCGATATTATCTCCGGTCTCTTTTTTGAACAGCCTTGACAGGTATGACGGGGTGAGATTGACACGTTTTGCCAGAAGTTCAACAGTGATCCTAGTATGCAGATGATCGTATATGTAGTCTATGCATTCTGCGACCGGTTTGGAGCATATGGAATTTTTCTTAAGGTTTCGCATTTTTTTTGCATAGTCGATGCACATGAACGCATGTAATTCAGATATATCCTCCACAGACTTCATTGTATCTGACTTTTTTATATAAAAATCACTGAGATTGTAAGCAGTTGCCACATCGAGACCACCTTCAATACAGTATCTTGCAACAAGGGCTGTTGTTATGACAAAATGATATCTTATGTTGTTGACCGGTTTTTCAGATAGTAAGCCGAGTCCTTTTTTATCCTTAAGTGGTGAGGCTTTACACAATTCTTTAACCAGTTCTGTATCTCCATTTTGTATTATTGAGTAAAATTCAAGTTCAGGGTTATAGGGCGCTCTGTTGGTTGAATCTTCGCGTCTTATAAATTCCTGGTAGAATATTTCCTTTGAGTATTTCATATGTGTATAAATCCTTTCTAGTAAATTGTGTCAGTGTAAAAATTTATATGTTATCAAAAGTTTATAAAAGTCTTACTTTACAACTCCTCTATAATATATCATGTAAACGATATAAAAAGCAATAAAACGATATATGACAAATGGATAAGATGTTATTATCAAAATACTTTATAAAGATGCGACGTCGTAAATATTATCATTTTATTTTTGGAGAGGAGTATTTTATGAGAAGGTTAAAACAGCTTGTGGCTATGATGCTTGTGGTTTGTATGTTGATCACTCTGTGTCCATCAGACGTTAGCGCTAGAACATCAAAAGCTGCGGTAAAGTCTGTAACTGTGACAAATCTTGTCACAAATAAACTTGTACTAAAAAAGGGTACAAAGTTTCAGGTGAAACCTAGAGTTGTAGTTACAGGTAAGATCAGTAAAAAAGTAACATATGTATCATCAAATAAGAAGATAGTTACAGTAGACAACAAGGGTGTTGTCAAAGCAGTAAAATCAGGAAAAGCGGTTGTAGCAGTAAAGAGTGCTGCAAACCCAAGGGTAATGTACAAGTTTAATGTTTATGTTGGGGTTCCTACGAAGGCTGTTAAATTGTCTGCAAAGGCTGTGAATATGTTTAAAGGAACCAGCAGGACGTTAAAAGCTTCAATTGCTCCAAAGAATGCCACATATAAGGGAATTCAGTGGTCATCATCAGATAAAAGAATAGCAACAGTTTCCTCGAAAGGTGTTGTAAAAGCAGTTAAGGTTGGAACAGTATATATAACTGCGAAGGCTATGGATGGAAGTGGCAAATATGCAAGATGTAAGATTACAGTAAAACAGCCAGTTACTTCTATCAAGCTTTCAGCGGCAACACTCACTATCACAGAGGGAAGCAGTAAAACTCTTACAGCTACTGTCGCTCCTGCATCGGCAACCAGAAAGACGTTAAGTTGGACATCGAGCAATAAAAAGATTGCAACGGTTTCAGCAAAAGGCGTTGTGAAGGCTATAGCACCAGGTACAGCTACAATCACAGCAAAAGCTGCTGACGGTTCAGGAAAGAAAGCAACATGTAAAGTGACTGTAAAGAAGAAGGTGACTGTAGAAAATAAATACGAGTCGCAGGGGTATAAACTCTTATGGCATGATGAATTTGACGGAACAGAGCTCAACCGTGATATTTGGAATGTTGAACTCCATGAGCCTGGCTGGGTTAATAATGAGCTTCAGGCATATGTTGATTCTGAAGATAATATAAAGGTTAAGAATGGCACACTTATTATAAGCTCGAAGAAAAAAGTAAATGAGGATGGTTCCATATCATATACATCAGGAAGAGTAAACACACAGAATAAGCAGGATTTCAAGTATGGCAGAGTACAGTTCAGAGCAAAGGTTCCTACAGGTAAGGGCTATCTTCCTGCAGCATGGATGATGCCTACAAATGAGAGTCTGTATGGACAGTGGCCTAGATGTGGTGAGATAGATGTGATGGAGGTTCTTGGAGACAATACATATACAACCTATGGAACGATTCACTATGGCAATCCGCATTCAGAGTCACAGGGAAAATATACACTTTCAAATGGAAAGTCATTTGCGGACAGCTATCATGTATTTACATGCGACTGGGAGCCTGGAAAAATTACATGGTATGTAGATGGAGTTAAGATGCATGAGGAAAATGACTGGTATTCAACGACAGCAGGAAAGGGAACTGTTACATATCCTGCACCATTTGATCAGCCATTCTACGTGATACTTAATCTTGCAGTTGGTGGCAACTGGCCTGGAAATCCTGACGCAGATGCAGATTATATCAACAGTGAAAGTCTGTATGTTGATTATGTAAGGGTATACCAGAAGGATTCTTATGATGAAAATGTGACAAAGCCAGAGCGTGAAGTTATAATTCGTGATCCGGATGAAAATGGCAATTATGTAATAAATGGTGATTTTAGTGAGACCGAGGATCTGGGAGATGCAGAAAACTGGATTTTTATGGCGCAGAATGGCGGCGAAGGAACAGCGGTCATCGAGAACAATACAATCAACATAAATACAGCTGATGCTGGTACAGTTGATTACAGTATTCAGCTGGTACAGCCTGATATTCCTGTAGAAAAAGGTGCCACATACAAGCTTTCATTTGATGCGTGGGCGGATGAGGCGAGAACAGGCATAATTGATGTCTCAGCGCCAACCAGATCATGGGGAAGATATCTTAAGGATACAAAATTTGATATGACAACAGAGAAACAGACATTTGAGTATGAGTATACGATGACTGATTCATCTGATGATAAGGGAAGAATAGAATTCAACTTCGGCAATCAGGGAAGCGTGGCTGGTGTACATATTACAAATGTAAAGCTGATAAAGACAAATCAGACTGAGATAGTCGACAAGAAGACGATCCTCGCTGATGGAAACCTTGTTTACAATGGAGAATTTCAGGAAGGAACAGGAAGACTTGGATATTGGACAGTCAGCAACAATTGCGGTGCTGAGTATAAGGTGACAGGTCTGTCTGACGGAAGAAGATTTTCATACAAGTCATTGGATGAGAGTGTAGATGGCAACTTCATATTATCACAGGATGAGCTTGCGTATGCCCCAAATACAAAGTATGTACTTAAATTTGACGCTGAGAGTGCAACTGAGGGAAAGAATATAATTATCACTACAGGAGATTCAAAGTTTGCTGTAACTCTGGATAAAGGAATTAAGAATTATGTTTACAAGTTTGAGACTGGAGAAGAAGTGACTGACAGTTCAATCAGCATTGATTTTGGTAACAGCGGAGAAGTTCTGTTAGACAATGTGAAGATAATGCAGGATTCACTTCTTCTCAATGGAGATTTTTCAGCAGATTTTGCTGGATATGATGTGTATATAGACAGTAGTGCGGATGCAGATGCTGTTGTGGACAGCCAGAAGGAGAACAATGCTGCTGATTTCACAATAAAGAATTCTGGTGATCAGAACTGGAAGATACAGCTCAAGCAGAATAATATCAAGCTTGAGAAAGGTCAGTGGTACAAGCTTTCATTTGATATAAAGAGCTCTGTGTCGAGAACTGTTCAGTACGCAATACAGAGAGATGGAAGCACGCATAAGGATAGTACAGGTGCAGAGGACTGGACACCATATGTTCAGGAGACAGTAAAGCTTGATGCATACGATCAGGCTGATCAGAAATATATGACTGTTTCAAACACATTCCAGATGGCCTGTGACACAGACGAAGAGAGTATTTTCAATATTGCACTTGGCGCAGGTGGAGAAAATGGTTCGGCAATTACTGATCAGCATAGAATCTGTATTGACAATATTGTTCTTGAAAAGACTTCAGCTCCAGAGATAGATGTGCCTGTAGGCAAGAATCTTATCACAAATTCAGAATTTGAGATGAGTGAGGATGGTAGCCTTGCTGGTTGGGAAAATGCAGTAACTGCTCCTGGAGATGCCACATTTGAGGCTGGAGATGGAAAGATCACATACAGTGTTGCAAACGTGGGTGAGGCAGACTGGAACATCCAGCTTAAGCAGATGGGATTATCTCTTGAGCAGGGCGAGTCATATACGCTTAAATGTACATTGGTTTCTGATGTTGATAGAGTTGTGAAGGTTGCTGTTATGACTCCTTCAGCCGGATATGCATGGCATGGCGGTGAAGATGTAGTTCTTACAGCTGGTGAGGCTAAGGATGTAACACTCACAATTACACCTAAGGAAGAAGTTTTCACAGATGGTATCACTGTTGATACAGGTGCCGGATTATTCTTCTCAATGGGATATGTTGAAGGATACACACTTGGAGCACATACAGTTTCTATATCAAATGTATCATTTGTAAAAAACTAAATTTGACCCCTAAAAAATAATATATACCCTTAGGCAGCGGCGAATCGTCGCTGCCTTTTTCATTGTGGCCATAGCAGGATTTTGGTGAATTTTTAAATGATTTGACAGTCAGAATGGGTGTTTGTATGAGAAAATAAAATATGATATAATGAGCATTGCGACGGATGCGCTTGCGCAAGACGTCATAATGCGAATGCCCTCATTGAGCCGACAGGCGATATGATATAATGAGCATTGCGACGGATGCGCTTGCGCAAGACGTCATAATGCGAATGTCCTCATTGAGCCGACAGGCGACATGTTAAAATAAAACATGATTTTTCCCAAATAATAATGAAAGGATAAAATGGTATATAAATTTATGAAAAAACTTATCTCATGGAACGTAAATGGAATAAGGGCATGCGCCGGTAAAGGCTTCATGGATTTTTTTAACAGCATAGATGCAGACATATTCTGTATACAGGAGTCCAAGATGCAGGAGGGACAGCTCACACTTGATATGCCAGGATATTATCAGTATTGGAACTATGCGGATAAGAAGGGATATTCAGGTACGGCTATTTTCACAAAAGAGAAATCTTTGAGTGAAACAAAAGGTATAGGCATAGATGAACATGACCATGAGGGTCGTGTCATAACACTTGAATATGATAACTTCTACATGGTGACTGTATATACACCAAATTCACAGAACGAGCTTGCAAGGCTTGATTACCGGATGAAGTGGGAGGATGATTTCAGAGCATATCTGAAAAAGCTTGAGGAGAATAAGCCTGTTATAGTGTGCGGTGATATGAATGTGGCTCACAATGAGATAGATCTGAAAAATCCAAAGACAAACAGAAAGAATGCGGGATTTACTGATGAGGAAAGAGAGAAGATGACGGTGCTTCTAGATGATGGCTTCATCGACACATTCAGATATTTTTATCCGGATCAGGAAAATATCTATTCATGGTGGTCGTACAGATTTAAGGCAAGGGAGAAGAATGCCGGATGGCGTATCGACTACTTTCTCACATCGGAAAGTCTGAAGGATAAACTTATCGATGCCAAGATCCACACCGATATCATGGGATCTGATCATTGTCCGGTTGAGCTGGATATCGACATGTAGTATGCGCTGAAAATACAAAAATGCAAAAACAAGTGATAATATTTACAGGTATATGTATCTAATATAACAAAAAACATGATAAAGCGAGTCATCACAGCTTGAAAAATTGACATTATATAAGTATAATCTCAATGAATGAATTATGATTAAGAGGCATTTAGCCGGAATAAATAAAAAGGAGAAAAATTATGAGTAAGAAACCAGTAGTTTTAATGGTCCTCGATGGATATGGTCTCAGTGACAAGACAGAGGGTAATGCAGTAGCACTTGCAAAGACGCCTGTTATGGACAAGCTTATGGCTACAGCACCATTTGTGCAGGGCGCAGCTTCAGGACTTCCTGTAGGACTTCCAGACGGTCAGATGGGCAATTCAGAGGTAGGTCATATGAATATCGGCGCAGGCCGTATCATATATCAGGAGCTTACAAGAATCACAAAGGCAATCGCTGATGGAGATTTCTTTGAGAATGAGGAGATGCTCGCTGCAATAGAGAACTGCAAGAAGAACAATTCTGATCTTCATCTCTGGGGACTTCTCTCAGACGGTGGTGTTCACAGCCACAATACACACCTCTATGCGATCCTTGAGCTTTGCAAGAAGCAGAATTTTGAGAACGTATACGTTCATCCATTCTTTGACGGAAGAGATACACCGCCTGCATCAGGTAAGGGCTACCTTGAGGAGCTCATCGCAAAGATGAAGGAGATCGGTGTAGGTAAGGTTGCATCTATGTCAGGTCGTTACTACGCAATGGACAGAGATAACAGATGGGACAGAGTAGAGCTTGCATACAAGTCACTTGTGACAGGTGAGGGAGTTCAGGTAGAGGATGCTGTAGCAGCTATGCAGGAGTCATATGACAAGGAAGTATATGATGAGTTCGTTCTTCCAACAGTCATCACAGAGAACGGTAAGCCTGTATCACTTGTTAAGCCAAATGATTCAGTTATATTCTTCAACTTCAGACCAGACAGAGCACGTGAGATTACCAGAGCATTCTGCTGTGACGATTTCGATGGATTTGAGAGAGCAAATGGCCGTATGCCACTCACATATGTATGCTTCAAGGACTATGACGAGTCAATACCTAACAAGCTTGTTGCATTCAAGAAAGAAGAGATCGACAACACATTTGGCGAGTATCTTGCAGCTAAGGGACTTAAGCAGCTCAGACTTGCTGAGACAGAGAAGTATGCTCATGTAACCTTCTTCTTTAACGGCGGTGTTGAGGAGCCTAACAAGAATGAGGACAGAATCCTTGTAAAGTCACCTGCTGTAGCAACATATGATCTCCAGCCTGAGATGAGTGCTCCAGAGGTAAGCGAGAAGCTCAATGCTGCCATCCTTGGCGGAGAGTATGATGTGATCATCATCAACTTTGCAAACCCTGACATGGTTGGTCATACAGGAGTTATCCCTGCAGCAATCCAGGCTGTAGAGACAGTTGATAAGTGCGTTGGCGCTGCAGTAGAGGCGATTGATAAGGTTGATGGAGTTCTCTTCATCTGTGCTGATCACGGTAACGCAGAGCAGATGATTAACTACGAGACAGGTGCTCCACACACAGCTCATACAACCAATCCTGTACCATTTATCCTTTACAACTATGGTGAGGACGTAGAGCTTCGCGAGGGCGGATGCCTTGCAGATATCGCACCTACACTTCTTGAGGTTATGGGACTTCCTCAGCCTGAAGAGATGACAGGCAAGTCACTTATTGTAAGAAAGTAGTTCAGAACAATAAATAAAAGATACGGCACCGAATTATAATATAAGATTGTTATGATCGGTGCTGTATTCAGTTGAGAGGACACATATGAAGAAGTTTTTGGAAGAGTTTAAGGAGTTTGCCCTTAAGGGTAATGTGATGAGTCTGGCTATCGGTGTTATCATTGGTGGAGCGTTCCAGTCATTGGTTACAGCTTTTACAGACTGTTTCATCACACCAATAATCAACAGCATAGGCGGAGCAGAGATCGGTGGACATTTTCAGATATTCCACACTGGACAGTATATCGAGTACGGAGCGTTTATTTCAGCTGTGATTAACTTCATAATCATGGCATTTGTTATATTTGTCATCATGAAGGGAATCAATGCTATCATGGATCTTGGCAAGAAGAAAGAGAAAACAGCGCCTCTCACAAGAAAGTGCCCTTACTGTATGGGAGAGATAGATATCAAAGCAACAAAGTGTATGCATTGTACATCAGATGTTCCACCTGTTCAGGAGTAGGTGTAGACATCTTGACCTAGAACCTGATGTGGATAATGCCAGCGTAGGAATATATACAGCATAGGAACAGCGGCTGTGCCTTATGGCATAGCTGCTGTTTAATTTTTTAGGAATATAATATTTACAAAGGAGATAAAAGATCATGATAAAAGAATGTCTTGAAAATGTAAGAAAAAATGTGCCGTTGGTGCACAATATAACAAACTATGTAACTGTAAACGATGTGGCAAATGTTATCCTTGCCTGTGGCGGCAGTCCGATCATGTCGGACGATGAGGATGATGCACCCGATATAACAAGCATATGCGGTGGACTGAATATCAATATCGGTACACTCAATAAGAATACGATACCATCTATGTATCTTGCCGGAAAGAGGGCAAATGAACTTGGACATGTGGTGCTTCTTGATCCTGTTGGAGCGGGAGCAAGCAAGCTCAGAACAGATACAGCTGTCGGACTTATGCGAGCTGTTAAATTTGATGTCATAAGAGGAAATATCTCAGAGATAAAGACTCTTGCATACGGCTCAGGAAGCACAAAGGGAGTTGATGCGGATGTGGCAGATGCGGTTACTGAGGATACACTTGACGGAGCAGTAACATTTGTCAAAAAATTATCTGCAGAGACAGGATCGATCATAGCGGTGACAGGTGCGATAGACCTTGTCGCAGACAGCGAGAAGTGTTATATCATAAGAAATGGCCGTCCTGAGATGGGAAAGATCACGGGAACAGGCTGTCAGCTCTCCGGAATGATGACTGCATACGTTGTGGCAAATCCGGATAACAAACTTGAGGCTGCTGCCGCGGCTGTCATGGTTATGGGACTTGCAGGCGAGATAGGTTATTCTCATCTCCAGACATTTGAGGGCAACTCTACATACAGAAACAGGATAATTGATGCTGTATACAATATGGATGGTGATACTCTTGAAAAAGGCGCTAGATATGAAATCAGATAAATGATAAGGAAGTATGTATTTATCAGGGCTAAAATTTGAATTTAATATATAGAATATACTATATGGAAGAAGGATGTATATCATGATAAATTGCAGTAAAAAAGAGCTTATGCTTTACGCGGTCACAGACAGACACTGGCTCGGAGACGAGACATTATACGATCAGGTAAAGAAAGCACTCGACGGTGGGGCAACATTTGTTCAGCTCAGGGAAAAGAAGCTTGACAGAGAAGATTTTCTTGCTGAGGCGCTGGAGATACAGAAGCTCTGCAAGAAGTACGGAGTTCCGTTTGTCATAAATGATGAGGTGAGCATAGCGAAAGATATAGATGCTGACGGTGTGCATGTGGGCCAGAGCGACATGGAGGCGATGGATGTCAGAAAGGTGCTTGGCCCGGACAAGATACTTGGCGTGTCCGCTCAGACTGTTGAACAGGCGATAATAGCCGAAAAACACGGTGCAGACTATCTCGGAGTTGGCGCAGTATTTGCGACAGGCTCAAAGGATGATGCGGATGATGTGAGCCATGAGACACTGAAAGCGATATGTGAGGCTGTCTCCATACCGGTTATCGCCATAGGCGGAATAACAAAGGATAACGTGTCTGAACTTGCTGGCTCTGGAATATGCGGCGTGGCAGTGATAAGCGCCATATTTGGACAGAACGACATAAAGAAAGCTACGGAAGACCTCAAGGCTTCTGTGGAGAAGATGCTTGAACAGTAGATGTTGAAATTAGAGATAGATAGAGGTGCACATGAAAAAGATAGTTATCAGCGATATAAAAGGTGCGATATTTGACATGGATGGAGTTCTGCTGGACTCTATGCCGATGTGGGACCATGCGGGCGAGATGTACCTTGCAGGACAGGGGATAGAGGCTGAGCCTGATCTTGAAAAAGTCTTGTTTACAATGACTATGCAAAAGGGCGCTGAATATATACGTGATCATTATGGGTTAAAACTCACGGCGGATGAGATCATAGATGGCATAAATGAGACTGTGAGAGATTTCTATGCAAATAAGGCTGTGCCTAAGAATGGAGTCCTTAAGTTCCTCAGGCTGTTGAAGAGTCACAATATACCTGTAACCGTTGCGACTTCGACTGACAGATGCCATGTGGAGGCTGCTCTTTCAAGAAATGGCCTTATGGAATATGTAGACAAGATATTTACGTGTTCGGAAGTTGGCGTTGGAAAGGCTGCCTCTCCAAAGATATATGAGCTTGCGGCCGAATTTATGGGGACGAAAGTCGGCGAGTCATTTGTGTTCGAGGATGCCTATCATGCGGCCGAGACAGCTCAGAATGCGGGATTTACAGTTGTAGGACTCTATGACGAGTCAAGCCGTGACATGCAAGCAGAACTTAAGGTTCACTGCAATTATTACTATTTGGGATTTGTCGAGCTTATAGATGATCTGCTTCCTGACAGAAGCCAGCTTGCACCGGTTCTTACCATCGCGGGCAGTGATTCATCGGGAGGTGCGGGAATACAGGCAGATCTTAAGACCATGCAGGCAAATGGAGTGTTTGGCATGAGCGCAGTAACTGCCTTGACGGCGCAGAATACCACAGGTGTGACATCCATCATGAATGTGACACCTGACATACTTGCAGATCAGATAGATGCAGTATTTACAGATATAAGACCACAGGCGGTCAAGATAGGTATGGTGTCTGTGCCAGAACTTATAAATGTGATCGCAGACAAGCTTGAATTTTACAGGGCGGAGAATATGGTGCTTGATCCTGTGATGGTTGCGACAAGCGGTGCTAAACTCATAAGCGATGATGCTGTGGACGTTTTGACAGGAAGGCTGTTCCCACTTGCAAAGCTGATCACCCCAAATATTCCAGAGACAGAGGCCCTCACAGGTATGAGTATCCGGTCTAAGGAAGATATGGAAAGTGCAGCAAGGAAAATATATGAAAAATATGGCTGCTCAGTTCTTGTGAAGGGCGGACATAGCATAAACGATGCGAATGATATGCTGTTTGATGGAGAGAATGTATCATGGTTTTCAGGTGAGAGAATAGAAAATCCGAATACCCATGGAACGGGGTGTACACTCTCAAGTGCAATAGCCTCCAACCTTGCAAAGGGATATGATATAGAAACTTCTGTGCAGAGAGCAAAAGCGTACATCTCAGGAGCCCTGGCTGCGATGCTTGATCTAGGAAGAGGAAGCGGCCCGTTAAACCATGGCTTTGATATAGACAGCAGATTCATGATATAACGATACTGTACTGTGAAGTGTGCTGACATTAAGACTTGTGATAGGAATTATCACGATAGTTCTATCAGCTCTTATCAAATCTTGTAAAGAAAAATAAAAAGCGTATTGAATAAATCAAAACGATATGATATTATGTTTTGAGTTGGTGTTCGGAATATGCACGCACCATTTTTCGGAAACGGAGGTGTTAAGATGTTAAAGACGATATTACTTGTAGTTTATGTTATAATATGTATAGTATTAGCGATCGTGGTTCTTTCACAGGAAGGAAAAGATGCCAGCCTTACAAGCTCAATATCAGGAGCAGGCGGTGGATTTGACAATTCCTACTGGGGCAAGAATAAGGGAAGTTCCAAGCAGGAGATACTCAAGAAGATAACAGCAGTGCTTACAGTGTTGTTCTTCGTACTTGCATTACTGCTTGATTCAAAGCTTTTTAACTAATATGAATTCTGATGCTTACATATATTAAACGATATATGTAAGCATTTTTTGTTATTAAGCATTTTTTTATTATATTTGTTACAATGAGTTATAAAATAGTGATATATCAGAGAAAGGACATATATGGATAATCAAGATATAGATCTTTATAATAAAAGAAAACAGACAGTGTATGAGTTCATCTGTGATGATGACTATCCACCGATGAAGTTTAAGGAGATGTGTACATTCCTTCAGGTTCCCGGAGATGAACGACAGACATTTCTGGATATATTGAACGATCTGACCGATGAAGGTCTTATAATCAGATCTGCAAAGGGACGTTATCAGAAAGTTGGCGAGGGTACCTATAAGGGAACATTTATAGGAAATCAGAGAGGATTTGGGTTTGTCCGTGTTGAGGGGATGAAGGAGGATTTCTTTGTGCCTGAAAAGAATACAATGGGAGCGTTTCACGGTGATACGGTCCTTATACGTGCCGAGGACAGACCTAAGGGCATGAAGCAGGAAGCTACGGTCATAAAGGTACTTGAGAGAGGCTTGAAAAAGGTTGTCGGAGTATATCAGAAGAATAAGAACTTTGGATTTGTCATACCGGACAATCTCAAGATCGATGGTGATATATTTATATCGAAGGCTAATTCCATGGGCGCCATGGCAGGTCATAAGGTCGTGGCGGAGATCATAAGTTATGGGGACAAGGTCAAGTCACCAGAAGGAAAGATCATAGAGATACTTGGACATATCAACGATCCTGAGAGCGATGTTCTGTCTGTTGTCAGAGCCTTAGATATACCGGTTGATTTCCCTGATGAAGTCATGGACAGCCTTGCTCAGATACCTGATTCGGTCAGCACATCGGAGATGGCGGGCAGAACAGATCTCAGGCACCTTCAGACAGTCACGATCGACGGAGAGGATGCAAAGGATCTGGACGATGCCATAACACTGTATGAGAAGGATGGAATGTATAAGCTTGGCGTGCATATAGCTGATGTTACCCATTACGTGAAGGAGAATTCTCCGCTTGATAAGGAGGCGCTTAACAGGGGTACAAGCTGTTATCTTGTGGACAGAGTTATACCTATGCTTCCGCACAAGCTGTCAAATGGCATCTGTTCACTAAACGAAGGGCAGGACAGACTTGCACTCAGCTGTCTTATGGATATAGATAAGAATGGACATATAGTTGGACATAAGATTTGCGAGACGGTTATCAATGTAGATCGTAGAATGTCGTACACAAGTGTCTCCGCCATAGTTGAGGACCACGATCCAGAGGAGACTAAAAAGTATGAGGAGCTTGTGCCGATGTTTGAACTCATGCTCCATGTATCAGATCTTCTCAGGGCAAACAGGAGAAAACGTGGTTCGATAGATTTTGATTTCGATGAGTCGAAGATCAAGATAGGTTCGGATGGAAATGTAGTATCTATAGGGGTATATGAGAGACGAAGATCAAACGAGATCATAGAGGACTTCATGCTTGCCGCAAATGAGACAATCGCCGAGGATTATTTCTGGCAGGATATACCGTTTGAATACCGAGTTCACGAGACTCCGGATGCAGACAGAGTGGAGCAGCTGTCGCTTCTTATAAGCAACTTTGGAATGTACTTCAAGGCTTCAAAGGAGAATATACATCCAAAGGAGTTTCAGAAGCTTCTTGACAGGATAAAAGGCGAGCCGTACGAGAATCTTGTCAGCAGGATGGCGCTTCGAACCATGAAACAGGCGAAGTATTCCACTGAATGTACAGGACATTTTGGTCTGTCGTGCAAATACTACTGTCACTTCACTTCTCCTATAAGGAGATATCCAGATCTGCAGATTCATCGTATAATAAAGGAAAATATACATGGAAAGCTTGATTCCAAGCGAATAGAGCATTATAGCATGATACTGGACAGGGTTGCTGATGACAATTCCCGCAAGGAGAGGCGTGCAGAGGAAGCTGAGAGAGATGTCGAAAAGCTCAAGAAGGTAGAATATATGTCGGCACATATTGGTGAGGTATACGATGGATTTGTGTCTGGTGTCACCAACCGAGGTATGTTTGTTGAACTTCCGAATACGGTAGAAGGATTTGTAAATGTGGCGGATATGCGCGATGATTATTACTATTTTTCCCAGGAAGATTATGCTATGATAGGTGAGGAGACTGGAAATCAGTATGCCATCGGAGATCCTATACAGATCAGAGTTAAGAACACGGATAAGATGACAAAGTCTATAGACTTCAGTATTGTTTATAAAGGAGAGGATAAATTTGTCAAAGGAAAGAGGAAACACTCTCATCGCAAATAATAAAAAAGCATATCATGAGTATTTTATAGAAGAGAAATTTGAGGCCGGTATCGAGCTTGTGGGAACAGAGGTCAAGTCCATAAGGCAGGGACACTGCAGCATCAAGGAGGCATTTGTCGGAATCGATCACGGTGAGGTATACGTGTACAGGATGAATGTCAATCCATACGAGAGGGGCAATATATTCAACAAGGATCCGCTCAGAACACGCAAACTCCTGCTGCATAGGTACGAGATCAATAAACTCATAGGACAGCAGAAAGTAAAGGGCTACACCATCATGCCGCTCAAGGTATATATCAAGGATGGCCTTGTCAAGATGGAGATCGGTCTGGCAAAGGGTAAGAAGCTCTATGATAAACGCGAGGATATAGCGAAGAAAGATATGAAGCGTGAGATGGAGAGAGATCTGAAAAACAGGAACAGAGAGTAGTCATATCTGGACTGCAGGTAGCTTTCAGTTGCAATATGTCAAAAAACTGTGAAATATGATATATTATGGAACTATTTGTTGGAAATGTTCTCCTGCATGTGTTATACTAGCAGGGTGTTGAAAATTAGAAATGATTTTCATATAATACGAATTGTTTGGAGAAGAGAGTTATGAGTCAGAGTAAAGTAGATCAGAGAAAATATGAGAAGAAGCACCGCAAGGAGATACTTCGTAAGCAGAAGGTGAAAAAGGTGCTTGCTGTTACGATTACTATAGTTGTGATAGCTGGTATTGTAGGAAGCATAGCAGGTGTTAAGATATATAAGGCTATTCCAAAGTATGTGGAGGCATCAAGTCTTAACAGTTATATAGATAAGGCTTATTCAGATCTTGGATATGATTCATTGCTCCCTGCTACTGGCACAGATGCAGAGAAAGATACAACGGACTCAGAGGAGGCTGCTGATTCAACATCAGAGGACGATACAACAGAAGCTGCTTCATCAGAAGAGACTGCTTCAACTGAAGCAGAGTAAGCAGAAAGCTATAAGTTATACGGTAGTAGATAGTGTAGCAATATATCAGATATTGCGTGGAATATGACATGAGATTATGACATTAGAATATATGCATATATCATGTGGATTCCACATAATATATAATAATCGGTTATCACTGGTTTGTTAAACAATCAGGGGTTGACTGGTTTCGACAGGGGTTTTGAAGCTATGGAAGCCATCCGTGGACCAGAGCCACGCTAAAAGCTGGACAAAAAATAAACGCTAACGATAATTTAGCATACGCTGCCTAGTTGCAGCCGTCATCCTTTAGGAACGCCGAGCCTTTAGGAATGGCGTCGACTTTCGGCAAACTCCTGCATCTAAGCTTTGCGATGTAGGAAAATCCATGAAGCTACTAAGGTCTATAGCATGTTAGTGGGCGATAGGCTGAGGGAATGTTAAAGCACTGACTGTGATGGAAGAAACTGTAGTGAATGAGCTTTTGGACGGGGGTTCGACTCCCCCCAGCTCCACTAATTTTCATAAGGAGGGACCCGCCGAAGGTGGGAAGGAATCCTTGTGAAGCACGCAGACGCCTGCGAACGGAGTTCGCCTTTTAATTCGTTTGCTCCACTAAATGGAAAAGCAGGGCATATAGATTTTGTTTCTATATGCCCTGCTTTTTATTTAAACTACAAGTTGATGGTCTGACGAGAGATGATAGGATAAGATGTATGTATGATGTATCGGGTTCTATACTGATCCAATAAAATATAAAAATGATGGGGAGGCTTTATATATATGTGTGCATGTGATTTTGATATGCCGGATGTGATAATGAAAAGCAGACTTGCTATGCTGCGCATCGTGGGTGTGCTTATGCTGATGGTGGTTCTTGTCTTGGGTGGCATCGGCATATATATGAGAGATAAGCTGGTATATAACTACTGGGACAAGCAGAGAACTAAAATTGGAAGCATAATGAAGGTATCCGGTTACACTATAGACAGGGGAGATCTGGTTATGATAGATATCGAAGGACACAGATATCTACAGCGGATAGTAGGACTACCTGGTGACAGTATACAGATAAAGAATGGTATTTTGCATGTCAACGGATCGGAATTTGATACTAAGGACATAGAAGTAGACAGTATGAGTTTCTCAGGGACCGTCCCTGAAAAAGAGCATTATGTTCTTGATGACAGGAGTTTTCTGTATGATAGTGGACGCTTCGATATTAGATTCATGCCGGAATGCCTTATCCGCGGTGTGGAAGTATTCTCGTATAAGGTAAAATAGCAATCAGAAATAGCGGGCAGAAAAATAAACAGAAATAGATGTAGAAATAAGAAACAGAAAAAGAGGTAGAAAAAATATGGATTTTGAACGTTATACTGATGAGAGAGTTCATATGCTAAAAGTTCGTGCTATGGGTCAGCTTCTAATCATTGTATTTGCTCTAGTTGTGTTAATAAAGGCTCCTATGTTTGATATATATTGTGTGAGAGTTTCTGGATATTCAATGGAAGCCTCATTTCATTCTGGCTCGGAATATTTGATGAAAAAATCAGGATATACTCTTGAAAGAGGTGATGTGGTCACTCTATGGGGAGACAGCGGTGAGTATATGATCAAGAGAGTTATAGGCATGCCAGGCGAGCAGATCAACATAGTTGATGGACATGTATTTGTAGATGGTATAGAGCTAAGTGAAACATATGTGACATATAAGGATGATTTTTCAGGTGCTTATCAAATTCCGAATGATCAGTACTTTGTAATGGGAGATAACCGCCACAATTCTTCAGATTCCAGGTACTGGGCATACAGTTATGTGCCGGCGGAAGAAATTACAGGAAAAGTACTGTGTCAGATAAGCCCGTATTTCAGACTTATAAAGAGTCCGGATTATAATATTTAGAAATAATATTTGGAGGTGAGGATTTGCAGAATGCAAATATGAGAACAAATTGGTTCTTGCTCGGGGACATACATGGCCAGGCGGCTCCTATAGAGTATTTTTATAAATTCAATAATGAAAGACTGAATCTTGATACTTTCCAGAATAACTTGATCCTGCTTGGGGACGTGGGCTGCAATTTTTCCATCATCGGTAAGGGTGATGAGTATTGTAAGCAGAGCCTTTCCAGATTCCCATTTACCTATATATGTCTTCGAGGCAATCACGAGGCAAGGGTGACAGATGTTGTAAAGCTGTTTCCAGACAAATGGGAGCAGAGGGAGAAGTATGGCGGTATCATATATGTGGAGAAGGAATATCCGAGAATTGAGTATCTTGAAGACATCCCGGCTGTGTATGAATTCGGTGGATATAAAACATTGTCAATACCGGGGGCTTATTCCATCGATAAGCAGCTTCGGATACAGAACAATTGGGGATGGTTTGAGAATGAACAGCTGTCAGATTCTGAGATGGAGATCGGCAGGAATCTCATAGAGAAATATCCGATTATGGATCTGGTCATTTCCCATACATGTCCCATCACATTTGAACCGAGGGATCTCTTCCTGAAATCCTTCGATCAGTCGAAGGTTGACAAGAGGATGGAGATATATCTAGGCGAGATAGAAGCAAAGCTTGATTATAAGAGATGGGCATGGGGACACTTCCACGCAGACAGGTTATATCCGTGGGATGGCGACAAGGAAAAGTTAATGCTCTTTGATGAGAACGTTGTAGATCTGAATAAGTTTATGACGATGAAACGGACGGACAGTCTGTTTGATATAATTGCGTAGTGATTCTGAACACGACAGGCGCCGCCTATTATAGTGAGGTTTCCATGTTTGAGTATACGGGAGACAGATGTTGCAGGGATAATTTCTATATTAAGCGAGTATAAAACTGCAATACTAAACGAGTATAAAACTATAATAAAAAAGAATAAAATAGAACTGATAATATACATTTAGTTTATTATCAGTTCTTGGGGTTGTTAAGAATTAAAAAGTTCCATCTGTGTATTTACATTGTCGTTGTGTTCGACAACTATAACATCTTGTACATTAAACTTCAGTATCTCGGCTAGGTAAATTAAGTTCTCTAGCTTCGGGAGGCTTTTGCCCATGGTCCAGTGGTGAACAGCCTGCGGCGATACAGCGATTAGATCGGACGTACTTGATAAGGACTGTCCTCTTTCTGCGAATATCGCAGCTAAATTCTTGCCGGTAGCTTTCATGTCTATCCTAAGATTCAATGCTTCAGCAGAGGGATAATATGTTTCAATGTTCATAGTGTGTTTCCTCCTCCTTGAATAAAAATTTGATTGGATTTGAAACACAGGCCTGCGCTTCTTTTTTTCGTTAGCTAATATCTGGATTATAATCTATTTGATATTTAATGTGTATCCCTTACAGGCGCCGGGGAAAAAAGTTGTAAGGTTTTGAAATTTGAAGAGCTGCTTGATAGATAAATATACGATTGTTATGATTGTGGTTCTATGCGTTGATTCGACAAAAAACATTTGGTCATTGCTTTTGTAAAATAATGTATATAAAATAATATTTGGAGGATACATAGCTGACCTGTTTATTAGGATCAGGGGGATGTATAAATTTTGATTAATTAATATGGAGGTTGAAATGGGATACGAAGTACAAACAGATAACAAAGAATGTAGAATAACTTGTGGATATTATGACTATCCTTTTAATAGTGAGAAGGGGTTAAATGAATTAGGTGACTATATAAAAATTGTTATTTCGTGTAAAGGTGAGTCGTGTGCTGATCTGAAAAAAATATTGAGATATATAAATTTAGAATATAGAGTAGAAAAATATAAACCGCCTACAGATTGGGTAAGAATGGGGTATAATTCATCTAAGGCAATAGGCGAATATATTGACGTAGATAATATTACTAGAAAACGCAAAACAACAATTATAAAATATCAAGTTGAAGGAAATGAAGAATTAATAAGACCGTCAAATAGTGTAAATGCGGAGACGACATTTTTTGTTGGGGATTTTAGACGTATTTCAGCGGATTTGATTTATGTAATTTGCTGTGGAACTGAAAATGTCAAAAGTGAGAAATTTAAACAGGTAATATCTAAAATTAAAGTTGAAAAAATTATCACTGGTCACATTGAAAATGGTTCTCTTAAAGAAGAAGAATATGTAATTGCTCCGAAAACTATTCAAGAAAATTTATCTCATGTTCAATTTAAAGATGATAAAGGTGATAATGAAGGTGACGTGTATACATTTCCTATAAATTTTTCGAGATTAAATGATTTAGGAGCATCATATAGTTCACGATTTTGGGACTCAAGTGTTAATTTTTTCTATCGAATATATAGTGAAAGTGAAAACGAAAAAATTGATTTGGATTTTTGTGAGGAATATAAAATTGAATATTGCATCGTTGATTTGTTTATTGGGCATTATAATGATGAGTATGGACTTTTTTATTATTATCAAAACAAAGTATATCCTTTTATTGCTTTGAAAAAAACAAAGAGCAAAAAATAATAGCTACGCTTACAGATGTAAATTGTATTTTTAAGAAAAAACAAGTATGTAAAGGCGAATATACTTTAGACAATCAATATGAGAATTTATTCAAATCATTGGGAAAAAATCAGCTAGCTTATTCAAAAGATAACCGTGATATGTTGCTGAAACTAAAACGAAAGCTGTATCATGAAATTTACATAAAAACGGAAAAGAAGTGTAGTGAGTGTATTTTTGTTTGGAATAAAAAGGATGAGAAATGGGAATATGCAAAAGAAGGTATTATAATAAAATGTAAGGATTGTGTATGTTCTGGTGAATATGAATTTTGTTTTGCAATTGATAATAAGAATATAACTGTTGGGTATGATAATTCTGTCATACATATGACAGGAAATGGGGATACATGTCTGTGGGAGTATGAAGATACGAAAGAAAAACGGTTTATATCACTTAATGACTTGTATCGATTAAAAGGAGGCAGATTCAGCTCACATGATTTTATAAAAAATTATGAGAAATATACAGATAATATTAAATATGTTAAAGATGAATCAAAAAATTTTATTGATTTTGTGAAAAAATTAAAGAATTTTATTGATAATAACACTAATAATGAGGAATTAAAACGTATAATAAGATCAGAAAGATCAGAATCGAGAGAGATAAGTGAAATTTTTTGTGATATAAAATTAAACGAAAAAACATTGCAAGATATAACAGATCAAGTACATATATATAAGGAAACCCAGAAGGTGCCAAATTTAGTAATTATGGGTGCTTCTGGTACAGGAAAGACGACATTGGCAAAGAAGATTGCTGATTGCTTTGAAGGATATGTGATTGATCCCCTGTCGCCATCAGATTTAAAGGGGGCGTATATTGGACAAACAATACCTAAGGTATATGATCGTCTTGTGGATGCTAGTAAAAATAAAAAAATATTATTCTTAGATGAGGCATACCTTCTCCAAGAGGATCGGTTCGGTCGCGAGGCTTTAGCATATCTACTGCCTGTTATGAGTGGGGATCGCAAAGTTATTATTAAACAGTCTGAGGATATAGGAGAAGAGGGAGAGGTATTTAATTTCGAAGAAGGAGATCACGTAATTCCTCCAATTTGGATGGCAGGATATGAGCACCAAATGCGTAAAACACTTAGCGAAAATCCAGGTCTATATAGACGAATGGTTAAGCTGACTTTGCCAAGCCCGAATGCTTCTGATTTATACGACAATTTAACGATGTTAGCTGGCAAGTTAGCTGACAATAATTTAAAGTTAAAAGAGATATTTGAGGAACAATCAATCCAAAAAGATGTTAAAAATTACTTTATATGGGCAATAGCCAGGGAAAATGCAGAATATTTTGGAAATTATGCCGGAGTTCAAAAGTTCTTTGAAACCTGCAAAATTCGTAGAGTTGATAAAAATAATACCAGCTCTGCGCGTGTACTTATAAATAGAATAATAGAAGAGAACAAAAAAGAAATTAAGGCTCAGTATGCTGCTGTATTATCGAAGAATGAAAAATCAAGAAAATTTGTAGTGAGTAGGGATATTGACACGACATTTAAAGACGTAATTGGTGAAGCTGTTACAAACAAACTTAAACCAATAGTTGATATGCTTATTGGCCATGAAAGATATTATGAATGTGGAATAAATGTTCCAAAGGGGGCGTTGTTAGTAGGTCCTCCGGGTACAGGAAAAACGCTTTTGGCAAGGGCTGTTGCAGGCGAGTTTCAACAGTCTCAAAAGGAGTTGGATTCAGATAAGCAGATTGCTTTTATTTCGGTAATTGGTACGGAACTTAGTACGCCGGAACTTGTTGAGGAACTGTTTTCTGAAGCCGCTGATTATGATGCCGCTATTATATTCATTGATGAAATAGATTCAATGGGAGTTAAAAGGGAGTACTCACACAATCCTGAACCTATGTTCCAGCTTTTAAAGGAGATGGATGGCTTTGAACAGAGAACGAATATATTTGTGATGGCAGCAACAAACGCTCCGGAAATCCTTGATGAGGCACTGAAGAGACCTGGTAGATTTGACAGATATATAGAAGTTTCATATCCAACTAAAGAAGAGAGAAAAGACATAATTAAAATGTATGTTGAAAAGCTTAAATGGTTTAGATATGAACAATCTAAAGAAAATTCGAACGATGAAACAAATAATGTAAGTTCTGATGTAGCAAATGATAATTGGGACGAATTGTATGAGAATATAGCCAATAAAACAAAGTCGTTTACTCCGGCTCAATTGAAGAACTTAATTAATGAAGCTGCAATTGATTTTTATTCACTTACACCAGCTCAATTGAAGAACTTAATTAATGAAGCTGCATTAAATGAAGATTCACTTAGACTAGATCAATTGATGAACTTAATTGATGAAGCTGCATTAAATGAAGATTCACTTAGACTAGATCAATTGGATAGCTCACTAAAATTAATTGCATTTGAATATTTAGTAAATGAAAAAATAGAACAGCTTATCATTGGTGATAAAAAACCTAAGCCTGACGAAGCTAAATTTTCAGTTGAAGAGAATAAAGGCTGTTCAGCTGTTGCAATACATGAAGTTGGTCATGCGATGGTGTGCTTGTTACAAGGAATGGAGCCTTTTGAAAAAATCACTATTTTGCCTCGTGGTAATGCGCTTGGCTATGTCACACCGAGCAGCAATAATTCTCTTTGGACAAAACAAGACTACCTTAATCAAATCAGAGCACTTATGGGAGGAAGAGTTGCAGAGGAATTGTTTTATGGCGAGGATGATATATCCGTGGGAGCGGCACAGGATATTCAAAGTGCTACAAAGCTTGCAGAAAACATGGTTGCCATATTTGGAATGTCAGAGAAAATCGGTGTCATGTCTGTGAAGAGTGATACATCAAATTTCCTTGGCAGTGTTTCCAAATTTGAATGTTCTGAATCATTCAGATATGATGTTGAGATTGAGGTCAGAAATCTGTTGAGAACGCAACTGGAAATTGTCAGAGAAGAATTGAAAAAACAAAAGGATATTATTAAAGAAATGGCAGAGACTGTGTATGGTGTAGAAACGATGTCAGGGGATGATTTCAAGAAAGAATATAACAAGAAGAGAAAAGAGATAGAAGAGAGTAGTAAGGAACTGAGAGACTCTGTCTCGTATGATAAGTAAGGCATGTAAATTTTCTTTTTCCCGCCTTGACGGTCTTGTATGACCGCCAAGGCGGGAAGGGGTTTCTTAGCGCAACGCGCCGTTATCATCAGGAAAATCGAACATGGAATATAAGTCATATAGTGCACCTTCTATTTTAGATAGGATTTTTCCAGTGCTGCATTCGTGGTTACAACCGACCGGATTATATTCCCATCTACTACAGATGTTGGCTGGGTTTTCATTGGTGGCTTTACTTTTGCTATCATCTAATTCGCTAGCGTAAGTATTGTAATATCTGCAGGACTGGCAATTGTTGTTGATATAACGTCCGTAGAGACCTATAAGGTCCCACAGAGCTTTACGTCCACGAGGTTTATCTTGGGAATCAAGCGCCTCTCGGATATCAGCTTTCTCTTTTTGCGCCTCTGAATTTAAAATATTCTCATTGAGGAAGTATGCGGTGCTGATAATATTGTCGAATTTCTCAAAATACTTTTCGTGGAATATTCTAAATTTTCCCCTGTCAAATATCGTATCTTTACTGTTTGTAAAACTATCATCTTTAGCTATTTCTTCAGCTGTGTCTATGTATTTTTCTGGATCTATGTATGATATATCTTCCTCTTTTTTTGATGTTCTCATTATAATTTCATAATAAAACGGGTCATATTTGTCCAGAACGGTGTCCATTATATCATACTTCTTTCGGTAGTTATAAAATTTTAACCTGCTCTTATTGTTTTGTGGATGGGTTTTACTATAACTATTTCCCTTCGCTATAAATGGATGGTTAAACGGATTATCATCATCATAAGGTAATTTTGGGACTTCCTTCAATCCCTCAAAGCCTTTCTTTTCAATATAAAGCATGAGCAGAAATTGCGATATAATTTGATTCAAATATTTAGAACATTCCCATTCACTGTCACTTAGATCAACAGAAGGAAAGTTTCTATTTATTATTAAATCACATAGATATTTATATATGTGATAAACCGCAATATTAATACCGACAATTTTATTGTATTTTTTTTTCAGATCTGGACTATTCGTAGTAAATATCGTGTATTGATTAAATTCATTACCTAACTCTTCTCCTGCATTATTGGTTAATGACTCATTGTATTCCTCGACACGGGTTAATAACTCATCATATTTTTCAAGACAGGCAAACAAAGACATGGTTATTTTTTTATCTTTATTGTGTATAGATATTTCTTTACTCCATGCCCGCCTTACAGTAAAAATAAGCTGATCTATAATTGACCAGGGGTTGTTATAATAAAAAGACAGCAAAGATGGGTTTGTATAGAAATTACTCAAACGTAAATTATTTAGTATATCTAATATAGTGTCTTTTTCAGGTTCGGTGTAGCTGTTAGTATTCTTCAAAAAATCCCCAAATTCCCGAAATTTCGTAGAGGGTTTTAAATAGTCCGCCAAGAGCGCTGTAAGCGCTGCATCACATTCTATTATTTTACCTTTATATTCGTTATTCTGAGTTGTGTAAAATATGCCAGTTAAGGCAGTCAATATTTCCGCAGTATATCTTCCGTAGCTGGTTTTTTTAGAGAATATGGTTCCCGCGTTGGAAGATTCTATGCTTATTCGGGGGAGATACGGATAGTATATCACTCCATCAGCGAGGTCTTCCAATTCTAATGTTACTTGCTTTTCTGAGTTGCTTCTTTTGTTAAGCAAATAATCAGAACATTCTTTTGAGAGAAAAACAAAAGGGTTATTTAATTCGTCATCATCGTCGTGTTCATTGTCTTTACAGTATTTTTCCTGGAGCAGAGCGATGGTGTTATAATAAGTTCTTTCATTTGCAGACGAATTCTTATCATCTGTATATGAGAAATTTATTATTGCTGGTTCTGAACCGGCATGATTCTTTTTGTATGAAGGTATGGAATCTACAGCCCATTTAGTGAAAATTAAATGAAGTAAGAAGAGCATAACAAACCCATTTATTTCATCTTCCTTGCTTTGAGATCCTGGTGCTTCAACAGACGAATCCGTTTTTTTGATATCTGTTTTGCCTTTTTTCATCGATATATCCCCCATGTTATTTTTAATATGTAGAGAGCCCCAATAACGTTCTAAATTGTAGAATAACATAATGCTAAAACATCTTCAATGTGTTATGTCTTGAAAGTAAAGTATAGACCGACCAGTTGAGCATAGATGGTTATTGTTGTTTATTTGTGGATATCTTAAGACAACTAGTTTTATGCCAGATAGAAGTGTAGGACAACAAACAATGCCATTAATTATAACAAACGAAGAAACTAAAGAAATATTTGTAGATCAATGCATAAAGGAGTTAGTCAATAATCGGTTTAAAGGAGAATTATGTTGAGTACAGGTACATTTCATAGAAAACAATATTTTCGTGTGAAAGAATTATTGCAGTCTGAAAACTTTATTGCCATAGTGGGATCTAGTCGGGTGGGAAAATCTGTAATGATGGCTCAGTTAGCTGATGAGTGTGGCGGCAATTATGTATCATTTAAATTACTGTCGGATGATGCTTCAGATGACACATTTGATGATATTTTAAAGAGAATCAGCAATAATGAGGAAACTATTGAATATTTAGACGATATTGCTTATTTAAAAGATTTGGGAAGGCGATTAGCGGTTTAAATGGCTGGAGATTTGATGATTCTTTTCGTACTCCGGAAGATTACTTCTTCACAGTATTGCGTTTCTTATATGATATGGAGATAATAGAGTTTGTAAAACCACTGGACGATACGGAGTTAGATGATTTTCTTTATGGTTTTGTTATATCATGGGATACACCGGAAGAGTTGTTGAGAGTACGATTCGAAGTTCTGTTCATAATTGGTTGGGCGACAATACAGGTAAATTGCATTTTGACAACATGATCCTTACTGATTCTATACTGTCTTTAGACACAGAGATAAAGAGGATTCCTTATTATGTGTTTATGGCACATATAGATTTGACAGGTAGAATATTTGACTGATTTTTGCAGAATTTGAATAACACTTTTATCAAAATTCCTCTTGCATCTATCATTTCGTTATGTTATATTAAATGAGTTGTGAAAAGAGTGATGGTCCTCTGTGCCCATATATCCGATGGATATGGCAGTAAGAACATCAGAATATTAAGGAGGAACACAATGAACGATTACATCAAGAATCTTGAGGCTTCTCAGATGAAGGAGAGCGTTGACAAGTTCAACGTAGGAGACACAGTTAAGGTACACAACCGTATCAAAGAGGGTAACAAGGAAAGAATCCAGATCTTCGAGGGTACAGTTATTAAGAGACAGGGCGGAAGCAACAGAGAGACTTTCACAGTAAGAAAGATTTCTAGCGGATGCGGTGTTGAGAAGACATGGCCTGTACATTCACCTTTCGTTGAGAAGATCGAAGTAGTAAGAAAAGGTAAAGTTAGACGTGCTAAGATCTACTACTTACGTTCAAGAGTTGGTAAGGCAGCAAAGGTTAAAGAGCTTGTTAAATAATTTAGCTTATAACATGTAGGACAAGATGGCTGGGGTAAATATTTACTCCAGCCATTTTTGAAATAGGGCGGAGATTGCTGAACATGAGTGAGAGATATGACAGAATAAGAAGAATACGCCGTGAGAAACGCAGGCAGCGCAGACAGCAGAGAACGTTGAAGAAATCCATGAAGTATCTATTTGGATGGCTTATAACGATTCTGACAGCAGCAGTTCTAGGATATGGATTTGTCGCATTTGGATTTCAGAAAGTCTATATGGTGGGGCCATCCATGACTCCGGTTATACCGGATGGACAGAAGTGTGTTGTCAATAAGATAGCATACCTTGTGGGTTCACCGGACAGATATGATATAGTTGCCTACCGTTCTGTGGAACACCAGGACAAATATTATTCGATCAAGAGAGTTATAGGCCTGCCGGGGGAGACTGTGCTGATACAGAATGGACAGGTATATATAAATGGAAATCCGCTTGCAGACAGTCCGATAGATAGTGAGATACGGACGGCAGGTCTGGCGGAGTCATCCATCACGCTCGGGGAAAATGAATATTTTCTGCTTGGAGACAATCCGGACAGCAGCCAGGATTCGAGATTCAGCAGTGTGGGGAATATAAAAAAGAGCGAGATGCTTGGAAGAATAAAAGAGTGAGATGGAAACATCAGGAACTAAGGATACAAACATCAAAGAGGTGCGTTGAATGAATATACAGTGGTATCCTGGTCATATGACAAAGGCAAAGCGTATGATGCAGGAAGATATAAAACTGATAGATATAGTTATAGAGCTGGTTGATGCGAGGATTCCGCTTAGCAGCAAGAACCCGGATATAGATGAACTGGCAAAGAACAAATACAGACTGATACTGCTCAACAAATCAGACCTTGCGGATGACGCCGTCACAGCAAAGTGGGAAAAATATTACAGCGAGAAAGGCTTTTTTGTGGCTAAGATCAATGCCAGGGACGGTGCCGGGATGAAGAGTATAAATGGCATCGTACAGGAGGCATGTCGTGAGAAGATAGAGCGAGACAGAAAAAGAGGTATAATCAACAGACCTATAAGAGCGATGATCGTGGGAATACCAAATGTTGGAAAGTCCACATTTATCAATTCATACGCGAGAAAGGCATGTACAAAGGTTGGAAATAAGCCTGGCGTGACAAAGGGCAAGCAGTGGATACGTCTGGGAAAGAACATAGAACTTCTCGACACTCCGGGAATACTTTGGCCTAAGTTTGATGATGAGGCTGTAGGTCTCAGACTGGCATATATCGGATCTATCAATGACGAGATCTTGAATGTTACAGATATAGCAGTTGAATTAATAAAATTTTTACAGGCAAACTATTGTCAGACACTGATTCAAAGGTATAATATTGAAAGTACTGGCGACCCCGTGCAGGTGATTGCGCAGATCGCTGAAAAGAGACAGTGTATAAAAAAAGGTGGCGAGTTGGACTATGATAAAGCTTCAGCTCTTCTCATGGATGATTTCAGATCAGGCAAGCTTGGACGGATCACTCTTGAGACACCTTAAAGGAGTATAGATGAGCGAAGATACTAATAAAGAGACAAATGTTGCTGATGCCTTAAACGAGATATTTGATGATGACCCTGCGAAAAAAGCCAGGGAAAGAGAGATTGCCAAATACGAGAAAAAACGTCAGAAGGCACTTGAGAAAGAGACCAGAAAGGCGGCGAAGGCAGAGGCTAAACAGAAGAAAAAGAACGGTGGATCTGAGGAAAACACCGAAGTTAGTCAGTTAGGCACAGATAAGAGTGCGGAGGGACAGGCTTCGGGTGTCAGCGGATGGTCCTGGGATCAGGCGGTGAAGGAGAGCAGCGAAAACCAGACTGAGACTGATCAGAATAAGAATAATAATGAATCCAGTGAATCTGCAGAGACGCCAAATAAGAATGAATCTGAGAAAACCGAGAATAAAGCAGATACATCGAGCAAGAATGAGTCCGATGTACAGGCCGTATATTCTGAGGATGGTGAGCTTGATGAGAAAGCGCTGAGAAGTAAGCTCAGAGCTGAGAAAAAAGCAGAGAAAAAACAGAGAAAGGCTCAGAAAAAGGAAGATAAGGAGATAAATATCGTAAAAGATCTTCTGTTTCTGTGTATGTATATACTGATCGTCATAGGAATCTGTTGGGCAGTGCTCACATATGTGGGACAGAGAACAGAGGTGAGCGGAGAATCTATGAGTAATACTCTGCACAGCGGGGATACATTGTGGATAGACAAGCTTGAATATGAGTTTGGTTCTCCAAAGAGATTTGATGTGGTGGTGTTCCCTTATGAGGAAGAGAAAGACACATTTTACATCAAGCGTATCATAGGTTTGCCGGGTGAGACTGTGTATATAGATGAGGAAGGAACTATCTATATCAATGATGAGCCTCTTGAGGGCGATAAGTACGGCAGGGAGCCTATAGCTGAAGACAAGAGAGGTGTAGCATCTGAGGAAGTGACACTTGGCGATGATGAATATTTCGTGCTTGGCGACAATAGAAATAACAGCAGGGACAGCCGTTTTGAGGATGTTGGAAACATTCACAAGGATGTGATAATAGGCAGGGCTGTATTTAGATTTACCGGTGGTTTGGGTAAGATAGAATAGAACATGTATCGAGGGCCGTTGCCGATAAGAATGGCAATAGCCCTTGTTTTATGGAGGAATATATGAGCAGCATTGCAGAGATAAAGAAGGTGTTTGCATCGACAGATCTGTCCGATTACGACAGACTGTTTGAAGAGTATGCCGGGGATGACAGAGAGGGAGTTAAGAAGATACTCGAGTCGGCCCACAGGAAAAAGAAAGCATACGATGATGAGAAGATCAGAATGTACAAGATGTTCGAGTACGAGAGAAAGTATAGTGATAATGAGTTTATCTGCGGTATAGATGAGGTAGGCAGAGGCCCGCTGGCAGGTCCGGTGGTTGCTGCTGCGGTTATCCTTCCAAAGGAATGTGATATACTGTACCTGAATGATTCAAAGCAGATATCTGCCAAAAAGAGGGAACTTCTGTATGATGAGATCATGGAGAAGGCTGTTGCAGTGGGAGTAGGTATGGCTAATCAGGATGTCATAGATGATATAAATATTTTAAACGCTGATTACGAGGCAATGAAACAGGCTATATCAAAGCTCTCTGTTAGACCTCAGCTGCTGCTCAACGATGCGGTGAACATTCCTGGTGTCGATATCCCACAGGTAGGCATCATAAAGGGTGATACTTTGTCCGCATCCATAGCGGCTGCGAGTATAATCGCAAAGGTGACAAGGGATAGGCTCATGGTAGAGTACGATTCTATCTATCCTGGATATGGATTTGCACGCAATATGGGATATGGAACGGCGGAGCATATAAAAGCGTTGGAGACGATCGGACCGTGTGCGATACATAGAAGATCGTTTATCACAAAGTTTGTGTGATTATATCAAAATAGATAAGATGGTGTGAAGATGGAGAATAGCGCTGTATTAAATGAGTACAACAGCAGACGAACAGGTTCTGAATATGAGACGGCAGCGTGCGACTATCTGAAAAACTGCGGCTATGATATACTTGCAAGAAATTATAGGGTGTCTGCGGGGGAGATAGATATTGTTGCGCAAAGCGATGGATACATAGTGTTTGTTGAAGTCAAATTCAGGTCCAACACTCATATGGGAGCTGCCTCCGAGGCAGTGGATCACAGAAAGCAGAAAAGGATCTCTAAGGCTGCGCTGTATTTCCTGAAGCAATATGGGTATGGCGTTGAAGTCCCAGTGCGGTTTGATGTCATAACTGTATCTGGGAATGAGATAACACATATAGAAAATGCATATGATTATGCAGGCTGGTAAATTGGGTGAAGATTTATGAAGAATATAAAATATATACCAAATAAAAGCAATTCAACACATATCCACAGTGTGAATGGGGTTGATTATATAACATTTGACAAGCTGGATAAGGCCGGTGTGGTTCATGCGTTTTCTACGAGAACAGGGGGCGTAAGTGAAGGGTATCTGGGCTCTATGAATCTGAGCTTTCACCGGGACGATGATCCGGATAAGGTCATGGAAAATCATCGACGCTTTGCGAAGGCTGTCGGCTACGATCACACGAAGCTTGTGTTCTCTGATCAGGTACACAAGACGGATATATACAAAGTTACAGAGGCGGATGCCGGAAAAGGAATAGTGAGAATCTCCGATATAATCGGAATAGACGGACTTATGACAAATGTTCCAGGTATACCGCTTATGACGTTCTATGCTGACTGCGTTCCGATATATTTCTATGACCCTGTTAGAAAAGTTGTGGCTATGAATCATTCCGGCTGGAAAGGAACCGTAGCTAAGATTAGTCAGTGCATGATAAAAAGACTTGGAGATGAGTACGGGACAGATCCCACAGATCTTATTTGTGCTATAGGCCCATCTATTTGCAAGGATTGCTATGAGGTTAGTGAAGATGTGGCAGAGCAGTTTAAAATGGCTTATACGGAGCAGGAGACGCGTGAGATCGTATATCCTAGAGAAAGTCAGTATAAAGGCAAATATTTGCTTGATCTTCATACAGCCAATTATTTTAATCTGGTGGATGCCGGGGTGAAACCAGAGAATATTGATGTGACAAATATATGTACATGCTGCAATCCTGATTGGCTTTTCTCACATAGAGCCAGTAAAGGGCTTAGAGGCAATCTTGGTGCTGTTATCATGCTGCCTGAATAGAAGAAATCCTATGGACGTTGATTTGGTAAAACAAGATTGTTGTAATATATGAGGTTATTATGGAACATATAGTAAAAAATGTACTTGAAAATAGTATAGCCGAAGAACTGGAGATTGAACCCGGGGACAATATCCTCGCGGTAAACGATCATCCAATCGAAGATATATTTGATTATCAGTATCTTATAAATGACGAATATATAGAGCTGCTCGTTAAAAAATCAGACGGTGAAGAATGGCTTTTGGAGATAGAAAAAGATTATGACGAGGATCTTGGAATAGTATTTGAGAATTCCCTCATGGATAATTACAAATCCTGTTACAATAAATGCATTTTCTGTTTTATTGATCAGAATCCAAAGGGCATGAGAGATACGATATATTTTAAGGATGATGATTCAAGACTTTCATTTTTGCAGGGCAACTATATAACACTTACAAACATGAAAGATGAGGATATAGACAGAATCATCAACTATCATCTTGCCCCCATCAATATTTCTGTTCATACTACGAATCCGCAGCTTCGGTGCAGTATGCTCAACAACAGATTTGCGGGAACGATCCTTGAACGAATTCGGAAGTTTTACAATGCCGGAATTCCAATGAATGGACAGATCGTGTTGTGTAAAGGGATAAATGACGGAGAGGAGCTGTGGAGATCTATATCTGATCTGATGGAATTTGTGCCGGTCATGGAGAGTTTGTCGGTGGTTCCGGTTGGCCTTTCGGATTATCGTGATGGATTATTTCACCTAGAACCGTTCGATAAAGAAGATGCCTGTGAGGTCATTGATATAATCGAACATTTTCAGAAAAAAGCATACGAAAAGCATGGTATACATTTTGTTCAGGCAAGTGATGAGTGGTATATAAATGCGGGCAGAGATTTTCCGGAGGCAGAGAGATATGATGGCTTTGTACAGCTCGAAAATGGTGTTGGCATGGTCAGACTTATGAAAGAAGAGTTTGAACAGGAGTTCAACGCTGTTCAAGGTGATGAAAGGGAATATGAGGTGTCGATAGTCACGGGGGTTCTCGTATATGATTCTATAAAGATTCTGGTGGACAGAATGAAAGAGAAATTCCCAAATGTTAAGATACATCTGTATAAGATAATAAATGACTTCTTTGGCCATAGAATAACAGTTACAGGATTGCTTACGGGCGGAGATATGATCAAACAGCTCAAGGGAAAGCCTTTGGGACAAAGACTTATCCTGCCTTCAAATACACTTATGGCTGATGAACCTAAGTTCCTGGATGATGTGACTCTGGACCAATTTATAGAAGCTTTACAAGTGGATGTTTGTATTGTAGAATCAAGTGGTGCTGATTTTATACACTCAGTGATTGGGGATGAGATGCATTCTCGTTTTGAACAGTAAATAGCACAGATATACAACGTATGCACGTTAAAATGTCTGTACAATATATAATGGAGGAAACAGATATGAGCAAACCTATAGTAGCCATAGTTGGCAGACCAAATGTAGGTAAATCTACTCTGTTCAATGTACTTGCAGGAGAGAAGATATCTATAGTTCAGGATACTCCTGGAGTTACAAGAGACAGAATTTATGCCGATATAAACTGGTTGGATTATAATTTTACGCTTATAGACACTGGCGGTATTGAACCTGAAACAGATAATATCATACTTAAAAGTATGAGGGAGCAGGCTGAGATAGCGATAGAGACGGCAGATGTCATTATTTTTATGACAGATGTAAGACAGGGAATGGTTGATGACGACTCAAAGGTTGCCGATATGCTCAGAAGGTCGAAAAAACCTATAGTTCTTGTTGTCAATAAAGTTGACAGCTTTGAAAAGTTTATGCCTGACGTTTATGAATTCTACAATCTAGGGCTTGGAGATCCGCATCCGATATCAGGCTCATCAAGACTTGGAATAGGAGATATGCTGGATGAGGTTGTATCCCATTTTGACGAGTCGGCAAAGGAAGAAGTCGAGGATGAGAGACCTAGAATTGCAATCATAGGAAAACCCAATGTGGGTAAATCTTCTATTATCAATAAGCTTCTAGGCGAAGACAGAGTTATTGTATCAGATATAGCCGGAACAACGAGAGATGCCATAGACACAGAGGTAGTCAGAAATGGCAGGGAGTATGTGTTCATCGACACAGCCGGACTTAGAAAAAAGAGCAAGATAAAAGAAGATATAGAGAGATACAGTATCATACGAACAGTTTCAGCTGTTGAGAGATGCAACGTTGCAGTCTTGGTCATTGACGCCACGGAGGGAATCACGGATCAGGATGCCAAGATCGCAGGAATAGCCCATGAGCGTGGCAAGGGTATGATAATAGCTGTAAATAAATGGGATGCTATAGAAAAGAACGACAAGACCATATACAAATTTACAGAGGAGATTCGAAATAAACTGTCTTATATGCCGTATGCGGAACTGCTTTTCATATCGGCTGAGACCGGGCAGCGTCTGCCAAAATTATTTGAGACTATAGATGCTGTTATAGAGAACCATTCACTCCGTGTAGCCACAGGAGTCCTCAATGAGATTATGAGTGAGGCCGTTGCAATGCAGCAGCCACCATCAGACAAGGGAAAGCGATTAAAGCTTTTCTATATAACACAGGTATCTGTGAAACCACCTACATTTGTCATATTTGTAAATGACAAAGAGCTTATGCACTTTTCATATACCAGGTATATTGAAAACAGGATAAGAGAGTCTTTTGGTTTCAGGGGAACACCTTTAAAATTCATAATCAGAGAGAGGAAAGAGAAGTAATTATGGATATGTTGATCAGATTGATATGCCTTGTAGGAGGTTACGGAGTCGGCTTGATCCAGACCGCATATATATACGGAAGGATAAAAGGTGTCGACATCAGAAAGTACGGAAGTGGAAATGCGGGAACAACGAATGCCCTCAGAGTGCTTGGGAAGAAAGCCGGACTCATTGTTTTTCTTGGAGATTTTCTCAAGGGAATAATTGCCTGTTCGCTCACACATATTATACTTGGACAACTTGACGTGGGAAATGCATATATGTTCGTTTTGTATACAGGGCTTGGAGTTGTACTTGGACATAATTTCCCATTCTACATGCAGTTTAAGGGCGGTAAAGGAATTGCAGCCAGCGGTGGAATGATAGTAGGTCTCTGGGACTGGAGACTTGTGGTCATCTTGCTTGCAGCATTTATCATTAGTGTTGTGGTTACCAGATATGTGTCGGTTGGCTCGCTTACGATCATGATAGGTTTCTTCATATTGTACACAATATTTGCGATACATGGAGATTACAATTTTACATCAAATGCAAAGATGATAGAGGGAATCGTGTTGGCAGGAGTTATCGCAGGAATGGCAGTGATAAGACATCTGCCGAATATAAAGAGACTTATAGCTGGAACAGAGAATAAATTGTCGTTTGGTTCGAAGACAGCATAAGTAATATATCGTATTATTTTGGTGATGCGATGAAGAATAGGTGGGTATGTAGTAGGTGCATATCCACCTATCTTTTATATATGTATGTGAAATGTTAACCTAGTTAACTTCCGGTAAAACTAACTTGCAACTAAAGAAAAGATGTACATAACCGAACATATGAAAAATATATCTGTGATATGGTTTACATAAAATATTATTGCACTACAACCAATATTATGTGATTGCATATCCTACTGCCAAAACATATGATTTGGATTATGTGAGTTTACATAAAATAACAAAAATACGTTATTACACTAAAAAATAGTAAAAATATGCATTGATTACAACAATAGACTGGATTATAACGGCAAAAAAAGTTAAAATAAAAAGATGCAAATAAAGATATGCAAAAAATATGCAAAAAAAATATGTATGAAAGCAAAAAGCAAAATTAAAATATTTGGAGGTATTTTACTATGAAAATAGGAGTTCTTGGAGCCGGAGGATGGGGGTCGGCACTAGCAAATCTTCTGGCGGGAAACGGCCATGAGGTGACAGTATGGTCGATAGATGAGAGGGAGGTAGCCATGCTCAAGGAGTTTCATGAGCAGAGAGACAGACTTCCGGGTGTGATATTAAACAACAGCATTGAATACACAACTGATGCGTCAAAGTCAGTGGTAGGACAGGATATGGTCGTATGCGCTGTGCCTTCTCCGTTTGTAAGAAGTACAGCTAAAAGTGTGGCTGAATACGTGGCGGCAGGACAGTTGATCGTAAACGTGAGCAAAGGAATAGAGGAATCGACTCTCAAAGCTCTTGTTGAAGTGATAGAGGAGGAGATCCCACAGGCGAAGGTGGCAGTGCTGTCCGGACCTTCACATGCAGAGGAAGTTGGAAGAGAAATCCCTACAACAGTGGTTGCCGGAGCGCGCGACATGGAGGTTGCAAAGACTATACAAAATACGTTTATGAATGATTATTTTAGAGTATATACTAGTACAGACGTGACAGGCATAGAGCTTGGCGGATCAGTGAAAAATGTAATAGCTCTTGCAGCAGGAATATCGGATGGCCTCGGTCTTGGGGACAACACCAAAGCAGCACTTATGACAAGGGGAATGGCGGAGATAATGAGGCTCGGTCTTGCCATGGGCGCTGATGTCAAGACTTTGTCAGGCCTGTCAGGCATGGGGGATCTCATTGTTACATGCACATCAAAGCACAGCCGCAACAGAAACGCAGGATATCTCATAGGACAGGGAAAGACATATGAGGAGGCTATGGCTGAGGTCAAGATGGTTGTGGAAGGCGTATATTCAGCCAAGGCGACTTTGGCACTTGCAAAGGAACATGGGGTTGATATGCCTATAGTTGAGGCCGTCAATAATGTATTATTTAACGGTATGACGGCAAAAGAGGCACTTACGGAACTGCTTAACAGAGATAGAAAGAGTGAATTGTAAATAAATGTGAACAAAAAAGAGCAGAAAAATGGTTTTTGTTCACAAAGTGTTTACAATTACTTCTTGTTATGATAAATTTTTACTAAGTGTGTAAGTCTAAAAATAATTAGAAAAGAGGTATGACAATGGCAAAAACTACGAAAAAGCTTATAGCACTCCTGCTGGCGATAGTTATGATAACTACGTTGGTTTCGCCTTCTAATTATAACTGGTCGAATGCGGCCGAGACGAGGGGCGGGGATAATTATGCAACGGAGACGGATGCTCTGGCGATGCTTGCGGATGCAGCTATCACCGGCAGCCTGGAAGACTACATTACCGGAGCCACTATATCGAATGGTTCAACTGAGATATATGGAACCACACGTACGGACAGGCCGGCGAATGCACCACTTCCGGTGGATCCGAATGATCCTACAAAAACACCTGGGGATGTCAGGGTTCTGCTTGACATAGTATTTCCAGAGGAGCTTGTTAAGGATATAAGAGATTCCGGTGAAGATGCAGTATTCAGATACACTATGCCGGATACCATCAAGTTTAATGAGGATATCCTGAATCAGGATATTAAAGATAAGGACGGATCCGTAATTGGTAAGTACTCTGTTATAAACGAAGTATTGATTGCTACAATTGACCATACAGCTGCTTCTATACAGAATGGTATGCAGCTTGATGCAAACTTTGGTGCGTGGGTCAATATTGATCTTTCAAAATCAAATGAAAAGAATGAAGTGGAAAATAGATTTTCAAGTAAGGTAGTAATCACAACGCCTGTCGATTTTAAACCAGATCTTGATGTTGCTAAAACTGCATCTGAAGGAAGAGTGAGTGATCCTGATGATGGTTACGTGTATTTTGATTATACAGTGGAAGTTAGTTCTCCACACGGAACAGGCAAAGAGGATCTCACATTTTTCGACTCATTGACAAATGACGTTTCTGGCGTCATTCCAGAGGTTACCGGATTAAAAGTGATCAAGTCTGATGGGACAGACTGCAGTTCTCTACTTACATATAATAGCGAGTCTTCTAGTATAGAAGGAACACTTACAGGTCTTAATCCAAAAGAATCATATAAGATTACATATACAGTCAGGAATAAAGTTGGGGACCTTTCACAAGATATAATTAACCTGAACCAGAAAAATGAAGTTGAAGCAAGAAACACAAAGGTTGATAAAAAAGCAAAGACAAACAAAGGATTCAAATATGTAAAAGACGGAGCAACTGATATCAAGGTCAGCAAGTCATCGGAAGGTGTTAATGCAGATGCTGATAATAATCAGATGACCTTTAGGTATAAAGTTATTGTAAGCTCTGAATATGGCAGTGACGGTGACATTATTCTCAACGATGTGCTGGCAAACACACTGGATCCGAAGCTTGGCACTGAAGCGAAGAGAACTGTCCAGAACGTGTCATGTAAATTGAAAGATAATACAACAGGTCAGTATACAGATGTAAGCTCTGAGGGGTATGTAACACCGGCAGATGGAACTATTGATAATGGAGACAAGGTTGTCAGTGGTACTCTTCCAAAGCTTAATGCCAACTCACAGTACGAGATAACATACGATGTCATTTTGTCAAACATAGCAGACAATATCGGATCTTTACAGATTAATAATAGAAATAGTGTTGATATAAAAGATGAGTCACATCATGAACATCAGGATATTGACAGCGGCACATGGTACAATTCAGGAAAATCAACTGCATCTATAAGTAAATCCGGTGAATTGTCCGCTGATAAGTCGACTATTACCTGGACAGTCACAGTAAATTCAGACAGGAAAAAGAATCTTACAGGAATGGCAGTGTCAGACATCCTTAAGAAGAATGATGTGGAAGTAGGGGATGTTAAAAAGTGTAATCTGTCAATAAATGACACAAGTGTATCAGATACGATCAATCTTCCTGCGGAATTTATAGAAGATTCAGGTAAGCTTTATCTTACTGATGGCACATCAAGGATTGAGATTCAGGAGAATAAGTCAAAAATCGTATTTACATATACAACAGATTCTTCAAAGTTGGATAAGCTGGTTGATACATATTATAATGTGGCAACTATAGAGAAGAACGGCATAACAGACAGTGTAGATGCTACAGTTAATGTTTCAGGTGATACACTTAAGAAAGAGTTTTCCGCTGAAAAGGAAAATGAAGACACGTATTCCCTGACATGGAAGTCGACAATCTCCGGTCTTGATAAGATAAACTCAGGTGATACATACAGCGATAATGTAAAAGTTGAAAGTGGCTCACTTCCAAAGCATTATTTTACAACTGACCAGATAAATGGACTGCATGTAGCCGGGCTTACAGAGGGTGTTGATTATAAAGTCAGTGTAACATATACTGATTTCTCGGATGTGTGGAGTCAGAGAAGCTACACCGTGGACAGCGTTGCTGATGTCCCGGTTTCTTCTACAAATTACATAACAGGATATACCGTAACGTTCCTTAACGACATAATAGGAACAACGGAATCCCCTATAGATTATGTAATAACTTATGACACTACAGTGAAAACTGACAGTAAGTATAATGCCATCAACAACGGTGAGATCAATATAAAGGGATCAACCAAGAAGGTTTCTGCTAATCACGAAGTATCAGGTATAACAAAGGGATCAATAGTAGAAAAGTACAGCTATACAAATGGCAGCGATGAGAAGGAAAGCATTGTTGGATATGACAAAGACAAAAATGTATTTGTGTATAAGGTTGTACTGAATGGAGATTTTGCATATGGTGATGGCGATAGATTTTCATTTAAAGATACGCTCCCTGAAGGTACAGAGCTTGATACAGAATATCTAAAGCCAGAGATGCTTCCTGGTGGAAAAGGTGAGATCAAAGATCATCCGGGAATATATTTTGTTACATATTATGGACATAACGGCAAGCAGGATACACCGGATATAGGAGTTTCTAACTTTATAGAGAACTACAATGTAACTAATAACAGTATCAGCTTTGATATTAAGTCACTTGGTATATATGGAGTAAATTCCAAGGTAGTTGTATATTACGCAGCCAAAGTCACAAAGGATATTTCGTCTGTTGTAGGCGGCAATGATGAAAGCTTTACTAATAATTGCTCTGCAACTGTCACAAGAAGCAATGGTTCAACAAAGACTGCCAGCGATAAGGCTAAGGTCACGGTAACAGGTCCGAATATATCAAAGACCGCTGGTGAATATGATGGCGCTTCTAACAGTGTAGAATATACAGTTAATATCAATGAGAAAGGGGAGACCCTTGGAACGACTGGATATATAACTGTGGTTGATAAGTATAATTACAGCGCTGCCTCATCAGTAAAAAGTGTATACATTAAGGATAATTCTCTTAAACTTTACTATGCGGAAAGCGGTGAAGAGGTTCCGGCTGATAAGTACAGTTACACCTATGTCGATGACACTTCGGCCAAGATGTCCACGCTTACGCTTACCATGGATGATTCAACTAAGTTTATCCTTAAATATACGTATACATTGGTATATACAGGAAAACTTAAAGCGGATGTTGTAAACACAGTGGGTATACTCGGATCAACCAGCTCTGCGGATTCATCATCAGTCAATACCAATATAGATGATCAGGATTCGTACATGCAGTCAACTGTCAAACAGTATAACCTGTCTATAATCAAGACGGATTCCATCATGACAGGAATAAAACTGGGCGGTGCAACATTTGACCTTTACAGATATGGAAGTCTTGAAGATCAGAATGACAGAGCTTGGCACATTATAAATCCGGAAGATGGAAAGGAACGTATAACCAATGATTCAGGCAGGCTGGACATAGATGGTCTTTATTACAACTATTATTATAAGCTGGTAGAGACTAAAGCACCTGAGGGTTATAAAGCGCTCTCAAAGCCTATTTATATACATAATACTAACCTAAATTCACCTGTTATCGGAACTGACAGACCTGAAGAAATAACGGATTCTGATATTTCAGATATAATTCTTGAGAACGGAACATCTCAGGATTATGAGCTTCCGATTGGCAACAATCCGGAAGACAGAAAGATCACTGTTGATAAGATATGGAAGGATGCATCGGGCGGAACTTTAAAAGATATACCTGTTGACAGCATAAAAGTTAATATCTATGCTTCAACAAATCCTTCGTCATACGATAAAAATTCTGCGCCTGTAAGGACAGTTATATTAAACAGTGCAAACAATTGGTCGAGTGGTGTGTTGACACTTGATGTTGCTGATAACGATGGAAAATATCTCTATTATTTTGCTGATGAGGAATTTGAAAACGAAGATTACAAAGTTTCTATAAGCAATAATGGAACAGTTTCAGGTACGATCACTATCACGAATACCAACACGAAGGTGACAAGTGAGACGATAGACATACCGGTCACAAAGAAATGGGTGGATAGCGATAACGTTCTGTCAGCAAGACCTGAAAACCTCAAGGTTACACTTGCAACAAAGAATGCAGCCGGAGAGGTGACAGAGATTGCAGATAAGACACTTACATTAAACGATGCAAACAATTGGAGCGGAACATTTACAGATCTTGACAAGAAGGATGGCGCTGGCAATCTGATTAACTACACAGTTGTCGAGAATGATGTGAATGGCTATACAGGAAAGCTTGAACTCACAAAAGATGAGAACGGGGTGGTTACGGCTGCAGAGCTTACCAACACACTGAATGTTGGAAAGATACAGATCGCCAAGCTGTTTAGTGGGGATCTTGATGATACAAAGCTCACAGATGCACAGAAGAGACAGATCACATTCACAATCGCAGGTCCAGATGGATATAATGGACCAACATCAGTTACATATGATCAGTTCACCGCTGGAAGCTACGTTGTAAAGAATGCTCCATATGGAACATATACAATAACAGAGACGAATGCTGCATTTGACGGATATAAGAACACAGTTACATATGCTGTAGGTGCTTCAAAAAATGATACAGATGCCACTGTAGAGATATCTTCAGATGCTACATCACTTGTGACCATTACCAATACCTATACTGCATACGTCAATATAAGCGGAACCAAGGTATGGGATGACAATGACAATCAGGATGGTCTTAGACCGAATAACATAACTGTTATTGTTAAGAATGGTGATACGGAAGTTGACAGGAAAACGGTTACACCTGATGCAGCAGGAAATTGGGCATACAGCTTTGAGAATCTTCCTAAGTATGATGCGGCAGGCAAAGCGATCACATACACTGTATCAGAGGCAAAGGTAACTGGCTATAATACTCAGATAACCGGTAGTATAGAGAGCGGTTTTACCATCAAAAACACCCATACACCTGAGACAATTGACATTGAGGGAACCAAGACTTGGGATGACAATGATAATCAGGATGGTAAGAGAAAAGATGCTATCACAGTCAGACTCTATGCTGATGGCAGTGAGATTAACTCAGAGAGTGTAACTGCAGCAAAGGGCTGGAAGTACAAATTTACAGATCTTCCAAAGTACAGAGGTGGTAATGAGATAAAGTACACCATCACTGAGGATACGGTTGAGGATTACAATACTGATATCAATGGATATGACATTACCAACAGTTATACACCTGGAAAGACAAGCATCTCAGTACTCAAGGAGTGGAATGATGCGGATAACCAGGATGGCAAGAGAGCTACAAGCGTAAAGGTTAAGCTTGTGGCAAACGGTATCGATGTCACAAACTCTGAGGTTACACTGAGTGCTGACAATCAGTGGAAACATACATGGAATGACCTTCCACAGAAGTCCGGTGGAAAGAACATAACATACACTGTTAAAGAGACTAGCAATATCGATGGATATAGCGCCAAAGTTACAGGCGATGTCAAGACAGGCTTTGTAGTGACTAACAGTCATAAACCTGAGACTATTGATATCGAGGGAACCAAGACCTGGGATGATAACAATAACCAGGATGGCAAGAGACCTAGGGAAATCACAGTCAGACTTCTTGCAAATGGAACTGAGACTGCAACAAAAACAGTGACAAAGTTAGAAAATTGGAAGTACAGTTTTACAGATCTTCCAAAGTACAGCGATGGACAGGAGATAAAGTATACCATCACAGAAGACAGCGTAGTGGGTTATACGGCAACTCCAAGTGGATATGATATTACAAACACACATGTTCCAGAGGTTACAGATGTTAAGGTTACAAAGATCTGGAACGATGCTGGAAATCAGGATGGTAAGAGAGCAACAGAAATCAAGGTTAAACTGTATGCTGATGGTTCAGAGGTCGCTGGCTCAGAGGTAACTCTTAAAGCAGATAATAACTGGACGTATACATGGAAAGATCTTGCAGTTTATAAGAACGGTACGGCTATAGCTTATACAGTAGATGAGGCCACCACAGTAACCGGATATACGAAGAAGGTCACGGGTGATGCCAAGACAGGATTTGTCATAACAAACAGCTACACACCAGAGACCATCAATATAGCTGGTACAAAGACATGGGATGATGCAAACAATCAGGATAGAAAGAGACCTGAGAGCATAACTGTAAATCTTTTTGCGGATGGTCAGTTATACAAGACAAAGACTGTTACAGCAGAGGAAGACTGGAAGTATAGTTTCAAAGATCTTCCAAAGTATAGCGGTGGCAACAAGATCATTTATACCATCACAGAGGATGCGGTCGGTGATTATGCAACCGTAATAGACGGATATAACATTACAAACACATATACACCGGCAAAGACAAGTGTATCAGTCACAAAGAGCTGGGATGATGCAGACAATCAGGACAGAAAGAGACCTACGAGTGTAACGGTTCAGCTGCTTGCGAACGGAATAGCAGTAGATGGCTCAGAGACTATATTAAGCGCAGATAACAACTGGACACATACATGGACAGACCTTGATGTGAACAAGGATGGAGCTCCGATAGCTTACACTGTAGAAGAAACAGATATTACTGAAGGATATACTCCGGTGATAACTGGAGATATGACAACAGGATATACAGTTACGAACAGCTACACACCAGAGACGACATCAGTAAAGGGCATTAAGATCTGGGACGATGGTGAGAATCAGGATGGTATCAGACCTCCAAGTATCACAGTCAACCTGATTGCAAACGGAACAAAGATCAAGAGCCTTGTAGTCACAGCAGCAAATGACTGGAAGTTTAGTTTCACAGACCTTCCTAAATATGCAGATGGATCAGAGATAACATACGAAGTAACTGAGGATGCTGTTTCCGAATACACTACAGCTGTGACAGGAGACGCAGAAAACGGATATACATTTACCAATAGTCATACGCCTGAAACGATCAATATAGAAGTAACAAAGACCTGGAACGATGCAAACGATCAGGATGGCAAGAGACCAGGAAAGATTACGGTAAATCTTCTTGCAGATGGAGACATATATGCTACGAAGGAAGTAACTGAGGCAGATGGTTGGAAGTACAATTTCACGGATCTTCCAAAGTACAAAAATGGCAATAAAATCACGTACACCATCACAGAGGATGCTGTTGAGGATTATCAGACACTTGTCAATGGATATGATATCACGAACAGTTATACACCTGGAAAGACCAGTGTATCAGTTACAAAGGCTTGGGATGATGCTGATAACCAGGATGGCAAGAGAGCTAGAAATATAAAAGTAAGACTTCTTGCCGACGGAAACGTAGTTGCAGATTCTGAGGTGGATCTCAGTGATGCCAACAACTGGAGTCATACATGGAGTGATCTTGATATCAACAAGAATGGATCACCTATTGAATATACTGTTGAAGAGATTACATCGGTTGAAGGATATGCAACAGTTATCACAGGATCTGCGAAGACCGGTTATATCATCAAGAACAGCTACACACCAGAGACAACTTCAATAAGTGGTAAGAAGATATGGAATGATGCAAATGATCAGGATGGTAAGAGACCAGGAAAGATCACAGTTAATCTTCTTGCAAACGGAGTGAAGGTGGCTGATAAGGAAGTTACAGCTGCGAACGGCTGGAAGTACAGCTTTACAGATCTTCCAAAGTACGCAGGTGGCAACGAGATCACATATAGTATCACAGAAAATGCTGTTGAGGATTATCAGACACTTGTAAATGGATATGATATCACGAACAGTTACACACCAGGAAAGACAAGTGTATCAGTTACAAAGGCTTGGGATGATGCCGACAATCAGGACGGCAAGAGAGAGAGTTCAGTAAAGGTTGAACTTCTTGCTGATGGAACTCCTGTTGTTGGATCAGAAACAACTCTCAGTGCTGACAACAACTGGACATATACATGGGCAGGACTTGATGTCAAGAAGAGCGGTGTGAATATCGTCTACAGTGTAAGAGAGATAACGTCAATTGATGGATATACAACTACAGTCACAGGCGATGCTGAGACAGGATTTACAATAAAGAACAGCTATACCCCAGAGACGACATCAGTGAGCGGCAGCAAGACATGGAATGATGCGGACGATCAGGATGGCAAGAGACCTGAAAATATCAAGGTAAACCTTCTTGCAGATGGCAGTGTATATGCTACAAAGACGGTAACCGAGGCAGAAAACTGGGAGTATAGTTTTACAAATCTTCCAAAGTATAGAGATGGTGGAATTCAGATCAAGTATTCTGTATCTGAGGTTGATGTACCAGAATATACAGGTGAGGTTACAGGTTATAATATCACGAACAGTTACACACCAGGAAAGACAAGTGTATCAGTTACAAAGAAGTGGAGTGATAATGATAACCAGGACGGCAAGAGAACACCTAGCGTAATGGTTCGTCTCCTGGCTGATGGACAGGTTGTAGCTGGCTCTGGGGTAACACTCAGTGAGGCAAATAACTGGACACATACATGGAATGCTCTTGACGAGAAGAAAAATGGACAGACCATCGACTACACAGTTGAGGAGACTACAACTATAGATGGTTACACAACAGTTATAACAGGAAATGCAGCTGATGGATATGTGGTTGACAATCAGCACACACCTGAGACGATCAATGTATCAGGTACTAAGACGTGGGTTGATGACGATGATCACGATGGTCAGAGACCAGATTCAATAACAGTTAAGCTTCTTGCAGATGGTACTGTTATAAAGAGCCTCGTGGTTACAGCAGATACTGACTGGAATTACAGCTTTACAGATTTACCAAAGTACAAAGATAATGGAACCCTGATAAAGTATTCTGTATTAGAGAATGCTGTTTCGGGATACAAGGCATCTGTTGTTGGATATGACATAACTAACACATACAAGCCAAATGTTATAAAACTTACCAAGACCATAAATGGAGATATTACAGCAGATGATGCAGCGGCAAATGTAACGTTCAATGTTACAAACAATGCAGGCTATAGTAAGATCATAAAGCTTACAGACCCTGAGGTGGCAAAGCTTGGAAATGGCAAGTATGAGATAACTCTTGTAAATGTGCCGGATGGTACATATACAGTTGAGGAAACATCATATGCATATGATGGAGCAGCGGTAACAGTCAGCTATACTGTGGATGGAATAGACGGTGAAGGAACAGAGGCATCCGGAATAACACTTATCGGTGGAAATACAGCTGATGTAGAGTTCGTTGATACCTACAAGCTTGGCACTGTCAAGTTCACTAAGGCTGGACTTTATAAGGAGTCATGTGCTGAAAACCCTGATGATGTAAAAATGCTTGATGGTGTAGAGTTTGCACTCTATGAGGGTACAGATACAGAGTGTGAGAATCCTGTAATGACAGCAACAAGTGTAAATGGTGTTGTGACATTCAAGGATCTTAAGATTGGTACGTATCTTGTAAAAGAGAGTAAGACTATCGGAGATTATATTGTCGATAACACAGTCTACACAGCAGAGGTAACAGAGGCAAACATTGACACTTATGCAGTGTTAAATGGTGTTCAGGATAACACATTGATAAATGATCTTCCTAGAACAGATCTCAAGATAGAGAAGGTTGCAGAGGAAGATAATGGCGTAAAGCTTCCAAATTCAGTATACGGACTCTACAAGGAGAACGAGAATGATGAGGAAGAGCTTGTCGCTAAGGCTACAACAGACAGCAACGGAGTTCTCAAGTTTGACGGTATTCTGATCGGCACTGAGTATACGATCAGAGAGATACAGGCACCGGATGGATACTATGTATCTGAGAAGCCAATATCTATCAAGTTCAAGAAAGATGAGAACGGAAAGATCACAGTTGATTCATTTGACGGTGGTTTCAATACTGACACTGGTAAAGTTACAGCCCGAGTCGATGATAATGGAAATATCACATGGCTTGAGCCTTCAGTAAAATACAGCTTTGAGAAGGTGGATGAGGACGGTAACCCTGTGAAAGGTGCAACACTCAGAATTGAAGATGCTAATGGAAAAATGATTGATGAGTGGGTAACAGATGGCAGTGTACATAAGGTAAACAAGGTACTTGTGATCGGTAAGACTTACACACTCATAGAGGTCAAGGCTCCATCTGGCTATGACCTTGCAAAGGATATTGAATTTACAGTATCTGATGATAAGGTTGCAGCCGGTGAGGATATTGTAGTGACTATCACAATGGTTGATAAGAAGACAACAACGACCGAGACTACGGAGACAACCGAGACAACAGAGACAACCGAAACTACGGAGACCACAGAGACAACTGAAACAACCGAGACAACTGAAACAACCGAGACAACACAGACTACTGAAATAACAACAGAGGACAAGAACAAGCCGGATACCGGTGACAGAGCTCCTGTTGTACCAATAGCAGTTATACTCTTTATAAGTCTTGGCGGATGTGGTGTTATTGTGGCATCTAAAAAGAGAAAAGATAATCAGAACAGCAAGTAATACGAAGCTGTGACATGTCCCCCGGGAATATCGCCTTATATGGTGGTATTCTGGGGGATTTTTTTATTCATAAAACAGCAGTTGCATTCATATGTTATATATAGAAAATGACCGCAGATCTATTATGTTTACAATAATAAAATTATGTAAATAAATAGCATGTCAGGAGGATGTATGGAGGAGTATCAGGTATATCAGGATATCAAGGCTAGAACAAATGGAGAAATATACATCGGTGTAGTTGGACCGGTAAGAACAGGAAAATCAACATTTATAAAAAGATTTATGAATCAGATGGTCATACCGAATATTTCAGGTGAAAATGACCGTCAGCTTGCACTGGATGAACTTCCACAGTCAGCGGCTGGAAAAACTATAATGACGACCGAACCGAAATTTATACCTAAGGATGCTGTATCGATCAATGTTGGTGAAAACATTGACATGAAAGTTAAGATGATAGACTGTGTAGGGTATGTCGTGAAGGATGCAGAGGGACAATTTGAGGATGGGAAGGAGAGAATGGTCAGAACTCCATGGTATGAATACGACATTCCTTTTTCAAAGGCTGCGGAGATAGGAACGAACAAAGTTATAACAAATCATTCAACAGTTGGAATAGTCGTAACCACGGATGGCAGTTTCGGGGAACTCCCGAGGGAAAGCTATATTGATGCCGAAAAGAAGACTATAGAGGAGCTAAAAAGCCTGGGAAAACCATTTGTTGTTGTTCTGAACACGGATAAACCATCTGGAAATCAGGCGCGTGCGTTGGCAGAAGAGATGAGTGATACATATGGAGCAAGTGTGGTTCCTGTCAATGTTGAACAGCTTAGAGATTCAGACATTACGTACATATTCAGGGAGCTATTGATGAGTTTCCCTGTGACTGCGATCTATTTTGATATTCCTAAATGGCTTGAGGTCGTTGACGATGACAATGAAGTGAAGAACAGCATAATATGTGATGCTGTACAGATCAATTCGGTTGTAAATTATCTCAGGGACATAGATGGAATAGTGTTTCCGGAGAATGATTACGTAAAAAAATACAAGTGTGACAATATAAATATGGCAGATGGCAGAATAAATATAAGTGTCTATATACATAGCAGTTATTATTACCAGATGCTGTCGGATATGATGGGGGCTGAGATAAACAATGAATATGATTTTATTACCGAGCTCAAGACGATGTCAGATAACAAAAGATATTGTGGGAATGTCATGGATGCGCTTGAACAGGTAAATTCCAACGGATATGGTTTGGTTATGCCGGAGAAAAACAATATTCGGCTCGGCACACCAGAGGTCATCAAGACCGGAGGCAAGTTTGGCGTAAGGATAACAGCAAATGCGCCGTCGGTGAATATGATCAAGGCGAATATAACAACGGAGATCATGCCACTTGTCGGAAGCAAGGAGCAGGCAGACGACCTCATAACGTATATATCGGACAACAGCAACGGTGACGATATATGGGGAGTAAATATATTTGGCAAGACAATAGAGCAGCTTGTTGATGATGGCCTTAACAACAAGGTGAGCAAGATAGGTGCCGAGAGCCAGCAGAAGCTCCAGAATACGATGGAGAAGATTGTAAATGATGGAAATGGTGGAATGGTGTGCATAATAATATAAGATTGCATATTTATACTCTGCTATGTTAAAATGTCTAAGGTGTCCGGGGATGCCTTGGGCATTTTAGTTATGGGAAAACGAAAGAGGACGTGAATATGTCGGCGATAGATGTAAAATTAAATGTGTTTGAGGGCCCGCTGGATCTTCTTTTGCATTTGATAGAGAAGAATAAAGTTAATATATACGATATACCTATTGTCACCATCACGGAGCAATATCTTGAATATGTGAACAATATGGAGGAAGAGGATCTAGATGTCATGAGTGAGTTCCTAGTCATGGCAGCGACTCTTATCAAGATAAAATCCCGTATGCTTCTGCCAAAGGATGAAGAGACAGAGGAGGATGAGGAGGATCCGCGTGAAGAACTCGTGCGAAGGCTGCTTGAGTACAAGATGTACAAATATGCGGCAGGAGAACTCAAGGATCTAGAGCTTGAAGGAAACAAGGCATTTTTCAAGAAGGCTACAATCCCTGCAGAGGTTAAGAATGTAAAACAGGATGTAGATCCTTATGAGCTTATATCAAAGGCTGATATAGATCTGCAGAAGCTGAATGAGATATTCAAGTCCGTTATGCGCAAGCAGGTGGATAAGGTGGATCCGATACGAAGCAAGTTCAAGGAGATCGAGAGGGAGGAGATATCCCTTGAGGAGAAGATGGCTGAGGTCAGAGAACAGGTGAGGGGCCTTGAAGGGATAAATTTCAGAACTCTGCTTGAGATGCAGGCCTCCAAGATGAATGTTATAGTTACTTTTCTTGCGATTCTGGAGCTTATGAAGATAGGTGCTATAACAATAAAGCAGGAAGAGATATTTGGGGAGATAGTCATAGATTCTCTTGATACAATATAGTTGAGATGAGGTAGCGATGAATAGCGAAGATTTGCAGAATAATAATATACAGAGTGAAGATATGGCAACTGAAGATATGATAACTGAAGATTTGACAGTCGAAGAAACAGTGGGTGATAAAAATGACGGTATTGATAATGTAGAGCATAATTCATCTGATATATCCGGTGAAGATGCTGATACTGAATCTGATGAACCGCAATATAAAGAATACAGTGACGATTATCTCACATCAGCTCTTGAGGCAATTCTTTTTTCATTGGGAGAGTCAGTTTCTGTGGACAGACTTGCTGCGGCACTTGAAATGGAGAAGAAAAAGCTTGTAAAGCAGCTTGAAACTGTTGTGTTCAATTACAATAACAACGACAGAGGAATCAAGATCATAGATCTCGATGGATCTCTACAGCTTTGTACTCGCAATGAGTACTACGGTGTGCTTGCCAAAATAGTGAATACGCCGAAGAAGCTTTCACTTACAGATGTTGTGCTTGAGACATTGTCGATCATAGCCTACAAGCAGCCGATCACAAGACCTGAGATCGAGGCGATAAGAGGTGTGTCCTGCGTGCACGCTATCAACAAGCTTATAGAATACAATCTTGTTCAGGAAGTCGGAAGACTTGATGCGCCGGGACGTCCGATTATGTTTGGAACAACTGAGGAGTTCCTTAGGTGCTTTGGTGTATCTTCAACAAGCGATCTTCCGGTCATAAGTCCGGATAAGATCGAGGACTTCAAGAAGGAAGCCTTAGAGGAAGCGGACTTTACACTCAGCGTTGACACAACGTCTGAGGATTGATGTACATATTCAGGTACCAAAATAAAAATATAAATTGTATTAATAAATATAAGAAAATCCATGCACGGTGAGCTGGTGACAATATATCACAGAGCCGTACATGGCTTTTTATGTATTTATGCTTCTATATGCAAAAAATGTAACATCAGACGGTTATTTTTACTCGGTTGTAATAATATAATATCAAGACCAAGTAAAAAGGAAAAATATGTATAGGCTGACAGATGGAAAAATAAATATCATGACATGTATAGTGATCATGGCTGTGATACTCGGAGTGGCCATATGCGGGATGCAGCAGGATACAACAGCATCGACAAGTTGCGTTGATAATAAAACTATGAATGGGACTGAAATTGCAGAAGTTTCCGCGGCGGATGGAGATCTGCAGTTATATGCTAAAAATGCAGTTCTTATAGATGGGGAGACCGGAGATATTCTATATGAAAAGAATGCAGACGCGCATAGACCGAATGCAAGTACAACAAAAATACTTACATGCATACTTTCCCTGGAATGTGGAAATCTGGAGGATACAGTGGCAGTTTCATCATATGCTGCAAAGCAGCCGGAAGTAAGACTAGGAGCCCGGGAGGGGGAAAGTTATACATTGGAGGATATGTTATACGCCATGATGCTTGAGAGCTACAATGATGCCGCAGTAATGATCGCTGAACATATAGGAGGCTCCGTGGAAGTATTTGCAGATATGATGAACCGGAAGGCAAGAGAGATAGGTTGTCATTCTACATACTTTATAACGCCAAATGGACTTGACGCGCAGGATGAATCAGGGGGGCATGGGACATCGGCGGATGATCTGGCTCGGATAATGAGATATTGTATTCTTGTATCGCCCGAAAGAGATATGTTCCTGAAAATCACCCAGTCGTCATCACATACATTTGCCGAGAAAAGTGGCAGCAGGACTTTTTCATGTGTAAATCACAACGCGTTTCTCAATATGTCAAGTGAAGCTCTGTCCGGGAAGACCGGATTTACCTGCGATGCAGGATATTGCTATGTGGGTGCGGCAAATAAGAATGGACATACATATATATGGTCGCTTCTGGGATGTGGCTGGCCGGGCAACAAGACTTATAAATGGAAGGATTCAAAAACTCTGTTGTCATATGCGGGAGAACACGCGCAATATACAGAGCTGAGTGCTCCTGAATCCCCGAATGTTACTGTAAATTATTCATCCAAATCGGCAAAACCGGGAAACATCTGCACAAAGTGTAATCTGTCGGGGATCGTAGCGGAAGCCGGTGATACAGAGGGAAAGGTCGATGACATACGATATGTGTACAATGTTGCAGATTCAGTCAAAGCTCCGGTGTACACTGGGGAAGTTGTAGGAAGTCTGTTTGTGTACAGAGGAAGGAAGCTTATTGATATTGTTCCGGTCACGGCGGCGGAAAAGAAAACTGACGTTTGTTTTATGGATGAAATATTACTGGTTCTCAGACGTGCGGCGATGTAACATTTGATCTTATCAGGCATATATTAAATTATCAATGATATAAGGGCGGTGCATTAGAGTATGGATATGGATTGTGTATACTATGTGGTTGGCGGTGACAGAAGAAGCTGTTATATGTCACTGACACTGGCTGAAAAAGGATACAATGTGTTTCATTTTGATCCATATGATGCCGATCTGCTCAGACATTCGCCAGTCACCATCATATCCGGGGCGTCCGGAGTAGGATTTAGAAGACTTATAGAAGGGGAATGCGCATCACCATCCGGAACAGGACTTAAGGCGATCGTACTTCCGGTTCCTGTATCAAGGGATGGCGAATTCATAAATGGAAGAACCCTTCTCACGGTCAGCAGTGTTCTTGAGTGCAGCGGTGAATTTGATATGGTGTTTGGCGGAGGTATCGACAAATATATGCCAGATGAAAATGGATCAGGTCCTTATGTATTTGATTATCTCGCTGATGATGAGGTGGCTGAAAAGAATGCCATAGTCACAGCGGAGGGAGCTATATGTGATGCTGAATCGCTGTCTGATGTAAATATTGATGGCAGCCTCTGCCTTGTGACGGGATTTGGCAAATGCGCGAAGCCGCTGGCAAAGAGACTTGCTGCGTGGGGATCTGATGTCATCATCATGGCAAGACGACCAAAGCAGAGAAATGACGCGGCGCTGTGTGGATATAAGGTAATGTCATTTGAGGACATACCGATATACAGTCACGTTCTTTCAGAGGTGGATTTCTGCTTTAACACAGTGCCTGCAAGGGTTGTGTGCGATGACATATTATCACAGCTTTGTAAAGGGGCAGTGGTAATAGACATTGCATCAATGCCAGGCGGAGTGGATTTTGAATATTGTAAGGAGCACGAAATACCTTACAGACACAGTTTGGGAATTCCCGGAAAACTCTCGCCAAAGTCATCGGGAATCATTCTTGCAGATGCTGCCATAAAGGTGGTATCGGACTTTAATAAATAGGAGATAATAAAACATGAATTTATCAAAGTGCAATGTTGGTTTGGCTATAACCGGTTCATTTTGTACCTTTGATAAGATTAAGATAGAAATAAAGAAAATGGTTGAGATGGGAATAAATGTGTATCCGATATTCTCGCCTCACTCCGCAGAGTACGATACGAGATTCGGGAAAGCTGACAAATTCGTAAATGACGTTGAGACGATAGCAGGAAGAAAGGGTATTTACACCATACAGGAGGCGGAGCCTATAGGTCCCAAGGCATATCTTGATGTGCTGGTCATAGCACCTTGTACCGGCAACACCATAGCCAAGCTGACAAATGGAATAACTGACACATCGGTTCTCATGGCTGCGAAGGCACATCTGAGGAACAACAAGCCGCTCATCATATCGGTTTCGACAAATGATGCCATGGGTATGAACTTCAAGAACATCGGTCAGCTCATGAACATGAAAAATATTTATTTTGTTCCATTTGAACAGGATAACTGTGTGAAGAAGCCCAATTCGCTCATAAGCAGACTTGATCTCATCCCAGCCACCATAGAGGAGGCTCTTGAGGGAAGACAGATACAGCCGGTTCTCATAAAGTAGTTTCACTGCACCCGATAGGGTATAGGTTTGTTGCTTATTGCGGCTATTATACCCTATCGGGTGCAGTTTTGTTTTATATAATATTTTTTATACCCGTTATGGTATAAAAAATATTATATTTGATTGAAATTATACCTTATCGGGTGTAATATATAAGGAGAATAGCGTATAAGAAGAATCACGTGTAAGAGGAATCACGTGTAGGAGGAATCACATATAAGAGGTAATAACGATGAATAAGATAGCTGAATTTATAAAGACTAACAGAAAAGAAGCGGGTCTTACACAGGAAGAATTTGCAATAAGATCAGGCCTTGGACTCAGATTTGTCCGCGAACTTGAACAGGGGAAAGAAACTGTGCGTATGGACAAGGTCAATGAAGCTCTTGCAATGTTCGGCATGGAGGCGGTTCCAGGGAGAAAGGATGATTGATGGTGGATAATACTTTTAGAACGGCTTATGTATATATAAGAAATGAATTTGCGGGAATTTTATGTGAGACCGACGAGGGATATACATTTTCTTACGATGAAAAATATCTTGAGAGAGAAAATGCCAGTGCTGTATCACTTACCATGCCATTGTCGAAGGACATGTATCGATCCAAGACTTTATTTTCTTTTTTTGATGGACTAATCCCCGAGGGCTGGCTGCTTGATGTTGTCAGCAGAAACTGGAAAATAGATGTAAGGGACAGGTTTGGATTGCTGCTTGTTGCATGCCGCGATGCGATAGGCAATGTAAGTGTCATGGAGGATCGCGTATGAATTGTTTGTGCTGTGGAAAAACTTTGAAAAATGACGACGGAACAGGCTGGCATAAAGCTTGTGTGAAGAGATTTTTTACGACGACTAAGCTGCCAGATATAGATATAGATGATCAGAAACTAAAAGTTCTTGCAGAGGAAAGTATAAACAAGGGTTATACGGTCCCGGGTGTGCAGAAGAAACTGTCGTTACACCTGCTTTCTGAACCAGGTAATCCAAGACTTACATTGGTAAACTACCCAACAGGATATATACTTAAACCTCAGGTTGATCAGTTTAAAGCGATGCCTGAAGCGGAGCAACTTGTGATGTCTATGGCTGATATGATAGGAATTTCAACGGTGCCGCATGCGTTGATCAAAGGAAATGGGCAGATGGCATATATTACTAAAAGAGTGGATAGGATATTCGAGAAAACAACTGTTGAAATGCTTGCAATGGAAGATTTCTGTCAGTTGGACTATCGTCTTACACAGGACAAATATAAAGGTTCATACGAGCGATGCGCAAAAATCATAGAAAAATATTCAAGTCGTGTAGGTCTGGATATGGCAGAATTCTATATGAGAATTGTATTTTCTTTCGTGACTGGCAATTCCGATATGCATTTGAAGAATTTTTCGCTTATTGAAACAGAGGTGGGAAGCGGAGATTATGTTCTCTCACCAGCCTATGATCTGCTGCCGGTAAATGTTATCATGCCTGAGGATACAGAGCAACTGGCGATACCGATGAATGGGAAAAAGAGAAATGTGAGAAGAAAAGATTTCCTTATATTTGCTGATGTATGTGGTTTAAGTCGGATATCAGCGGAGAAGATGATAAGTTTGGTAGTTAAAAATAAGGATAAAATGAAAAAGATGTGTGACGAATCTTATATACCTGAAAAAATGAAATCAGACTTCAATCATTTGATTGAGGAAAGAATGCTGATTTTGGCAGATTGATAAAAATTTAATATAATACGAAATCCCAGAAGTTACTTACTATCGAAATGTGATTCGAAATGTGACTTCTGGGATTTTGGTTGACTGACATAAGATAGTCCTGTAAAATATTTATTGTGAGACAGGGAGTATCACAATGTAATTTTGGAGTGTAAAGTAATATATGAGAGATCCGGAAAAACTGAAAGAGGAAATGGACGAGCGCAATAGAAAGATCCTTGATGTTGCATTTGAGCTGTTCGTAGACAAGAAGATAGAGGCGGTGAGCATGGGAGATATTGCAAGGGCTGCCGATGTGGGAAGGGCTACATTGTTCAGGTACTATCCAAGTAAGCTTGAGCTGGTCATAGCGGTATGTGCTGATCAGTGGAAGAGATACCTGGATGGCCTGGACGCGAGAAGACCTATATCGTCTGTACATGACATACCAGCCATAGACAGACTGATATTCACCATGGACAGTTACATAGACATGTATCAGAACCACAAGGCGCTGCTGAAGTACAACGATAACTTCAACTACTATGTAACCCATGAGGGCAAGAACAATGATCAGCTTGTAGATTTTCACAGCTCACTGTATTCGGTGGATACAAGACTTCACATGATGTATGAGAAAGCGAAGGTGGACAAAACTATACGGACTGACATACCGGAAGCAGAATTCATGCGTGTCACTGTCCACTCCATGATGACGGCCTGCGCTCATTATGCGGAGGGCTTCATATGGGGATCGGACGACAACAAGGACTACACGGACGAGCTTATAATGATCAAGGAAATGATACTTGATTATGCAACAAAAGGGATAAAGTAACAGGGTTAAATAGAAGCGGAGGAATGATATGAGAAAGGGATTAATATTTAAGAAGGGAATTATAATTGCGCTTGCTGCCGCGGTGTTTACGTCGCCTGCGCCGGTGATGGGTGTAAGTGACTGGGGAGTGATGACTGCTAAGGCAGAGGAGACTACAACGGAAAAAATCCCCGAATATTTATTGATGGGCTCAACACGTCTTATTGATAATGGGGAATTTCAAGATGATGAAGTTTCTGGTAATGATGACACGATATATCAGGGAACTAATTGGTACTATGACATCACGAGGAATCAGCTTGTACTGGAAAATGCGTCTATTTCTGGAAACATTACGATTCAGAACGGTGATCTTTCGATTATGTTATCCGGAACAAATACTATGAGATCAGATATGGTGATTCAAAGTATTTTAACAGAAAGCGGAATTGTGCCTACATTAGAAATAAATGGTAACAATCAGAATGAAAGTCTAAGTTGTGGAAAAATCAGTGCAGATGACTTAGGCTCAAATAATAATAATATAAAAATTATAGGAGCAACGCTGGAGACTTCCCAAATTGAATGTAGCGGCAGCTTAACGATTGAAAATAGCCATGTGGTAGCAAATGAGGAGGATCATTCAAACGTAATTAGTGGTGATAAAATTAATATAGTAGACAGTTATGTTGAAGCGAAAGCAACAACAGAACGATACGAAGGTGAGGTAATTAGATCAAATCAACAAATTAATGTATCAGGAAGCCAGATCGTGGTTAGCCGTGCTTTAGCCTGTCAAGAACCTGTATTAAGTGATTGTGACTTCAGCAACTCTGTCATCACAAAGCAATGGAACGACATTGATACCGGTGATGATGTAACGAAAACATATGTATATGGTAAAGCCGCTTTAAAAGAAGATTTAACGATTGCAAGTGGAGAAAGCATAGAATTTGAGAGTAGTGCGAGCATCACAAATCTGGACAAGCTTATTGTTGAAGATGGAGCCACAATTCTGATAGATGGAGCTGAACACAAACATAATACAAACGGTAATATTACATATATTTGGCAAGATGACAAAGAACATACAAAAGGAGTAGCATGCAAAGACTGTCCGATCGGATATGTGACTAAAGAAACGAAATCACACAATTATAATTCGCAGGGATTTTGTACAGATTGCGACGCGTATCAGCCGGCAGTACTCACTACGGACAAGTATGATATCGACAATGATGATAGTAAGGACAAGGTGTATGAGATTGGAAATACAGGTGAACTGTATTGGTTTAGCGATAAAGTGCTCAATAACAATGATACATACGGAAAAATAAATGTAGTTCTTACAGATGATATTGTTGTAAATGAAAATGTTCTGAAATCAGATGGCACACTAAATGAAGGAACGTATAGAGACTGGATACCTATCGGAACATTTTATTACGGAAAAAACCATGTGCCATTTGCTGCTCCATACAGTGGCACATTTGACGGGCAAAACCACACGATCAGCGGCTTATATTTAAAAAAGGACGATGATCGGTCTATAGGTTTGTTCGGCTGTATTGAAGATGGCAAGATTTACAATGTAAGTATTTTAGATTCATATTTCAGTGGCGCTACCGATGTTGGAGGTATATGCGGAAAGAGCCACCTTGGAACGGTCGTAAACTGCCATAATGCAGGCACCATCAATGGGACAACCGGTAATTCTCATTTGGGGATTGGTGGTATATGCGGAAGTACTTACAGAGGAACGATTTCTGACTGTGATAATACAGGTGTGGTTAATGGTGATGCTTATGTAGGCGGTATATGCGGTGATAGTACAAGCCCGATCACACGTTGTTATAACACAGGTAATGTGAGCGGCGTTTATAGAGTTGCCGGGATATGTGGAAATAGTGGTTCTGGCGGTTATGCCAGCAATATCACAAACTGCAGTAATTCTGGCGATATCCGTGGATCAGGAACATATATAGGCGGTATCTGCGGGGCTAATTTTAGCGCAATATCATACTGCAACAGTATGGGTGCGGTTTCTGGAAGTGGTGATAAGATTGGAGGTATATGTGGAGAAGATATTGATGGCAAAGGGGATATCAAAAACTGCTATTATGACAGTACCGTTTATGCTGGGGATTCGATCGGAGACAAGTATGCATATGGTGATATTACCGGAAAATACGAAAATGTAGAAGGTAAAACAACAGAACAATATAGGAACGGCGAGGTTGCATATCTCCTGCAGAACGGTCAGTCAGAAGAAATCTGGGGACAGACCATCGGAACAGACACCTATCCTGTATTACATGGTCCGAAGGTATATAAGAGCATAACTTATATGGGCTGTAACGATTCATCTGACGTTGCCTCGGTGTCATACAGCAATGAGGAAAAGGATGTATTTGGCAAACATAACTTCGAGGATGGCATATGCAAATACTGCGGTGAGAAACTTGCGGCGACAGTCACAAAAGGTGATGAGACTATATCCTGTGTTTCACTGCCGGAAGCAATAGGTTATGCCGAGAATATGCCAGGCAGTGTCGTCACCGCTATGGAAGATACGAATACAACTCTTGATATAAACAATCCTGATTCTGATTTTACTATAGACATAAATGGACATAAGATAGATGATATTAATGTAAATAACGGAAAAATAACGATAATTGCTTCTAAGACGGGAGGATACGTAAAAGGTGAATTAGATATAAAAAAAGATTCAACAGTAACAATTGGCGATGTAAAAATCTCGGGAACGATATATACTACGGGTCAATTGATACTAAATGGCGGAGATATATACAGGATAATTCTAGCTGATAAAACAATAAAATTATACTTTAACAATAGTGATATAAAAATCAATGAAGGAATATATTTGTTTGGAGCATACGGAGAAGAAATAATCATAAATGCAGAGCCTCATAATGTTATTCCAATTGTTCTGGATGAAATAAGTGTACAACATGGTGCTGCATATGCTGTAGCAGGTGATGGCATTGTGTTAAAGTCAGATTGGTTCAACGTATCATCGAATGATTCCATAATTGATCTGTCAACAAGTATAGAAGATAATAAACTCAGAATTGGAGCATTGCTGAACGATAAAGTATATGCAGAGTTAGATGAAAATAAAAACATTACCTATTCTGGAAGTGAATTAAAGCCATCTGTAAAGGTATATTACAATAGAAACTATATGTCTTCTGTACAGCTAAAAGAAGGCTTAGATTATAATGTAACGTATTCCGACAATATCAACGCCGGCACAGCGACTGCAATTGTAACAGGAATCGGTGCTTACTCTGGAACAAAGAACGTAACATTTACCATTGAGCCAAAGAAGATCAGCAGTCCAACATTTGACGGACTTAAGTCTGAGTACACATATACAGGGCAGAAGGTAGAGCCTGAGTTTACTCTTATGGACGGCGATACAGTCATTCCATCAAACGAATATGAAGTATCTTACAGTGACAACACAGAAGTTGGAACAGCAACGATAACCATCACGGACGCCACGGACGGAAATTACGATATAAACTGCAAGGCTGAATTCGATATAGTTAAAGCTGATCCGGTTATCAATGAACTTCCGATGGCAGATCCTATAAGCTACGATCCACACAAAACCTTAAATGAAGCAAGTATTTCGGGCGGAGTCGTAATCGGAGTTTCAGGAGAAAACATAACCGGAACATGGAGCTGGGCTGATGATTCTGTAGTACCATCGGTGGACGTTACAGACTATGATGTCATATTTACCCCAGATGACCAGAAACATTACAATTCAGTCAGGGGAACTATTCAGTTGAATGTCTCAAAGGCCGATGTAGAAGTAGTTGAATTACCAGCGGCAAGCGGAATAACATACGGTGACAATCTTGCAAAAGCTGTTATATCTGGAGGAAGAGTGTCCTTTGATGGTATTGATCAGGTTGAGATACCGGGAACATTTGCATGGAAGGATGATTCCATAAAGCCGTTTGTATCTGACAGTGACAAGACGCTGTATACCGTTGTATTTACGCCGGCTGACAGTGTGAATTACAACACAGCAGAAATTGAGATCACGGTAAATGTGAGCAAGGCTGCAATGCCGAATCTGCTGTTAAGTGTAGATAATACACATAAGACCGTTGGAAGTATTGCACTTCCGGGAGACTGGACATGGCTTGATGCGGATGCTAAGACTGCGATAAAGGCAGGCGGATCAGTGGAGGCAACCGCTGTATACGTTGGCGATGACAAGGAAAATTATGACAGCACAGAGCTGAAGATAACCATCTACAGAGCGGCATGTTCAGAGGGGAAGACAGTAAAGTATACACTAAAAGGAGAGAAGGCTCCGACCTGTACAAAGTCTGGTACTGGACATACAGAGTGTTCAATCTGCGGTGATGTCATGAGCACAGGTGTGTATGTAAAGGAACTTGGACATAAGTGGAATTCCGGCAGGGTGACAAGGAAACCTACATACACGGCGACAGGTGTGAAGACATTCACATGTACCGTGTGCAAAGCAACTAAAATTGGAAGTATTGCCAAACTTGCAACAACTGATATAAGTAAAAAGACAAGCAAGATCACTGTTTCCGGAATAGAGAACAAGATCTATAATGGAAAGGTACATACCCAGAAGTCTCTTGTTGTCAAGGCTGGTGCAAAGACACTTAGACTGAACAAGGATTACACTGTAACCTACAGCAAGAACAAAGCGGTTGGCAAGGCAAGCGTGACCATATGTGGTAAGAATGCATATTCAGGAAAGATAACAAAGACATTTACCATAGTAAAGGCTGCCAAGGGAAAGACATATACAGTTGGAAAGTTCAGGTACACAATAACCGGAGCAAAGGCAGACGGCACCGGAACAGTTGCAATTGCCGGAACAACGTACTCAAGGTCAGATAAGAAATTTGCATCACTGACCATCGCAGATACTGTAGTTATAGGAGATGTAAGGTTTAAGATAACATCTGTAAGCGCAAATGCATTCAGCAGATATACGGCTCTAAAGAATGTCACTATAGGTAACAATGTGACAAGCATAGGGGCAAACGCATTTTTATCATGCAAAAACCTTAAGAAGATGACGATAAAGACAGCTAAACTTAGGAGCGTTGGAGCGAAAGCCTTCAGTGGAACATACAGTAAAATTACATTTGCAGTACCTAGGAATAAGGCCACAGCATACAAGAAACTGATAAAGAATGGCAGTCCTTCTGCGAAAGCAATCTATAAATAACAAATATATAAATTGCCTGTAAAAACAAGACTTTCAGAACTCTTGTACATGCAGCGTATTCGCCATTTTCGATACGCCGCATGTATACAGAAGTCTGGAAGTCTTTTTATATGTCAAGGACAATAGCATATTTTCTCAGCCAGTGATCAATCTGAAGAAGATATGCCATCATCTGAGGTCCTGCCATGAGCTGACCGAACCACGGCCTGCCGTAATCCTTTGGCGCGTTTATGAAGTTTTTCACATATTCTCTGTCGATGAGAGGCAGAAGAGGACTTTCCGGATCATTTAGCACGCAGAGAAGCCTCTTTGCAAGCTCCTGTTCATAATGAGGGTCATATGACTTTGGATATGGGCTTTTCTTTCTGTACATGATCTCGTGCGGTACGTAATCCTTCATGGCTTCTCTCAGAAGCTTTTTCTCACAGCCTTCGGAATATTTGAATTCCCATGGTACGTTGAATACATATTCAAGTATCCTCGGATCGGCAAATGGAACTCTGGCTTCCAGACCGCTCGCCATGCTGGTTCTGTCCATTCTGTCAAGCAATGTCTGCATGAACATCCTGATATTCAGATAAGATATCTGCCTGCGCCGCTTTTCTGTATCGGATTCCCCCGGGAGAAGATTGATCTCGGATAAGAGATAATTGTACAGAGATGACACATATCCTGGTATATCAAGACAATCTCTGAGGTCCGGTGACAGTACTGAGAGCCTTGGCGACAGATCCTTCATCCATGGGAATGTGTCTGCAGACAGCAGTTCATCCCTGTAAAACCAAGGATAGCCTCCGAATATCTCATCTGCACATTCTCCGGTCAATACTACTTTGTATTCCTTTGCCACAAGTGAGCAGAAGTAGAGAAGGGAAGAATCCACATCCGCCATCGTCGGCATATCCCTTGATTCCACGGAAGTATACAGATAGTCTGCAAGATCACTGTAATTGCAGGTGAGATATGTGTGGTCTGAACCTATGTGGGCTACCATCATATCTACATATGGTCGATCCTGCTCCGGCTGGAATGCATTTGACTTGAAATATTTGGAATTATCTTTGAAATCAAATGAGAAAGTGTGCAGCTTTTTCCCTTGCTCCCTGAGTTTTGCGGCGCATACGCTGCTGACGATTGATGAGTCGATGCCCCCCGAGAGAAATGTACATACAGGCACATCCGATACGATCTGTCTCTCTATACTGTCCTTGACAAGATAACGGACTTTTTCCACAGTGTCTTCATAGCTGTCAGTGTGAGGATTGCTGGTTATGCGGTAATATGTGAAGTCTGTCATTCCGTAGGGTGAGAATTTCATGAAATGTCCCGGCTTTACTTCGTCTATATTCTGAAATACTCCACAGCCTGGAGTCTTGGACGGCCCGATTCCGAACACCTCACATAGTCCCCGTGCATCAATGACAGGCCTTATACCTGGATAGTAGAGCAGGCCTTTGATCTCTGAGGCGAAGACAAGTGTTCCGTCATCAGTTACTGAGTAGTACAGCGGCTTCACACCGAAGTGATCCCTGTACAGATATATGGTCTGGATATGTTCGTCATATATCGTAAATGCAAATATTCCGTTCAGCCTGTGAACAAAATCGGGACCGAAGTGAAGAAAACAGTTGAGAATAACCTCTGTGTCCGAAGTTGTATCAAATGTATATCCAAGGGTGAGCAGCTCCGATTTCAGTTCCTTTGTGTTGTAGATCTCGCCGTTGTACACTATGTATATAGTATTTTCTCCGATTGTCTTTTTCATGGGCTGTTCGCCTCTTGCTACGTCACGTATGGATAGTCTGGTGTGAGCAAGCCCACAGTGGGATGACAGCACTGTATTCTGTGCATCCGGACCTCTGTGAGCAAGCGCCTTATTCATGTCGTTCAATATGTATGAGTATCGTTCCTGTTCGGTATTGAAATCCCTGCTGGAGTTATAGAATCCTGCGATGGAACACATATATTTACCTCTTTTTGTGGTATCTATATATTATATTGGGAAGTTGATTTTATAGAACTTTTAGATGATATGCGGTTGTAGTATGATTAAATAAAAGTTATAATCTAAACAAGATTTTTATATGAAGAACTGACATTGCGCTTGGAGAGGCACATACAGGAGGACATATAAAATGACGATATTTAAAGATAAGACTATAACGGACAATTTTATTTTGGGCGCTGTACTATGAACAATGTTAAAAGCAATAAGAAATGGAGGCGCGAATTTATGACATTGTTGATGAGAGATAACAAAAATAAGCTGTTGGGCAAATACATGCATCTGATTGATCAGGTAAAGAAGCTAGATGTAAAAGATGCTGAGATTGCTGCTAAAATACTGGGAATCAAAGAACAGCAAATATATGAGATAAAAGATTACATAGCAGAACATCCTGAGATGGACGAGGATGATCTTGCTGAACATATAGCATATTGGCTTGATCTGGACTGATAATTTGAAGATATATGTATGTAAAATAAAGTGCATGAATCAAATGGTTCATGCACTTTATTATGTTATATCACACCACAGGTGTAATGCAGAATAAAGCATGCGTTGATATAATTGAATACACTGTCATGTTATGATTATTGCAACAATTGAGCTTGGAGTTTATAGAAGATATATCCTTAAGAAACAATACAGAAAGAGAAAATCTACCGTGAAAAATACAATAATACAAACTAATAAAAAATACCTTCCGGGACTATTAAATATTGCGGTTCCGATCATGCTTAGCAATCTGATATCTCAGCTTCAGATGCTTATAGACAGAATATTCTTAGGACATGTAAACAGCATGTATATGAGTGCACTCGGCAATGTGACTTCACCTATGTGGACAACCATGTCATTTTGTTTTTCCATAGTGACAGGAGCGTCCATACTGATAAGTCAGAGCGTTGGCGCAGGAGATACCAAGCACATAGAAGAGTATTCAGGTGCCATGGTGAAATACAATAATATCATACCGATACTGTTATTTTTCTTCTGGACATTCTGCGCTGAATTTGTATTCAGACTCATGGGTGTGTCAGATGGTCTGATGCCGATGTGTCTTGATTATTCCAGGTATTATGCGCCCGTATTTCTGATAACAGGACTTGGTGGTGCTTTCAGTGTAATACTTCAGACGTCTAATTATACAAAGCCGCTTGTCATATATGGAATAATAAGGTCGGGAGTCAATATATTCCTCGACTGGATCATGATATTTGGAAGATTCGGGCTTCCGGCCATGGGGATAAAGGGTGCAGCCATAGCGACTACAATAGCGGAGTATTCTGGACTTATATTTGCAGTGATATTCGTGGTATCAAGCAAGAAACTTAACACCAAACCATCTATGAAATGGGTAGTAAAGGCACATATAAAGCCGTATCTTTTGTCGGCAAAGCTGGGAGTGAACACAGCTCTTGAGGATTTTGCATGGAATCTTGGCAATCTGCTGCTTATAAGGATTCTCAACGCCATAAATGAGATGGCTGCCGGAATTTATTCCATCATATTCAGTGTCGAGGTCCTGGCGGTTGTCATCATTGGAGCGATAGGAAACGGTACAATGACGCTAACCGGTGAGGCAAAAGGAAACAATGATCTGAGTAAATACAAGGGTGTATGTGTCTGTGCGTATGGCTTGTGTATAGTAGTTGGAATCATCACACTCGGTGTCTGTCTTGCGTTTCCACAGCAGATCATATCACTTTTCACCAACGACAAGAGTATAATTGCATCGTGTGGGATATATCTGATCTTTATCAGCATCAATCTGTTCGCAAAATCAGCAAACATAGTTGTTGGCAATGCGATCAGGGGCAGTGGCAACACGATATGGATGCTCATAACACAGCTGTTTGGCACGTTGTGGGTGGTTTCTGTGGCACTTTTGTTCGTGTTTGTCCTTAAGCTTGGAATAGCCGGAGTTTTCCTTGCAGTCATAGTGGACGAGATCGTGAGAGCATTTATCAATCTCGGCAAATATCTGAGGATAGTGAAGAACTGGAAAAGCACAGACTGGGATAAGAAGACTGAATTTGCTAAACAGTGAGTGCGACATTCAGTGGCATATATAATTTAGAATAGGCGTATCAGAAAAAGAAAGTCTTATATGAAAGGAGATATATGATTTGATTTTAGAAACTGATAGATTATTATTACGTCACTGGCAGGAGAGTGACGCAGATATATTATTTGAATATGCAAGTGACCCTGATGTGGGACCTATAGCTGGCTGGCCAGTGCATGAGAGCAGGGAGTACAGCCTTGATGTGATACGGAATGTATTCAATGGGCCGGAGTGTTATGCTGTGTGTCTGAAGGACAGCGGCCTGGTTGTCGGTGCCATCGAATTACTGTTAAATGGAAGGACAGATATGACAGATCGCGATGACGAATGTGAACTTGGATACTGGATAGGAAAGCCTCACTGGGGCAACGAATACGCACCGGAGGCGGCCAGGAGACTCATAGTACATGGATTCCTTGATCTGAGCATGAGAACAATATGGTGCGGTTACTACGATGGCAATTCCAAGTCCCGCATAGTACAGGAAAAACTCGGATTTGTGTTTCATCATACCTGTGATGAAGTGGATGTGCCTCTTTTGAATGAAGTCCGGATAGGACATACGAATATTCTGACGAGAAAACATTGGCTGTCTGGAAAGATGAAGAATGCACTGTATGATCAGCTGGCCAGGGATTATTGCTGTGATGCGGCCGATATATATTCCAGTGACAATATATTCTCTGAATACAGACAGATAGCAGGGCAGAGGCAGTTCAAAGGACAGGAAAAGTGCCCGCTCAAAATAGCTGTGGTAAATGGCAAGCTGCTATTTACCGGTCGTAGAGAGATTGTAGATGAATGCAGAAAACGCTATGAGAATGCATCTGGCAAATGGTTCATGGATATAGAGAAATTTCGTGAGCTTGACAGTATTCTTTCCAGATACGGATGTAAATTGAAATTTGCTCACCCATTTTACCTTCCGACGGAACTGAGCGAACAGGGAGTGAGAAAAGATACTACAGATAAAACCGTTGATTCGATGATAAAAGAAGATTTTAACCTTGTCAGGTATACGGGGGATGAGATCCTGCAATTCAAAGGAGATGACAGGTGGTGTGAAGCTTTCTGCTTTGATGATAACACACCTGATGTACTTGCTGTGGCAGCTGTATCAAGTGATGAGATTATCGGTATGGCTGGCGCAAGTGCTGATAGTGACGACTTCTGGCAGATTGGTATAAATGTTGTTCAAAAAGCTGAGGGAAGACATGTGGGTACAGCGCTTGTATCTGAACTGACCAAGGATATACTCAGATGTGGTAAAATTCCATATTATGGCACAGGAATGTCACATATAGCATCACAGAGAGTTGCCGCTGCGGCAGGTTATGATGTGTTCTGGTTTGAACTGCTGACGGGCAAGTAAAAGAATCGTTGACACATCTTCATGTTAATGATAAAATAATCACATCTAAGGGTTGTAAAACGACCGGAAAATAGTCAAATGCTATGACGAGGAGGAGTACATGCATCCCCCGATCAACAGAGAGGAGACGGTGGTGAGAGTCTTCATCAGGAATGTGTGGAAGGTAGCCTTCGAGCAGTGGATTGAAAGATTGCAGCATACATATTTGTCGGCTGTAGTCGAGTAGGTTTCAACGGTTTTCCCCGTTACAGGAATAAGATATTAATAATGATTACAGTGATAATTTATTATAGTATCTGATGAGTGCAGACATTTGTCTGAATTTAGGTGGTACCACGGATATGAACATATTCGCCCTAAGCGTAAAGCAGTTGCGCTTAGGGCTTTTTCTATGCATGGGGTGCATATATACATCCCGAGGCGTAAGTTTAGATTATCATGAACTTTACAGGAGGTATAAGATATGGAGATCAATGGAGCAAAGATGTTTGTAAAAGCGTTGCAGGAAGAGGGGGTAGACACTCTGTTCGCATACCCTGGTGGAACAGCGATAGACCTGTTTGATGCGTTGTATGATGCAGAAGGTATCGATATGATACTTCCAAGACACGAGCAGGCGCTTGTCCATGCAGCAGATGGATATGCACGTTCAACAGGAAGAGTTGGAGTGTGTCTGGTAACAAGTGGTCCGGGTGCGACAAACCTTGTAACGGGAATTGCCACAGCCAACTACGACAGCGTGCCACTGGTATGTTTTACAGGACAGGTTCCAATGAATCTTATTGGAAATGATGCTTTTCAGGAGGTTGACATAGTTGGGATCACAAGAAGCATATGCAAGTATGCAGTCACAGTAAGAAAGAGAGAGGATCTTGCAAGGATCATTAAAAATGCTTTTTACATAGCAAGAACCGGAAAGCCGGGTCCTGTAGTTGTTGATATTCCTAAGGATATACAGCTTGCCATGGGAAGTGACGAGTATCCATCAGAGGTAAATATCAGAGGTTACAAGCCTTCAGAGGGCGTACATGTCGGACAGATCAAGAGAGCCCTTGCGGAGCTTAAGAATGCAAAGAAGCCTGTGTTCCTTTGTGGCGGTGGTGTAAATATCGCCCATGCAAGAAAAGAGATGCAGCAGCTTGCGGAGAAGACAGGTATCCCTGTAGTCACAACCATCATGGGAAAAGGTGCGATACCTACAGATCATCCACTGTATGTAGGTAACATCGGTATGCATGGTAACTTGGCATCCAACAAAGCTATCATGGAGAGTGATGTTCTCTTCTCCATCGGATGTAGATTCAATGATAGAATAACAGGTACTATAGATACATTTGCCAAGAATGCCAAGATCATACATGTTGATATAGATGCAGCGTCCATATCAAGGAACATAAAAGTTGATATACCTATAGTTGCAGATGCAAAGGTTGCAATATCCAAGATGCTTGAATACGCTGAGCCTCTTGATATCAAAGACTGGGTAGATGACATTATGAATGTCAAGGCTGAGTATCCTATCAACATGAACAGATATGATGGAGTGACTCCTGAGGCTATCATCAGAACCATAAACGATATGTACAGCAATCTCATCGTTACAACTGACGTTGGACAGAACCAGCTCTGGACAACGCAGTACATTGATATAGACGAGAACAAGCAGCTCTTAACTTCCGGAGGCCTTGGCACCATGGGTTATGGATTCCCTGCCGCTATAGGCGCAAAGCTTGGCAACATGGATAAGGATGTAATATGCATCTCAGGAGATGGCGGAGTTCAGATGAACATTCAGGAGATGGCTACGGCTGTTGCACTTGAGCTTCCTGTTACCCTCTGTATACTTAACAACGGCTACCTTGGCAACGTTCGTCAGTGGCAGGAGTTGTTCTTCAACAAGAGATACAGCAGTACATGTCTCAGATACAGAAGAAGATGCAACAGAGATTGTCAGAATCCGGACAAGTGCTGTCCAAAGTATTCGCCTGACTTTGTAAAACTGGCTGAAAGTTATGATGCAAAGGGAATCAGAGTCACTAAGCCGGAGGAAATAAGACCTGCATTTGAGGCTGCAAAGGCCAATACAAACGGACCTACAGTTATAGAGTTCTTCATAGATCCTACGGCCAATGTATTTCCTATGGTTCCTGGTGGAAAATCACTGAATGACATGATACTTGACTGCTGATATTGATAAATTGATTTATATCGGTAATAGAATGTACATATATAGATTTGTATATTATCCAAATGAAAGGGGTATATAGAATGAGCGTAAAGAAGAGATGGATATGCCTGTTCGTAGAGAATGAGGTAGGTGTACTTGCAAGAATTTCAGGTTTGTTTTCAAGCAAATCATACAATATAGATACTATAACCGTTGGAGTAACCGAGGATGAGACAATATCCAGAATGACCATCGGTTTCACCAGTGATGACAGGACATTTGAGCAGGTGAAAAAGCAGCTCAACAGAAGTGTTGAGGTTATCAAGGTAGTTGACTACACTGATATAGCCATTCACAACAATGAGATTTTATTTGTCAAGGTCAACAGCTGTTCAAATGAGGATAAAGATGAAGTGTTCAGAATTGCAAATGCATTTGGATACAAGATAACTGACTACAATAAGAAATCAGTGCTTGTTGAGTGTGTTCAGACTGATGCAAAGAACGACAATGCAATAAAACTGTTCAAGGAGAGTTTTCCTAACAGAATAGAGGTTGTAAGAGGCGGAAGTGTAGCTGTCGAGGCTATAAGTATGTCAGACAGATAAAGCCGTATCATAGAGAGCAGTGCTTGATATGTTTTAGAGTGTGAAAGGAAAATAATGTAAGATGAAATTTGTGATACAGCGTGTTAATCACGCCTCTGTAGAGGTGGACGGAAAAATTATCGGCAACATAGGCAAGGGACTTCTGGTCTTTGTGGGTGTGTATGATTCTGACACCAGAGAGATCGCTGACAAAATGATAAATAAGCTTGTGAAGATGAGAATATTTGCCGATGAAAACGATAAGACGAATCTCGATATAAACAGTGTTGACGGACAATTACTGATCGTTTCACAATTTACACTGTGTGCTGATTGCAAAAAGGGAAACAGACCATCATTTATAGGTGCAGGGGCACCGGATATGGCAAATGAGATGTATGAATACATAATAACGAGATGCCGCGAACATGTAACTGTGGTTGAACATGGGGAATTTGGAGCAGATATGAAGGTTGATTTGTCCAATGATGGTCCATTTACCATATTATTGGACAGCAGGGAATTGTAATTTATTGTCAGATTGATAAAAAAGCTGCATTATATTGGGAATTTTTTATAAAATCCCACAATATTGTTGAAAAAATGAATATTTGTTAATATAATTACAAGTGGAGTTTCTATAATCAATAAAATATAATCATAGAAAGTTCAATTAAACTAAAAAGGAGAACTATATAATGATGACAAAGGATCAGATTGAATCTAAAACCTTTAAAAAAGGACTTTTTGGATATAATAAGGATGAAGTTAATAGCTTTTTGCGTACGATGGCTGAGGAATATGGAGATCTTCAGACAAAGTATGCAGCACTTGAGTCAGAGAACGAGGTTTCAAAAAAGAGCCTTATGGAGAACAGTGTAAAGATTTATGAACTTGAAAAGCAGCTTGAACAGGCAGCTCCTGGATCAAAGAAGGAAGCTAACGCAGCAAACGCAGAGGCAAACAAGATCATCAATGATGCAAAGAAGAAAGCCAATGAGGTAATTGCAAATGCAAAGGCTGAACTGGCAAAGCTTAAGGATGAAATGGAGACACTCAAGAGCGGATCAAGCGCTAAAGTTGCTGAGGCTGCAGAAAAGGTTGAGGCTGCAGTTGAGGCGGATCCTATTACAAAGCTCAAGATGAAGTCACAGGGTGGAGATGCTCCACAGAAACTTAAGATGACACCAAAGTCAACTCAGACTGCAGAGCCAAAACCGGCAGCATTCACAGGTAAGAGTGCTCAGGCTGCTCAGGAAGAGGAAGAAGAGGAGCTTATCGTAGGCGAAGTAGAAGAGGGTGTAAATCGTAATCAGGTTCTCATCGGTGACGGTGACGAAGGTGATGATGATTTCGAGTTCTTATAAAAGAATCTATAAAGGAATCTGATCATTAAAAAAACATACGGTCGGGATGGATACATTATAAAGCAAAAAGGGAGTTTTATATATGACTTATTCAGAATGCGCAGATCATATCGGAGGTATTCTGGGAAAGATCGACTGGAGTGACACAGAAGATTGCAGTTTGCAGTTTAATATCATAGGCTCAGATAATGGGGGATTTTATATAATCATAAGGGATCATGAGGCTGATATTAAGGTGATTGGCAGTGGGGAAAGCGGTGAAACAGACAAATATGGAGATTCATATGAAAATACATATGGACATACATATAACGTAAAGATAGTTGTAACGGCGCCGGTGTTGTCCAGACTTCTCATGAAAGTGATTGATCCGATATATGCATACACGACAGGCAAATTCAAAATGATGGGTGAAGTCGCACTTGGAAGAAAAGTTCTTATCAAGCTGTGCGATGTTTGCGATACAAAATCAATATAATAAAAGATCATATCAGCAACTCTTGATATCAGAGTATTGTTGATATGATCTTTTTTGTTTATACGTCTCGTAAATTAAATCTTACATTAAATTCTAGAGGAGCTCTGCGACTTCCTTGAGAAGCCTCTCTGTCTTGTCCCATCCGAGGCAAGGATCTGTTATAGATTTACCGTAACATCCACCATCTACAGGCTGATTGCCGTCCTCTATATAACTTTCAACCATTACACCCTTTACAAGATTTTTAATCTCAGGATCATAATTTCTGCTATGGATTATTTCCTTGACAATTCTAGGCTGTTCAATGAACTTTTTGCCTGAGTTGTTGTGGTTAGCATCAACTATACATGCATGATTGACAAGGTCGAACTTCTTGTATGTGTCAGCGAGAAGTCGAAGATCCTCGTAATGGTAGTTTGATATAGACTGTCCATGTTTGTTGAGTGCACCGCGGAGAATGCAGTGAGTGAGGGGATTGCCATCTGTGTGAGCCTCCCATCCTGAGTACAGGAATGTGTGATGATGCTGCCCTGCTATACATGAATTCATCATAACATTGTAATCACCACTTGTAGGGTTTTTCATACCTACAGGTACATCCATACCGCTTGCTGTCAGTCTATGCTGCTGATCCTCAACAGAACGTGCTCCGATGGCAACGTAGGAGAGGATATCGTCGACATACTGCCAGTTCTCTGAGTAAAGCATTTCATCGGCAGCGGTAAGACCGGTCTCCTTTATCGCTCTGATGTGCATCTTACGGATAGCGTAGAGTCCTTCAAGCATATCTGATGCCTTTGTAGGGTCAGGCTGATGGAGCATTCCCTTGTATCCGTCCCCTGTTGTTCTCGGCTTGTTTGTATATATACGTGGGATAACCAATATTTTATCCTTAACCTCGTCGGCAACCTTTGCAAGACGACTCTGGTAATCACATACAGCATCCTCGTTGTCCGCTGAACAAGGTCCGATGATAAATATAAATCGGTCATCATCGCCTACGAAAATTTTCCTGATCTCTTCATCTCTTTTGGCTTTGATGGCTTTCAACTCGCTTGAAAGAGGGTATAGTTCCTTGATCTCATCGCCAGTCGGTACTCTTTTTACTAATTTCATACTCATGAAACATTTCCTCCTTATTTTATAATCGTTGATTATATCAGAAATATTACGCAAAATAAAGAAAATATTCATATATAGAAATTATCGTTAGTTTTTATAGAATAAAGACTACATGTAAATGAATATAATGAGATAAATAAATTTTAGGATAAAAGTTTATGATGATTAGAAAAATGTGGGTACATATAAGCCTGATTCTGGCGCTGATACTGTGTACTGGAATTGTTTGTCCTGTATGGAATGCAGTAGCTGAGGAGAGTCATCAGTCTCTGAAAAATGACAACTCGGCAGAGAATAATGAAACTCAAGATACCGATTCGTCTGCAAATTTTGATGTCGATATCAAATCTCCCAGTGCAATCCTTATGGAAGCGGAGTCTGGGCAGGTGATCTATGAAAAAAATTGTGACACGGCCATGGCTCCGGCATCGGTCACAAAAGTCATGACACTCCTGCTCACATTTGAGGCGATCGACGACGGGAAATTTTCTCTGGATGATACTGTTGTTGTGAGTGATCACGCTGCATCCATGGGTGGCTCACAGTGTTTCTTTGAGTCCGGTGAAGAACAGACAGTGCAGGATATGATAAAATGTATAATAATTGCTTCCGGAAACGATGCGGCAGTGGCTATGGCGGAGAAGATAGCCGGTTCAGAGCCGGCATTTGTGAACATGATGAATGAGAGGGCAAAAGAACTTGGAATGGAAAACGCATCATTTAAAAACGCCTGTGGGCTTGACACTTCCGGGCATGAGATGTCAGCAAGAGATATAGCCCTAATGTCCCGTGAACTTATCACAAAACATTCTGAGATATTTGATTATTCCGGTATATGGATGGACCACATAACACACAAAACAGCCAGGGGAGACAGCCGCTTTGACCTGGTGAACACAAACAAATTTCTCAACATGTACACAGGTGCAACAGGACTCAAAACAGGCTATACAAGCACCGCCAAATACTGTATGTCAGCAACAGCAGAACGTGACGGGATCGATCTTATAGCTGTTATAATGGGTGGAGAGACAAAAGAGATGAGAAACAATGATGCATGTCATCTCCTTGATTATGGATATTCAAAGTGTCACAAATATACAGACAAAGAGATTATAAAAGAAAAGAAATTAAGTGTAGACAAAGGTACCTCTGATTATGTTACAATTAAGACTATCCCGCAGTTTGAAGCAATTCTGCTTGGATCGGAAAACGCTGACAGCGTGAGCAAGAAGATAGATATTCCAGAAAAGATAACTGCGCCTGTCAAAAAAGGTGACGAACTGGGAGAGGTATCTTACTATGCCGGTAAGAGATTTATAGGTAAGGTGATGATATATGCTGATGATAGCGTGGATGAAATTAATATCAGTTACGCGGTGAGAAAGGTTTTTAGAAGGTTGGTATTATGAAATACTTTTTAATTATTGTAGCTGCATTATGTGTGATAACTCTTGTAAATATATTGCTGGAGAGTCATAGGGAAAATAGAAAAATATCATTTTCAAGCTACAGGATAAAAGACAAGAGGCTTAAGAAAAATGCGAAGATCGTGATGATATCAGACCTTCATAATGCCTGTTATGGAGAGAAAAATAGCGAACTCTTACATGCGATTGAAACGATATCCCCCGATCTGATTCTGGTTGCAGGAGATGTTATAGTCGGAAAGACTGGCTTGTCTGTTGATACGGGTGTCGATTTTCTGAACTCTCTCGGGGAGAGCTTCCCCGTGTTTGTGGGCAAGGGAAACCATGAAATGCGCACATCAATATATGAGAAATACGGAGATATGTGGGAGACTTTGTATGAAAGAACAAAGGATAAAGTCCACTGGCTTATAAACGATAGTATTTACCTTGCCGATTACAACATGACGATCTATGGTCTTGACATGAAACCTGAATACTACCGCAGATTTAAAAAGCTGTACATGGACAGCGCTTATCTCGAAGAAGAATTACGGAAGCCTGATAAGCGATCGTATAACATCTTGATAGGCCACGATCCGGATTATTTTGAGGAATATGCCGCATGGGGAGCAGATCTTTGCGTGTCGGGGCATGTCCATGGTGGACTTATAATAATTCCACATCTCGGCGGGCTCATATCCCCAATGATAAAGTTCTTTCCAAAATACTATAAGGGTGTCTACAACATAGGAGATAGTCATATGATCGTAAGTGCTGGAATGGGACTTCACACATTAAAGATAAGGGTGAACAACGAACCTGATCTTGTCACCATAAATCTGGTGAAATAGCATATATTATCTGAAATTTGTGACATTATATGTAAATATTTAAAAATATTTAATAGTTGAAATAATCTTCTATACACTATAGAATTATCTGTACTGGATAATATCCTTTAAAATGTATTTGAGGGTTGGAGAGCGCACTATGAGTAAAGAAATAGATAATGGAATAGATAATGGAATAGATGATGATATAGATACAAACACTGACGACATTAATATATCAGACGACAAAAATGTATCAGATGACAATGATATATCAGATTCTGAAAAACAGATATTTGGTGAAGAAAGCGTGACTGAAACGGCTGAATCTGAGAAAATATTTGATGAAGAACAAAATTCTCAGAAAGAAGATTCAGATACGATATTTGAAGCTGCCGATTCACAGCTCCCGCCGGATGATTCTGCTGCAACAACAGTTCTGACTGGAATGACTGATGCTGTAGGAAATATATCCGGTACGCAGGAATCAGATAATGCCCCGGCTGAAACCGGGACTAGGCATGAGACCCAAAACCAAGATAACAAAATAGAAAATAAGAAGTCTGGCACAAAAAAATTAAGTGCATTAAAAATATTTGGAATCGTATTTGCAATTGTGGTTGTATGTACATATGTTGCAGTATCTGTGTGGTTTATGTTTCATTATAATTACAAGACATATATAAATGGCAACGATTACTCATTCTTTACGCTGGATGAGGTAGATCAGTACATAGGAGAGTACATATCAGATTATTCGCTCACGTTGAAGTTGAGAGACGACAGTGAATACAGGATAGATACTGATGACATAGGACTTGTTATAAGACCCAACATCACGGCTAAAAAGATCAAAAATGAACAGAATGGTTTCCTGTGGCCATATTATATGTGCAAGAGAAAAGACTATGAGCTTTATTACACGGCAGATTATGATAAAGACAAGCTTGAATCGCTTCTAAAGAAATGTGATTTTACTCAGGAAGCCAATATGGAGAAGCCGATGAATGCTTCTGTTGAGATAAAAGATGGAAAATCAACAATTATTCCGGAAACTGAAGGAAATTATATTGATTTTACAAAATTATGCTGTATAATAGATGAGGCGCTTAATAAAGGCGATCAACTCGTTGATCTCGATGACACAGATGTATATGAGAAACCAGAGGTGACTGCTGACAGCAAAGAGATAATATCTGAGCAGGCAAAGCTTGAAAAGGTATTGTCCATGAAGATTACATATAAGATAGATGAGATCTCATGGGAACTCACCAGTGAGGATTATGGTGACTGGATATCTGATATCTCAGCTGAAAAGATTGAATTCCAGAAAGATAAAGTCCATGAGTACGTCCAGAATATGGCGGACAGGTATGATACATACGGTGTGCCGAGAAACTTCAGAACACACGATGGACGTATAGTAACCCTTGATAATACATGGTATGGCTGGCTGATAGATGTTGACAGTGAAGCTGAAGAACTTTACTCTGTTCTTGAAGCTGGAGAGTCCGTTGAGAGGGTGCCTATTTTTGACTGCTATGCAGCGGTTTACCGCGATGGCGGCGATGATATCGGCGATACTTATATAGAATGTGATTTTGGACAGCAGCATATATATGTATATGTCAATGGTGAACAGGTCATGGATTCTGACTGCGTTACAGGAAGCCTTGCCGACTCAGGCAAATACAGAACCCCTGGAGGTGTGTATACAATACTTTATACAAAGACGCCTGCGGTTCTTATCGGAGACGATTATGAGACACCTGTAAAATACTGGATGCCATTTATCGGTGAACTTGGAATAGGTTTCCATGATGCAACATGGAGAAGTGCTTTTGGCGGTGACATTTATAAAACCGGAGGTTCTCACGGATGTGTAAATCTTCCTTTGTCAGCCGCAGAACAGTTGTTTAATATAGCGTACGAGGGCATGCCCGTTGTATGCTATTATTAAAGTATAATTGGAGATGTACCCAAGTGGTTGAAGGGTCCGCACTCGAAATGCGGTAGGTCGGGCAACCGGCGCAAGGGTTCAAATCCCTTCATCTCCGTTATCACTTATATATTAGAGAGGTAAGTCTTTGTACTTACCTCTTTTGCTTAACAGCAGGTTTAATATAAATCTAGTGTAAAAGGGATATGAGCAGAAATATGTCATGCGAAGTTATAACATTTGAGAATATAAAAAGGGCAGCGGATCATGTGGGCAGTCATATAGGTGTGATTCCTGACACGGCCATAGTTCTTGGGAGTGGGCTGGGACATATGGCTGATAAGATAGAGGATCCGGTTTTTATAGAATATGCAGATATACCGGGCTTTCCAAGATCCACGGTTCAGGGACACAGGGGACGTTTTGTATATGGCAGATTATCTGGCAGATATGTTCTCCTTATGCAGGGGCGTGTTCATTTCTATGAGGGCTATAGCATGGATCAGGTCGTAATGCCTATAAGACTAATAGGTATTCTTGGAATAAAGAATCTTATTCTAACCAATGCTTCAGGCGGAATATCTGATCAGCTGAATGCCGGAGACATAATGGTCATTGAAGATCACATTTCTTCTTTTGTGAGATCTCCACTCATATACAGCGATTACGCGAAGTTTGGTGTCAGATTTCCCGATATGACGCATGTGTATGATCTGGAAATCATAGAGAAACTGAAACAGAGTTACGATGAGCTTGGCATGATATATAAGTCAGGAGTCTATATCCAGGTTACGGGACCACAATACGAAACACCTGCGGAGATACGGATGTATCGAAGCCTCGGTGCAGATGCGGTGGGTATGAGTACCGTATGTGAGGCTATAACAGCTAGACATATGGGAATCCGTGTAGCTGGTCTGTCCTCGGTGTGCAATAAAGCAGCCGGACTTGGCGGTGAGTTGTCACACGAAGATATAATAAAAGCAGGAAATGCGGCAGCGGAGAAGATGCAGAGAATAATCTCATCTTTATTGCAGAAAATCACATAATTATTATTGGAGATATAGAAATGGATGTAATTCTTTATACAGACGGATCGGCAAGAGGAAACCCAAACGGTCCAGGTGGATACGGTGCAGTGCTTCAGTATGTTGATGCATCAGGTAAATTGCATGAAAGAGAATATAGTCAGGGATATATTAAGACGACGAATAACAGAATGGAGCTCATGGCCGCAATAGCTGGCCTTGAAGCGCTTATAAAGCCTTGCAATGTCAAGCTTTATTCTGATTCCCAGTACCTGTGCAATGCGTTCAACCAGCACTGGATAGAGGGCTGGATAAAGAAAGGTTGGAAGCGCGGCAAGAATGAACCGGTTAAGAACAGAGATCTGTGGGAGAGACTTCTTGTGGCAAAGAAGCCTCACAATGTTGAATTCCTATGGGTTAAGGGCCATGCTGGCAATCCGGGAAATGAGAGATGCGATATACTTGCGACTGCTGCCGCAGATGGCAGCGGAAAAATTGTTGATGAGGGACTTGTCGAGGAGTGATCGCTTTAAATCCATAAGCAATATTAAACACTGAGGTAATACATATGAATAAGACTGAATTCAGAAAACTTTTTGATGACAAGATACTTATACTTGATGGTGCTACTGGTACCAATCTCATGGATGCCGGAATGCCCCTAGGCGTATGTCCAGAACAGTGGATACTTGAACATAAGCAGATCATGATAGACCTTCAGACAGCATATCTGAATGCTGGTACTGATATCCTGTATGCACCTACATTTACATGTAACCGCATAAAACTCAATGAATATGGACTTGCGGACAATCTTGTGAGCATGAACAGTGAGCTTGTTAAGCTGTCACAGAAAGCGGTTGAAAACGCCGGACATGGACTTGTCGCAGGAGACATCACCATGACCGGTGAGATGCTCTACCCTATGGGCAAACTTCAGTTTGAAGAACTGGTAGATGTATACAAAGAGCAGATAAAGGTGCTCGATGAAAGTGGATGTGATCTCCTGGTAGTGGAGACAATGATGAGCCTTGCGGAGACGAGAGCAGCTGTCATAGCAGCAAATGAAGTGTCGAAGCTTCCTATTATAGCCAGTCTGACCTTCAATGAAGATGGGCGTACACTTTATGGAACTGATCCGGTTACAGCTGTAAACGTCCTTCAGAACCTTGGGGTTGCGGCGATAGGAGTAAACTGTTCTACTGGACCTGACAAGATGGTCGAGCTTGTGAAACAGATGAAAAGTATAGCGTTCATACCTGTATTTGCGAAGCCAAATGCCGGAATGCCGGAGCTTGTGGACGACAAGAGTGTATACAAAATGACACCGGAAGAGTTTGCTGCTGACATGAAACTTATAATAGAGGCAGGTGCCGGAATGGTCGGAGGCTGCTGTGGTACCAGACCGGATCACATTAAGGCACTTTCAGACATGGCCGCCACAGTGCCAGTTCCAAAGATAAGCAGTGAACATGTGAGATGTATATCGTCAGAGCGTTCATCCCTAGTCATAGATCTCGATGCGCCGTTTAAGGTAGTAGGTGAGAGGATAAATCCTACTGGCAAGAAGAAGCTGCAGGCAGAACTCAGGGAAGGTTCCCTTGAACTGGTTATGAACATGGCTGAGGAACAGGTTGAAAAGGGTGCATCTATCCTTGATATAAACGTAGGAATGAATGGGATCGATGAGAGGGAAATGATGCTGAAGGTTGTATATCAGGTATCCCAGGCTGTAAATCTCCCTCTGTGTCTCGACTCAAGTTCACCAGAGGTTATCGAGGCTGCTCTTAGGATTTATCCGGGAAGAGCGCTTGTTAATTCGGTATCTCTTGAAAAAGTAAAGATGGAAGAGATACTTCCACTGGTCAGAAAGTACGGCGCTATGTTTATTCTTCTTCCTTTGTCCGACAAAGGACTGCCGGAAAGTTCTCAGGAGAAGGAAGATATAATCAACACTGTTCTCGGCACGGCGTATGATCTGGGGTTTACAAAAAAGGATGTAGTTGTAGACGGCCTTGTTGCCACGATTGGGGCCCAGAAGGATGCAGCTGTCAACTGTCTGAGGACCATCAACTATTGCTACAGTAACGGTCTTGCAACTATATGCGGACTTTCGAATATATCATTTGGCCTTCCAGAGAGAATGTTTGTAAATACAGCATTCCTCACCATGGCCATAGAGCGAGGCCTTACAATGGCAATAGCTAATCCGTCACAAACGATGCTCATGAATGCTGCATACGCTTCAGATATGCTCCTTTTTAAGGAGGATAGTGATGTCCGCTACATTGAAAATGTAAAGGCTTTGGATATAGCAGCACCGGGGGCCGGGGCTTCAGGCGGCAAAGCCGGCGCAGATTTGGAGGGTAAAAGTCAGATATACATAGATGTCCTCAAGGGAAACAAGAGAACTATCCTTGATGATGTGAATGCTGTCCTTGCGAGCGGAGCAGACCCTCAGTCCATAATAGACGACGATCTTATCAGCGCAATAAATGAAGTTGGAAAACTTTTTGAGAAGAAGAAATATTTTCTGCCGCAGCTTATTTCAAGTGCAGAGACCATGGAGATGGCTATAGGAGTCATAAGTCCTCTTGTCTTAAAGGGCAAGGACAGCTCAAATATGCCTACAATAGTCGTTGCTACCGTTGAGGGCGATATTCATGACATAGGTAAGAATCTTGTTGTCCTTATGCTCAGAAACTATGGATTTAACGTGATCGATCTCGGTAAGGATGTTCCATGTGATGTGATAATACAGGCTGCAAAGGAGAATAATGCAAGTATCATAGGTCTCTCGGCTCTCATGACAACAACGATGGTGAAAATGAAAGATGTGGTAGAGGCAGTCAGAGAGAATGGTCTTGACAGCAAGGTTATCATAGGCGGGGCGGTTATAACAGAGAGCTACGCTGATGAGATAGGCGCAGATGGATATTCAGGAGACGCCGCAGACTGTGTTGCCTTAGTTAAGAAACTGCTCGGAATAGAGTAAATATTCAACACATTTTTGTGTAAACGTTATAAGTTTTGGCAGTATGAGCAAATCACATTAAATTTTGTCCTTTGCCAATCAGAAAAAAGAGAGAAAAATCGCGATAAAATGTGTGTTATAAATTGACATTGAAGAAATTTATAACTATAATAATTTAGAACATTTTAAAGAGACGAGTTGAAAGGTGGTACTTATAGATGGGTAATATTGTTTTGTCGCTGCTGGTTGACAACACATCAGGAGTTTTGAGCAGAGTGTCAGGACTGTTCAGTAGAAGAGGTTACAACATTGACAGTGTGACAGTAGGAGAGACTGAAAATCCTGCTTATTCCAGAATGACTGTTGCAGTGAGTGGCGATGAGGCGAGTCTCATCCAGATCAAAAAGCAACTCAACAAGCTTGAAGATGTGGTCAATATCGTTGAACTTGAGCCTGGTAAATCTGTGTGCAGAGAACTGGTGCTTGTCAAAGTGAAGGCATCACCGTCTGAGAGAAAAGACATCATTTCTGTTGCAGATATTTTCAGGGCGAATATTGTTGACGTTTCAAAGGAATCGGTTATTATAGAGCTTACCGGAACAACGACTAAGTGTGAGGCATTCCTGAGACTGCTTGATGGTCATGAGATCGTGGAGCTTGTCAGAACAGGACTCACAGGACTTATCAGAGGATGAGTCATATAATAAAGTTTTTAATTATCCAAGTGGTAGTTAATATATAAGTCATTTTATACAAATTTAGGAGGATTAAGAAAATGGCAGAAGCAAAGATTTATTATCAGCAGGATTGTAATCTTTCATTACTTGATGGAAAGACAATAGCAATCATAGGATATGGTAGTCAGGGTCATGCACATGCCCTCAACGCTAAGGAGTCAGGATGCAATGTCATCATCGGTCTTTACGAAGGAAGCAAGTCATGGGCTAAGGCTGAGGCACAGGGATTTAAGGTATACACAGCTGCTGAGGCTGCAAAACAGGCTGATATAATTATGATTCTTATCAACGATGAGTTACAGGCAGATATGTACAAGAAGGATATCGAGCCAAACCTTGAGCCAGGCAACATGCTTATGTTCGCTCATGGTTTCAACATTCATTTCGGTTGTATCAAGCCACCAAAGGATGTTGATGTAACAATGATCGCACCAAAGGCACCTGGACACACAGTACGTTCAGAGTACCAGGCAGGAAAGGGTACACCTTGTCTTGTTGCTGTAGAGCAGGATGCTACAGGTAAGGCACTTGACATCGCACTTGCATATGCACTTGCAATCGGTGGAGCAAGAGCTGGTGTTCTTGAGACAACATTCAGAACAGAGACAGAGACAGACCTCTTCGGTGAGCAGGCAGTTCTTTGCGGTG